>Ga0207048_10407_pt1 | contig 11697 bp, 9 predicted proteins | sample Alteio_BWMinCont_65_FD_153301 | JGI IMG/M metagenome (GOLD analysis project Ga0207048, IMG submission 153301) | Enriched cells from forest soil in Barre Woods Harvard Forest LTER site, Petersham, Massachusetts, United States -... | ecosystem: Environmental > Terrestrial > Soil > Temperate forest >...
ATCCGGTAAGTAAAAATTTTGGCGTATATGTGGCAAATTCAGGCTTGCCCGGCACTAATAATGCAACACACATTATTGCCAGCGGACAGGGTTTTTTTGTGCAGGCTCTCGCTGCCGGGGCACAGTTAACTTTCAATGAAAGCGCCAAAACTACTACACAGTTGACAAGCCCTCAATTACTATTAGGCAAGCCGGTACAGAATGCTGTTAACCAGTACCTGCATTTAAAATTAAAGCAAGATACGATTCAGACTGATGAAATATATATCAGTTTTAATGAAAATGCACAATCAAAGTTTGTATTAAATGAAGATGTGCCCCAAAAACCGGGCTTTGGTGCAGTAAGTTTAGCGAGCATGTCTAGCGATGGAGTTCCATTGTCAATCAATACCCTTAAACTGCCAAAGCAAAGTGAGACAATAGCCTTGAACGTAAATGCAACATTGGACGGCAACTACGAGTTAAGCATGCCTGAAATTAAAAGTATTCCGGTGTTATTTGATATCTGGCTAATGGATTCTTATAAAAAGGATTCGCTCAATTTAAGGCAAAACTCCTCTTATAATTTTAACATCAATAAAAGTGACCTTTCAAGTTATGGTTCAAATCGCTTTAGCCTGGTTATCCGTCAAAACCCGGCATTAGGGATTCGCCTATTGGATTTTACGGCAATGAAGGTGTCTGTTGGCGCTCAGGTGGTCTGGAAAACCGAGAACGAGGCAAACTATACCAATTTTACTGTTGAAAGAAGCACCGATGGTGGAGTAACTTTTAACGTGCTGGGAGGTTTCGTTTCGAGTGCATTGGGAACTTATAGTTTTATGGACAAAGATCCTTTAATTACTGCAAATCGCTACAGGTTAAAACTGGAAGACCTTAACGGAAATATAAGCTATTCCAATGTAGTTACGCTGATGTATGGAAATTTAAGCAATAACATAGCGGGCAACATCAACGTTTATCCTAATCCTGCAAGGAGCACTATAAATTTATCAATAATTCCCTTCAGCAGCACATCATCGTTGCAGCCTGATGCAAATGGGAGTATAGCTTCAACTCAAAATTCTAGTATGATTTCATATGGTATTAAAATAATAAGCATAACAGGTTCCGTTTTAAAAACCGCCGTATCATCAACCGCTAACTGGCAGGACGATGTAAGCAACCTGGCACCAGGTAGTTATATTATCCAGGTAGTTAATAACAAAGATAAAAGTGTGATCGGGAAAAGCACATTTATAAAATTGTAGGCATAACAGGATATTTGTTTTATCCACTATTCCTGGCATTGTTATGCCAATTTAGAAAGTCAAGAATTTTCCCTCCACCCCGGGCAATTTGCCGGTTGTGAATAATTAACTTTATTCCTAGAAAATTCAAGTCGCTTAATAATCTCACTTCCTAGAGACTGATTTAATGGAGAAAAACCAGCGAGAAGAACCTAAAACCCTAAAGAAACAGTTGGGGGATGCCAATCATTAGTGAAAATATGATGCTAAATTGAAAAATGATAAAATGCAACATTGGATTTATCATTTTATTTCTTGGTTATTGCCCGCTTTTTTATAGCTGCAATAAATTATAAGCTTTTTCCACCGACTGTTGATAACTTTATATTTAATAACATAAATATAATATCTTCTTTTGAATAAAATTAAAAATTTTATTTATAACCCAAGAAACTTACTGGCACGGTTGCTTTATTTATACCAAAAACATCTGATTCATCTATTTTAGTCTCAAGAATTGATCATAAAATTATGACTACAAAAAAAAGTATATGCATTTGTCAACTATCAACCTTCCGTTAGCATCGCTTACGGCTCTTATTGCAGGTAATGTTATAGTGGTTGTACTTTTGACTCTTGTTTATATTTTATTTTGAGTTGATTTTTTTCGTAAGTGTTATGCACGGCAAATGTTTCAATCGATTGTATTGATTTATTAGGTAATAAGTTGATTTTTTTAATCTGTCTCCTTGGCCTATATTTTACGGTCTAACATTTTAATTAGAGAATTTATTTCTCAAATTGGGGAATTTCCTCCCCTTAAGCGTTTAAGTCACTCCATTTCTGTATAATTACTTTCTTTTAAAGTAAATTTTTTTTTATTTTTTTCATTTTTTGATAAAACCTTTTTTATAGGTTAAATTATTAACTTTTTATTATATTTTAATAAAAAATAAAACAATCGTAACAATTTTAATTCTTTTGTACTATTATTGTATAGTATATCTCAAAAACAAGCCCTTCGTTTTTGCTATTGATAAATTATCCTTCATTCATGGGTGTTTGTAGTCAAGTAATAATTTTATATTTTAATTAAGGATTCCTTGCATCTAGACCGTCTAATATGGAAACACGCTACTTTTATCTATTACGTTTTACACTAGCCTGGACTGATCTTGTATTAGTTAATGTGTGTTTTTTTCTTGCTTATTATTTATCTAATAAATATGGGGTTCATATAGATAAGCATATTTATTCGCATACTGTTATCATATGCAACCTGATCTGGATCATTTGTACAGGAATATTCAAGTTGTACGCTGAACCCACCATGCATAAACCAGAATACATTTATAGAGCTACCTGGAAAAGTATTGCGTTGCACACAATCCTGTTTATCGCTTATTTGTTTTTTAGCAGCTCAGCGGATTTCTCAAAATATTTTTTTATATCTTTTTATGTGCTGCTAACCTTGTCATTTCTGCTTAGCCGTTTTACTGGTACAGCCTTGCAAGCCTTAATTAATAAAAATTTCGGTATCCGTAAAGCTGTTGCGATTTTAGATATGAACCAGGGTGGTATGAGGCTTGCCAAATACCTGGAACAGCAAAGCAGCCTGAATTTTGTAGGCTTTTTAGATGAAGGGATCAGTGTAAGTGAACGGGGCGAGCTGGTGATGACTTCGGCCGCAAAGCAGCTTACGGCAGCAGTTAATTCAGGGGTTGAGGAGGTTTTTGTTTCCATAGACACTAATAGGATGAACGATGTGACAGATCTTATCAGGGAAGGGGAAAAACAATGTGTACGTCTGAAGTTCGTTCCTGACCTTACATTTTTGGAAGCGAATTTCCGGTTTGACAGGATGGGGAACTTTACGGTACTTTGTGCACGGACAGAGCCGTTGGAAAGTATAGAGAACCGTTTCAAAAAACGTCTTTTTGATATCCTCGTCAGTTCCGCGGTAATTGTGTTTATACTCAGCTGGCTTTACCCCATATTGGCAATTATAATAAAACTGCAAAGCCCCGGACCAGTGCTTTTCAAGCAGTTAAGGTCGGGGCGGGATAATAAACCATTTTGGTGCTATAAGTTCAGGAGTATGAGTATGAACCCTGATAGTGATAAACGCCAGGCAGGCCCCAATGATGACCGCATCAGCCCTATAGGACGTTTTATGCGCAGAACAAACCTTGACGAATTTCCACAATTCTTTTGCGTGCTTATGGGGCATATGAGTGTCATCGGACCGAGACCACACATGCTCACCCATACCGAGCAATACAGTAAGATCATAGACAAGTATATGGTTCGTCATTTTCTTAAGCCGGGAATCAGCGGCCTGGCCCAGGTTAACGGGTACAGGGGCGAAACAAAGGATCCCGGACTGATGGAAAAAAGAGTAGAACATGATATCTGGTACATGGAAAACTGGTCCCTGATGCTCGACCTGAGAATAGTATTTTTAACTATTGTGAATACCCTTAGGGGCGAAGAAAATGCCTGGTGATCTCCTTTTAAAAATTTGAATCGTAATCTCCCCAACCCCTTTTTAATCGTACGTTAATGATAATTTGCCCTTATATAAAGTAAATTGCATTTTTATAGCCCAAAGGCGCATAATAATTTTGGTACCCGGCTCAGGTCAAACAAGGCCACTTCAAGACATAAAATAGTTTGACTACGCATTTTAACAAATAATTGTACTTTTACCCGTAAATACATCTTTATGGTTAAAAAAGTATACTTGATTATTTTTGTTTCATTAATCGCCTTTTCAGCTACTTTCGCACAACAAAAAACAATTTTACCTGATACAAACCAGTCGAAGCCGGCTTCAAATAAAACAAACGATGTAAATACCCTTGATATTCACTTCAACGGCTTTGCCTTTTTAGACGACCATGAGTATGATGCCTTGATACCTTTACGAAAAACTATTTCGGGTACGCGTACCGAAATTGACTTGGGTTATAATGCAGATAGTTTAAATCATTTTGTTGTTGGTGTAAACCCTTTGCACGAATTTGGTGGGGTACCTTTTTATGTGCAAGTTAATCCTGTAGCATATTACAGCTATACCAGCCCACATTGGCTGTACAACATGGGTGAATTTCCACGTAATGACTTGTTGCAATACCCTCGTGCACTGTTAAACGACTCAGTACAATATTACCGCCCCAATGTGGAGGGAGCTTTGCTTCGCAATATAAATAGGTTTGGTTATGAAACAGCCTGGATTGATTGGATAAGCCGACAAACCCCAACTAACCGTAACCAATTTATGGCCGGCGAGCTGGGAAAGTTTGTCCCTGATCCGGGACACGCATTTTATGTTGCGCACTATCTATTATTTATGCACAATGCGGGCACTAAGAGTGATACCGCTGCCCCAATTCGCGACCAGGGAGGATTTCAGCTGCGTTTAGGCCTTGATTTCAGCCATCGCACAGTATTTGATTCGTTAAAATTTGAGGCAGGTGGCATGTTTACCGAATATCGTGTCCGCTCCATGTTTAGCTGGAGAACGTCCGAAGGATTTGTAGCCAGTGTTTATATAAGCCGCAAACGGTTCTCTATATTCGATGAGTTTTACAAAGGCACCCCCAACTACTTAACCTTCGGTGATCCGTTTTATTCAAAAACAATTTATAACCGGCTTGATCTTATGTATGCCGCATTTGTGGGTAAACATTTGAAAGGGCAATTTTTCCTGGGCTTGCACCAGTCACCCTCGCACTTAAGCGATAGTGAACCCGGCTTTCGGGTAGTTTATGATATAGGCAGGAAAACTCTAAAAAGATTTAGTGATCATTAACAGGGGTTTAAACTGACTCTGCTCAATGCTGAATTCTTTTTTAAATACGATTGAATAGCGGTTAACAAAGCGGGAATTTAACCAGACCGCCCACTTAATTATAAGTGGGGAAAATGATATGAAACTCAGTCCCTTTGTTTATCTTGGATATAATGTTAATTGTGCCGTTATGAAGGCGAATAATATTATTTGTTAGAGATAAACCAATGCCATAGCCAGGGTAATATAAAGCATTTGCCGCCCTAAAAAATGGCTGAAATATGTTCTTTAGATCTTTCTGCTCAATTCCTATTCCCTGATCACGTATTAATATATTGATGCCCTTTGAATCGCAAAATATTTCGCAGGACACTTCTTTATTATCAGAAAATTTAATTGCGTTTTTAAGTATATTACTGATGCCAATAAAAAGTAATTGCCGATTACCCGGCAAAGTATATTTTGCGGGATCATAGGGTAGATTATACTTTATATTAATATGATCTTCGGTAGTTTTATCTGACAACTCGTCCTTGATTTCCCAAAGTAATTCATCCATTCTGACGTTTTGAAAATCACTATTCTCAACATTGGTCTGAATTAATTCCATCAGGCTGTTAATGATATAACTCAGGCGTTCGGTTTCCTTTATAATGTTTGTTAGTGTCGATCTGTACACTTCACCCTCCCGGGGATGCATTAAAGTGATCTCAGCTTCGCCAAGGATGGTAGTTATTGGCGTGCGCAACTCATGTGAAGCATTAGCAATAAAAGATTTCTGACTTTCAAAAGATTGTTCCAGGTGTTCCAACAGTTGATTGATGGTTAAGGATAAACTATCAATTTCATCAACTTTCTTTTCGGCGATCGGCAATCGCAGATCAAGGCTGGATGCCCTTATCTCCTTTAGGTTATTAGTAATCCTGACAATTGGCGCCAAAGAAATCCGTGAGAAAACACTTCCCATAAAGAAAGTGATGATCAATGATGCTAGGAAAAAAAAGAACATGATCAAACCTAGATCATGCATGTCATGGAATCCGTTATCGTCAATAGCCGAAACCATAATAATAAAATTACCTGAATTATCCACATAGTAAATTCCCGTAATCTGTCTTTTATCCTGCGATAAATGAAGCTGCTTTTGGACGATAACTTGTTTAAGAATATCCAGGTCATAATGGATAGATCCTTCCCGAATAAATTGTGGCTGAAAGTGATCGTTGTATATTCTTATAGTCTCATTAGATAATGATTGCGGGAACTTTTTAAGCACTTTCTTAAAGTTTTCCTTTGAAAGATTATCTTCCGCCAGGTAAAATTGGGCAACAGTTATGGCACGATCATCGAGTTTGTTAAAAAAACTTTTAACCCTACTATGTTCTACAAACAAATAAATACCTGTTAAAACCATCAGGAGTAACACAGCAAACATAAAAGTGAATTGAAGCGATAACCTATCTTTTACTTTCAATTTGAATCCCCCTATTTAGATTTTTAATTGATGTCGCATCACATGACCGTCCTTCCGCAAGCTGAAAAGAATAGGCAACTAAACGGTCATGATGAGATAGAGAAACGGAAATTGGCAACGTTTTATTTTCTTTCATTACAGTAGGGACACCGTTTGAGTTTTTACCAATTGAAATGTTATCAGCGCTGAAAAGGCTATTTAGCTTATTAACTAACAGCGTTCTTACTTCCATCGATTGGCAATGGGGATCTGATTTGTCAATCAATTTGATTCCCCAGGCGGTGTTTTCAAAGTTTTCATCACAATTTACAACAGAAACTATAAGCTCATTGTATATTAATGATTTTGAATAAAGAATATATGCACCGAAAGCAATCATACCATTGATTGAATCCTTACCATCAAAGCCGATACCCTCTGTTTGTTTTGCTTCAAAATTTGTTATTATGGGGTCGGATAGTAGATGAAGCTGTTTTACGACAAATTTTGTTGGTGAAAAAATCAGGTCCGGTCTGATTCTCTGCAGGTACTTAAAAGCCGATTCCTTTATCGACCATAATAGCCAAACAAAGTTTTCGAAGGGAATCGCTGTAAACTTTGCGTTACGGTAGAGTTCTTTTTCTGTGGTTGAAAGTATTTTTGAATAGAATCTATACTGTTTTGTGCGGGTAATATCTATCGCATTTAAAGATACAATATCATTACCTGTGCTATTCATGGATGTTGGTTAAGCGTTTTGATTAAGTTTTTCAACGATAACATCAATACAGGTTCCCACATTAATAATCTTATCGGCCGAATCGTAATCAATTTCAATATTATACTTTGCTTCAGCGTCGATAATAATGTCAACGAGATTCGCGGAATTTATTTTTAAGTCTTTTATAAGGTCGGTTTGGTCATTAATGCTTTCCAGCATTTCTTTATTAGTAGTATAAGGCGCAAAAACCTTTTTTAGTTCATTTAAAATTTCTATTCTGGTCATTTTTAATTAAATTTTGAAAGTATTATACAGGAATTAACATCCCCAAAGCCAAAATTTGCTTTAGCTACAATGTTAACTTCTTTTTTTGTCATTTTAATTGGCAAACGTTCAACGCTTACCATATTCGTAATTTCGGGGTTGGGATCTTCAAGATTAATATTGGGGTGCACAAATTGATGTTTGATCTGCAAAATTGCTGCCACAGATTCAATGGATCCGGCTGCGCTAAGGCAGTGGCCTATCATAGATTTTAACGAGTTAGTTAGCGGAAAATCGTTCCCGGCTCTGTTAAGCGCCTGACACCAGTTTTGAATCTCCTGTTTGTCGGCGTTTGTCGCGGTTAAGTGTCCGCTGATCAGGTCGATTTGCGTGGCGGTAATGCGAGCTCTTGCCATCGCTTCGTTAATACACCTAACAACGCCTGTAGAGTTAGCAGCCGTCATAGTGCCGCCTAAACGCTGGCCACCTGAATTGCTTGACCCACCTAACACTTCGGCATAAATTTTTGCATTGCGTTGTAAAGCAAAATCAAGTTCCTCTAATACCAATGCCCCCGCTCCAGAACCTGGAATAAAACCACCGGCTGACAAACTCATTGGCCTTGATGCCAGTTCCGGGCGATCATTAAACTTGCGTGATAATACCCTCATGGAATCGAAGGCACCGTAGACATAGGTATCAACATGCTCAGTACTGCCAACCAGCATGCGCTTTGCAAAGCCATGCTTTATGTATTCATAGCCCATTAAAATAGCTTGAGTTCCTGTAGCGCATGCTGATGAATTGGTGATGACTTTGTTCCCCAAACCTAACCTGCCGGATATGTAAGACGTTACACCGCTGTTCATGGCTTGCTCGACAACCCGTGAGCCTAATTTTTTTGCTTCCCTGTTGTCTACTCGAATGATCACATTTTTCATTGCTTCGGTATCAGCTGTACTGTTGCCAAAAACGCAGCCCGTGTCCCAGTGCGGCTCATCGGTTTCGTAAGGCATTCCCGAATCGGCCCATGCGTCAAGAGCCGCTACCAAGCCGTACCCGATATTTGTACCTTTTAACCCATGAAAAGTAACGTCCGAAATGTAATTTTTTAAATTATCCCATTCAAAATCAGGCATGCCGGCCAGATGGCAACCAAAATTAAGCTCTTCGTACCGCGGCATAAATTTTACCCCTGATATGCCATTTTGTATCGCATACAAAAAAGTCGGTACGCCGATACCATTTGGCGAAACTACTCCTAAACCGGTAACCACTATACGCTTACTCATTTTTTACGTCGATCTTTTTGATAATGCCGGAAAACATGCCCTTAGCTACCAGTTCTTTAGAACTATCCAACATTTCAACATAGCATTTTAGTTTTCCAAAACGAAAATATTGTTTTTTAGAAATCACGGTAACTTTTTGGCCGGGCAATACAATTTTATAAAAGGAAACATCAGTTGAGGTAAGTAAAGGAAATAATGAGCCCTCGTCCTGATAATTAAATTTGGTGTCCTTAAGCAGTAAAAATATACCTAAAACTACCAAGCCGATCTGGGCCATAATTTCAGTGAGAATAACTCCAGGCGTCACGGGGTTCCCTTCAAAATGGTCCTCATAAAAAAAAGCATCATTTCTTAGTGTGTAATCCCCTCTGACTTCTTCTTCGCTAAGCAGTGAAATATTGTCGACAAAGCGGAACGAAGATTTATACGGTAAATGACTTAATATGTGATTATTCATTTTTTTTGTGATAAAATAATTTTACATACAGTGTTCTCCGCCATCTACATGAATTATCGCTCCATTTATCCATTGCGCTTCATCAGTGCAAAGCAGGTAGATAACATCAGAAACGTCTTCTGGTTTTGTCATTCTGCCGAAAGGATTTCTTTTGATGCTCAGATCAACCAATTTTTCGCTTCCTGTTATCAATTTAAAGGATGTAGTTTCTGTAATTCCGGCTTGTATAATGTTTGTTCTTAAACCGTATGGGCTAAATTCAACTGCCATGTATTTCGCCAGGCTTTCAAGCGATGCTTTAGCAATAGAAACAGCAGCGTAACTTTCCCAATATTTATGCGCCCCCTCACTCGTAAGGCCGATTACGCGGCCGTCAGGGTGAAAAAGATCGGCCTTTAAAAGCGACCTGGTCCAATCAAGCATGCTGGTAGACATTGCATAAGTAGTGAGTTGGATATCATCGGCTGACAGTACATTGTAAACTTCATCTTTTACGCTAGCCCCCTTAATAACCAGCGGTTTTAAATTCCCTCTCGCAATGCTATGGAGCAGCAATTTAACACTATGCTTATCGGCGAGCGCAGAAAACCCCTGCATAAATGATTCTCTGCCAGCCAGATCAAGCGCATTTATATTATAAGGTAAGATAGTTGTAGAGTTGGAATCTGCAATCTTAATGAATTTGTTCCTCAGTAATTTTTCTGCAGCCGAGGTTTCGCGGTAAAGAACGGCGATATTCATACCATGCCCGGCCAGTTTTTCAACGGCGGCATAGCCAAATCCGCTTGAACCACCTAAAATAATCGCCCATAAACCTGAATATTGTAGTTTTTTATTCACTCAAACTGCTTTTAAACTTTTGTAGCTTTACTGCTTGTCATAAAAGATGGATTTCCACTGCGATTGATAATAAAAAAATTGCAGCCTCAAAGTAAGTGAAAGTAAATTAAATTTCGGGTATGAAGTTATTTATTGTAACAATTCTTAAAGCAATATGTTACATGGTGGCATAAATAAACCTGGCTCAATTTAACAACGGATTTAGCATTTTGAGTGCAATGGATTGTTATGGCGTTTATATTTAATTATTTTTGAGAACAATGAAAATTAACATAAATTGGAAAATAGCGCTTCTTTCTATAGTCTTCGTAGTATCTGGATTTTTAAAAACAAGCTTTGCTCAGCAAAAATTTGAAAAATCTGTTTTTTATGATGTTATGGCCACCGGTGATATTGAAGCGGTGAGTAATGAGATGAATATTGTAGAGGACGCCTCAATAAACAATAAAGAAGGGTATGTTGGCGCATTGTTAATGAAAAAAGCCGGTTTTGCTGCGCCGGCAAAGAAAAAACTAAAACTTTTTAAGGAAGGCCGCATGATGCTGGAAACCGCTTTGCTTGCCGATAATGCAAATACGGAATTTCATTTTCTTCGTCTTGCTGTAGAAGAAAACGCCCCCAAAATTGTTAAGTACCATGCAGATATTGCGAAGGATAAATTATTCGTTCAAATGAATTTCAAAAATTTATCACTGTCTGTTCAACATGCTATCCTTGATTACTGCAAAAGATCAAAAGTTCTTCATGCAGAAGATTTATAACTTTGTCCCGGATGCAAAAAAAGATATTAGCTATTTATTACACGCAATCGGGCCAAATGGGGGAGATAATGGAAACATTCATTGGGCCGCTTAGAAATGCAGGTGCTTTAGTGGAAAAAGTGGTGATCAGGCCAGTCGTAAATTACGATTTTCCATGGACAGGCAGACGTTTTTTTTCTGTTATGCCCTCATGCGTTTTGAGTATACCGGAACAATTGGAGCCGTTGGGATTAAAAGAAAATGCTTATGATCTGATGATCTTAGGGTATCAGCCGTGGTTTTTATCTCCCAGTATTCCAAGCAACTCACTATTGCAAAACCCAGAGTTCAGAACGTTGTTAAGGGATACCCCGGTTATAACCATAAGTGCAGCAAGGAATATGTGGTTGAATGCCTTTACCAGTGTACGCAATATGTTGAAAGACGCGGGGGCAGTGCTAGTCGGAAATATTGCACTTATCGATAAACATCCAAATCCGATAAGCTTTGTTACAATTTTTTACTGGATGCTTACGGGAAAAAAAGAGCGTTATCTCAATATTTTCCCAAAGCCCGGAATTTCTGAAGTTGATATAGCCAATACCAAAGAATTCGGGGAAATAGTTGCAAAGTACTTAAGCCTTAACTCCTGGCACGGGATGCAGGACGAATTATTAAAACAAAAAGCAGTTGAAATCAATTATAAGTTAATGTTTATTGAAGCAAGAGCAAAACCAATATTTACAGCCTGGGCAAAGTTTATTGCTAAACGCAAAAATAAGACTCCCTGGCTTGCGGCTTTTAAATATTATCTTTTTATTGCCTTGTTTTTAGGAGCGCCGATTCTTCTTACATTAGATGCGGTGTTCTTAAAACCATTTTCATCAAAAAGAATAAAAACAAAAAAA
>Ga0207048_10376_pt1 | contig 11693 bp, 7 predicted proteins | sample Alteio_BWMinCont_65_FD_153301 | JGI IMG/M metagenome (GOLD analysis project Ga0207048, IMG submission 153301) | Enriched cells from forest soil in Barre Woods Harvard Forest LTER site, Petersham, Massachusetts, United States -... | ecosystem: Environmental > Terrestrial > Soil > Temperate forest >...
GAATGGACCGGAAGGGCCGATGATATCGCCTTGAGCAGCGAGCGCCGATCCAATGCCTGAGACCGCAACGGTTTGAGGACTGCCTGGATAGTTGTCGTTCAGCGTCACCGTGGCATTTTGGGGCCCTAGTTGCGAGGGCGCGAAATGAACCGAGAAGGTGCAGGACTGATTCGGCTGGATGGAAGACAGGCAAGCCGAAGGAGAAACGCTAAAAACGGGACCGCTGGTTACAAAAACTGAGCTGACGCTAAGCGGCTGCGCGCCTACGTTGAAGACGGTCACCTGGTTAGTATTTTTGGTTCCAATCTGTCGCTCTCCGAATTTGCTGGGCGGCGGCGCAATGGGACAAGTCCTCTGATTCAGCACTGCCGGAGGGAGTGGACTCTGGGTAAAATCGAAGGCGTCTGTCATGTCGCTGGCAGCTACATCCCGGGTCCCGAGCGCGGGAAGTGCAAACCTTGTCTCGATGAATTTCAACACGCTGGAGAATTCGTACTGAGTATGGACAACCGTGCCGGCCTTGGCGTAAGGAGAGATGATGATCAGCGGTACGCGGGGGCCTAATCCAAAGCGATCGATCTGCGGAGGAGCAACGTGGTCGTAGAATCCACCAAAATCATCCCAGGTCAAGAAAATTGCCGTGGAACTCCAATCTGGGCCCTGCATGATCGAGTTGATTTTGTCGACGGTCCAATTCTCGCCATAGCAGGTTGAATAGTCCGGGTGTTCCGTCATTTCGTTTGGGGCGGTAAGCCAAGCGACTGTGGGAAGATTTCCGCTCCGCGCATCATTGTCGAATTGAGCCTGGTCAGCAGTTCGGCTAGACCACTCTTGCCCATAGCGGATGTGTTTGATGTTGTTGTAGACGTTCCACTGGTACCCCGACTCGCCATACAGTCCGGAGTAGTATTTCCAACTGATTTGGTGGGCGTCCAGGACGTCGCCCAGGGTCTGGATATCGAAGCAGGGAGCCAGGTTGATCAGCGAGCCATCACTCTGGAGAAATTGCGCCGTGATTGGCGCCACACTGTCGCAGCCCCAGCCTTTGCTGGTGGGATCGACTTCGTTGGGGACACTCACTACATTATCGGACTGGCCTGCAATTGTGTACAGATGATTGGGAAGACTCGGACCGTGGAGCGAGCTGAACATGGCATCAGCCAGTACAAATTTTTGAGCGTACGTCCAGTAGTTGGGAATATCTTGTTGGGACATCTGGGTGAAAGCTAAATAGTCGCCGACATTCGCGCCATAGTTAATGTCGAACAGATCCATTTTGCCGCCGTCGATGACTTCGATACCTGAGAACCAATCGTGACCGATGTCATGGGGAACCTGGTCGGGAGTCTGCCCCAACGGGATCATTTGCCCGTTTGACAGCTTTCCTGACTTCGTTCCGTTAGCCCCGGGAAATTGTCCGAAATACTCGTCGAAACTCCGGTTCTCCTTGACTATGAACACTATGTGCTGGATCTTGGCGCTGCCAGCGGGCGTGACAGCGGTGCTTTGGCTGGCGCCACCGCCGCAAGAAGCAATACCCAGCAACGGCAAGATTACAAAGGAAATAACGATGGCACGTTCCATTTTCACTGAGGCGAGTCTCCTAAATCGAACCCGGGCTCGGGATGAAAGTTTCCCGCTAAATCCAAAAGGTTTTTGATGCTTCGAGGACGACTCAGGTGCGCCAAAGCAACGTAGTCCAGCTGACGCGCCCAGGCTCGCCGAGCTCAACTCTTTCCTGTCAGGTTCGCGCGCGACCCCACGGTTCACGCGGCCGAATACATGAAGAACGATTTAATACAGGCGGAGTTGGTATGAGGAGTTGCGGGAAGTGCAGGCGAGCGTAGTTGGCGAGAAGCTCCAAGTGGTACGGTGAGGCCTGCTGCGGGATACACCAACTCGTTCGCCTGTCCGGGGCGTGAACCCAAGCGGAGGAGCGGTCTAGCGCACCGCTCCTCGAGTCTTGGTTCTGCTTCAGTTTTCTACCAGGATGGGTTTGATGCCGATTGGGACCTTCGAATCGGTGATGGGGATGGTGTCACCGTCGAGAGTTCGATACTGCGTGTACTTGGGGTCGACGGTGTATTCGAGGGTGTCGCAGCTTCCCTGGTGGCAGCTCTCTGCGGTATCCCAGATCGTTTCTGCTTGATATCCACCTGGCCGGCTGACTCCGCAAGTCCAGATTGTCGCCTGGGCCGTACACCTGGAACTCAGCTGGGCGCCTACCAACCACTTGTACATCTGAGCATAGGCAATGCCGGGCTTCAGCAGTGTTCCTGGAAGTCTTGCATCATTGGGGTTCGGAATCCAGAGCGCACCCGATAGCTCGTTGTTCCACTGATACCAGTAGAAGCGCGAAATGCCGAGAGACCAGTGCACCAAGTAAAATCGAGCAAGAAATGCCGCCTGCATATCCGGATCAGTAAATCCGTTGTTTGAAATGTCGCCCCAGCTGGCTTCTGTATCCCACACTGGTTTGTGACCCTGGCCGTATTTGGTGAGAATGGCTTGTGACAAGCTCACAGAGTGGATTAAGTCTTCCGGTTCACCGGGGCTGCCTTGTCTGGCGACATAGCCGTGCAGTGAAATTTCGTCTGTATAGTTACCGCCTCCGGCAGCCATGTAGCTGTCTAACAAAGCTCTCGAATCCCTTAACGTAGGCCCGAAGGAGGGGTTCAATATGCCAGCGGTTGGGTTCGCTGCCTTGATGATGGCTGAGGCGTCTTGCGTCATTCGAATTAATTGCGGAATCGTGCCCGTCCAGCGCCGAGGATTGCCCAAGCCTTCGTTCCAGATCTCCCATTTCGTGATGTGACCGGTCGTGCTGTTCTTATTGTGGGCAACCAGAGCGGTGACGAAATCTTTAAAATATTGATCGGTGCCGCTACCGTCCGCATTGAGGTCCTTGGGCGGATCGCACGAGCCCGGGTTGGCGGCGCAAGTGGAGTCGTTGGGATTTGAAGACGCCCACGTGGGTACTTGGCCGAAGGTATAAAGAACTCTGACGTTGTTTGACTGAGCGTCGGCCAACCACTTATCCAGCAGGGTCCAGTCGTACACGCCATTTGCGGTGTTGATGTCCGACCAGTGCACAGCGCTGTCCCACAACCGCATGCTTCGAAATGCAACGGAAGGCCAAGGTTGTTCTGCCACCGTACCGCTGTTCATTTGCATACCAAAAAACGTGGGTGGAGTCGCCTGTTGCGCCGATAGGGAAATGCACAGGAGGAATAGGGTTAGCGTGGTTGCGAAGAAGCGAATGAGCTGATTGGGATATTTATTAGTAGCTTGGGGCCGCTTCTCACAGGGGTTGAAGGAAAGATACTGGTTACGATCATCGCGTTTCGCGATGACCAGGGGATTTGGTGAGCGCACAAATACCTCCTATAGCGAGCAGGCGGTCACCTAGCAAGGATCCCGAAGTCGGACATTTGCAGCCTGACCGAGGTACCTGCTCTGGGGAGATACTCACAAAAGGAATGCGTCGGCACTAGGTGCCGAAGGTCATGAAAGAGTACGTCATCGGTACACGTACTGATGAACTCTTTCTATGCACTGGGATTGTTGTCTTTGCGGTTCAACGAAGAAAGGGCGGGCGACGCGCAACCGGCGACGCCACTCATTTATTCCACGGAGTCTTCTAGTCTTCTACCAGGATCGGCTTGATACCAATTGGGACCTTTGAATTGGTGATGGTGAGGGTTTTACCGTCGAGGGTTCGATACTTCTTGTATTTGGCATCGACAACGTATTCGTTTGTGCCGCAGGTTCCGTGCTTACAGGTTTCCGCGGTGTCCCAGATCGCTTCTCCTTGATATCCGCCGGCCCGGCTCATTTCGCAAGTCCAGATCGTTCCGTGTGCCGCGCAGGCAGAAGTCATGTGGGCGCCCACCAGCCAGTCGTAGAGCTGGCGATACGCAATACCGGGCTTCAACAACGTTCCTGGAAGCCTCGCGTCATGTGGGTTCGGAATCCAGAGTGCGCCATCCGTCCGGTTGTTCCACTCGTACCAGTAAAAGCGGTTAATGCCAACCGACCAGTGCAACAAATAAAAACGGGCCAAAAATGCGGCCTGCAGGTCGGGATCAGTAAATCGATTGTTCGTGATGCTGCCCCAACCGGCTTCCGTATCCCACAGCGGTCGGTTGTTCAGCCCATACTTTTTGAGGATACCCCGCGACAGGTTCATATACTGAATTAAGTCCTCAGGATTGCCGGCACTCCCTCGTCTCGTCACGTAGCCGTGCAATGAGATAGCATCCGTATATTGCACGCCTCCGGCCGCGAGATACTGGTCCAACAAGTCTCGGGAATTTCTCAACTCAGGTCCAAAGGATGGATTCAATACCACCGCAGACGGGTCTGCCTCCTTGATGATGGCAGTGGCGTCGTGCGCCATTCGGATCAGTTGCGCAATCGTGCCCGTCCAACGCAGGGGATTGCCGAGGCCTTCATCCCAAAGCTCCCAAGACCGGATGTGACCGGTGTTACTGTTCTTGCTGTAGGAAACAATGGCGCTGACGAAATCCTTCCAGTGTTGATCAGTGCCACTGCCGTCGGCATTGAGATCGTTGGGAGGATCACATGCTCCCGATCCACCCGAACAATGGCCGTCGTTGGGATCAGAGGAAGCCCAGCCCGGGACTTCGCCGAACGTGTAAAGAACGTCGATGTGGTGGAGTTGAGCATCGGCTAACCACAAGTCCAGGAGGCTCCAGTCGTATATCCCGGGGGCCGTGTTAATGTCCCGCCAGTGCACTTGACTGTCCCACAAGCGCATGCCCACAAAAGAAACACATGGCCAGGGCTGTTCCGCGATAGTGCCACTGTTCATTTGCAGATCGAAGAGATGTGTCGCCATCTGTGCCTGGCTCTGACCCACGAGAGAACAAATCAGGAGAACAGAAATGGATAGGGAAACAATGAGGCCACTCTGATGCTGATGCCGATTCTCGACGGCTATCCGTTGCAGGATCTGCGGGTTATGCGTTATTTGGGCCTTCTTGCACCCGCGGCGGACGGCCTTACGTGAAAAAGGTATTGGCATTGCATAGACTCCTGATGGAATGGAACTCTGGCTTTACCGTTCGGTCGGACTCTACGCGTGTTGTTTATGGGCGGATAGGTCTCAGAAGTGCATCGCAGGCGATTCTGCGCGGTGGTAGAAGACTAGCGCCAGGCGGTGAGGGACGTCGAATCGGAACCGCGTCGGCGATTCGACCAATTCCTGGCTCCCTTCATGGGGCCTCGCACTCTCTCGACACACGCCGGCAAAGCCGGTCGATTGCATCGAAGCATTCATGCCACGCAAATGGGGCGAATTTTAGCGGTTAGGTCTTGGTTTGGGAGCGAGTGGAAACAAAGGAAAACGGGTTCATACAAACTATCATCTAAAACAAAGCTATTATCTAAGACAAAGAAAATATATCTAAGACAAAGAAAATTCGGTTGGAGAGAACGACATGACGCGAGCCAAGATATTGTTGCTGTGGGGTTTACTGGGATGTTGCGCAGGGGGCTTGGTCAGCCTCAATGGCTGCGGGGGCGGTGGCGGAAGTTCGACTACGCCGCCGCCACCGCCGCCGCAAAAGATTCAGCACGTGGTGGTCATCTTCCAGGAGAATCGAACCCCGGACAATCTTTTTCAGGATCCAAAGTTGATCGCGGCCGGTGCAGACATCAAGAACGTCGGCCTCGATTCCAAGGGCGAGCAGATTACACTGACGCCCGCGCCGCTGGGAAGTGACTTTGATCCGGATCACTCACATGCTTCATTCTTGAAGATGTATGACGGAGGCAAGATGGACGGAGCGGACAAAATCCCCGTGGGCTGCAACCCCAACGCGCCGCCGCCTTGCCCTCCGCCCCATCCCCAATTCACTTATGTCGACAATTCCACTGGCGTTCTCGCACCGTACTTCAAAATGGCCGAAACTTACACCTTTGGCGATCGCATGTTCCAGACTAACCAAGGGCCCAGTTTCCCCGCGCACCAATTCATTATCGCGGGAACTTCCGCGCCCGTGCCGCCAACCGATGCGATGAGCCAGTTCTTCGCCGCGGAGAATCCGCTGGGCGATCCAACCGGAATATCAGACCAGCACACCGGCTGCATCGCTCCTCCGCAAGAAACCGTGCAACTGATCGACTCCACCAACCCAGATCCCAATACCAACGAAACGCAATCGATGTATCCCTGTTACGATCACCCCACCCTGACGGATTTGCTGAATGCCAGTCAGATCAGCTGGAAATATTACGCGCCCTTGGCTGGTTCGATCTGGACCGGCCCCAATGCCATCCAGCATATGTGCGGACCTAACGCGGCCCCTCCCAACGCCACCCAGTGTATCGGTTCCGATTGGACTAATAATGTCGTTCTGCAGTACACCCAGGTGCTGAACGACATTGCCAATGGACAACTGGCCAGCGTGAGCTGGGTGATTCCGACCGGGGCGGTGTCCGACCACGCCGGGATCAACGACGGTACCGGACCTTCCTGGGTGGCCTCGGTGGTGAACGCCATCGGCAACAGCCCGTATTGGGCCAATACCGCCATCATCATCACCTGGGACGACTGGGGAGGTTTTTACGACCACGTCCCGCCGCCTTCCATCCTCAATTCCTATGAATACGGTTTCCGGGTGCCCCTGATCGTGGTGTCGCCCTATGCCAAGGCGGCCAACATCTCGCACACGTTTTATGATTTTGGCAGCATCCTGAAATTCATCGAAAAGACTTTCTCACTGGGCACCATTGCCCCCGGCGCCTCCACTCCCTACGCCGATACTTTCACCCAAACCGGCGACCTTTCGGATTGTTTCGACTTCAATCAGACCCCGCTGACCTTTCAAACCGTGCCGGCCAAGTACGACGCCAAGCATTTTCTGGAAGACAAACGACCGCCCACGGACCCTGACGACGATTAATCGTCTGAGGGGTCAATGAGAATGCGCGGGGCAAGTGGCCGTCGAGGTTGAAATCGGCGACCACGCAAGCTTCGGGGGGACAAACCCGGGACAAACCCGGGACAAACCCGGGGACAGACGGGACGTTTCCTGCCTTCCTCAGAGCTAAAGCAACACAACCTACACTTTGGGGCTGGCCCAGCCTTTCGCCGATCCAACGAGAATTGGGGTGCCCCACCCTTTTCCGCGTTCTGTGCGGAAAGGGTGGGTGACGAGACTCTCAGCCCCGAAGGTCCATGCCGGCCTCATTGGGTGTTGAGCAGGATAGCGACTTTGCCGTTCTCCTCGATCGGTATGGCGAGGTCGGGAGCGCCGTCGTGGTTGAAATCGCCGACGGCGAGCGAGAAACCGCCGTTAGAGTGGATGTCTTCCTTAATCTCGATGCCCGACGAGGGTGAGTTATTGGTTCTCAATCCAGATGGGTTTGGCGCCGATCGGCACCTGTCCCCCCGTGATACTGGTTTTGCTCCCATCCAGAGAAAGATAGTTGGTGTATTCGGAGCCAACGCCGTATTTGATGGTGCCGCAGACGCCCTTGTGGCAGGTTTGAGAAGTATCCCAGATCGCCTCGGCGATGTAGCCTCCGGAACGGTTGAAATTGCAGGTCCAGGTGGTCCCGGACACTGCGCACTGGCCGTTCATGATTGCGCCCACCATCCACTTATAAACCTGCTCGTAAGCGATGCCGGGTTTGTGCAACGTTCCGGGGTAGTTGCGATGGTGCGGGTCAGAATTCTGGGTCCAGAGGGTGCCACTGAGTTGGTTATTGTACATGTACCAAAAGACCCGCTGAATCGCAGCGGACTGGTGCAGCAGCAAAAGTTGCGCCAGGAAGGCAGACTGCAGGTCGGGATCGTAGAAACAGGTGGCTGAAGTAAATCCCCAGCTCACTTCCGTATCCCACAGGGGCTTGCTGGACTGCCCGTAGGTTGCCATGACCGAGCGGACGTTGCCGATCAGCTTCAATTCGTCGGAGGCTTTGGGATACACACCGCAGACCGCTCTATAAATATATCCGTGGTAAGTGATGACATCTGCATACTGGGCACCGCCAGCGGCAAAGTAGAGCGCTTGCCAAGGACCGTAAATGGGCGGGGTCAACATCACCGCCTGGGGATCAAAGCTGAGAATGACGCTGCGAGCGTCCTTGGCCATACGCACTAACTGGGCCACGGTACCGTTCCAGTAGTATGCGTTGTGGGGTTCATTCCAGATTTCCCAGTATTTGATACGGCCCGCCGAGTGTGCGGCAATGGCAGCGACCCAGTTCTTCCATATCTGGTCGGGCCCGGTGCCGTCGGCATTCAAATCTTTCGGAGGATCACATTCGCCAGACCCCCAACCTGGAGGACCGCAGGTCGGATCATTAGGATTGGAGGAGGCCCATTGCGGGGTCTCTGCCAAGGTGTACATAACGTCGCCGACGTGAAACTTCTTGGCATCATTGAGCCATTCATCCAGCAGAGTCCAGTCGTAGACCCCATCCGCGGTGTTGATTTCCGCCCAAGCCACGCCTGCGTCCCAAAGCCGCATGCTTCCGATGGGCACGACGGGCCAGGGGTTCGACCACCATTGCGGCGGCTGGAGCGCAACCCCCGAATTGGCGTGCATGCCAAAATAGTGGGCGGGCACCTGGGCCGCGGCGGGTGGGACCATCTCGATGAGAAAAAAAATCGACGCCAGCAGGGCGGCGGCATAATTTAAATTTCGCAGCAACGTTCTTGACACTGTGGACTCCTCGCCAAGAGCTCAGGCAACTGTGGTGGAGGTACCGTCAGAGTCTAAGCGTGGCGATTCAGGGCTAACAGGTCTCGGAAGGGCAAGTGAGATGATGATCTTTGTACACAGGAAACAATCCCGCAGCGACTGCTGGAATCGACTCCGAGTCGCCACGACGATGCATAGCAATACGTTATGATTGGCGGTGACCGCAAATGTTACTCTTGCTGACTGTCTGATCGGCAAGGATATGTTCTTGCTACCAACTACAATTTCGATTGGCGCCCGAAAGGAGAGATAACATGCCGAAGGCAATCTATGCAGTAACCGTGCAATTGCTTCTTTGGGCGGCAACTCCGGGTGGACAGCAGCGGACTGACTGGATCAGTACGTTGACGGACCCGGACATACAATATCGCCCGCAAATCTTCGATGCGTCGAAGGTATGCTACGTCGAATTCCGAGACCAACAGCAGGGAAGTGGACCAACCACGTTCGATGTAGCCGTGGATTACACGTCGGCCGAATCAGATCCTGACAAACAGCCAGCCATAAAGACTGACAGTGAGCACATCGCGACCACAGCTACGCAGACCGGCAGTTCACGGATCGCGAACTGCTCGGGAATCGTTGCCGCTCGTGCCAGCTTTGTCCGACGCCACTGAGAGCTAGTTATCGTGCATCCAGGCAAGCGTTCGGCGAAGCTCTTCCCGCCGCAAGATAGACAGTCCGGTTGATCCCAAAGACTTCACAAAAATGGCAGCACGGAAAAAGGGGAGTTGGAGCGTACCGCGAAGTGACAACCGCGGTTATGCCCAGCACGGGGAGCCAAACGAGTGCGATCCCGGCCGCGTGGTTAAGAGAGTGTCTGCCCATCAGACACTCAGCAAAACAAATTCAAGGTTGGTGAGGGAATTTACCTGGGAATGTCGCCTTTATAAGTGAGCGGGAAAATAAACGGCCGGACGGCCAATTCCGATCAGATAACCATAATAAAAAAAAAAAGGAGAGAAAAATGAAATTAAAATCACTTGCGCTCGGCTTAGGTTTTGCGGTTCTGGCGTGTGCGCCCATGTTCGCCCAGACATCCTACAACTTTAAGACCATCAACTACCCAAAGGACACCTTTACTCAACTCCTGGGGATCAATCTAAAGGGTGAAATCGCCGGCTACCACAATGTGAACGATAACAAAGGGTTTACCTATGAGCTTTCGACCAAGAAATTCAAGAACGAAAATTTCCCCGGCTCCATGGCGACCCAGGTGATCGGCATCGATTTCGCGGGTGGGACGTGCGGTTTCTATGTCGACCAAGCGAACGTCACTCATGGATTCCTGGACGACAATGACAATTTCAAGACAGTCGATTTTCCGGGAACGCCCTTCAATCAACTTCTCGGCCGCAACGACAAGTCGCAGGCAGCTGGCTACTATAGCCAAACCGCAAACGGAAGTGGACCGTTCGTCCCCTACGTTTACGACATCAACGGCGGTGTTTTTGAGGTAATCACCATTCCGGGGTCAGTTAGCGCGCAGGCGACGGACATCAACTTCGCGCAACAGGTTACCGGCTTCTTCATCGACTCCAACCAGGTGAACCATGGCTGGTTGCTGAATGCAGGAACGTTGATTCAGCTGGATTATCCCAACTCGATCTTCACCCAGGCGACGGGTGAAAACAACCAGGGGCAGGTAGTGGGAACTTACCAGGATTCGTCGGGTGCCTCGCACGGCTTCGTCTACAACATCCGGACTGGCCAATACACTTCGGTCGACGATCCCCACGGAATCGGCGTGACCCTGGTTAACGGCATCAACGACAACGGTGACCTCGTCGGCTTCATCATGCCAAGCAGCACTTTGGCATCGGGATTCGTGGCCACCCCGAAGAAGTAATACTCAAAGAGGATGCTGCAATTTTAGCGGTGCTCCTGAGAGTAAAAATAGCGCCTTGGAAGCTTGCAAACCAGCAAGCTCCAAGGCGCCGGTTTTTTCATCCTAAATCTTGTTTCCTGACGTGCCGCGCATTCAGGCAGTGCAGGGTCGGGCAGGGAAGCCGTTGCTTTAGGGATTGGTGTCCAACAACCGACCGCATCTCTCGTCCTGAGGGTAAACTTTTTCCCTGTGAAGAGGTTTTCCATGGTGCTATCCGTTTCTGCGCACCGATGCTTAGCGGTAACATCTATTAAGGTTACTATCGTGCTAGAGAAACTTTCTATCGCGCATGTTCTCTAACAGCTCAGGCGTGAGCTAAATGCTTTCGCTGGCGCGAATTCCGGAGGTCCAGGGCCGCAGGGAATGGAACCTTCGGAGTTAACACATCCATGATTGGCAGTGGCACCGCGATTGCCCCATAATGTTGCCCGAATGGGAAAGTCGTGGAGGGGTTTCTGTTTACATTATTGCCGTTGCCGCAGTCACGCTGGAAATCGTTCGTGACTGGGTGGAGCGTGCAGGCTCTCTCGTTGGCAGGTCTTCTCTTTGTTAGCGTCCGATTCCGCCAAGATCTGATCCCACCCGCAGACTATCGAGTGACCAATCTCGTGTCCCAGGAACCGCTGGTTCTGCACGAGCAGCAGCCCGTAATCCCACCCGCGTTGACGCGGTCTAAGCCGATACCTGAAAGCAGGCCCTCACCGGACAGCGCGCCGGCGGTGGCGGCACTTGTAGTCACGCCGCAGATACGCGCCACACCCGAGCGCAAGCCGGCGGAGCCTGATCGCCCTGCGCCAGAGCTGAAACTCGACAGTAAGATGCCCGTGATTCCCACTGCACCGGCGGCGAAGGTTGTGGCCGTCGGGACTTTTTCCGCCAACGCTCCGGTTACAGCAACGCCCATTAAAACCGCCGCAGCAGTGCAGACCGGCGGCTTCGGCGACCCTAACGGCATTCCTGCGTCAGGGCATAGCCCGGTTGCCAACATCCGCGCCAAGGGAACGTTCGATTTAGCCAGTGGATCGGGCCCTGGCAATGGAACGGGAGGCACGAACCCGAGCGTGGTGATG
>Ga0207048_10408_pt1 | contig 11687 bp, 6 predicted proteins | sample Alteio_BWMinCont_65_FD_153301 | JGI IMG/M metagenome (GOLD analysis project Ga0207048, IMG submission 153301) | Enriched cells from forest soil in Barre Woods Harvard Forest LTER site, Petersham, Massachusetts, United States -... | ecosystem: Environmental > Terrestrial > Soil > Temperate forest >...
CCGCCAATGAAGAGGGCTTAACGACACACAGCGCGCGCTTTGCATTGATTGACAGAACAGCGAACATCCGGGGGTACTACGACGGCACAGATCAAAATGACATAGCGCGTCTGTTGAATGATATAAATACCGTCGAGCAGACGGAAACCGATCATTCAGATTGAAATAGCCTAATCTAAAATGTCTATCAACGACCTCCCGATAGTGAATGCGACGCTCAACGGACTGTGCGCAGTACTACTGCTCACGGGCAGAACATACATCAAAAAAAAGAATCGGATTGCGCATCGCAGATTTATGATTGCCGCATTCAGTGTGTCCGTGATCTTTCTTATTTCGTACATTACATATCACTCGTTCCATGGCGTGACAAAATTCCAAGGACCGGAGTGGGCGCGCTGGCTGTATTTCAGCATTCTCGGCTCGCATACCATTCTCGCGGTCGTCATTGTTCCTCTCGTCATCATCACGTTGAGTCGCGGACTGCGCGAGCGTTTCGATAAGCACCGCCGCATTGCCCGCTGGACGTACCCGATATGGATGTATGTATCTGTAACCGGCGTCATTGTATATCTGATGCTCTATCAGATATTTGTCTGAAAGACCATTGAAAGAATCATGACGACTATCCACCGCGTCATTTCTGTTTGCAGTATTGTATGTGTAATCGTCGCATGCGCTTGTATCATAGGTTGCGTCAGCAAAAAGTCGAATAATGAACAGCCTGCCACATCAACGCCATGGCATTATACTGTAATAGCGGTGACAAACGGCGGCACGATTACAGGCACAGTGAAAATCAACGGGAATATTCCCGTCGTTCCCGATCTCGCGATTACTCACGACAACAATCATTGCGGAACTGCTAAACCATCGCCGCGCTTGCTTTGCGGAGCGAACGGGGGAGTGTCAAATGCGTATGTGTATCTTCAAGATATTTCGACAGGCAAAACATTTGCAGTGCCTATTCAACCATTGTTTATTTCGCAAAAAGATTGCATGTATCAACCCCACACTGTTGCAGTTCCAGTCGGCGCGGGCGTCAACATCCGCAACGACGATCATATATTGCACAATATTCATATTTATTCAGGCGATGAATCCGTGTGGAACCAAGCGCAGCCCATCTCCGGGCAGACGAACGTGTTCACGCCACGGCAGCCGGGAATATTGCGGATGCAATGCGACGCCGGACATATCTGGATGAGCGGATATATATTCGTCGCTGGGAATCCGTATTATGCGCTGACGGATTCTTCCGGAACATTCACTATCACAGACGTTCCGCCGGGGACTTATACAATCTCCTGCTGGCATGAAGGATGGAATGCGACGAAAAACCTCAATCATTCCGGCGCGCTTCTTTCGTATTCGTATGACGCACCGTACGAAATGCGGCAGAATGTGACAATACATTCAAACGACACAGTGCATATAGACTTCGCGATAACGCCTCATTAAGCAGACGATAAAGTAAAAAAATAAAATCACATGAGAAAAACCATTGCATCACTCTCCATGACGCTTGACGGATTCTGCGACCACACCGCTATGATTGCAGACGAAGCGTTGCATCAAAACGCAAATGAACTGTTTTATGATGCAGATACCATTGTGTTTGGACGGGTAACGTATCAGCTTATGGAAAGCGCATGGCCCGCCATCGTACAAAATCCCACCGGCGTCAAAGCCGTGGATGAATTTGCCGTATTGATAGACAGTATTCCCAAAATTGTTTTTTCCAAAACTCTGAAAAAAGTTACATGGAAGAATTCAACACTTGCAACGGGTAACCTTGAAGACGAAGTAGTTAAACTCAAGAGCCAACCGGGGAAAAACATTATGGTCGGCGGTCCAAGCATTATACGGGCATTGATGGCACGTGATCTCTTAGACGAATTGCAATTATGTCTACAACCGATTGTTCTCGGAAATGGCTTGCGCTTGTTTCAAAACATTAAGGAGAGAATCAATCTTAAACTCTTGAAAACAAAGACTCTTGGCTCCGGTGTTGTCATCCTTACCTATCAGCCGAAAAAAAAATAAGAAATATTACCCACTTCTGCCATCTCCCTATCATTAATCACATCGCGTAAACCCACTTTCAACAACGTTCAACACTTTTTCAGCTTTCCCATTACTACAGCATACGTTTCATTCTCGCATAGGAACACATCGGAACACTTTTTCAAAATATCTGCGTTTAACGCATGAAAATACAGAATTTATAATTCTCGTGTTCCATCTGTAAATCTCACCTGAATACCCACTTGCAACAACGTGCAACACTTTTTCACACCTCATATTTCCCGCTTTACAAGTGGGACAAATTGGAACACTTTTTGACAAATTCTGCATTTAACGCATGGAAATGCCGATTTTACGACACAGGTGTTCCACTTTTGCGCCTTCAGTTGCCTTCAACACCTTATAAACATTGGCACTCAAGGTTTTTATATTTTGCATTTCACTGTCCCACTTCATCCTTTATCCTTCATATTTCACCGCTTCGTCGTGCTGTATTCATGCAAAACTAATACGCTTTGACGTGTGATTATTCACGTGATGCAGCGTATGTGCGGAGGTTGCGGACTTTGCGGAGCGTAATCCCGTATCTATATAGCGCCGCCCGTTGTCACTACAAAACTAAAAGGAATGGGTGGGTGTTTCCTAGCGGTTTGCGGTATGTGTGCGGAGGTTGCGGACTTTGCGGAGGCTGCAAATAAAAAAGGGCGGGGATAACCCGCCCTGAAAAGATCGAACGAATATTTTTAGATTATTTTATATACGCAATTATCTTTGTAATCGTCTGCGATTGCGTGGTAATCTTCAGGAAATAATTTCCCGTCGGTAAATTGAGAGCCGACCCGTCAAATTGCGCGATATGGCTGCCTGCGGTTTGTATGCTATTGACGAGCATTGCAATCTGCCTCCCTAAACGGTCATACACGGAAACCGTAACGGGGTACCCCGCGTCAATTGCGGAAATATCGTATGCGACATTTACCGCAGGCATGAACGGATTCGGGTACGCCTGAAGCATTGACCCATTATTTACAGCACTGGCTAACAAGTTATGATTTATCGTCTTCCCGAAACCGCCACCTGTATCTGAAGGTAGCGCATATTCCCGCGTGACTGAAAACCCGCTTGTTATTGGATCCGTTATATGCGCCATCGTATCGGAAACGGTTATATAAATGGAATCCACCGCGATGCTGTCTATGGTGATCTTCCCCGTATCAGCACGATAGTGATAATTCAAATAGTCATACGTAATGGTATCCAGCAATTTTACAATATTTCCGGTGCGTGCGTTCCGGACGGCAAGCGTCATTTTAATAAAGGCGCCCGTCGTGTCCACCCATGCGCGGGTATTCGCCGAGTCGAATGCCACTAACTGGAATATATATTTAATCGTATCCGAAAAAGGCGTTATTGAAAACGTATCAGTGCCAAGTGCGATACCCGGTGATGAGGATACCGCATAAGAATGAAAATACAATAGATAATTATTTCCAGGCGGTACACCGCCCCCCGGAACTGCCATTGCTCCTGCAAATGTCGAGATACCCGGAACGCCCCCACATGAGCCAAATTTAAACGTTTGCGTTTGCCCGTATTGTTCCGATGAGTCGTCGACCACATGGGATGAGACTATCGGGATGCGCTCATGCTGCCCGTCGTGCGTAAGAAACAACTCCCGTTGATTTGCGAATGCTATCGTATCACGTCCATTAATTTCAAGCGTCGGCGTTTGTCCGCTATCCCGCCAATGTCCGAATTCCCACGATGCGTCGCCAAAGATTGACGGCGTTGGAAATCCAAAAGCGGGCCAGTATTGCCGGAATGACGGTAAGACGCCATCTTTCGTTTGAACGGTCATTAACCTGTTACTGCTTGTATACCAGCTCACGATTGAAGGTTGAACATGATACTGGGTTATATGTGAAGGGGAAGACCATATCTTAGGAGTTTGTAACATTGGACCGCTTGCCGCCTGAATTTTGTAGCTATAAGGGATTTGGAAAACTGTAGAATCTGAAAAGTACACGCGAACCGACGGATGAAGATTGGAACTTTCTTTCGAGCGGAACATGGCATAATCTTCCCAATGACCGGCTACCCGCGCTGCGCTGAAGACATCAGTCCCCGTAACGGCAAGACCCGCCCCATTGACGCCATCCGGCACGTATCCTTCCCACACAAGGCGAGGGACATAGTCTATTGTCGTGGTCGGAAGAATGCGCGAATCGTCTATATTCGGATGCTTGTCCAAGCAGCCGATGCCTACGCTCACATACTCGCGCGGCTCTGCGGTGAGCTGTACCTTGTATGTTCCGCCGGCTTTTACCCCCTCCAGATATATTGTGCGGTAATAAATCTGCGATTGACCGGCGGAGTCTATCTCATAGCCGAGGTCGGCTGTATCACCCTGTGTTAATGACCCGTTCATTGCGCGTGATGAAACCGTCGGAAACGTCGCAAATTGAGCGGGGACACCATTGTCTATATGAATTACATCACCGAGTTTTGGTGTATCCACCGAAGCGTATGAAGAAAACGTTCGCATGCCGATTCCCCCGTTTCCTTCGCTCCATGCGCACGTAAAACCGATGATTGAATCTACGGTACCTATGGAATTAACAATTTTAAACGGCGTCAGCACGGGCGTTGCTTCATAGTTCGCGTCGTAATACGAATCTTTCGCGAAAGAATAGATTGTATCTGTCCGCCAAATCGGCACGCCGGAGACGCTGTCCGTGCCGTTATCGGGGTTGAATGCAAGCAAAATATAAATCGAATCCCACGTCGGACTGGTATGTGATTTCCTGCCTTCATAAATAATCGCCACCGACGTATCGCCGATGCCGCCCGAAAGCCCGTCGTTGTACGAGCGAATGCTGGGATGTTTTGCCGAATCAACACCAATGTCTATCTGCGTTTCCGGCGCGAAGCCCGCAAGCGGGTCGTCGCCGACCGAACACGCGTCGCTGCGCGTGTACTGCACGTGATTGTTTTGTTTGAACGTAACGTGATAATACCCTCCGTTGAAATCCGACCGCCTGCCGTTGTTCCACACCGTTTCCCCCGCGCCACCCGCGTCAACGCTGTACGCGGGCTCGATCTTGTATATCCGCATCTCAGCAGGATTGTAATGCCGTTTGAAACTGCCATTATATGCAATTACGGAGTCCCACTTGCTTGCGACATCCGTTACCCGCCACCACTTGTCAACAGTAGTGTCCATTTTCAATTTGGTTGTAATCATACGTTCTCCACGCCGGACGAACGTACCTGTGTCCGCGTCGTTTTGCCAACGGCAGAGGAGGTCGCGAGGATCTGTCCAAATATTTGTGCACGACAAGAATCCGGGATTCAATGTTGTGATTGCTGTCGTATCTGCCGACCAGCAACTATAAATTATCCACGCTATCGAATCGGGCAAGGCTTTATATGTATATGCAGTATCGCCGGGATAATATTGCTTGCTATAGTGCAACCATGAGGAGTCATTATAGATGTGGGAAGAATCGGGCCATGCCTTCAGATTAGGGTAGGAGGTGTGGTCGCTGTCCGTATTTACGAAAATGTTTCCTATATGATTAACTATTACGGGGTAATCACTGTGCCGCGAAAAAATGCCCCGCAGTTTTTTGTTAAGCAGAATTTTCGCGGTCGAATCGAGCCAGCGATGATAGCGGATTGCCCAAAGGCAATCACGACGAGACATTGTCGGCATTACGTGAGGTCCATGTAACTCCGAGTCGCTTGCAAAACTGCCATTATGGTCAACAAAACCCGTATTGACAATAGAATCAAATTTGGCGTTTATATTCGTATAGTACATCATGCCTTTGCATCCCTCACTAATCGCCAAATTCGAGTTAAGTTGAATTTGTTCGGGATATCCAGGAACACCGTCAAGGTAGATTCCTGAAATCGTATCTAAACTAACGTCGAGAAACATATTCGCCCACCAACCGCCCGGAAGCGTATCGGCGGTAAGAAGACGGTAGCCGGCTTGCGTCGTATCAAAACCGCCGGTATTCATCGTATAGGTATCAGACCGTAATTCCGGATCGAACGGAGTAGTAGAAGCAACGGAATAACTTGTTGAAGTTTCCGTCGCCTTCGCATTCACATAGGAGGGACCGCGCCCGTTGATAAAATAGCCGCCCGGGCACACGTAATAACTGCCGGATGAAATATATTCCCACGCCGCCGTCGTATCAGTATACATGCACGTGTGCTGGCTGTTGCGGATGCCGCCGAATGCCGACCAAAAAAACTTCGGCTGCACCTGCGTAATATATCTCTGCGGATCGAAATTGTACCATTGCACTTCGCAATTCCCTCTATAGCCCAGCGTTTTATTCACAAGCGCCATGCCCGCCCCTTGGGAATACGTCGGCTCGTCCTGTAAATAATAGCAAGTAATTCTGCTAGGCATCGAATCTGCTAAGGTATTAGTATCGGCTATTATCGCGAGTTTGGCGGCGTGCATGGCGGTTGTGTCCAGCGTCTGGTCTAAATCTACAGGCGCGGTAAAATTAAATGCGACAGTGTCCATAATGCACACGAACGACAAACGAACCGTTGTATACCGTTTTGAATGGACTTCGAGATTGATGTAATCGTATTTATTGAAAGCGTGTGAGAACGAAAGAGGGGCTGAAAAAAACACATGGTCGGTATTCGGCGTTATCACCGAATCCCAGGGGATGCCGTAGGTAAGTGTCTCTAATGTCGAGTCTGCGCTGTTCGCGTGTATTGCATGAATTTCTATAATCGCGTGTGTGTCGGCTGGATTTGGCGTCTGAATTTGCAAGCCTACCGCAATACGCCAGGGGTACGAATCACCGTACCATTCGTTAGCAAATTGGTTTGCGTTTATAACAACACTGTCGGAATGAGTACCTGAAGAATTTATCTGCCAATGATCGAAAGGTTTCTGTTGATGGTTAATAAGATTTGTAGAATTATACCCTGTATCGGCTGAGGAATGGTAACCGAAATAATATTTTGTTAAGGTATCAGTACTGCTCAAAGTATCCCACAATGGTAACGCTTCATATCGCATGCGCTGTGCAGATGAATATTTTCCAATCGCGTTCGACGAAGCAACGAAATTACCCGTCGTCCTATGTACCCAATTCATGTTTAAGCTGTCAATGCCTCCGCCTTGGTAGATGCATTTCATCGAATCATCGAACAACGTTGCAAGGTTGTTGAGACTATCTCTCGTATCTATTGCCCAAAAGTTTATGCCGAATACATATTTCTGCTGGGCATGCGATAAAGACGCGCCAAACGTAATGGCGAGCAGAACCATAAATGCAAAAAGCAACCGTCTCATTATTCCTCTTCTTTCTTTTAGTTATTGATGTTTATTAATGTGTTGAATTATTTTCAGACTTCTTACTTCACAACGTTCATCATTTTTGTTGTTGACTGCCCACCGCATGCAAGCCGCACATAATAAACACCGGCAGGCAGAGCCGCGCCGTCAATGCGTATGGTGTATTGGTAATTATCAGATACGCCGCTATAAGCAGTGAGCATTTCCTTGCCGAGAATATTGTAAATCTTTAAACTTACTATCTCGCCATATAACCGACTGTCCTCAATCCCAAACGTAACATCGGTGTATTGGAAAAATGGGTTTGGATAATTTTGTTCGAGATTGAACAACACAGGTGCAGTTCTTCCATTTTGCTGGACGATGGTGTTTGGTCCATAACTTGCATTGCCTTTAAACGCTATAATTTGTCCCCCATGAAACGGCGCATTAACATCCGTAATATCTTCACCTGCCATGAACCCGTCTAATCTCTGTCCCGGATATTTGCCTATGCCGATAACCTGTGTTCCCAAACGGGCGTACGTGCCAACTCCCTCTATTGCGAACGCTACACAGGTGTCTTTCAAACCCTTACCGATGTTATATAAAAATATCGATCCCGGCTCCAATTCAGCACTTCCGCCATATTGTGGGTCTGTCACAATAACGCTGTGATAATCCGGGCTTACCACATTGCCAACGTCAATTATTTGAGTGCCCGGGGCAACTAAATACGGCGCGACCGAGGGGGAAATATCCGTGAGATAATAGGATGGTTGAGGGGATATTGTTTGCCCGCCTTTGTAAATGAGAACTCGGTCACCATAGCCAAGAAAAATGTCATCGATATTATCAGTATCAGCATCGTCTATAAGAAAACCGCCTGCGAAGCCGCCGCTCGAATCCGTATTAAGAATTACAGAATCAGTAGGTATAAAACTAAAATCACGCCCCAACGGATTGAAATAAACAATTGCAGTCGTATCATTTAAAGGATTTATGCTGCAAAGATATTGTCGTTTTGTATCACGGGGATGCCCTATTGTAAGATTTCCACCTATATGGTACATCGGAAATCGTTTAATCTGTGGGATGGTGCTCATGTGAGCGCCGCCAACGTATTGTAATACGATTAATGTGTCCGGCGCTTTTGTAAGGGATGAAACTGACGATAATAAATACAATGATTCAATACCTGACGAATCAAGGTCAGCGATAAGCGGGAAAGGACGAGGATTCCCATAATTCTTTGGCGTTAACACAAGTGCAGTATCAAACACTGTATCAGTTGAATATAAGATTGTGATTGAACCAAAGTTATTGTCTGGGTTAATTATAGCATAATCCCCTCGTCCCGACCCTGAAAGGTTGCAGGGAATAACCTGCTGACCCGGCGCAAAATACACTGTCCCGGTATCAAGTTTTGTTCGGTTTAGAATCCACGACGAGCCGCCGCTCTCGCCAACGGCAATTGCATTTTGGGCGGTGTCTAATTTTCCAAGATACGACAAGCCGTCAAAACCGTATTCTTCATTGCCGTTTTGCCCGTGCGCCGTCCAAGAGGTGTCCTGCCACAAAATGCCGTATGGGGCTTGGGCAAAACAGGGGGCGGCACAACAAAGGAGCCAAAAGTAAAGTAATTTCTTCATGCACAAATATACGCTGGTTGGAGCAAAAGTGTGCTAATTATTCCGCTCATTGTAGTTTATTGGCGGGGTATACGCTCGCAGTTTCCCCCTGCCAAAAAAATGTTGGTTTTACTTGCGCTAGGAATCGTGGCGGGTCGAACTGATACCATTGCACCTCGCAATTTCCTCTATAGCCTAGCGTTTTATTGACAAGTGCCATGCCCGCCCCTTGGGAATACGTCGGCTCATCCTGTAAATAATAGCAGGTAATTCTACCGGGCATTGAATCTGCTAATGTATTAGTATCGGCTATTATCGCTAATTTGGCGGCATGCATGGCGGTTGTGTCCAGCGTCTGGTCTAAATCTACCGGAGCAGTGAAATTAAATGCTACAGTGTCCATAATACACACGTATGACAAACGAACCGTTGTATAGCGTTTTGAATGGACTTCGAGATTGATGTAATCATATTTTTTGAATGTGTCTGCGAAGGTAAAAGGCGCTTTAAAAAACACTTGGTCGGTATTCGGCAGTAGCACGGAGTCCCATGGGATGCCGTAGGTAAGTGTCTCTAATGTCGTGCCTGCGCTGTTCTTGTGTATCGCATGAATTTCAATAATTGTGTCCGTGTCGGCTGGATTCGTAAACGGAATTTGCAACCCTACCGCTATGCGCCAGGGGTACGTGTCGCCAAACCATTCGTTTGGAAATTGGTTGCCGCTCATCACCATTTTATCAGCATAAGAATGAGAAGTATCATTGTTAACCTGCCATTCCTTACTAATAGTATCAAATTCTGCAATTGTTGAATCGTGAGTCGCAAAATAATATTTCGTCAATGTATCGCTTGAACGGATAGTATCGCGTTCCGGTATCGCTTCGTATCGCATGCGCTGGGCTGACGAATATTTTCCAATCGCGCCTAACGTGGCGACGAAATTACCCGTCGTTCTATGCACCCAATTCATATTTAATGCATCGGTGTCTCCTCCTTGGTATATGCACTTCATCGAATCATCAAACAACGTTGCAAGGCTGTTTAGACTATCTCTCGTATCTATTGACCAAAAGTTTATGCCGAACACATATTTTTGCTGGGCATGTGACGCGGACGCACCGAACGACACAACGAGCAGAACCATAAATGCAATATATAACCGTTTCATTATTCCTCTTCTTTCTTTTAGTTGATGTTTATTAATGTGTTGAATTATTTTCAGACTTCAGGCTTCTTACTTCACAACGTTCATCATTTTTGTGGCTTCTTTTCCGCCGGCAACAAGCCTGTAGAAATATACTCCCTCCGGTAAATTTCCCGTATTTACGCCAATGGTGCTTTCATATCCATTCGCAGCTTTACTTCGATACAGCGTTTCAATATACCGACCAAGTTCATCATACAATTTCAGCGTTACTTCTGCTCCAAAAAGATTTTGCGCCAATACTGAAAACGTGATTGTCGTCGTACCGTTGGTTGGATTGGGATAGTTCTGTGATAAAGTGAAAATTGGAGGCGGAGTATTTCCATTATGTTGAACGACAGAAGCGGGTCCATAATTCGGATTTCCATTGAAAGCAATAATTTGCCCCCCATGAAACGGGGCATTAACATTCGTAATGTCTTCTCCAACCATGAACCCATCTAATTTCTGTCCCGGATATTTTCCTATGCCAATAACCTGCGTTCCCAATCGGGCGTACGTTCCAACGCCCTCTACTGCAAATGCAACACATGTGTCTTTCAATCCCTTACCTATGTTATATAAAAATATAGCACCCGGCTCCAACTCGGCATCACCGCCGTATTGTGGATCTGTCACAATAACACTGTGATAATCCGGACTTACCATGTTACCAACGTCAATTATATCGCTACCCGGTGCTACTAAATATGGTGCGACTGAGGGAGGGACAGTGTGAAGATAATACGTAGGAAACTGTGAAATCGAATCCCCTCCTTTAAATATTAAGACTGCATCGCCACACCCTATAAAAATATCAGAAATACCATCCGCATCAGCATCAGTAATAATAAATCCCCCGGCTGGCGCGCCGTTGGATGTAACATTACAAATGATTCTTTTAGAGGAAATGAAATGAAAACCATCTTTGGATAACGGGTATAACACAATCAAAACAGTATCGCTGAAATATTTCCCATTTGACCAGTAATACTGTGCAATAAACCTTTTTGCGGTATCAAGCACATTTCCAACTGCAAGTGATTGAGCTGCCGTTGCAATTGAGTCCGTTGGCAGCGAATCCAATGTAGCCCCTCCGCGGAAAAAATAGATTTTTCCATCTCCGTAATCGCTTACCAAAAAATCATCATACTGGTCGGAATCACAATTACAAACTAAAACTTCTTGCTTCACAAATGCTAGCCAACCAACTGCAAATGCCCGATTTCCATAATGGAGAGTAAACGCAGTATCGTACTTTCTTAACTGTGAGGTACCCAGTAAAACTGTAACATCTCCGCTTGCACTCCAAATGATATAATCTGGAATGTGATCCCCGTTAAAATCTCCGGTTGCTACGTTTTGCCCAGGTGAAAAATAAAATGTTCCTGTATCTAATTTTTTGCGATTTAACACCCAAGACATTCCACCGCTCTCGCCAATTGCCAGCGCATTTTGTACACTGTCAACACCGTTAATTTTACCGAGATACGACAAACCGTCAAAGCCGTATTCTTCATTGCCGTTTTGC
>Ga0207048_10303_pt5 | contig 11661 bp, 12 predicted proteins | sample Alteio_BWMinCont_65_FD_153301 | JGI IMG/M metagenome (GOLD analysis project Ga0207048, IMG submission 153301) | Enriched cells from forest soil in Barre Woods Harvard Forest LTER site, Petersham, Massachusetts, United States -... | ecosystem: Environmental > Terrestrial > Soil > Temperate forest >...
GTATACGAAAGTCGAAGTGAGCCCGGCGACATGAATAAGGCCGCCGAAAGTTCTCAGTTTGGCATCGACTATTTACTATTGCGCAAAACAAGAAGTTCATCTAGAATTCGCGGCTCTGGAGAATGTTCGGAATGCAGCATAGCAAACACAATTCGATGGATTGGCAGGCAGGATTGATGCTGAGCCGGGATTGTGTCCGAACGTGGTCCAGTCCCTCGCGATAGTTATCTTCTTTCACATCAATTCTTTTCTTTGCCGATTTAAATTTTCTGAACCTGGGTGGCGTAGTCTGCGGTTTCATCGACTGTCACTCGAAAAAAAGACCGTAGACGGTCATTCCCCCAGGATCACACGGCCAGTGGCGTAAGACACGGATACTTCTCGGGCGAAGACTGCTCTTTGCGTAAGCGAAGGGCGGCGGGGTTCGAATCCCCAATCAAACCGTGCCTGATTTTCCCTGGTCATAATTTTCGCTGGTGGGCGTGGTCTAGCGGTTAAGACCCCGGTCTGTGAAACCGGGAACGTGAGTTCAAATCTCGCCGCTCACCCCAAATGTTTCGCCGGTGGCGTAGTCAAGGGTTACTTCCACCTCATACGTCGCGCAGGCCGGAAACCTGCCAAGGAATGGAAACCATGGGGACGGGGGCGTAGTCCCGAACCACAAGGTACCCGTGGGGAATCCGCCTTGATGACGGACCCTGGGCGTTTGTTCCCCGGCGAATATTTTTCCGTGAAAAGCCCGCGCAGGACTTCTCGGGGATCCAGGGGCGCAAAATTCGCGCCTTTTGGAAAGGAGGTAAATCATGGGCATCTATGTGAAGAACGGAACTCCCGTGAACACGGAGTCTTTGTGCGAGTCCTGTTCGCGAGCTTTCATTGCTCGCGGATATGGTGAAACCGAATTAGTCGCCATATGCCAGGCACTGTGGCCGGAGCGTCGGATGCACTTCCCCAGACGCACTTGCACTGCGTACATCGAGAAGAACAAGCCGACGTTTAAAAACGAGACGCGGGTTTTGTCCGCGTCGATGAATCCGAGAACAGCGGTGAGAAAATCGAGCTCATCCTGGACGAAAACTCACAATGACATTTCGCCGGTGGCGAAGGACACGGATACTTCAATGACGTAGAGCGCCCGCTGCGAGAGCAGCGGGAGGTTGCAGGTTCAACCCCTGCTCCCGATCGTCGGGATAGCTCAATGCGGGAAACCGCACAGAAAAGCCCCGTGTCCGATTTTCCCCGGTGAAAGATTTTAGGCACATCAGCGACACCAGAATTCGTCGGTGGCGAAGGTGACGGTTACTTCTAATCGATGGGTCGCAGGTTCAAATCCTGCCTCGGGGCCGCCAAAAAGCGGTTCCTTGTAGCTCAGAGGGTAGAGCAATCGGCAGCCCAGGCTGCATCCGTTGCCGTTAATTCCCCGACGATTGGTTTTCAGAACACAAAGGAAGGAGGACACAATGGCACGACTGAACATGTTGAAAATTCCATTTCCGTGGGGGACTCGCACGCACGAAGGAGCTCCCGCGCGAAATATTTCTTCCGAGCTTCAATTGCGGCGATCGGTGCTCGCATGCTTGCTCTGGGAGGACCAGTTCTATGAGGACGGAGTGGAGATTTCCGGCCGCATCCAGTCATTCGTGCCAAAGGTGAAGGCCGAGACGGTAGCGGCTCTTGCAATCGAGGCACGGAGCAAGATGAAACTCCGGCACGTTCCGCTTCTGCTCGTTCGTGAAATGGCGCGCCTGAGGACGCACCGCGAATTTGTTTCGCGGACGCTTTCACAGGTGATCCAACGTGCAGATGAGCTTGCGGAATTCGTGGCCATTTATTGGAAGGATGGCAAGGCTCCGCTCTCCGCGCAGGCGAAGAAGGGGCTGGCTGAGGCTTTTCGCAAATTTGACGAATACCAACTCGCCAAGTATGACCGTAGCGGGCCGATTCGTCTCCGTGACGTTCTGTTCCTTTGCCACGCGAAACCGCGTGACGGGGAGCAAGCGGCGTTGTGGAAGCGATTGATCGAAGGAGAGCTGCAAACTCCCGATACTTGGGAGGTGGCGCTTTCTTCCGGTGCGGACAAGCGGGAAGCATGGGAACGATTGCTGCGGGAACGAAAACTCGGAGCCCTTGCATTGCTTCGTAATCTGCGGAACATGAAGCAGGCAGGCGTGGACGAGTCTCTCGTGGTCGATGGCATCGAGTCCATGAACAGCGGGCGCGTTTTGCCGTTTCGCTTCCTCTCTGCGGCTCGATATGCGCCTCAGTGGGAAGAATCACTCGAACGGGCGATGCTTTCCTCGCTAAAGGCACAGGAAAAGCTGCCAGGTCGAACTGTACTCCTCGTAGACGTTTCGGGCAGCATGATGGCCGCGCTGTCTCGTCGGTCGGAGATGCTCCGAACTGACGCAGCCTACGGCCTCGCCATTTTGCTTCGAGAAATCTGCGAGAAGGCGATCACGTTCACCTTTTCGAATGATCTGGTTGAGGTTCCTCCGCGACGAGGATTTGCGTTGCGCGACGCGCTCGACGCGAGTCAGCCACATGGTGCAACCTACCTCGGCCGGGCGCTCGAAAAGATCCGGGAAAAGTACGACCGGATCATCGTGATCACAGACGAGCAAGCTCACGATCATGTGCCGGGGCCGCGAGGCCAAGGCTATGTGATCAACGTTGCCAGCAACAAGAACGGTGTCGGCTACGGTCCATGGACGCACATCGACGGATGGAGTGACGCCGTTGTGGAGTACATCCGTGCGCTGGAACCGATGCAAGAAGCTTAGGCTTACGATGAGGCCGGGATTCGTTTTAATGAGTCCCCGGCCTCAATTCTTTCTACGATTAACGGGCATCTCACTTTCCGCGATGTGACGGGCAAATCCATCTGGAAGGAGAAACTGCCATGAACAGCAACTTTTTTCCGCGAACCAAGCAGTAAACGCCGCAAGGGGTTCCCGTCGGAAACTAGTGTCAAGCGCGGGTTCCGAGTCGTACATGGCGAGAAGGAACTACTTGAGAAGCTTGGCAGGAACGATCCCTGCCCGTGCAGCTCAGGCCGTAGCTTTCAAGAAGTGTTGCATGCGGACCGGTCGATACGACGGTGTCTTGCGAAACCACTACGAGCGATAGATTACAGGGCACGGTTAGCAGCCGTGCCCTCCCGTCTTGTGCCCAGGACAAGGATCACTGATAAGCCCTCCCGCGTGGTCACCGTCCTTTCCCTCTACTGTGGATTGCCGCCCAAGAATAATTGCCCTTGACACACGGTTTGCATTACTGTATATTCTGTATAGACTGAAATGACAGAACGTACACAAACCCTTTCGCCTGTTGCCCAAAAGTTCATTCTCCATTGGGGTGAGATGGGCACTAGGTGGGGTATCAATCGCACAGTTGCCCAAGTCCATGCACTGCTATTTCTGTCCTCTCGCCCTATGGCAGCTGAGGAAATCGCAAGCACTCTATCGGTCGCTCGGTCCAACGTGAGTACCAGCCTCCGCGAGTTACAAGGCTGGAGGATCGTCCGGGCGGTTTCTGTGTTCGGCGACCGGCGGCAGCATTTCGAGTCCATGAAGGACTTGTGGGAAATGTTCCGCGTGATTCTAGAGGAACGGAAGAAGCGCGAATTTGACCCCACAATCCAGGTAGTCCGGGAGTGCGTTGCGGAAGCTAAGAAATCTAGCACCGTTGATGTTTATGCACGCGAACGAATGGAAGAGATGCTTGAATTTATCGTTATGATGAGCGCTCTATTTGAAGAATTTCGAAATCTATCACCGGCCGCAATGAAAGGAATGGCGAAGCTGCGTGGTGGGATTCGCAAATTGTTCCAGAGTTGAGTGAAGGGCGGGAGACCGCCTTTTTTTGGTGGCCAATGAGTTCTCTCATTTCAGAACTGACTGACATTACAGCTCGACGGGCCTCCAGGGGTTGGGTTTGTTTCGATCGCAGTTGCAGTATCTGCACTTCGCTCGCGAGACGATTCCAGCCAACGGTCGAGAAACGTGGTTTTGGAATGGCAGCCTTGCAAGATCCTCGCATCGCGACTCTTCTCGGTGTGCCATCGGACCAATTGTTGCGCGAGATGCGAGTCATTACAGCCAACAACAAACTTTACGGCGGCGCGGATGCCATTGTGTTTCTGGCGCGACATATCTGGTGGGCCTGGCCGGTCTATGCTGCGGCACAGTTGCCGTGTATGCAGCACATTCTTCAGGCCGGTTATCGTTGGTTTGCGGATCATCGGAATTGTTCTTCCGGCATGTGCGAAGTAATAAAAAAAGGTCAGCACGGCGACCTGACTAGCCGCGCAAAAGGAGAAACCAGATGAGTCCAGTGATTGCTTTTGGAACCGGCTTAGCAGTGACTATGGGAGTTGTGTTCCTTGCTCTTCTGTATTTGCGTAGTCCTCTGCAAGTTATTTTGACTGACCTATGTGGCACAGTCGAACGCGCTCGCTTCTGGACGGCATTCTCCAATACCACACTATTTCTTGTCCCCTTTGCACTGGCCCTGAATCATCAGCCGACTGCAGGAGGGACTAAATCCCTCGTGTTCGAGATCAGCGACCAAATTAAGTCCGCAGTAATCGGCCTCATCATTTCTGTAATGGTCTTGGGAATGGTCTTGAGCCGGTTCATCTTGCGGAGCAGTTTCGTTCAGGCTCCAAACGACGTTGGTACGAGCCAGAGCGGTCCTGAAACGGACGCTTCAGCTATATGAACAACACACATGAATTCGAGGTCGTCACTGGAGCGTTCAGCTACACCGGAAAATACATCACGCAGCGGCTTCTTGACGCTGGTAAAACAGTACGAACAATTACTGGTCATCCGAACAATCCGAATCCTTTTGGCAAGCAAGTAGAAATCGCGGCGCTGGATTTTCACGATACTGCAGAACTGGTCCAATCTCTCCGAGGAGCTTCCGTTCTATACAACTCGTATTGGGTAAGATTCAGCCACGGAAGGGTGACATTCGATGAGGGAGTATCCAATTCCAGAATCTTGATCCAAGCAGCAAAGGAGGCTGGTGTCCGGAGAATCGTGCACCTGAGCATTGCAAATCCGTCGCTGGATTCTCACCTCCCCTATTATTCGGGTAAAGCGCGTGTCGAGAAGGCAATCATCGAATCGGGACTGTCCTATGCAATCCTTCGACCCACTGTCATATTTGGCGCTGAAGACATCCTCATCAACAACATAGCCTGGTTCGTACGGCACATGCCATTTTTTGCTGTCCCCGGCTCTGGGCAATATCAGCTTCAACCAATCTTTGTCGAAGATATCGCAGAGCTTGCGGTAAACGCTGGCCAGCACGAAAGCAACTTAGCGATCGATGCAGTAGGTCCCGAAGTCTTCTCTTTTGATGATCTGGTCCGGTTGATTGCAGTAGCCGTTCACTGCAAGACAAGACTGGTTCATGTCAGGCCAGGAGCAGCGCTTTCAATACTTCGTCTCGTGGAACCATTTGTTGGTGACGTGGTACTCACTCGCGAAGAAATCGACGGATTGATGGCGAATTTGCTCGTGTCGAAGGAACCGCCCACCGGGCAGACTCGTTTCAGTGAGTGGTTAGCTAAGAACGAATCCACTCTAGGGATCAAGTATGCCTCGGAACTCAAGAGGCACTATCGATGAGCCTGGTTCTTAGGACCGCTCGCTGTCCACAGAGGAGGAAACTATGCGAGCTCTAATTGCGGGGCTGTGGCTGGCGGGTGTGGTGCAGCTCGTGATCATCATCGCCAATTTCGTCTTGCCCAAGAAACTAAGTTGCCGGAAGCACCTCTCTCGGGTCTCGCCAATGATCCGCGAAGTGTTTGTCATCCACTGGATCTATATTGTCTTCGTTCTCGGCATTTTTGCATCGTTATGTTTTTGGTTCGCACCGGAGTTGGCCGGTGCCAGCCGCCTCGGGCGATTCCTCTCTGCGGTCATGGCGGTCTTCTGGTTGTTTCGAGTTCCAATCCAATTGTTCTACTACGACCCTGAGATTCGTCGGCAGAATCGGATGGGTGACGTGACATTTCTTTTTGCTTTCTCGTATCTCGGTATCGTTTTCAGCATAGCAGCCTTGGGAGTATTGCTATGAGCCGTAACGCAATCGCTGGCGGAGTTCTGTGGATTGGGCTTGTAGTAGGTTCAGCTCTGAGTTTGCTCTCGCTGAACACAATCGACCTATTGTTTTTGTTGGCTCCGCTCGCTGTCGTGCCATTAGGTCTTGATCTGGCTTTACGAGTTGTCAAGGGAGAAAAGAACAGCCTTGCAATAGGTGTCGCTCGGCGGGCGCAACTACCGGCAGCACTTTGCACGACTGTATCTTTCCTGTTTTCACCGGGTATCGTGGCGATGATTCTCGTATTTCCATGGTTCTGCCTCGGATGCGATCTGGGAATCTGGGGATTGGTTTGTCTCGCGCGGGGAGGCTTCAAAAGTCTGAGGACAGTCTGTGTGAGTATGAGCTTCATATATCTGCCAATTGGTTGCACCTGGCTGATCGCCTCGCGCTGGGGGCTTTCTCCCATGGGTTTTCAGGAACCGATCGTGCTTCTCACGGCGATTCACTTTCATTTCGCGGGATTTGCTGCACCACTGTTGACAGCGGCGACGGCAGCAACGGTTGAACGAACTGCTGCTAACGTGCAAAAGATTTTCAGAATCATAGCGACTGGAGTTCTAGCTGGACCCGGATTGCTTGCTGCTGGGTTTGTTGTTGGACCGCATCTGAAACTCGCCGCAGCATTGCTACTCGTGATTAACGAGATAGGACTTGCATTGTTCTTTCTCTTCGCCCTGCGGGGGATGCGACCTCGATCTGCACAAGCCCTGGTTGCCTTGTCTTCTGCTTCCGTTCTATTTTCCATGGTTCTGGCGGCGATCTGGGCGGTCGGTGAATTCCCACTTCAACCGTTCGTTCATCTTGCAGAGATGGCAAAACTTCACGGTACCGCGAACGCACTAGGTTTCACAGTGTGTGGTTTGTTGGGGTGGACGCTATCGGTTGGCAAAGCGGCACGGAAGAAGGACGCAATCGCTAAAGAGGAACTGACATGGTTCGCGTAAGCCAAGCGGATATAGCAAATCCGGCGACCGTTCGGTGCGGGACTGCTCTGGTCTCAAGACGACCGATCTGGCCTGGATGGATTCCCATGCTTATTCTTCCAGTCGCTGCTATCGCGCTTGGGTCCCGCCTCGTTCCATGGCTTTTCATGTGGGTGCTCGCCGCTGCTATTTTCGTCGGCTGCAAGTGGCAGACCTGGTGGGAGCAGAGCGGTAAAGCTGCCGGCGTAGGGATGACAAGATCGCTGGGATATCTTTTCGCATGGCCAGGCATGGACGCCGAGGCTTTTCTCGATACGCACAGGCACGTCCACCGACCAAAAATCAAAGAATGGATTTGGGCGAGTACCAAGACCATGTTCGGCGGATTGTTGTTGTGGGGTGGTGTTCGCTTCTTGCCTGAAGAAAATGGCTTGCTGGCAGGATGGGTGGGAATGTTCGGGATCATTTTAATCTTGCACTTCGGGACATTCCATCTATTGTCTCTCGCCTGGCGATCCATTGGCGTGGATGCGCAACCGATCATGCGAGCCCCACTCTCCGCCATATCGTTGAGCGATTTTTGGGGACGCCGGTGGAACCTCGGATTCCGACAACTGACACATCAACTGATTTTCCAGCCTGTGCGACGCCGGACCGGTGTTGTCCCGGCAATTCTGCTCTCGTTTTTTGCGTCAGGCGTACTCCACGACCTGGTAATTTCGCTGCCAGCGCGTGGAGGGTATGGTTTGCCGACCGGCTATTTCTTGTTGCAAGGCGTAGGTATTGTTTTCGAACGTTGCCCGCTCGGGGAAAGACTAGGTTTGACATCTGGAGTTCGTGGATGGTCATTTGCTGCGATCTGTGCAGGCGCACCAGCTTTCCTTCTTTTCCATTCACCGTTTGTACTCCGCGTCATTCTTCCTTTTTTGCGCGCGATAGGGGCACGATAGCTCGGTACAGGAAGGTACACATTATGAAACTATTTACTTCTATGTTTGGGCTCCACAACATGGAAGATATTTTCAGTCTAGCGCTTTGGCTTGCTGGCATCGGTCATTTCTGTGTTCTCATCGCCAGCTTTCAGGTCCCCTCTCGGCTGCACTGGAGCGAAGATTTGAAGAAACTTACTTCCTTCAACCGCAAGTTGATGTGGGTGCATGGGGCTTTCGCAGTGTTGACCATCATTGCTTTTGGAACTCTTACAATTGGTCTCCATGGCGAAATGGTTCGTGGAGACCGCTCTGCACTCGGTGTCGCCCTTTTCATTGGCGTTTATTGGGCGCTGAGGATAGCTGTCGACTTTTTTTACTATGATCATAAAGACTGGCCGAGCGGACGAGGTTTTATCGCTGGCCATATTCTCTTGACCTTACTCTTCGCATATTTGGCAGTCACGAATCTAGGATTGGTTGCCTGGAAAATGTGGGTCCGGTAAAAGGACAGGGTCGACATCATGAAATTCTCAAAGCTTCGAAGTTGGAAAGACGTTGGACCGTGGTCACAATGCGTTGGTCGGACTCGTATGGTTGTGGGAACAAGCACAAGCTGGAACGGTCTGTGCCTAGCAATTGTTCAGTGCCAATGGGGGCGGTCCAACAATCGGATAGCCCAAGACCAATCGCTCTAAGATTATCGGCAGCCGATCTTTTCGACACGCTCGCCCTTGTAACCCGAAACGGAGCATCAGATGTCAAAGGGTACTCTGAAAAAAATCACTGTTTTGGCGTTGCTCGGCGGCGCGGCATTCTTCGCCGGACGATCCGGAGAGAAATATCCGTTGATTTTCGGATTCCTTGCCTTTGGCATCTTCAATCTTTTCATTTCTATCCGGGGAACGACATGGGTTAGACGAACCGCCGTGGCAGCTTCGTTGGTGGGTTTGCTTCTTCCGGGCGACGCGAGCTCGATCATCGTGGTTTTGGCATGGCTCGTTTGGCCTCCCACCTTCCTCGTGACCTGGGCCGTCTGGGGTCAACGCAATGCCACCCCGGACGTGGGCCTACGAGAAGAGGCCGCAGGGGGAAACAAGGCACGAGTCACGATGGCAGCGACTATTATGGCAGTCGCGGTGGGTTCGATCTTCTATCGACTTTTGGTTGTACACGACCTCCAGCAGTCCGCTGCGCTCTTCATCGGCGTACCGGCATTGCTGGCGATCATCGTCGTCTTTTTCGTTTCTCCCAAGTCTGCCGTGGGCGTGGCCTGCAAAGCCGTAACCATCGGCCTGCTGGTTTCCATGCTCTTCCTTTGGGAAGGTGTTCTCTGTGTAGTAATGTCGGCACCTCTTTTCTACGGTGTAGCAGTGGGGATCGGGACCGTTGTGAGTAAGTCGCGTCGTGCATCCGGAAAGCCTACAGATACGGCGTTCTTCTGTTTGGCTCTGCTTGCGTTGATCCCGATGAGCCTGGAAGGTGTAACAGCCGCAACATCTTTTGACCGGAACCAATCGGTGGAGGAAACACGTCTTGTTCACGCCTCGCCGGATGCCGTCCAACGGGCATTGTTTCAACCACCACGTTTTCACCGCGCGCTTCCTTTGTACCTCCGTGCGGGATTTCCCGTTCCGATCTCCACACAAATCGAGGGCAACTCTGTCGGTGCCCAGTGGATGATCCGCTTCCTCGGAGGCGAAATGAGACTCGACGGGATTGAACCCCAAGCCGGCAATCTCGTACTCAAGATCGAAGAGATGCAGCCGGGATTTATTCGCTGGCGCGCGATTTCAGATGATAGCCACATGCCACATTTTCTTGGGTGGCAGGAGGCGAGTGTCAGATGGGAGAAGAAAGATGAGCAGACTACAGCCGTGACGTGGACGCTGCGATATCGCCGTAACCTTGACCCCGCGTGGTATTTTGCACCGTGGGAACATTACGCCGTGCGACTAGCTGCGGATTACCTAATCAACTGTGTTGCGACGCCATGATTCCTGAAGCTTCATATCTCCTGGTCCGTACCGCATCCGTCTACATCACCACGACGCTGACAGCAGCATTATGGCTCTGGCAAAGGCCACCTCGTCGAGAGATCGCCACTGCGATGCTTGCTTGTTTATGGAACCTGCCCGCTATACTGCTGCTCCAAGTGGCAGCTGCGCAGTTCGGTTGGTGGCACTTTGATGCACGTGGTGGCCTGTTGCTCGGCATCCCCGTCGAACTATATCTGTCGTGGGTTTGGCTATGGAGTTTTGTTCCTGCGGTTGCTGGAGTGTCACTGCCTGTGTACACCTTGATGGGAATAGCGCTGGGTGCCGACTTGATACTGATGCCAGCAGCGGCACCGGTTATCAGGCTCGGTCCCAATTGGCTTCTTGGCGAATGCATCGGCTTGTTCGTTGGATTTCTGCCAAGCCTTCTTCTTGCGCGCTGGACTGAGCTTGACCTCCACCTTCCCTGGCGTGTAGCACTGCAGGTTGTTGCGTTTGCCGGCCTGCTATTCTTTGTGTTGCCTGCCGTTGTCATTCAAGGATCGGGAACTACTTGGGTCAATCCGGCAACTCGTCCCGTGTGGCAACTTAGCGTTCTGGTGCAAGTGTTGGCGCTACCTGCCTTATTCGGATTGACAGCTGTTCAAGAGTTCCGAGACCGCGGACACGGCACTCCCGTCCCATTCGATCCACCCCTTCAGTTGGTAACTACCGGGGTTTATTCGTACCTGCGCAATCCAATGCAACTCTGCGCAGTTTTGCTACTCCTCTTTATGGGATTCGTTCTGCAGAATGCATGGGTCTCAGCTTCGGCCATCATGGCACATCTGTATTCCATGGGACTTGCGGGTTGGGATGAGGATGAAGATCTTAAGCTACGATTCGGAAATGAATGGATTGCATATCAGCATGGCGTGCGGCTCTGGTTACCGCGTTGGCGACCTTGGCATCCATCTGGACATCCTGCAGCCCGTTTGTTCGTTTCAGAAAGGTGCGACATGTGCCACGAAGTTGGGGCATGGTTCGCGCGGCGCGGCGTCAAGGGGCTTTCAATTGTTCCTGCGGAAACTCATCCATCAGGTGCGTTGACGCGCATTACGTATGAACCCGCCTGTGGAGCCAGAATAGCAGTGGGAGTGGAGGCGGTTGCCCGTGCGCTTGAGCACCTTCATCTCGGATGGGCCTTGCTTGGATTTCTTTTGCGTTTGCCACTCCTCAGGCACATGAGCCAATTGCTGGTTGACGCATCGGGAGGCGAACCACGCAAAATTCCGAGCGTTCGCAAGGGCGTCAACGATTCTGACTGACCCCATTGCGCACGTCATAGGGCACCAGGAAACCCACTTCGATCGCCGATTCCGTATCTCGGCGCTTGAGGACTCAACAGGAGTACGCACGGCGTCCCACTGGGGCCGCCAATTCCCATTACTCACGCTGTGCACGGACTGTGCAAGAATCCAACGTTTTCATGCCATTGGGGATAGCTTTGAGCGAAAAGCAGATTCCCCGATTTGTTGGAAACGTTAGTAGTTAGAAGTATTAAAAGGAGTAGTTGGAGTCGGGTTCGGTGCGCCCAAGGCAGGCGCGCTACCAGGCTGCGCTACGCCCCGACAGGTGCCAAGCGTTAATTCTACAGTACTTCGCGGTTTGATTCCCAGCTATCGTGGCGCCTGGAAGCACGAGCCGCGCAAGGATCGT
>Ga0207048_10405_pt1 | contig 11632 bp, 10 predicted proteins | sample Alteio_BWMinCont_65_FD_153301 | JGI IMG/M metagenome (GOLD analysis project Ga0207048, IMG submission 153301) | Enriched cells from forest soil in Barre Woods Harvard Forest LTER site, Petersham, Massachusetts, United States -... | ecosystem: Environmental > Terrestrial > Soil > Temperate forest >...
GCTGCGGCCTCGACAACCGGGGAGCAGCGGAAGGCATGGGGATGATTTTCGACGCACGGCTCGACTCGGTCTTGGTGGCGCTGAATGAAAAGACCGGTGCGGTAGTCTGGAAAACAGTCGTCGACCTCCCGAGCAACGGCTCTGCCATGACCCTTGCTCCGCTGTACGTCGCGGCCAGTAATGGAGCACAGCCAGAAGTGCTTGTTGGCGTTACGGGCGGCGAATTCGCGGTGCGCGGTCATTTGGACGCCTACAACCCGGCCACGGGGAAGCTCCTGTGGCGTTTCTATACCACTGAGCCCCACACGTGGGCCGGTACCTCCTGGCAGACCGGTGGAGCGTCGATTTGGGGAACCCCCACCTTCGATCCGGTCCTCAACATGGTGTACTTCAGCACCGGTAACGCCTACCCTTGGCCTGATGCCTCCACTCGCGCGGGAACGAACCTATACGCGAGCAGTATGGTAGCGCTCGACGCAACGACCGGGCAATTGCAGTGGTATCACCAAGAAGCCCACCACGATATGTGGGACTATGATGGCCCGCAACCGACACTGCTATTCGATTGGAATGGCATTCCGGCCATTGAGCACACTAATAAGACGGGATATATGTGGATCCTCGACCGGGCCAGCGGCGAATCGCTCTTCGCGTACGATGAAGTGGCGCTCCCCCCGACGCCGCCAGATGCGACGCAATTCGCGTGGCCGACCCAACCCGTATCCTCGATTGAATCCCTGACCGAGCACCAAGTCGAAGCCGGCTCGCTCGGGAACGGTGCCATCGCTGCTCCGATGTGGACTACGATAGGATCAACGCCAAGGGTGTTCCAACCATACGCCGGCGGAGGAATGGAATGGCCTCCGGCGGCTTATAGCCCACGAACCAACATGATCTACTCGCATGCCGGTTATCGTCCGAGTAATGTCGGAGTGACGCCTGCCGGGGTATCGATATCCGGCCCAGCGTTAAGCGGCGTGAATCACGGCGTTTACGGAGCGGTAAACACACTTACGGGAAAGGTCGCCTGGACGATCCCCGTGCTTACTACTACACCCGGCTCGGGCATGACAGTAGCAGGCGACCTGGTCTTCATGGGCGACAGCACCGGGCTCTTCTATGCCGCGTCTGCAGCGACGGGCGAGATCCTGTGGGTCTTCGATTCCGTGACCGTGCCCAGCGCGGGCGGCGCACAAGCCTCTGCAGCCGTTTATGAGATCAACGGCGTCGAGTACGTCGTCTACGGCTTTGGCGGCACCAGTTATCAAAAAGGTGACGCGGTGATCGCCTTCGCACTTCCCGCGGCCGTAGCGGCGGCGGCCGAGAAAGAGGCGGCGCCAGCGCACAGGGGAAGGGTCAAATAGCTCATTCGGAGGAAGCCGGGAGTTGGCCGTGGCCCGTTCTTGTGAACGGGCTGCGGCCGGGTCCCGGAAGGACGGGGGACAGCTGACAACAAGATCGATGGATGTACTGAGAGCCGGAGCTTCTTTCTGTCGTTCGTTCAAATCTCGTGTGAGAATCAAACCTTCCTTTCTGCCAGGCAACGACGTAAAAATCCTGCAAGAATCCATGGCATCGAGTTTTCATGGATGGGGCGAGTGAACGAATAAGTCGAGCGAGTGACATCAAACTAGGGGGGAAAAATGTATGCAAATCCAACCGCCAGTGAGGTCAAGTCAATTTAGTTTCCCGATGTCGAAGTGCGCTATTGCGTTGCTCTCTTGCGCATTCCTCATCGAACCGTTGTTTGCCCAGAGTCTTAACTGGCCAAACCAGGGAAATGATCAGGGCAATATGCGATATCAGAACATCGACCAGATCAACACTACCAACGTCTCCCAGCTAGCAAAAGCCTGGGTTTTCAATACCGGTATCAGCGACCCGAACATGGCAATGGAGATGACGCCGGTTGTGATCAACAACGTGGCGTACATTACTACCGGCGACGATGACGTGTTTGCGTTGAACGCCACGACTGGCAAGCAAATCTGGCACTATTCGCCGACAACCGACACGCCTCCCATGCCTCTGCCCTCGACTCTCCCCATTTGCTGCAACAACGACAACCGGGGAGTAGCGGTAGGCGGGGGGTTGGTTTTCGACGCGCGGCTCGACGCGAAATTGGTGGCCCTGAATCAAACGACCGGTAAGCCCGTCTGGGAAACAGTCGTCGACACCGCAGCCAACGGCGCGGCCATGACCCTTCCTCCGCTGTACCTCACCACCAATACGGGAGTGGCCGAAGTAATTGTAGGCACTACGGGCGGCGAATTCGGGGCGCGCGGTCATTTGGACGCCTACGCCGCGGCGACAGGGAAGCTCCTGTGGAAGTTCTGGACCACTGATCCCCACTCGTATGCCGGTACCAGTTGGCAGACCGGTGGAGCGCCGGTTTGGGGAGTCCCCACCTTCGATTCGACCCTCAATATGGTGTACTTCAGCACCGGTAACGCCGACGCCCGGTTCACTAACGGGGCCGGGACCGTGTCCAACAGTCACTATTATGGTGCCGTTCGCGGCGGAACGAACCTATACTCGGCCTGTATAGTAGCGCTCGACGCAACGAGCGGGGAATTGCAGTGGTTTTTCCAAGAGGTCCACCACGATTTATGGGACTTTGATGGCCCGCAACCGACACTGCTATTCACTTATCAGGGAGTTCCGGCCATTGAGCACACTAACAAGGCGGGATATACGTTCATCCTTGACCGGGCAAGCGGCGAACCGCTCACCCCGATCGAGGAAGTGGCGATCCCGCCGACGCCGGCAGACGCGGCATTTCAACTCCCGTGGCCGACCCAACCCCAAACCCTAGCTGACTCCTTGGTCGAGCACGTAGCCGAGCCGGGTACGCTCGCGTCTGGTGAGATCGGTGCTCCGATGTGGGCCACGCTAGGCCCCACGCCGATGGTGTTCGCGCCACTCGCCTCCGGAGGCATGGAATGGCCTTCGTCGGCTTATAGCCCACGAACGGGCTTCTGGTACTCGCACGCAAAGTATAGTCCGAGTAATCAGGCAATCAACGCGGACGGGACGAGGCCACACCGCGCAGCCTTGCTAGGCGTGGATCACGGCGTTTACGGAGCGCTAAACACAGTTACGGGAAAGGTTGCCTGGACGATCCCCACGCTTACTACGTCACCCGGGTCGAGCGTGACCGTAGCCGGCGACCTGGTCTTCTTCGGCGACAGCACCGGACTCTTTTATGCCGCGAGTGCGGCGACGGGTGAGATCCTGTGGGTCTTCGATGCCTGGACCGTGCCCGGCGGGGTCGGCGCAAATGCCGGTGCAGCCGTTTATGAGGTCAACGGCGTCGAGTACGTCATCTACGGCTTTGGCGGCGAGCCGGGCGAGAGTTTTGCGCTAGGTGACGCGGTGGTTGCCTTTGCGCTTCCCTCGGCGCTTGCGGCGGTGGCGAAGAAGGAGGCCGAGCCGGCGCACAGGGGAAGGGTCAAATAATTCGAAGGAAACCGACGGTTGGCCGTGGCCCGTTCGTGTGAACGGGCCACGGCCGGACCCGGAAGGCGGCACGGCGGTGCGCCTGTTGACACTTCCGTGCCCGCTTGCGCGGTGACCGATCGGGCATTCGGCGAAGTCTTAGCCCAGGTCTGGGTGAAGCGTAACTTTTACCCTGCGGCCAAGGCAGCGCCGAGCGGCTGGTCGATACGCTCGAGAAGGCTCTCGCCGGTGCGGTGTTGAGGCCGCATCGGCGACTGCCAAAACTTTTCGCGGTTGCGTCCTTCTTTCTCCATATCCAGACGTGGCATGCAGATCGCCACAGTTGCGACCGCACGCAAGCTCGCCACTCTGGTTAAATTCCAACAAAGCTACGTAAAGTCCCACAGGGATGTCGCCAATTGCTTGCGGGCCAAGGCTTTCGGATAATTCTGCGGCTCCCACGGCGACCCCCTGGTTAGTCAGTCAATTTTGGGAACTTGAATCCGACGGAGTCTTTGAACTTCTCCTCCGACAGATCATATTCCCCCAGAAGGTTGACGTGTTCCCAGGCGGCGGCCGAACCGCGGGACATTGCCCGGAGAAACTCTTCGCGTTGGACCAGATCGTCGATCTCGGCGAATTTCTGCGACAGGTAGAGGTAATTCCAGCAGATGATGCAATTCTTGATGAGCCGCTTGCAGGCCTCGGCCATTTCCTGGTCTTCTTTCTCGGCTTGTAGAAACTCGCGCGGGTTGCCGACCGATACCGCGCGGGTGAATCGGTGAACGTGCTCAACGCCGTGGAGAACTTTCTCGATCGACATGCGCAAGACCGGCTCTTCGATCACGCGCAGGATAGACAGACTCTTCAGCGGCTGCCCGAAGGCCTTAAGGGCCTGGTAAAGGCCGTGCTGCTTGGCCGGCGCGCACAAGGTCATCCATCGCTCGCAAAACTTCTTCGACAGGCGTCGTACCATCCCAGATGTGCAAGTAGAGCAGGTCGATGTAGTCAGTCTTGAGTCTTTGAAGACTTGTTTCAACCGAACGAACCATATTCTTGCGATGGTTGCCGCCGCCATTAGTATCGCCAGGATGAGTATTCATCGTGTATTTGGTGGAAAGCACGATTCGCTCGCGCTTCGCTCCAAGAAGTTCTCCGAGCATCTTTTCGGATGAACCATTGGTGTAGACGTGTGCCGTATCAACGAAGTTTCCGCCATTATCGAGGTATAGATCGAGCATCTTGCGGGCTTCATTAATGTCGGTTCCCCAGCCCCACTCCGTGCCAAAACTCATTGCGCCGAGAGCCAGTTCAGAAACGCGCAGACCGCTCTTACCAAGCAAGTAATATTTCATAGTCGTCTCTCCAGCCATTTGAGTTAGCTTCATCGCGGCATGTACGGCATTGTCAACGAGCATGCATAATGTCAAGCCACGGCGACAAGGTAGCCATCGATTGCTATACATGTCAAGCTAACAAAATGGATGGAAGGGAATCGGCAAGGCACGCGCACGTTCTCGAGACAGCTCTGACTGTCTTTCTTCGGCACGGCTTTAGAAAAACATCCATGGAGGATATCGCGCAGGCGGCGAACATCTCACGTCAGGGGATTTATCTTCATTTTAAAGATAAAGATGCGATCTTTAGCGCTTCAATTCAGAAAACCCTGGACGATGGGCTGCAAGCGGCAAATAGGATATTGGATGATGAGAGCCTAGCGCTCAAAGAAAAGCTGCTTAAAGCGTTGGATGAGTGGTTTGGTCGGCATGTCGGACTACTTCATCCTGAAGCGTCTGATCTTAAGGGGCAATGTGAGCGCGTTCTCGGCGACGCTGTCGGAAAAAGTCGCTCTGCGTTTAAAAAGGCGCTCGAGAAAGTCATTCTGGGGCAGTCTGCGAGGAAGACCAAGGGCGCTGATAAACGTGCTGCGATCATTGCCGACATGCTTTGCATATGTGGAGAGACTTGGAAACATGGTTTCTCCTCGCGGCAGGAGTTCTCAAAGAAGATGTACGACGCAATCCACTTGTGCTGTCGAGATCTATGAGATGGGTCGATCCTTCTTCAATTGTCTCTTTTGAGTCGCAGTATATCTGTCACGGGGATATATCGGCGGGGTGGATATATGTTGGATGGCGTTTCACTGGATCAACTGCGCACTTTCATCGCGGCTGCCGATGAGGGCAGTTTCTCGGCGGCCGGCCGACGTCTGCGTCGTGCCCAGTCCGTGGTGAGCCAGACACTGGCCAATCCTGAAGGTCAACCAGGCGTTAAGCTGTTCGATCACCGTGCACATGTTCCGGTGCTGACGGATCAAGGGCGCGCACTTCTCGCCGATGCGCGCGCGGTGGCGGGCTGCGTGGACCTTCTCAAGGCGCGGGCGAAAAGTTTGGTCTCCCGACTGGGCGCCTATCGCCACGGCCTGCGCATCTCCAGCGCGCCCGCCGAGCCCGGAATGGCTCACCTAGTTAATCAGCAAATGGGCAAGAAGCAATCGATGCGCTGGTCCGCGGCGGGGGCTCACCAGCTGCTTCAGGTTCGCTGCGCTGTCCTCGCCGGTCAACTGGCCAATTTCTCTCGTGAGTGGTTTCCTGGATTTCGCGAGAATCCCGGTTCGTTCGAGCGCGCTATGTGACAGCCACCCCCAGGTTTGTTCCTGGTCCCGACAGCGGGCCCCCGTCTTATTTCGCCCTAGCCTCCTCCTGATACACGATGGTTCCGAGGTACGCCGTCAACACCTTCTTGAATTCATCCACAACCAGGTCTTTCCCCTTGGGCGCCGCCTCTGCATAGAGCATCATCAAACCGCTGACCATCTGGAGGGTTACTTTTGCAGCCAAAACCGACTGTTCTTCCGAGAGCGACGGGTTCTTTGCTCGAAAGGCATTCCCGATGGCGGCCCACAAAGCTTTTTTTGCAGCGGGCGGGCGTCGAAATCGAACCGGTACTGTAGCCAAGCTCAGGTAGGCCGGACGTTGCCGCACCAGCTCAGAAATGCGTTCGATAAATAGATCTGCGAACTCCCGATGGGTAAGTTTCGCTGCCTGCTCAATCAGCGGCTTCCAATACGCTTCCAACTCCTGCCCGTACTGGTTCACCAGCGTAAGGGCAATGGCCTGCTTGTCCGGAAAGTAGTTATAAAGTGCCCCAATAGAAGAGGCACTTCGCTCGGCGATCGCCGTCATCGTAGCGGCCTCATAGCCTACCTCCACAAACAATGCCGCGGCGGCATCCAGAAAGGCCGCGAGACGGCGTTCCGAGCGCTTCTGCTGGGGAGCGACACGTACGGGATTTGACAAAACCGAGGGCATGCTCGTATTCTACATCCTAGAAGTCGAGGATCCCCTCGACTTTACCAAACCAGTTTCCGCAAAGAGGATTCCATGCCAGTACTTCAGCTCAACCCCAAAAAGACCGCACTCGTCCTCATTGATTTGCTGAATGCCACCGTCGGCGTGAACACTGCCCCGTATGCGGTCGCGCAGGTCGTCGCAAACTGCAAAAAGCTTGCCGAAGCCTTCCGCGCCGCCCGCGCTCCGGTTATCTATGTGAACGTCGATTTCAACGGCTTCCTGAAGCCTCCCGCCGACCAGCCGCTCAATATGGGCGACAAGCCAATACCCGCTGTTGCGTCGCAGATCGCTCCTTCCGCCGGTTTTCAGCCAGGCGATCTTCTCGTCACCAAGCGCCACTGGGGCGCCTTCGCCGGCACTGACCTAGAGCAACAGCTCAAGACCCGTGGCGTTGACACCGTTGTCCTCACCGGTATCTCCACAAACCACGGCGTCGAGTCCACCGCACGCCAGGGCACTGGCCTCGGCTTTGCCTTTGTGCTCGTCGAAGACGCTTGCGCGGGCCTGGACGCCGAGGAGCATCGTTTTGCGTTCGAAAAGATCTTCCCGCGTCTGGCCCGCATTCGCGCCACCGATGAGGTGATCGCAGCACTTGTCTAAAGTGCCCCGGGATCCAGACCGGCTAGACCCACTGGTCTGGAAGATCACGTCAGTTGCAGTGATGGGCCCTTTTCTTTCGCTGCTCGATGTGGTCAACGTATCACTCTCCACACTTGCGGTCGAGCTGCACAGCAGCCTTACGACGATCCAATGGGCCACGAGCGGCTATCTCCTGGCCCTGGCCCTCATGCTTCCGCTGAACGGCTGGCTGGTCGAGCGCATTGGAGCCAAGTCTCTCTATCTCTGGTGCTTCTCCGCTTTCACGCTCTGCTCAGCCCTATGCGCCATCGCCTGGTCTGCGAATGCACTGATCGGATTTCGGATCCTGCAGGGCATGAGCGGCGGGCTGATGGCGCCCGATGATGCACATGATGTTGACGCGCGTTGCCGGTAGACATATGGCGCGCGTCCTCGGCTATGCCGCCGCGCCCATCATGCTGGCGCCGATACTTGGCCCCGTGATTGCCGGCGCTATCCTGCAGCACGCCTCCTGGCGCTGGCTCTTTCTCGTTAACCTGCCGGTCGGCGCACTGGCCATCGTACTGGCTATTTTCTTCCTGCCGAACGACCGCGAAGAGGCGAAGCAACGGGACCTGGATTTGGTGGGGTTTGCCCTCCTCTCTCCCGGCCTCGTGCTCTTCCTGTATGGCTCGGATCATCTGGGCGAGCGCATCGGCCAGATCACTCTGGCGCTCTCTGTTGTGCTGCTTGCGCTGTTCTTCAAGGTCGCGGTTCGCAAGGGACATCGAGCGCTGATCGATCTTCGGTTATTCAAGGGCAGGACCTTCGCTGCCTCTACGGTCACCCAATTTATGTCGAACGGAGTCTCGTATGCGGGTCAGATGCTGATTCCGATCTATCTCATCCGCGCGTGTGGCCGTTCCCCCAGTGCGACCGGCTGGCTATTGGCTCCTCTCGGAGTAGGGATGATCTGTTCTTATCCGTGGATAGGCGCGGTGGGGATCCCTTCCGTTTCCGCCGCATACGCTTCGGTCAAAAAGCGTGACCTGCCGATGGCAACCACCTCTCTCAACATCGTGCAGCGTCTTGGAGGGCCGACGATGACGACGCTCTGTGCGACCTTCCTGGGATGGAGTTTAATGTCGGGACATTCACATCGCTCCCTCTCGAGCCCATTTGTTGCGGCCTTTATTCTTCTTTGCTTGCTACACGCTCTCCTATTTGCTGCTTCCCTCAGACTTCCACTCTCGATCGACAAGACGACAGAAATATCTACCGCAGAAGAGCCCATGATTTTGGAAATGGCCGAGTGATCATCCCCGCCAGAAGTCATCTTTGGAGACTCTGCTCGGCATGACGGTGTTCCGGCAAGTCGTCGAGTCGGGGAGTTTTGTGAAAGCTGCCGAGCGGTTGAATCTTTCTGCCGCGATGACCAGCAAGCACCTGATGTTTCTGGAGAAGCATTTGGGATCCGTCGAACGTTGATCTACTAAAGCGATGGTACATATCGAAATATATAGGCTTACCCAGGTATCGATTCGACATTACTCTTGGCTGTTTTCCGCCGCTGATTCAGTGCGTTGAAGGCAAATCCCGGCAAATGAGGAGGACGGAGTGACTGGCTCATGGAATTCACCGCGGAGAGGAAGAACTCTTCTCTGCTGTCTCCTCATCGCTGTTCAATACGCTGGGTGCGCCCAAACGAAATCGCCCCCGGGGGCTGCGCCGCAGGTGCAGGTCGCACGGGTAGTCCAGAGGGACGTCAGCATCCATAGCGATTGGGTGGCGACGCTCGACGGCTATGTCAACGCGCAAATTCAACCGCAAGTCACCGGGTACCTGATCAAGCAGGATTACCGGGAAGGTTCCTTGGTCCATAAGGACGACGTGCTCTTTGAGATCGATCCTCGTCCATTCCAAGCCGTACTGGACCAAGCGAAGGCGCAACTCGCACAGGCAGAGGCGCAACTCGGCAATGCCACGCTCAACGTCAATCGCGACATTCCGGAAGCCGCGGCGAATGCTATTGCGCGAAGCCAACTCGAGGGAGACACACAAGCGCAACTGGCCGCCAAAGCGACCGTAGCCGCAGACCGCGCCGCGGTGGAGCAGGCGGCTCTAAATCTGAGTTTCACGAAAGTACGCTCGCTCATCAGCGGAATTGCCGGCATCACGCAGGTGCAAGTCGGCAACCTAGTTACGCCTTCCACCGTGCTCACGGGCGTATCCCAGGTCGATCCCATCAAGACATACTTTCCGATCAGCGGAGAAGATTATCTGCTGATCGCCGACAAGATCCATCCCGAGACGGTAAATCTGCTGTCGAGCGCCTCGCCCATTCCGCTGCAGTTGATACTCGCGAACGGCAGCACGTACGACCGCAGCGGCAGCATTCTTTTCGCCGATCGGCAAGTGGATCAGCAGACCGGAACGATCAGGATCGCCGGGGCATTCGCGAATCGCGGCAACATTCTGCGCCCGGGGCAGTACGCGAAGGTACGCGCCGTCACGCAGATCAAAAAGGGTGCGTTGCTCATTCCCCAGCGGGCTGTTTCGGAGCTGCAAGGATCAGCTCAGGTCGCCGTGGTGGGCGCTGATAACAAGATCAGCATTCACGCGGTGCAAACGGGTGAGCGCATCGACTCCATGTGGGTGATCAAAAGCGGCTTGATCGCGGGCGACCGAGTCGTCGCGGAAGGCGTTCAAAAAGTCAAAGAGGGCAGCATGGTCACGCCCTTACCGTTCACGATTGAGTCCGGCGGTAATTGAAAAATGTCCAAGTTTTTCATCCGTCGGCCGATTGTCGCCATGGTGATTGCGATCCTCACGGTCATCGTCGGCGCCATCACGATTCTCGGGCTGCCCATCTCTCAATTTCCCAATATCGTTCCTCCCGAAACGAAGCTGCAAGCCACGTTCGTCGGTGCGGATGACGAGACCCTCGCACAATCGGTTGCGACGCCCATCGAGGAACAGATGAGCGGCGTGGATAACATGAACTACATGTGGTCGGTGAATGCGACGGCCAATGGCCAGACGACCATGATCGTGGACTTCGGCGTTCAGACGGATCCCAACACGGACTTCATTCTGTCGCAGGTGCGCGAGACTCAGGCAGCGTCCCAACTGCCATCCAGCGTAACGCAGTTCGGCGTTACGGTACAAAAGTCGACGAGTGCACCGCTGATGATCGTGGCGCTCTATTCTCCCCACGGCACCTACGATGCAAAATTCCTTGCCAACTATCAATACATAAACATCAACGATCCCGTCACCCGGGTTCCGGGAATTGCCAGCGTGCAGGTGTTCGGCGCCGGGCAATACGCGATGCGCATGTGGCTCAAACCGGATGCGCTCACCAAGCTGGGCATTACCGTATCCGACGTCGTCAACGCGGTTCAATCACAAAACACCGTAAACCCCACCGGACAAATGGGTGGCGAACCGGCGCCCAAAGGGCAGGAGTTCACCTATTCGGTGCGCGCGCAGGGCCGTTTGACGAAGCCGGAACAATTCGGCGACATCATCGTGCGCGAGAATCCCGGTGGCGGAGCCGTTCGGGTGAGGGACGTGGCGCGCATCGAACTCGGCGCGCAGACCTACACATTGGCGGGTCGCTTGAATGGGAAACCCGCAGCAGCCCTGGCGATCTATCAGCTGCCCGGTTCCAATGCCATCAACGATTCCAAAGCGGTCCAAGCGCTGATGGCGCAGCTAAAGAGGAGCTTCCCGCCTGACATGGACTATGCCATCGCCCTGGACCAAACGAAAGCCGTCACCGAAGGTATGCGGGAAATCGTGTTGACGCTTGGCATCGCGCTGGTGCTCGTGATCATCGTCGTCTATCTTTTCCTCCAGGGCTGGCGCGCCACGCTGATACCGCTGCTCGCCGTTCCCGTGTCGCTGGTCGGCACTTTTGCATTTTTTCCGCTGTTCGGCTTCTCGATCAATACCCTGTCGATGTTCGGCATGGTGCTGGCCATCGGCCTGGTCGTCGACGATGCCATCGTGGTGGTCGAGGCCGTCGAGCGCCATATTGAGGAAGGCATGACGCCGAAGGATGCGGCATTGAAGGCCATGCAGGAGATATCCGGACCCGTCATCGGTATTGCGCTGGTGCTCTCGGCGGTATTCATCCCCACGGCCTTCATACCGGGCATTACCGGACGGCTGTACCAGCAGTTTGCAGTCACCATCGCGATTTCCGTGATCATCTCGGCATTCAACGCACTCAGTTTGAGTCCGGCTCTTGCCGCGCTGCTGCTGCAACCCAAGAAAGC
>Ga0207048_10362_pt1 | contig 11583 bp, 7 predicted proteins | sample Alteio_BWMinCont_65_FD_153301 | JGI IMG/M metagenome (GOLD analysis project Ga0207048, IMG submission 153301) | Enriched cells from forest soil in Barre Woods Harvard Forest LTER site, Petersham, Massachusetts, United States -... | ecosystem: Environmental > Terrestrial > Soil > Temperate forest >...
CGCACCGGCGAGCTGGATAACCGCGGTAGCCATTTCTACCTGGCCATGTACTGGGCACAGGCGCTGGCGCAACAGACTGAAGATGCAGAACTGCAGGCGCAGTTTGCTCCACTGGCCAAAAAACTGACTGAGAACGAGCAGGCCATCCTGGCAGAGTTCAAGGCGGTGCAGGGCAATCCGGTGGATATCGGTGGTTACTTCATGGTTGACCAGGAGAAGCTCAAGACAGTTATGCGCCCAAGTGGAACCTTCAATACAGCGTTGAACGCTGCGGGTATCTGACGTCAAAGTAATGTGGATCTGCAGCAATGCTGCAGATCCGTATTGACGATGCTAGTGAAATCTAGTCACTGGTAATCATCAGGCATCCGGGCATGACCCTGACACGTACGTCGGCATTGGGGTTGAAGCCTGTTTGTTTGACCCCGTTACCATGCAGACGAATCCAGAGTGTTTCAGGATCATCGTCCTGATAGAAGGATACGTTGAGGCGTTGTGCTGCGTTTACTATCGATGTGCTGGTATCTCGCGTACTATTGCGCTTAGCCATTTCAACTCCTGGTTAGTTGCTTGTGGTTAGCGGGTCATGGGTGTTGACGCACCCCTGATCCGCGTCTACTTACTACTCTACGTAACGCTCGTTACTCCGAACGCCTTCTTAAAAATAGCACGTGCCCGTGTTTAAAGACATCATTATCGTGCGTCGTTAGATTTTTAAGAAAATGCAGATGCTTGGTGTTGTTTGCATCGATACCCTTCGATACTTATCCGTGGGAAAACGTTTGGGCGCGCTACGTAGCGGCCGGCATAATTTTTCAAAAAGGTGTTTGCATCTCTGAAAATCTTGAATCTTGGCTCAGCCGTAGGTCGGTACCGAAACTAACATGAGTCAATCAATTCGGCGCTGGCGTTGGTAAAATATTGGTTCTCCCTTTGCCTATGCGGACGGTACGATGCCATCAGTCACGGCCATACAAGCGAATCACCGACATCTGTACCATTATCAGCCATATGGGGATGACTGGACAGGCTACCTTGAAACCACACTACGAGACCGCTCACTGTTTCTTCCCTCGCCGTCGACTTTCAACGATCCGTGGGACTGTCGACCATGGTTCGATCTCGACGTGCTGAACGACGCGAACGTGCGGGAACAGTACATCGAGTGGTTCATGCAGCAGGCGATTGTCCCTCGTCCGAAAGATGCAGAGGAGATGCGAAATAATCCTCAGTTGCTCCGGGAGATGGTCACGCAATGTTCGATGGGTCTTATCGATAAGATTGACGCTGACTATCGAGTGTTCTGTCTGACGCCGTCGGACGATAATCTCCTGATGTGGTCGCACTATGCGCGAAACCACAAAGGCGTATGTCTGCAATTCGACGCTCGTGCGGAACCAATCGTCGGTGCGTTTCAGGTTTCCTACCAGCAGCAGCTACCACTTAGCGCGATCCTGGAACTCGAAAATGACGGCATGTTCAATGCGCTGCTTACGAAGTCTGACGTCTGGGAGTATGAGGAAGAGTTTCGGGTGATTGCGAAGGACCACGGTGTGGCGTCTCCCGGTGTACCCATCGCGATCAATAATAGGGTGCGGATCGCCGATAACGCGCTCGTTCGCATCATCGTCGGGTGCGAATGCGTCGGGGCGGACGAGATCGTGGACATGGTTAGGCGGCACCAGCCGAGCGTCAGCGTTCGGCAGGCGAATCGGCATCCTCATCGGTACGGCCTCGGATTTACCACCGTCTACGATGGACTGTGAGCGATGGCTGCCCACAAAGGCTCATACCGACTTCACGGGGTTTGTATCGTATTCCGACAAAACACCACATGTGCCAATAAGCCTGAGCTAATAAATAATCGGCCGCTCAGGATAGGCGTCCGAGATAGTTGTATAGCGTGTTCCTGCTAATCCCGAAGTCTCTGGCGATCTGCGCTTTCTGGTCACCACGCTCTACGCGGGCCTTTAATTCACCCACTTGTTGCAGCGTCAGTTGCTGCCGTCGTCCGACGTAAACGCCTCTGGCCTTGGCGAGGGCGATGCCCTCACGTTGGCGTTCGTGAATCATCGAGCGCTCGAACTCGGCCACTGCACCCAGGAGCGTCAGCAGCAGATTGTTCATCGGGCTATCGTCGCCAGTGAAGGTCAGGTTCTCCTTCACGAACTTTGCCGCTATACCGTCGGCGGTCAGCGTTTTGACGATGCGCCGTAGGTCATCCACATTGCGCGCCAGCCGGTCCATTGAATGCACCACCAGCGTATCGCCTTCACGCAGGTAGTCGAGCGCCAAGGCCAGTTGTGGCCGGTGAGTGTCCTTGCCGCTGCACTTGTCGGTGAACACCTTGTCCAAGGCGATGCCGTCGAGCTGGCGTTCGGTGTTCTGGTCCGCGCTCGATACTCGGATATAGCCTACCTGTTTGCCTTTCATGAGTGCCTCCCTAAATATCCACAATGTGTACAGTTAGAGTCTAGACGTTGAATAGCAAGTGTCAAGAAATAATAAATGAACCCTATTTGGACATGGTTTGGGACGTTAAAGTGTCAACCCAAAGTGTCATGCTGGCGTATACCCTATTTTCGCTGTATAGCCGCTCACTGTGCCCGGACACGGATAGGCCGGATGTCATCCGAGAAAACCTCGGAGTCGAGCATCTGCTCGTCACAGTCTTGCATGATGATGCGAGCGATGCTGGCGACGGTCAGGCAGATGGCCAAGCGTAATAGGGCAGAATTAGAGTTCTGGAGTAATTTTCCTTCGGCCGTTATAGCTGCAGATGGTCTTCGTGCCGAGATTGGCGCAAATCAACGTATTCTTTGCCGAAAGCATATCCCCCACCTTACAATGCCACTGCCTTCTGCCGCAGCACGCGGTTCAGTTCAATAAATTAATCTGCTCCTGCGTCGTTCTAGTTTGCGATAGTGGGGCGGCAATTGCGCCCACTGTGGTGTGATGACAAAAATGAAACGAAATAGATTATGGATCAAGTAACTCACAACAACATCGTTTCCTTCATCTGGGGTATCGCAGATGACGTTCTACGAGACCTTTTCAAGCGCGGCAAGTATCCGGATGTGATTCTGCCGATGTGTGTTATTCGGCGCATGGATGCGGTACTGGAACCCACCAAGCAAGCGGTGCTCGATACCAAAAAGATGCTGGATGACGCACGGATTACCGAGCAGCGCGCGGCGCTTTGCGACTCAGCGGGGCAAGTGTTTTACAACACCTCCCGCTTTACCCTGCGCGACCTTAAGTCGCGTGGCAGCCAGCAGCAGTTGCTGGCGGATTTTGAGGACTACCTCAACGGCTTCTCCCCCAACGTCCTGGACATCTTAGAGAACTTCAAGTTTCGCAACCAGCTCTCCACACTATCCAAGGCCGACGCTTTGGCTACGCTGATCAACAAGTTTCTTGATCCCGACATTGATCTCTCTCCGGCCGGTATCGACAACCACGCCATGGGTACGGTGTTTGAGGAACTTGTGCGCAAGTTCAACGAAGAAAACAATGAGGAAGCCGGAGAGCATTGGACGCCGCGCGACGCGGTTCGGCTGATGGCTAATTTGGTGTTCCTGCCGATCGAGACTGATCTCAAGTCGGGCACTTACCTGCTGTTTGATGATGCCTGCGGTACGGGCGGTATGCTGACGGTGGCTGAAGAGACGCTGGATGGCATCGCAAAGCAGCGCGGCCTCCAGATCAACAGCCACCTTTACGGCCAGGAGATCAACCCCGAAACCTACGCAATTTGCAAGGCCGACATGCTGCTCAAAGGCGAAGGCGAGAACGCTGATCACATCGTTGGCGGTGCGGAATGGTCCACACTGTCCCATGACGCCTTCCCGGGGCAAGAGTTCGACTTTATGCTGGCCAATCCGCCCTACGGGAAAAGCTGGAAGAAGGATCTGGAAGCCATGGGTGGTAAGGACGGTATGCGCGATCCACGTTTCAAAGTAATGCACGCTGGCGAGGAGTTGTCGCTGGTCACCCGTTCCAGCGACGGCCAAATGCTCTTTCTGGTCAACATGGCATCCAAGATGAACCACAAGTCGGCGCTGGGCAGCCGAATTGCCGAGGTGCACAATGGCAGTTCGCTCTTCACTGGCGACGCGGGCCAGGGCGAGAGCAACATCCGCCGCTGGATTATCGAGAACGATTGGTTGGAAGCCATTGTGGCCCTGCCGCTTAACCTGTTCTACAACACCGGCATTGCCACATACATCTGGGTGATGTCCAATCGCAAACCGGTGCACCGTAAGGGCCAGGTGCAGCTCATCGATGCTAGTCAGTGGTTCAAGCCCTTGCGCAAAAACCTGGGCAAAAAAAACTGTGAACTCTCGCCCGAGGACATTGAGCACATCAGCCGTACCTTTCTGGACTTCAAGCCAACGCCGGAGTCCAAGATTTTTCCCAACGATGCTTTCGGCTATTGGAAAGTGACGGTCGAGCGCCCGCTGCGCCTGCACAGCCAACTTTCGCTCAAAGCCATTGAGGCACTGCGCTTTGCCTCCGGCGATGAAGACCTGCGCAGCGTGCTGTATGAAGAGTTTGGTAACGACTTGTTCACCCAGTTCGCTAGCATTTCGGCCATTGTAGAAAAGCGGCTTTCTGATTGGGGCAGCGACGATGCCGAGGAAGAAACTGAGGACGATGGGGAAGGCGGCAGCGGCAACAAGGGCCTACCCGATAAAAAGAAAAAGAAACTGCTAGACCCAAAAATCTGGGAGCGCGACGGACGTCTGGTAGAAACGGCGACCGAAATGCGTGCCGCGTTGGGCGATCAGCTTTTTGAAGATCACAATATTTTCCGCGACAGAGTCACTGAATGGCTAAAAAAGACGGGGATCAAAGTTCCTGCTGCCGACCTGAAACAAATCATCAAGGCCGTGAGTTGGCGCGTTGAGACCGCAGCGCCGGTAATTGCCAAGGTGCATAAGCCGGGCAAGGCCAAGGCCGACCCCATGCACGGGCTGTTCGAAGGTATGGTGGTTGGCAAGTCCGTCATCGTCGAATATGAACCCGACACTGACTTGCGCGACACCGAGCAGGTGCCGTTGCTAGAAGATGGCGGCATCGATGCTTTTATCCGCCGTGAGGTGCTGCCCTATACGCCTGATGCCTGGGTCAGGCTGGACGCCACCAAAATCGGATATGAAGTGAGCTTCACCCGTCATTTTTACAAGCCACAGCCGCTGCGTTCGCTGGATGACATACGCGCCGACATCGTCGCCATCGAACAAGAGGCTGGTGGACTTCTTGATGAGATCACCGGGGGCGCCCAATGAGAAAGATCGACGGCAAAGCCAAAACGGTGCGCGAGCTTCTCAAGGGAGTGAAATATTCGATCGACTACTATCAGCGCGAATACAAGTGGCACGACAAGCAGATCCGGGAGCTGGTGGATGACTTGAGCGGCAAGTTCCTGGAGGAATACCAGCCCGGCCATGAGCGCACTAAGGTCGCCGACTATCCGCACTACTTCCTCGGCTCTATCATCATTAGCGAGAAGGAGACCGCTAGCTTTATCGTGGACGGCCAGCAGCGGCTCACAAGCCTCACACTGCTGCTCGTTCTGCTTCGCAACTTGCAAAAGGATCGCTCCAAAAAGGTGAACGTGGATGAACTGATTTTCTCCGAAAAGTTCGACCAAAAATCCTTTAATATCCATGTGGACGAACGAACGCCAGCGATGGAGGCGCTTTACGATGGTCTGCCCATCGACGTTACCGGTCGTCCGGAGTCGGTTCAGAATCTGATCCAGCGATACCAGGATCTTGACCAGGCTTTTCCAGATGAGTTGCGTGGCGATACCTTGCCCTACTTCATTGACTGGCTGCTGGAAAATGTGCATCTGGTCGAGATCACGGCATATTCGGACGATGACGCCTATACCATCTTTGAGACTATGAACGACCGAGGCCTGTCGCTGAGTCCGACCGACATGCTCAAGGGCTATCTGCTTGCCAACATGAATGAGCAAAAGCGCACTACCGCGAACATGCGTTGGCGTGATCGAATCCGGGTACTGAACGACGCGGGCAAAGAGGTCGAGTCTGACTGTTTCAAGGCTTGGTTTCGCAGTCAATACGCCACTAAGATCCGCGAGCGTAAAAGGGGGGCGAAACCGGAGGACTTTGACCGTATCGGCACTGAGTTCCACCGTTGGCTGCGAGATGCGGCTGACAACATCGGTCTGACGCAGAGCGATGATTTCTACCATTTCATCGACCGCGACTTCGATTTCTATAGTCGCCAATATCTGCGCATCGTTGGGGCTAGTGAAGGTCTGGTCGCCGGTCTGGAGCACATCTTCTACAATGCTCAGCATGGCTTTACGCTGCAGAATATGTTGCTGCTGGCACCTTTGACGCCTGACGACGACGCGGCAACCGTCAACAGCAAGCTCGTTATCACTGCCCGTTACATCGACATCCTGCTGACGTGGCGCCTCTGGAACTTCCGCAGCATCGCCTATTCGACCATGCAATACGCGATGTTTCTGGTGATGCGCGACATTCGCGGCCTCGACGCGCCGGCACTGGCCGCAAAGCTGCATGAATCATTACTCAAAGAAAAAGAGACGTTCATCAGCAACGACCGGCTGCGAGTACATCAGCAGAACCGTTATGCGCTGCACCGGATTCTGGCGCGCCTGACAGATTATGTTGAAACGCAGTCGGGTCAGCCATCGCACTATGCCGAGTTCGTGTCCGAAGGAGAGAGCCGCTATGAAGTTGAGCATATTTGGGCCGACCATGCCGAACGACACACGGTTGAATTTGACCATGCGGCGGACTTTGCCGAGTATCGCAACCGCATAGGCGGGCTGCTGCTGTTACCCAAAAAATCCAACGCCAGCTATGGTGACATGACCTATGCTGAAAAGCTGCCGCACTACCTGAAGCAGAACCTGCTAGCCCAGTCGCTTCATGAACAGTGTTACCAGCGCAACCCTGGCCTCGCACAGTTCATGCAGCGTAGCGGCCTTCCATTCAAGGCGCACGGCGAGTTTAAGAAGGCGGACCTTGAGGAGCGAAGTGTGCTCTACCGGCAACTCGCCGAGCTGATTTGGAACCCAGAAGATCTGTTTGCGGTGGGCCAGCCATGATCGCCGACGTCAAACCGTATGCGGAATACAAGGATTCAGGCTCGTCGTGGCTGGGGCAGGTGCCAGCGCACTGGGGACAACGCCGCATGAAGTTTTTGTTCAAGGAGCGTGCGCAGAAGGGATTCCCCGACGAACCATTACTGGCGGCAACACAAAGCAAAGGCGTTGTGCGTAAGCAAGATTACGGTACGCGCACAGTGACCGCGACGAAGGATTTTCATCTTCTTAAACTCGTCGAAGCCGGTGATTTTGTCATTAGCCTGCGTTCGTTCGAGGGCGGTATCGAGGTATCACGCTGTCGCGGAATCATAAGCCCCGCTTACACCGTCCTCACGCCAAGGCGTGAGGCGAGCCAAAGCTACTTCGCGCGTTTTTTCAAGTCTGCCGATTTCATCCGCAGCCTGACGCTGTATGTCACGGGCATCCGCGAAGGGCAGAACATCGATTATGAACGGATGAGTCGCGCCTACATGCCCTTGCCGCCAATGGAAGAACAGGTTGCCATTGGGCGGTTTCTGGACTGGGCAAGCGGGCGTTTGGAGCGGGCAATTCGGGCGAAGTGCAAGGTGATTGCGCTGCTCACGGAGCAGAAGCAGGTCATCATTCACCGCGCCGTCACTCGTGGCCTCGACCCTGCCGTTACCCTCAAACCTTCGGGCATCCCCTGGCTTGGGGATATTCCGCAGCATTGGGAGGTGTTGCGTGCAAAGTACCTGTATCGCGAGGTGGATGAGCGCTCCAATGATGGTAATGAAGAGTTGTTGTCTGTTTCTCACCTTACTGGCGTTACCCCTCGTAGCCAAAAGAATATAACAATGTTCAAAGCGGCAACATATGCAGGACACAAGCTTTGCAGGCCGGGTGATCTTGTGGTCAACACAATGTGGGCTTGGATGGGCGCGCTTGGCATTTCTGGACATGTGGGAGTCATAAGTCCCGCTTACGCTGTCTATCGACCACGTCGACCGGAGCGCATTGTTGGTTCCTATGTGGATGACCTGTTACGTAGCAGGCCATATGCCTCGAACATTATTTGCAGATCCACAGGTTTGCGACCGTCGCGTCTTCGCTTGTATCCCGAAGAGTTTTTTCGGCTTCCGATCATCCAACCGCCGGTTGAGGAGCAAAAGAGGATTGTCCAAGCGATTCAGGGCGAGACTACCGAATTGAACACCGTCATCTCTCGCCTCGAACGCGAAATCGAACTTTTGCGGGAATACCGCATCCGCCTGGTCGCCGACGTGGTCACTGGCAAACTCGATGTGCGCGAGAAAGCGGCACGACTGCCCGAAGAAACGTTGTCGGACACTGCCGAGGATACTGGTGACATGAATGACGACAGCGACGAATCCGAATTCATCCAAGAGGAATCCGTTCCATGAGCACAGACACCACTGAGAAGGGCATGGAGACGCTGATCATGCGTTACATGACAGGCACAGACGGCATCGACGTTAAACCGGATGTAATGGGCCAGACGCTCGCGCCCCATGGTGGCACGGGCTACCTCGCAGGCTCGGCCAAAAACTACGACCGCGCCCATGCGCTCGACGTGCAGCAGCTCTTTGCCTTTTTGCGCGCCACTCAGCCCGATGCATTCAATAAATTGGCTATTGCCGCAGACGCCAGAGACATCAATCGCCTCAAGTTCCTCACTCGCATCTCATCCGAGATTGGCAAGCGCGGCGTCATCGACGTGTTACGAAAGGGCATTGATCACCATCCGGCCGGCCACTTCGACCTTTTCTACGGCACGCCATCCGAGGGTAACGCGAAGGCGCAAGCCTTACATGCCCTGAACCGTTTTGTCATCACGCGACAATTTGCCTACAGCCTGAACGAGGCGCGTCGGGCGGTGGACCTTGGTCTGTTCATCAACGGCCTACCCATAGCCACTTTTGAGCTGAAAAACAGTCTGACCAAGCAAACGGTGGAAGACGCTGTGGAGCAGTACCGACGTGACCGCGATTCGCGTGAAAAGCTATTTGAATTTGGTCGCTGCGTGGTGCACTTTGCGGTGGACGACAGCGAGGTGCGTATGTGCACTGAACTCAAGGGCAAGGCTTCGTGGTTTTTACCCCTCAACAAAGGCTACAACGATGGCGCCGGCAACCCGGTCAATCCACAAGGACTAAAGACCGATTACCTCTGGAAAGAGCTTCTTACTCCGGCGAGTCTGACCGACATTCTGGAAAACTACGCCCAAATAGTGCAGGTCAAAAACGTCAAAACAGGCAAGAAGAAGTACAGTCAGGTATTTCCGCGCTACCACCAGCTTGGAGTGGTTCGTCTGGCACTACGCCATGTGCGCGAGCACGGTGTGGGCAAGCGCTACCTGATTCAGCATTCGGCAGGCAGCGGAAAGTCGAATTCGATTGCGTGGCTGGCGCACCAGCTCATTGGCGTGAAACATAATGAAAAGGAGGTTTTCGACTCAGTGATTGTGGTGACCGACCGGCGCATTCTGGACGACCAGATCCAGAAGACGATCAAGCAGTTCATGCAGGTGGGCGCAACCGTTGGCCATGCGGTGCGCTCAGGCGATCTGCGGAAGTTCATTCAGGATGGTAAGAAGATCATCGTCTCGACGGTGCAGAAGTTCCCCTCTATCCTTGACGAAATAGGTGACCAGGGCGGCAAGACATTTGCCATCGTAATTGACGAGGCACATTCGAGTCAGGGCGGAAAAACGTCGGCGGCGATGAGCAAGGCCTTGGGTGCCGAGGATGGTGAAAAGAACGATGCGGGCGACACCGATAATGAGACAGACCCAGAAGACACAATAAACGAAGCACTGGAAAAACGTATTGCGGCACGCAAGATGCTGACCAACGCCAGCTACTTTGCATTTACTGCGACGCCCAAAAGTAAGACGCTGGAGATGTTCGGCGAGCCGCTGCCGTCCGACACGGAGGGCAAGGTCAAGCACCGGCCCTTTCATAGCTACACCATGAAGCAGGCTGTGGAGGAGCGCTTCATCCTTGACGTGCTCAAGACCTACACGCCGGTAGATAGCTACTACAAGTTGGTCAAAAAGACTGAGGACGACCCCGAGTTCGATACCAAGCGGGCTAAGAAAAAGTTGCGCCGCTATGTGGAAAGCCATGAGCATGCAATTGGGCTTAAGGCCGAGATCATGGTGGACCATTTCCACGAGCAGGTATTGGCGGCCGGGAAGATCGGTGGGCAGGCGCGGGCAATGGTGGTGTGCACTAGTATAGCTCGGGCTGTGCAGTATTTCCATGCCTTCAAAACCTATTTGCTGGAGCGCAAGAGTCCGTACCAAGCCATCGTGGCGTTCTCTGGCGAGCACGAGTATGGCGGGGGGAAGGTCAGCGAGGCATCGCTTAACGGTTTTGCCAGTGGTGAGATTGCCGACAAAATTCAGACCGATCCCTATCGCTTTCTGATTTGCGCCGACAAGTTCCAGACTGGCTACGACGAACCGCTATTGCACACGATGTATGTGGATAAGACGCTGTCGGGCATAAAAGCGGTGCAGACGCTGTCGCGCCTGAACCGCGCGCACCCGCAAAAACACGACTGCTTCGTGCTTGATTTCCAGAACAATAGCGAGGGGATCATGCTGGCGTTTCAGGATTACTACCGTACCACGCTGCTAAGCGAGGAGAGTGATCCCAACAAACTGCATGACCTGAAAGCGGCGCTCGATGGCGCGCAGGTGTACTCGCCAGAGCAGGTGGTCCAATTCGTCGCGTTGTTCTTGGCCGGAGCCGAGCGCGACAGGCTCGATCCGATTCTGGACGCCTGCGTGGCTGCGTACACCAACACGCTGGACGAAGACCAACAGATTGATTTCAAGGGCAAGGCCAAGGTGTTTTGCCGCACCTACGATTTTCTGGCCTCTGTCATACCTCACACCAATCGCGAGTGGGAAAAGTTGTCGATCCTCCTTAACTTACTGCTGCCCAAGCTCCCCGCTCCTAAAGAGGAAGATCTGGCCATGGGTATCATTGATGCTATCGACATGGACAGCTACCGCGTCGAGAAGAAGGCAGTGATGAAGATTGCGTTGGCAGATAGTGACGCTGAGATTGAACCTATTCCCACAGAAGGTGGAGGCCATAAGGGGCAGCCGGAACTGGACCGCCTGAGCAATATTCTCAAGACCTTCAATGACAACTTTGGCACACTCTTTACCGACGGCGACCGCGTGGCCAAGCGCATCCGTGAAGATATTGCTCCGAAGGTGGCCGCCGACTTGGCTTATCGAAACGCCAAGGAAAATACCCCGCACACCGCCCGAATGGCCCACGATCAGGCGCTGGGCAAGGTAATGCAGATCTTGCTGAAGGAAGATACCCAGGTTTACAAACAGTTTGTGGAGAATGACTCGTTTCGGCGTTTTGTCGGCGATATGGTTTACGCAATGACTAGCCAGTAATGCGGGGCTGGGGCATGGGCTGGATGGGCATCCTGAAATTCAGAATGAAGAACTAGTGCTGACG
>Ga0207048_10410_pt1 | contig 11521 bp, 11 predicted proteins | sample Alteio_BWMinCont_65_FD_153301 | JGI IMG/M metagenome (GOLD analysis project Ga0207048, IMG submission 153301) | Enriched cells from forest soil in Barre Woods Harvard Forest LTER site, Petersham, Massachusetts, United States -... | ecosystem: Environmental > Terrestrial > Soil > Temperate forest >...
GAATAGATGAGTCTCAATCCCTTTACGCCTTTTGAATTGGAACCAGGCCCTGCCTTGGATGCCGAAGCACTAAAAGAACGTTTCGCGCGAACAACGTCGGATTTGCATCCGGACAAATTCCAGCAGGCGCCCGAAGCGGAACGAATTGCCGCCGAAATTCGTTATGCAGAATTGAATCGCGCTTACCAAACACTAATCGATCCCCGGCAGCGGTTACTTGCCCTCTATGAATTGACCAAGGGCGAAAAACCGCGCGACGTGCAGCGAATTCCTCCGGGAACAATGGACCTGTTCATCGAGGTGGGGCAAATCTGCCAGCAGTTCGATCAGTTTTTTGAGCGTAAACGAGCTGCAGGCGGTGCGCTTGAGCGAGCTGCGTTGATGGGCGAGGAACTGACCTTGCAGGATACTCTCATAACCCTGCGCGGAAAGCTGGAGAAATTGGGCGTGACGCTGGAAAATGACTTATCGGCCCTCGATGCCCGCTGGCGGGCGGGAGACAAAAATCTCGATGCGCTTGAGGCGGTTTACCGGAAATATTCGTATCTGGCGCGTTGGCGTCAGCAGTTGGAGGAACGGGAGATCCTCCTGCTGACGGGGGAATAAATGGGATTTTATGATGCGGCTTTCCAGACTTCGCGCGGAATGCGGAGCTTTGCGCCGTATCCGATCATAAATCCAAAATAGAGACCGATGATGGAACCGACGATAACGTCGGAAGGATAGTGACGATACAGTTCCATTCGCGCCCAAATAACGGCAAGGGCATAAGCGGTCGTAAGAAGTCCCAGCGGAAAATCAACGACAAGTAAGGCGGCAGCCGTGCCGAAGACCGCCGCAGCATGGCCCGAGGGGAAGCTTTGGAATTTACCCTGGAAGGTGTAGGCAATGCCGTAGAATCCGTCGCGGAGATGGGCATCCGGGCGAGGACGGCCGAGGGTGAGGCGGAAGCAGTCGTCGAAAAGTCCGGCGAGGGTTGCGCCAAGAAAACAGATGATGGCGATGCGTCGCCAGGCGCTGCTTTTGGTCCAGGCGCCGTAGAGCCAGATGAGGATGGCCAGAGGTAGATTGTAGGTTGGATAGTCGCCCCAAGTGCCGAGGAAGTAGGCAATATTTTGCGCCGTTTTCTCCTGTTGCTCAGGCCAGAAATGGAGTTTTTCCAACAAGTTCTGGTCATGAGGCCAAATGAGGAGCCCGAGTCCGAGGGCGCCAATAAAGATGCTGAGGGAGAGAAGTTTTCGTGCGCAGACAAGATACCAGAATCCGCAGAGGATGGTTCGGCCTTGCGCCATGCTGGCGATGAGGAGCCGGGGCGCGCGGAATGTTTTAACCTTCACTTGGCAGGTTTATCATCGAAGCCAGACGATTCAAAGTCGTGTTTCCATTACACCAGAGTAAGGCGTTTGTTATTTTGAAGTTGTTGGGGAGGGATTCGCGTTTCGGGGAAGCGACGAGCGGGAGTCCTTTTCCGTACATCAACATCTTATGACGCTACTTTTAAATTTCGCCTGGCCAAGCCAGGTCCCTCGACTTCGGTTCGGGTTAACAATGCGCTTTAACAGACTTACCGACTCACCTCTGCTCGGGATGACGATCTTTTTTTCAAAAGTCACTGGCGTGACTACCGGCGCAGAGCCTGCGCCAGCTACCAACGGACGACACGGAGATCGTCCCTCCATACAGAAAATACTATTTTCCCTTGGCGAGGAGGTCGCGGATTTCGATGAGGAGTTTTTCCTGCGCGCTGGGGACGGGAGGATCGGCGGGCTTTTCGGCTTCGAGTCGCTTGAGGATGTTGACGCCTTTGACGATCCAGAAAATGACGAAGGCGATGATGAGGAAGTTGATGACGGTGTTAAAAAAGGCGCCGTAGCCGATGGCGACTTCGGGCTTGAGGATTTTGGCGTCGGGCCCGATCACGGCGGGCTGGAGGACATATTTGATCGAAGCAAAATCGAGGCCGCTGGTCATATAGCCGATGGGCGGCATGACGACGTCCTTGACCAGCGAGTTGACGATGGCGCCAAACGCGCCGCCGATGATGACGCCGACGGCGAGGTCGACCACGTTTCCGCGTGAAATGAATTCCTTGAATTCTTTGGCGAAGCTCATGAAAGTTACGTAAGCTTCTATTCGTTTGTTCGACAAGGGTTTTCGCCTTAAAGATAGTGTCCTAATTTTGGTCCAGCCTCCTATATCGAGCAATAGTGAAGCAATCATTCCCGCTATCCCCCACCCGTCATCCTGAGCTTGTCGAAGGATCAGCCTCCGAAAGGCGCACGCTTTACCCTGTAATCGTCTACTTACCGGAGGCTGATCCTTCGACAAGCTCAGGATGACGGGTTGTTATTTTGGAAACTCTCTCCTAAACAAAGGCTTGTCACCTCTGGCGCTTTAGGGTTTGATAGTGGACTGCGCTTGATAACCTGGCTTTGGTTGGGTGGCGCGGAAGGCAACCTTTAACCCTGTTCCGCCCAGGTAAGGCGGTTTTGTTGTCTTTAGAAGCAAGTTGCCGATCTGTCAGGTCGGCCAGACAAGTATCCGGCGCCGGAGCGCCTTTTTAAATCCCATGAGTGCAACCATGCAAGAATTGTTAGGGAAAACGATGAAGTCGTTTTCCGAAGGCAGTATCGTCAAGGGACGTATCCTGCAAAAGCGTCCCAACGAAGTCCTGATCGACATCGGCTACAAGTCGGAGGGCGTGATCAGCCTGAGCGAATTTGAGGACAATGAACCGCTCGAAATCGGCGATGAGATCGAAGTCCTGCTCGAACGTCTCGAAAACGACGAGGGCATGGTCGTTCTCTCCAAGGAGAAGGCCGCCCAGAAGCAGAACTGGGAAAAGATTGTCAAAATTTTCAACGACGGCGGTCTCATCAGCGGCAAGGTCAAGGCCGTGGTGAAGGGCGGTCTCATGCTCAATGTGGGCGTCGAGGCGTTTCTGCCCGGATCGCAGGTCGATATTATCGCGCCGAAGGATCTGCGCGTTTATGAAGGCAAGACGCTCGAGTGTAAGATCGTCAAACTGAACGAGGAGCGCAAGAATGTGGTGCTTTCCCGCCGCGAACTGATCGAAGCGGAACGCGCCGACAAGCGCTCGAAGCTGCTCGGTGGCATTGAAAAGGGTGGCACGGTAACCGGTACGGTGAAGAATATCACCGATTTCGGCGCGTTCATCGACCTCGATGGTCTCGACGGCCTGCTCCATATCACGGATATGAGCTGGAGCCGTTTGAATCACCCGAGCGAGATGTTGAAGGTGGGCCAGGAGATCGAAGTCCTGGTGCTCGATATCGATCGCGAGAAGGAACGCGTTTCCCTCGGCCTGAAACAGAAGACCGCGAATCCCTGGGATCAGATCGCCGAGAAATATCCGGTGAACATGAAGGTCAAGGGCAAGATCACGAACCTGGTGCCTTACGGCGCGTTCGTGGAACTCGAAGCCGGTATCGAGGGTCTCATCCACGTTTCGGAACTTTCGTGGACGAAGCGCATTGCGCGTCCCGCCGATGTGCTGACCCAGGGTCAGGAAGTTGAAGCGGTCGTCCTCGGAGTGAGCAAGGAAGACCAGAAGGTTTCCCTGAGCCTGCGACAGCTCGATACGAATCCGTGGGAAGTGGTGACGGGCAAGTACCCGACCGGGACCCGCGTCAAGGGCAAGGTGCGCAACCTGACCGCCTACGGCGCCTTTGTGGAACTCGAAGAGGGCATCGACGGCATGATCCACGTGTCCGATCTCTCCTGGACCCGCAAGATCAATCATCCTTCGGAAATGTTGAAGAAGGGCGACGATATCGAAGCCGAGGTGCTCGAGATCGACAAGGCAAACCAGCGCATTTCGTTGAGCCTGAAACATCTTTCCGACGATCCGTGGAAGTCGATCGAGGAACGCTACAAGATCGGCGATGTCGTGACCGGCAAGGTGAGCAAGGTGGCCAGCTTCGGCGCCTTCATCCAGCTGGCCGACGAAATCGACGGCCTCGTTCACATCTCGCAGATCAGCAACGATCGCGTCGAGAAGGTGAAGGAAGTGCTCAAGATCGGGCAGGAAGTTTCCGCCCGCGTAATCAAGGTAGACAAGACGGAGCGCCGCATCGGCCTCTCGATCAAGGCCGCCGATTACACGCCGGAACAGCTCGAACGCGAGAAGGAGAACTTCGATGCGATCAAGCCGGGCGAAGAGCTCAGCTCGATGGAAGCCGCCTTCTCCCGCGCCGAGGAAGATTATCGTCCCGGCGAAGCCAAGAAGACGAAGTAACTATAAATGTAGCGGCGGTCTATGACCGTCGCACTTTAGAAAAGCGCGATGTGGAGAAATCCCATCGCGCTTTTTGTTTTCATTTTTGATGAGGCCATATCCTAAAAATAGGCATTGAAGCCCCTAATTTCTTCATATAATGATTTATGCAAGCTTAATGCCTGTTTATGAATGATCGCTTTAAACCTCAGTGGCATTTGATCCAAACCTTGAGGAATATCATTCTGGCTGGACTGATCACGAATCTCTTTTTCCTGTGGATCCAGCCCGATCATTATCCGAACAACACATTTCTTTGTAATCCCAGCAAACGTTTTTCCGATTTTATCATATGGATACAATTTCAAAAATACAGCCTGGCGTCGGAATGGGGCTGCCCCCCTTTCTCGCTGCTGGTGGCCACATTTTGGAAGGAAATAGCGGGGGTCACCGGTTCCCTTGTCGGTTTTTGCCTCTATTCCATTTTGTTTCTCTCCCTCCATTCACGCATTATTTTCCTTGAACTGGGCCTATGCGGGAAAAGACCGGATTTCTCGACCTGGGCAATTTTGTCGTTTTTATCCTACCCCGTTCTATTTGAATTTGACCGAGGCAATCCCGCCTGGATGGTTTACCTCAGTATCTACGCCTTTTTTTATTTTTGCAGGCGAGACAAGTACCAGTGGGCCGCTTTCTTTTTGGCCATTGCCATTTCGATAAAAATTATTCCCGTTCTTTTCCTATTTTACCTATTTTACAAAGGCAAATGGGGGGCTGCCATCTGCTCTTTGCTGGAAACGGTCCTCTTAACTTTTGTCGGTTATTTTATCTTCTCTCATTTTTTCTATCCCGCCTATTCCATGGATTTGTTTGTCAACGGTCTAAAAACCTATGAGTTAATTTATGCCATTGGCGGCGGAGGCCTTGCTTTCTCCTGCAGTTTCTTCAGTCTCATCTTATTATTACTCCGTTTTTATGCCCATATTTTCGACCTTTCCCCCGCCCCTTTTAGTTGGGAAAGAATCGCGCTGACTTATTGCAACGCCTTCACCATTGGGGCCATGGCCAGTGTGTACACTTGGATTTGGCTGCGACGCCGGAAGATGAATGAGCACAGGGTTTCCTCCCTGTTAATTTTGTGCCTTCTGCTTGTTCCACCAGTGACGGGTGATTATTATTTACTGCTCTGCTATTTGCTTTTTTTCGATCTTTTGCGACTTGATCTCGATTCGATTTCTTTCAAAATTTATTCGGTCTGCCTTGGGCTTTTAATGATTCCCAAGGCCTACGGCGTGTTTTTCGACGATGTGAACACGGGCGTTCTTCTAAATCCCCTTCTTCTTATCGTCTTGTTGCTTTGCCTGCTTTTTTCAGGCCAAAAACGGTCGTATCGTGATGATATTGGCCTGAAGACCTTGCACAATTCCTCCTCTCTTTCCAACTCCATGACCAATCGTGTCTCCTAAGTTTCCAGACAGTATTTACATCGCCACTTAAAGCAGGCATGGTGATGGGCTTTCCTGGCGGCAAAAGTGGGCCGCTTCACTTTTTATGACTTATTTTGTTTCTTTAAAAATCGTGGCCATCATTCTCGGCCTGATTATCGCCCTCGGTCACGTGCCTCCCGCTTTGTATCCGGAAAAATTCGGCGCTTTCATGCGGAGGCTGCCTCGTAATTACCCACTTGGTGTGGTGCTAATGCTGGCAGCGACAGTTTGGTTTACCACACTGACCGGTTTGATGGATTTGGGTGAACTTTCCAACATGCGCACGCAGTTGATGGTGGTCTGGTCGGTGGCAGGTGTTCTGGTGGTGATTTTCGTGCCGACTTTTCTTGCGGCACGTGGTTTGGGCTGTCTTTTGTTGCTGGCGGCGGCAGTCGTATTGGACGCCGCATTCCTGGTGCAAACACCGGCCCGTTACGTGATGACGATTCTCGCTTACGTGTGGGTGATTTCAGGGATGGTCCTGGTTTACAGCCCCCATCGCTGGCGGGATTTGATCGAGTACGCGACGAAAACGCCCGAGCGTCTTCGCCAGCTTTCGTGGCCCGGGGTGGTTTTCGGGGCGGTACTGATTGCGCTGGGTTTGTTTGTTTATCCCTAAGACCCCGATTCTACTCAAAGGAGAAGAGAATCAATTAATCAGTTATCAGAACGACGCGGAAGCCGGTGAAGTGATCCGCGTATTTAGGGGCAACCACGTTGCGCGTGTCGGCGCTGGGAAAATTTTCCGTGGAACTGAGCCAGCTGCCTCCGCGCACGCTATGGTCACCTCTGTCATCCGCATCAAGGCACCATTCCCAGACATTGCCGAGGGTATCATAGAGACCATATTTATTCGGTTCCGAAGCGCCGACTTCCTGAGTGGAGGAAAGCGATGTGCCGCTTCTCGACATGACGGCTTGATCGATGTCAGCATCGGCCGAATAGGATGACCATTGAGATTCGGTCGGCAGGCTATAATGGTAGCCAGCCGGCAATCGACCTGCCTTGCGTTCGTATTGAGTGAGCTTGTCGCAGAAGGCTGTCGCGGCTTCCCATGAAACCGATTCGACCGGCTTGTTCGCTTTGCGGAAGAAGCTTGGGTTGTATCCAGCGACAGTTTCAAATTCGCTCTGACGGACTTCATATTTTCCCACCCAATAGCCATCGGGAATCCAGACCATATCCATCCCGCAAGCCGCGACGAAGTCCTTGTCTTTCGTTAGGATAATTTCCTTGGAAATGTTGCCAAACTCAGGAACGGAGAAGGTGATGTGTTGAACGGTGTAAGGAGGAAGATCGACCGAGAAGTTGGCATCGCCGGGTCGAAATTCGGGAAGCGAGAGAGGAGTTTTACCTAAAACAGTATGACCTGTGCGGACGGTTGCTCCCGACGGCACGCTGTTGATGGTGAGGTTGGCGTAAGGAAACTTGATTTCCTTTTGCACGTTTTCCTGGTCATGAATCGTAAGGGTGATCGGTTGCAACTTCCAATCATGCTGCCAGACGGTGAGTTGATAACTTCCCACAGGCAAATTTTGGAGAGTGTCCGGTAATTGCCCGTCACGTTTGTAATCATTCGGACCGGTCAGCGTATAGGTTACGTCGGGCTGCGGACTGGAGAGGGAAAGATTGCCCACCTTTTGCCCCAAATCGATTATTCCGAGATCGGTCGGTTTGTCCGCCGTTACCGTTACGTCTTGTTTGTAATCCCTAAAGCCGTCGGCTTGGATCCATACGGTGACCGTGCCGGGAATGATGTCATTGAATGTCGCGGGAGTCTGTTTGTGGGAATCTCCAATGGTGACATTGGCGCCGCTGGGCTTGCTATCGACTGTGATGGTGGCGCGGGCGTTACTCTGCTGCTTGAGTAAATCGGCTTGGGCCTTTTGCTGGGCAGCCACGGTATCGGCAAGTTGTTTTTGAATAGTCTGCGCCCGTTGGTCAGCCTCAGCGACTTTGCGAACTTCCGGTACATAGGCAAAGAAGTAGGCTGCTCCAAAAAGCATGCAACAAACCAGAGCGCTCATTAACACGATGGGGAGGCGCTGGCCTTTGGAGACAGGCTTAACCAAGCCTGAGCCTTTGGAAAACATTCGCTTGCCGCCAGAAGGAGGTTCTGCTCCCGGTGCGGTTGGGGCACGAATGGGCCCCGTTTTACCCGAACCGGCAGCACCGAGGGCGGTCGTTTTGCGACCGGAACCCCCTGGGATGAATTTTCCTGCTCGGCTCATAGCTGCGTATTGATCAAGTATGTGTAGCTGTTATCACTTAAGCGAGGGAAGAAATAACCTACTAGCTAAAAATGTGCCTAAAAAGATTAAGGTGGTTATTAATCCCTTATTTTATCCCCCCGATTCAAAAGCCTAATCAGGGGTGAGCGACGGGCAGATTGCCCTCGGGATGAGCTGTTGCATCGTCGGGAGTCAAGACCGTCGGGGCTTTTGACGGAGAAGCGACATGGTCTCCGTGATTCGGAGTAAAGACCATCGAATCGGCCCATCCTCCTCCCAAGGCTTTGATCAGTTGGACAGTAGTGCCCATGCGGTTGCCCTGTATCTGGACGGCAAGTTGTTCAGCGTTAAGAGCCAGGCCTTGCGCTTGGATAACATCGAAATAGGAGACCAGTCCGGTGGTGTAGCGCGCATTGGTCAACTGGAGCGCATTTTTATAGGCTTCAAAGGCGCGGTTTTCGGCATCCGATTGCTGGGCAAGATAGCGCAATGAACTGAGACTGTCCTCGACGTTTTGGAAGGCGACGAGAACCTGCTCCCGATAGTTGGCAACGTTCTCCTCGTAGGCGGCGCGCTGTTGCTTGATGTTGGCACTTATTTTTCCTCCTTCAAAAATGGGGAACTGAATGCTGGGACCGTAGGACCAGATGCGACTTTGCCAGTTGAAGAGAAGTCCGAGATCACCGCTGTCGAAACCAGTCTGGCCAGTGAGGTGCACGACGGGGAAGTAGGCGGCGATGGCGACACCGATTTGTGCGTTTTGGGCCGCAACGCGCCGTTCCGCAGCCGCCACGTCGGGTCGGCGTTCAAGCAAGTCCGAAGGCAAGCCGGGTGGGATGGCAGGAGGAGGATCAAGGTCAAGGGGATGAAAGGGGAGTGAAAAAGAGGCTGGCGGACGTCCCAACAAAACGGCAAGGGCATGTTCGAGCTGGGCGCGGCTTTGATCGAGAGAGGCGAGTTGCGCCTGCGCGGAGGCGAGAGTTGCCGTGGCCTGCTCAACGTCGAGCTGCGTGCTAATGCCTCCCTTGAAGCGGCTGTTGGTGAGGTCGAGGTTCTCCTTGTACGACTGGATCGTGCGGCGCTGGACGTCGATCTGAGCATCGGCGGTACGGAGCGCAAAGTAGTTGGCGGCCACATCGGCTCTGAGACTGAGCAGGACATTTTCATAATCGGCCAGGCTGGCTTGAGCGAGATCACCAGCCCCCTCAAATGCACGCCGCACTTGTCCCCAAAGATCGACCTCGTAGCTCAGGTCGAATGGTACCACGGTGGCGGAATTGAACGTATAAGGCGACGATTTACCGCCAGACTGAGCCACCACTTGGCCGTTATTCGGCGAGGTGCGCTGACGGGAACCGGTGCCGCTGAAATCGAGTGAAGGGAAAAAGTCCGATTCAGCCTCTCGCGCAGAAGCGCGCGCTTCGCTGACACGAGCGATGGCGGCCCGGAGCGTCTGACTCGATACCTGAGCTTCAGCTTCGAGTTCATCCAATTTTTTGTCATGGAAAATGGCGTACCAGTTGCCCTTGGAGATTTCGTCGCGCGGTTCGGCTTTTTTCCAGTTACCGGCTTCCTTGAAATCGACCGTTTCGGGAACAGAGGGTTGCTGATAATCGGGGCCTACAGTGCACCCAGTTAGGAAGATCAGCCCAAGGGCGAAAAGAAAGGGATATCTGATAAAGGCTCTCTTGGACATGGAAATTCAACTCTAGAAGAGGTAGGGAAATAGTCAACTATGGCTCTTGAGTCGACTTTGTTATCGAGAACTAAAGCTCAACGCCAAATCGTTTCAGCACAGTTTTGAGAATGAAAAAAGCGAGAACCGTGACACCGCTGGCGATGAATAACGCGAAGTAGAAAGGCACATGCCAACGGGTAAGAAGCACCGGCAAAACAATGAAGAGGATGAGCGAGGGGAGGACGTACCAGAAGACCGACCACGAGAACTGCGAGATGCGTTCGATATCGTGTGTGTCATGATAAATCCAGATCATCGCCAGGAGGGAAATGAGGGGGAGAGAGGCGAGGAGCGCCGCGATGTTGGAATTGCAACGCGCAATTTCGGAGATGGCCCCGATCAAAAGCGCACTGATGACGATTTTGACCAAGGGGTTCATGCAAAGAAGTTTATCTTCGTCATCGATCCTTCGGCAAACTGGGGATGACTGATTTTTTCAGACCATGCCGAGTTTCACTTTACCGTCTTGTGAAATGCGGTCGGCACTCCACGGCGGGTCCCAGACGACATCAACTTGCGCGTCGGTGACGCCGGGTACGGTGAGGATTTTTCGCTGCGCGTCGGAAGCGATGGAGGGGCCCATGCCGCAGCCGGGGGCGGTAAGTGTCATTTTGACTTCGACGAGATTGCCGCCACCTTCCTGCGGTTTGATTTCCATGCTGTAAATGAGGCCGAGGTCGACGATGTTGACGGGGATTTCGGGATCGTAACAAGTTTTCAACTGAGCCCAGATGTCGTCTTCCTTGAGAGGGCCGGTTGTTTTATCTGATGAGGCGTCCGGTGTTGCCGCAGGCGCATGGACTTTGCCAAGAGCGTCGGCATCCTGGGCGAGGACCCGGAAGAGTCCCGCAGAATGTTCGACGACCACGGTGTAAGTGCCGCCAAGTGCCTGCGTAATAATAACAGGCGTGCCTTTTTCGAGCTTTTTGGTCAAGCCGCTTGGAATTTGGATGGCTTCGATGTCGCGCGTAAGAGAGATGACCGGGGAATCTGTGCTGCTCATAAGGTGAAACTCCGGCTTTCGGGCGGTTTTGTCAAACTTCCGCTTAGCCGAAGCTTAATTTAAAACATCCGTCATCCCGCTCTTTCGACGAGCCCAAGATGACGGATGTTTTAACACTCTCATGGTTTTGGCACGAGGCTCGCTTCTCAGATTGCTCCTGAGATGAAGATGGTGTTAACTGACAAACCCTTGATGACGACTGACTTCTTTAGGAACTAGCTTCTCTCGCATTTACATCCATGGCCCTGCTCGATAAATATAATCCCGGCGATTTCTTCGATGAGATGTTCGCTTCAGAAGGCCAGGTGCGTCCCCATTATGCCGCGCTTTTTGAGCGTTTCCAAAATCTCGACCGAGAAGAATTCGAGCAGCGGCGCGATGCTGTTGATGCTGCGTTTCTGCGACAGGGCATTACGTTTACGGTTTACAGCGATGAGCAGGGTACCGAGCGTATTTTCCCTTTCGATCTCGTTCCGCGTATCATTCCGGCAGCGGAGTGGAGCAAGATCGAGACGGGGCTGATCCAGCGTATGCTGGCCCTTAATCTTTTCCTGAAAGATATTTATTCCGAGCAGCGAATTCTTAAGGAGAAAATCGTGCCGATGGAGGACGTTGTGAGCGCCAAGCATTTCCGACCCGAGATGGTGGGTTTTTCGGTGCCGCGCGATATATTTACATTCATGTTTGTGGCAGCGATCTGGTGCGTGACCGCGAAGGTACTTATTTTGTGCTGGAGGATAACGGGCGCTGCCCCTCAGGTGTTTCCTATCTGTTGGAAAATCGGATCGCGATGAAGCGGGCTTTCCCGAATCTTTTCGGCAGCGT
>Ga0207048_10412_pt1 | contig 11513 bp, 10 predicted proteins | sample Alteio_BWMinCont_65_FD_153301 | JGI IMG/M metagenome (GOLD analysis project Ga0207048, IMG submission 153301) | Enriched cells from forest soil in Barre Woods Harvard Forest LTER site, Petersham, Massachusetts, United States -... | ecosystem: Environmental > Terrestrial > Soil > Temperate forest >...
TTTCCAGGCCTATCAAATATTCCGTAAACCTGAGTATATTGAAAAAATGTTTTTATGCTATAAGTGGTTTTTGGGCGAAAATACTTTAAGAGCTCCGTTATATGACCACGAAACCAAGGGCTGCTGTGATGGCTTGCTGCCAACAGGGATTAACCGTAACCAGGGCGCCGAAAGTACTCTGGCCTATCTGATTTCGCATTTAACGGTTTTGAAAGCGTTCGAACTGGAATATGAATATAATAAGGTTGGTCAGTTTGAAGAAAGCTGTTAAATGAAAGTAGCAGTATTAGCGCCGGTTGCCTGGCGTACACCTCCCAGGCATTACGGGCCCTGGGAACAGGTGGCTTCAAATATTGCCGAAGGCTTAATACAATCAGGCGTTGATGTTACTTTGTTTGCCACCGGCGATTCCATTACAGCAGGTAAACTTTTGTCTGTTTGCCATGTTGGTTACGAAGAAGACCGAAGCCAGGATGCGAAAGTGCTGGAGTGTTTGCATATCAGCAACCTGATGGAAAAAGCCTCTGATTTTGACATCATCCACAACAACTTTGATTTTTTGCCGCTAACCTATACTCATTTAATAAAAACGCCGGTTATCACTACTATCCATGGCTTTTCTTCTCGTGCCATAATTCCTGTTTACAAAAAATATAATTCAACTGGGTATTATGTATCTATAAGCAATGCCGATCGCAGCCCTGAACTGAATTATCTCGCTACAGTTTACAATGGATTAAATACGAGCGATTTTGAATTTAATGGCAAACCCGACGATTATCTTTTATATTTCGGCAGGATACACCCTGACAAGGGAGCGGCTGAAGCAATAACGATTGCAAAAAAAAGTGGCAGACAATTGCTAATAGCAGGCATTATTCAGGATGGAAATTATTTTAAAGAGAAGGTAGAGCCGCAATTAAATTCACAAATAGAATATATCGGCCCCGCGGGGCCTGAAAGGAGAAATGAACTTTTAGGGAAAGCATCTGCATTGCTGCACCCTATCAATTTTAGTGAACCTTTCGGTATGAGCGTAGCCGAAGCCATGCTTTGCGGCACTCCTGTTATAGCATTTAATAAGGGCTCGATGCCGGAATTGATTTGTGACGAAAAAACTGGTTTCCTGGTCAATAATGTTGATGAAGCCGTCGGAGCAGTTAAGCGTCTTGATCTTATTAGCCGTCTTGAATGTTTTAACCGGGCAGCTGAAAAGTTTTCAAGTGAGAAAATGGTGGATGATTACCTACAGCTTTATAAGCAGATATTGGAGTAATGATTTTATGTTAACTATTAGTTTCTGAAATTAATCAGGTTTGAACTGTCAAGGATTCCTCGACAACTGATGATGTCCGTAATTCACCTTCTTTAAAAACAGTACTAATATTTAATTGACAACCATGGTTCGGCAATGATTGCTTTTTAATTACTCTTATCCTCTTTAAGCTTAGCTATCAATTCCTTCAGATCAACTTCGGCGAATGCGGATGATGAATCAGATACACCATAGGGAATGATAAGCTTGCCGTTATGAACAATTGAGCCGCATGAATAAAGTACATTTGGCACATAGCCTTCCCGCTCATCGCTGTTTGGGACAAGCAGCGGCTCCTTTAGCCGGCCTATTTCGACAGAAGGGTCGTCTAATTTAAGCAAGCTGGCGCCAAGTACGTACCTACGCATCGGTCCAACACCGTGTGTTATTACAACCCACCCGTGTTCGGTTTCAATGGGCGAACCGCAATTGCCGATTTGTATAAACTCCCAGGTAAACTTAGGCTGCTGTAGTAGAATTGTTTTTTCCCATACGTTTATATTATCCGAATACATGATGTAATTGTTGCAGCCATCAATACGTGACATCATAGCAAATTTGCCATTTATCTTACGCGGAAACAAAGCCAGGTTCTTGTTTTGAGCACCTTCCCCATAAAGCGGCATCATTTTAAATGTGTAGAAATCAGTTGTTTGTAATAACTTTGGCATTATTAGTGAACCATCATAAGCAGTATAGGTAGCATAATAGGCGCGGCTGCCATCATCATTCTTAAAGCAAACAAATCTCGCATCTTCAATTCCTTTACGCTCATATTCAGATATGGGGAATATTACCCGGTCAGAAATATCAGTATCAAATGAAAATGCAATTTCATAGTAAGAATCAGCCAGCCATAATACTTTATCATATTCAAGTTTCTTCATATGGCTTTCCTCCAAATTTTGCGAATCAATAACGATCCTGCGAAGGTTTGAATATTCAAAATGATCATCAAGTTTTGTCTCCAGGTCCTTTAATATGGCAACATTCGTCTGGGTTACAGCGGCATTTTTAAAAAACAACTTCTTGTTATAAATCGCATTTCTAACAATTTCAGCTTCATCGATATAGCTTCCTGCCGGTAAAACGGTAATATTATTATTCTGATCAATTAAAGCTCGTCTAAAAGTTATTGATGAGATATGCCCCTCGCCGACAGCCCTAAAACTGATGATCACTCTTTTGTTGCCTTCCTGCAATTCTGTTTGGTCCGGGTCTTCAACAATCGACGGGTTAAAAAAAGCAGCTGATTCAACAGAGTATTCATGCGTAAAATACGAGCCAATAAGTAACTTGCGATACACTGTTAAACTTTTATAATCAATTTTCAATTCCTTAAAAAGCGGCTTTAATTTATCGCAGTTACGTTCCAATACACGGGTAATATTTCTATGCCGTTTTGAATACTCCTGTAACAATGGCGAAATTATGCCAAATACAGTTTCTTCGCTAATGCTCATTACCCTTTCTATTACTTCTTTTGCACGATCACCCCCATTAAAAAAAAATCTTGCGATAACGCGTCTCGAATCGGGGTTTATTCTTATTGGTTTACGTTCAATGGAAAGTCTCATCTAAATGAAGGGTTTATTTATTAACAGAAATGTATCAAAATTGATTCGCGTAAGTTTACAAACTTTTTATTCAAATTACACGAGCTTATCGGTTAGGCCATGAATAGTTAAATTACCACATTTCTATTTATCTTTGGTTAATTTCAACAATCAATTTATTTTTATCTACAAATAAAATAATTTAGGCTTAATGAAATTATCGCTTATCCGCAATTTGCAAATTGGGTTCGGCTTGTCATTATTACTCCTTATCGGAATTTCCGTTGCTTCGTATATCAGCATGCAAAATCTATTTCAAAGCGCCAAATTGGTGGATCACACTAACTTAGTTGTGCTGAAACTGGAAAATATCATGTCTACAATGAAAGATGCGGAAACCGGGCAACGAGGGTTTCTGTTAACTAACCGGAAGGAGTTTTTAGAACCTTACATTGGATCTTATCAAAAGGCGGTCAAATTAACAAACGAAGTTCAGCAATTGACTAAAGATAACCCACGACAACAAGGGAACCTAAAAGCAATTAAAAATACTTTATTAAATACGTTAAATATATTACAGGCGCTGATCAATAAAAGGCAGGGCGGAAATATAGTGACGATAAACGATCTGCAAATGGGTAAACTCGAAATGGATGCCCTGCGAAAGGATGTTGACAAAGCCGAAACTGATGAAAATGGACTGCTGAAAGCACGTTTAACTAACTTACAACGATATGCAGTACAAACGCCTTTATTTGTCATTTTGGCCACGTTGCTGGCGGCGAGTATTGCTATTTTTTCGTTCGTGAAAGTAAGAAACGATATTATAGCAAAGATCAGGTTGCACCAGGAACTTGAAAAAAAAGAACAGGAAACTGCAAACAGTAATGAAGAACTGGCTGCTGCGAACGAAGAGTTGATCGCTATTAATACGGAGCTCACACAAGCCAAGGAAAGTATTCAGGACTTAAACGAAGAGCTGGCATCTTCAAACGAAGAACTGTTAACCGCCATTGAAGAACTTTATAAATCACAGCAAGAACTGGAAGACATGAATAAAGGACTGGAGGAGCGGGTATCAGCCCGTACCAGGGCTTTATCGGAAAGTGAAAGCCGGTTCCGTACGATGATGGAAACGATGCCTCAAATCGCGTGGACCAATACAACAGACGGTGAAGTTACATTTTACAACCGGCAATGGTATACTTATACCGGGCTGGATGATGCACAAACCAAATCGCAGGGCTGGAGTGGAATTGTACATGCCGATGACGTTCCTTTAACTTTGGAAAAATCCGGTTCAATTAGGGCCAGCGGCGAAGCGGGGGAATTTGAGATAAGGGAAAAGCGCGCAGACGGTTTTTACAGATGGCATCTCGTACGTATGGAACCTGTTAAAAATGAAGATGGAGAAGTGCTGTTCTGGGTTGGTACTGCCACTGATATTCATGAATTGAAGCAATTACAGCAACAGAAAGACGATTTTATTTCAATTGCCAGCCATGAACTTAAAACACCGATTACCAGCCTTAAAATTTCCTTACAACTATTGAACAAAATAGTTGATAGTTCTTCAACAGAGCTTTTGCCCAAATTGGTTGATCAAGCTAATAAAAGCCTCAGTAACGTAAATAACCTGATTGAAGACCTGCTAGACTATAGTAAGCTTACCATGGGGCAAATTCATTTGAATAAAACACAGTTCGCTATCGGTAAATTAATTGATGAGTGCTGCCATTATGTACACGCTGGGGGTAAATATACAATCGCTACGACCGGAGATCGGGATTTGCAGGTATATGCAGATGTGTGGCGGATCGAACAGGTGGTGGTCAACTTTGTTAATAATGCCATAAAATACGCTCCTGAATCAAAAAAAATCCAAATTCATATCGAAAAAGAAAATGATATAGCTAAAGTATCGGTTATCGATAAAGGTGTTGGTATCCCTGCCGAAAAGTTACCTCGCTTATTTGAGCGCTATTACCAGGCAGAAGGTAGTGGAAGCCAACTTTCCGGACTGGGATTGGGCCTTTACATTAGTTCCGAAATCATAAAAAAGCACGATGGAGAGATTGGCGCAACCAGCAAAATAGGAAAGGGAAGTACGTTTTGGTTTACACTGCCCCTAAATCACCACCAATAGCTGTATAATTTTAAACATTTACCACCATTCCAACCTCGTCTAACTTATCGACAATTGGCATTCATACCATTTTATTTCTCTTGATGAGGTATGATTTTAAAATATTTTGGTACCCATCTTCGATAAACGCATCTATTATATCGATGTGATATTGAGCGCATTTTAATTCAATTTCATGACGGTACTTTTGCAGGGACGCGAGGTAAGAATCCCTGATTTTATTTGGATGGACCCTTACCTGTTCACCACTTTCCATATCAATAAAATGGTGGGGCCTGTTATCGAACTCAAAATCAAGCTCTTTATGTTTATCGTTCACATTAAAAATGATCACCTCGTGCTTGTTGTATTTTAAATGTTGAATTGCGGCAAACAATGATTGAAGTTTTTCGGGGTTCATACTGTTTTCAAGCATATCGCTGAAAATAATAACCATTGACCGTTGATGGATCTGCCCGGCTATATGGTGCAATACCTCTGTAATGTTGGTAGAAGTATTTTCTTTTGGGTGATTATATGCCTTTTCGAGTTCGGCATACAAATAAAATAAATGGGTGGATGTGGATTTTACCTGGCTTATCCAATCTACTTTATCCGAAAAAAGGCATAAACCGAATGCATCGTGTTGCTTTTTGAACAGGTACATGAGCGATGCTATCGCATAGATTGAAAATTGAAGCTTATTTATTCCCTTGTCAGCGAAATTCATTGATGATGAGGTATCGAGCATCAGGCAGCAGCGCAGATTTGTTTCCTCTTCAAACTGCTTTACAAACAGTTTATCGGTACGAGCAAATAACTTCCAGTCGATATTTTTTACTGACTCCCCGCTGTTATACAAACGATGCTCGGCAAACTCAACCGAAAAGCCATGAAATGGACTTTGGTGTAAACCGGTTATAAAGCCTTCCACCACCTGCCGCGCCAGCAATTCAAGATTATCTAATTGCCGTATATGCTGATCATCGTTTAACTGTGGCATTCGAAGTGTTATTTAAACAAATTAACGATTTAGCTTGTGATTAACGTACAAAAAAGCGTTACAAAAACTTGCAACGCTTTTTTATACTTTCCTTAAGCCGATTTTGGTTTTAACCCAATCAACTTAATCCAACCTAATAAACTTTTAACAATGTTATAATTGTTTGCTTAATTTATCAGCCAAAATAGATTTTGGAACGGCGCCAATTTGTTTGTCCACAATTTCGCCATTTTTGAAGAACAATAGAGCTGGTATATTTCTGATACCAAATTTCATTGATATACCTGGATTGTTGTCAACGTTTACTTTTCCCACAACCGCCTTTCCAACATATTCTTTTGCAATTTCTTCAACTACCGGGCCAACCATTCTACAAGGTCCGCACCATTCTGCCCAAAAATCAACAAGGACTGGTTTATCAGATTTAAGGACGAGTTCGTCAAAGTTTGCATCAGTTATTTCTAAAGCCATGATTTTATTTTTTTATTTTTTAAATTTTCGTAATACAAATATATGGTATTCAAATTGCTTGCCGCAATTGTATACATGACAATATGACAATTATAAGGTAATTAAAAAGTCAAATATCTATTTCGGATTTCGGATGTTCAATTTCGGATTTGCTATGTAGCTGCTTAATTCACCGAAAAACTCCATATCAGACTAAATACATCCGAAATCGAACATCCGAAATCCGAAATAAAAAAATACATTTGAACCATGAGTATCCTTGTTGAATCATTAACAAAAATATACGGTTCGCAAAAGGCTGTTGATGCCATCAGTTTTAGTGCTAAGCCGGGTGTTTTGGGTTTTTTAGGGCCTAATGGCGCTGGCAAATCAACCACCATGAAAATACTTACATGCTTTATCCCCCAAACAGAAGGTAAAGCGACAGTATGCGGATATGATATTGAAAAACAACCGTTGGAGGTAAAACGTAACACAGGTTACCTACCCGAAAGTAACCCGCTTTATCTTGACATGTATGTAAAGGAATCGCTTGCTTTTATTGCATCTGTTCATAAAGTGCCTTCACCCGTAAAACGTATTGCCGGGGTTATTGAGCAAACCGGGCTTGGCCCTGAACAGCATAAAAAAATTGGTCAGTTGTCAAAAGGTTATCGCCAGCGTGTGGGTTTGGCACAAGCCATTTTACATGATCCGCAGGTATTGATACTGGATGAGCCTACATCGGGGCTTGATCCCAACCAGCTTATCGGTATCCGCCAGCTGATCCTCGATTTAGGCAAAACCAAAACAGTTATTTTATCAACACACATTATGCAGGAGGTTGAAGCAGTATGTGATCATGTAATTATTATCAATAAAGGTAAGATTGTGGCTGATGATACTTTGAATGGTTTAAGGAGTAAGAATAATGACAAAACACTAGAGAATATTTTTATCAAGCTGACGAATGAGTAACGAACCATATCAAAACATTATTGCAATACAGAGTATTCAAAACAGGATTTATCAGATAAGAGGCGAAAGGGTAATGCTTGACATGGATTTGGCTGCTCTTTATGAAGTAGAAACTAAGGTACTTAACCAGGCTGTGAAGCGAAATATTAAGCGTTTTCCTGATGATTTTATGTTCCGACTAATCGTTAGAGAGTGGGAGGGTATGCGGTCACAATTTGTGACCGCATACCCTGATAATATATCCATGCGGTCACAAATTGTGACCACATACCCAAATAAACGGAATACAAATGTGACCCCTTATGCATTTACCGAGCAAGGAGTTGCCATGTTAAGCGGCATACTAAACAGTGATACCGCTATAAACATGAACATTGCAATTATGAGGGCTTTTGTAGCAATAAGAAAACTATCCATTCAGCAAATGGACATAAAGGAACAGTTGCAGGAAATAAAAGAAAGATTGGGTGAACATGATGTTCAATTGAACCAGATTTATGATGCAATGGAAAATTTGATGGATGAGAGGATCGCTCAGAAAAAGTGGAATGAAAGAGAAAGAATAGGATTTAAAAAATAGCCGATGACAAAATATCTCATCACAATTTGTGATGAGATGACCGAAAGTAGCCCATCATCACAATTTGTGATGATCGATTCAAATCTTAAACATTTAAAAGGTCTTGTAAATAAATGAAACGACTTATTTTAATCACATTCATTTTTTTTGCGTTACACGCAAGTGCTCAATACAATACACCTATCTCAAAAGCATTCAGCGCCGGTTTTGAATTAGGCATTCCTGCAAACGGAATTTATACTATAGGCCTTGGATTATCAGGCAAAGTGGAAATTCCTGTCGCAAGCAAGATTTGCATAACAATTACAGCCGGGTACACCACTTTTTTCTATAAAAGTAATTTGTACAACTCATCCTTAACCCCATCCCCGGCCGGCTATGTGCCTTTAAAGGCCGGGATGAAATATTATTTTGATCAGCAGTTGTACATCGAAGGTGAAGTGGGAACGGCGATAGAAACTAATTATCTGAAACAGGATCTGTTTGCATTCTCGATTGGCCCAGGGTTCATTGTACCCTTAAATGATAAACATAATATTGATATTGGTTTGAGGTACGAAAACTGGTCTGACCACCAGGTAAAGCAAACGGCTATCAGGTTTGCATATAGGTTGGGGTGGTAGCTTTATTTAGGTTGGAATAGCTGTAATGGTTATAAATGTTGTAAAGATGCAGCTATTTAAAATTGTATTAGCGCTTCAAAAAAGGTTTAACTTTTATAGTAATATTGTAGCCAATAACAGTGATCATGGTTTATTATAATATTTACAGCTGCTGCAACCTTTTCAACTAACAAATACACGTGCTTAGTATCCTCAAAAAAGAAATTACTTCTTATCTCAGCTCACTGGTAGCTTATGTTACTATCGGCGTATTTTTACTGGTATTAGGATTATTTTTATGGGTTTTCCCTGAATCAAGTATCCTCAATTATGGTTATGCCGGTTTAGACAGCCTTTTTGACACAGCGCCATATCTTTTCATGTTCCTGATACCGGCTGTAACCATGCGTTCACTAGCCGAAGAGCGTAAAGAGGGCACTTTTGAATTGCTGCTAACGCGCCCGTTAACCGACTGGCAGATTGTTTTGGGCAAATATTTTGCTTGTCTTACTATTGTTTTGTTCGCGTTACTGCCCACACTGGTTTATTACTATTCGGTTTATACACTGGGCACTCCGCAGGGAAATATCGATACCGGCGGGGTAATTGGTTCGTATATCGGTTTGTTTTTATTGGGAGCTGCGTTTTGCGCTATTGGGTTGTTTGCCTCCTCAATAAGTAAAAATCAGATCATAGCGTTTACTATTGCTGTGTTTCTGTGCTTCTTTTTTTATAGCGGATTTGATTCACTTGGTCAGCTTTTATCTCTGCAAAGTCTGAGTTTAGAGAATTTGGGAATCACTGAACACTACCAATCCGTAAGTCGGGGTGTTCTCGATACCCGCGACCTGGTTTATTTCATCCTGTTAACAGGCCTGTTTATTTGTCTTACATTATTTGTGCTGATCAGGCAGAGGCAAAAAAGCCTGACCGACCAAGCTCTTTTAAAAGCAATAAGTGTTTTAATTTTATTAGGAGTAATATCCGGTTTAAAATTTACCCGTTTTGATTTTACTAAAGAAAAACGCTTTACTATATCTCCTGTAAGCAGGAACATAATGGATAGCCTTAAAGCGCCGGTCAGGGTCTTTGTTTATTTGCAAGGTGATAATTTTCCTGGCGGGATGAAAAGGCTGCAGCGTGCAACCCGCGATATGCTGAGCGATTTGCAGGCTTATAGTCACGACCGGTTACAATTTGATTTTGTTGATCTGATAGCAGCTATTAAAAAATTACCCGATAACGAGCAAAAAGCAGAATACGATTCGTTACAAGCCAGGGGGATTGCCGGACAACCTTACAGTGTAAAAACTGATAATGGCGTAACCCAAATGCTTATATTCCCAGAAGCGCTTGTTCAATTTGGAGGGAAGGAAATAGCCGTAAATTTATTGCAAACGCGTATTGGACTGTCTGACGATGAGGTGTACAATAATTCTATACAAAACCTGGAGTATGCTTTTTCATCTGCTATTAAAAAGATAACAAGCGGAGGAAAGCCCATAATTGCTTTTACCGAAGGTGATCATGAATTGACCGACCTTCAATTGAATGATGCAATGAAATCCCTGTCAGATGGCTATGAGATAGGTCGCCTTAATCTGAAAACTGTCCCATTTGATGTTTTGATGAAGGTTAGACTATTGGTTATCCCTAAACCTGATGCTGCCTTTACCGAACTGGAAAAATTTAAAATTGACCAGTTTGTTATGCGTGGCGGCAGGGTATTGTGGGCAATTGACCAGGTTAATGCAGAGCTGGATAGTCTTCGCAGGCATGGCAATGAAGAAATGGCGTTCCCGAAACAGCTGGAACTTGACGATCAATTGTTTACTTATGGTGTTCGTATCAATTATGATCTGATAGCTGACATGAGTTGTGCACAGATTCCGGTAAGTACAGGTAATGTAGGTGGGCAATCACAAATACAAATGCTGCCCTGGCTTTATTATCCAATTTTTATGCCCAACTCAAAAAACCCGATCGTAAAAAACCTGGATGGCATCCGCAGCGAGTTTGCAAACACCATTGATACGATTGCTATTAAGAATGTTAAAAAAACAATTTTACTCACGTCATCTCCCTATAACAAAAAATTAACCGCTCCTCACATACTATCTCTACAGGCGCTTGAACAAGAACCTAATCCCAAAGATTTTCAAAGTCAACCCAAAACGGTTGCAGTATTACTGGAAGGAAAGTTTAAATCTGATTTTTTGAACCGCCCGGCGCCAGACAGTTTACATGAACATGTAACGATAATACCCCAAAGCAAGCCGACAAAGATGATAGTGATCAGCGATGGGGATGTGTTTAAAAATGACCTGGGTTCGGATGGATCTCCATATCCGCTTGGGTATGACCATTATATGCATCAAAATTTTGGCAATAAAAACCTGTTATTAAATATCGCCGACTACATGACTGATGATTCCGGACTGATTGCCTTGCGCACAAAAGAGGTACAATTGCGTCTCCTCGACCGGCCACGTATTCGCAGTGAAAAATTGTACTGGCAATTGCTTAATAATATACTGCCTTTGGCCATTTTATTAACATTTGCTATTTTTCAACATTATATTCGCAGGAGAAAGTATGCACATTAAATTTTATACTTTTGAGTGATTAATTCTAGCCATATGAGATTCATAGTTTCTACTTCAACGTTACTTAAGCAACTGCAGGCTGTTAGCGGTGCATTGAGCAATAGCACCGTATTGCCCATATTGGAAAACTTTTTGTTCGAGATAAAAGATGGGAACTTAACCATTTCGGCAACTGATCTGCAAACAAGCATGACCACGTCTTTAACTGTTGAAGCTAAGGAAAATGGCCGCATTGCGATACCTTCGCGCATTTTGTTGGAGACATTAAAATCGTTGCCGGAGCAACCGATAACTTTCT
>Ga0207048_10413_pt1 | contig 11512 bp, 7 predicted proteins | sample Alteio_BWMinCont_65_FD_153301 | JGI IMG/M metagenome (GOLD analysis project Ga0207048, IMG submission 153301) | Enriched cells from forest soil in Barre Woods Harvard Forest LTER site, Petersham, Massachusetts, United States -... | ecosystem: Environmental > Terrestrial > Soil > Temperate forest >...
CCGGAGTAGTGGGCGCGGTCTGCCCGCCAGTCATCGCATAAATCAGATTGTTTACGCAGATGACTTTCAGATCGATGTTGCGGCGCGCGGCGTGGATCAGATGATTGCCGCCGATGGCCGACAGATCGCCATCGCCGGAGTAGACGACGACGTTCAGTTTCGGATTTGCCAGCTTCAATCCAGTCGCGAACGGGATGGCACGGCCGTGCGTGGTATGAAACGAATCGAGCTTGACGTAGCCAGCCACGCGGCCCGTGCAACCGATGCCCGAAACCAGGGCCAGCGATTGCAGGTCGATTTTCGATTCGATCAGCGCACGCGCGAAAGAGTTCACGGTGGTGCCGATGCCGCATCCCGGGCACCAGATGTGAGGAATGCGATCGCTGCGAAGGAAGGGCTCGACCGGATTGGCGACGTCATTAACGGAAATTTCTGGGATCAAACTGTCGCTCATCGGCTGGCCTCCACGATTACTTTGAGAATGTCCTGCGGGTTGTGAACTCCGCCACCCGCGTGCGATACGGCAAATGTCTTCGCCTGGCCTGCGGCAGCGCGCTCCACTTCGAGCATCATCTGGCCCAGATTGAGTTCGGGGACCACGAATGCTTTCACTTTGGCTGCGAGCCCGCGGATCTTGCTTTCGGGGAAGGGCCACGCGGTAATCAGTCGCAGTTTACCGACGCGCAAACCCTGTTCACGAGCGGCTTCGATGGCTCGTTGCGCCACGCGGGAGGTGATTCCGTAGGAGACAACGACGACATCGGCGCCTTCGAGTTGCTCTTCTTCGAACATGGCGATGCGATCAGCGGCATCGCGAATCTTGCTTTGCAGACGGCGAACCAATTTGTCCTGAACTTGCGGAGTCATGTTGGGATAGCCGCGTTCGTCGTGAGTTAATCCAGTCACATGAAACTTATAGCCTTCGCCGGCGTGCGCCATTTCCGGAACTCCATCACCGTTGGTTTCATAAGGGAGATAGTCGTCAACCGACTTGTGAGTATGGCGGCGAGGCACGACTTCGATCTGGTCGGCCGGAGGAATCACCACCTTCTCGGTCATGTGGCCTACAACTTCGTCCGTCATGAACATCACGGGCACGCGAAACTCTTCGGCCAGGTTGAAAGCTTTAATAGTGAGATCAAAACACTCCTGCGGAGAATTAGGACACAGGGCGATGATCTCGTAGTCGCCATGTGATCCCCACCTGGCCTGGAACATGTCACTCTGCGCAGGAAGGGTGGGCAACCCGGTCGACGGGCCCCCGCGTTGCACATCGACAAACACACAGGGCGTTTCGGTCATGGCGGCGTAGCCGATGTGTTCCATCATCAGAGAAAAGCCGGGGCCGGAGGTCACGGTGAATGCCTTGGCTCCGCCCCAGACCGCGCCTTGCAGGGTGATCGAAGCCGCTAGTTCGTCTTCCATCTGGATGAACGTTCCGCCGACTGTGGGCACACGCGAGGCGAAGCGCTCCACGATTTCGGTGGATGGAGTAATTGGGTATCCGGCAGAAAATCGGGCGCCGGCGGCCAGCGCGCCTTCGCAGCAGGCATGGTCGCCATCGATGAAGTGAGTGCCGGTGAGCACGCCACGCGGATCAGCCTTCATTTCTCACCTCTGCCAGCCGGAGTTACCTTCGTCGCGTAAATAGCGAAGTCAGGACAAAACATTCCGCACAAATCACAGCCGCTGCACTTTTCCGGATGGACCACGTGCGGTGGATGGTAGCCCTTGGAGTTGAAAGCGGATGAGAGCGCGAGCACATGGGAGGGACAAAACTCCACACAGAAGCCACAGGCTTTGCAGCGCTCGACGACAACGGAAACACGTCCTTTTGCCACGGGGTCTCCACGCTCGGGGCGGTAGAAAACTCCCCGAAATCTTGACTGTCATTATTGCCTTGTGGTGGCGCAGCTGGATGTGACAGGAATCACGGACGTAGGTGAGGACGCGCACATGCCCCGGGGAACCGAGTTTTCACTCCAGCCTCAAGGTGATAACAGACACAGTCAATGGTGCCTTTGATCACAGCAATTGAGGAAAGATTGGACTGAGAATCAAGAAGTGGTTGACGAATTCGGACCTTGCCGAGAGGAGGATGCCATGTTTGAAGCTGAGGTCGAAATGGAAAGGCGTTCAGCGTTTTTGCCGCTGCTGCTGATGGCGTGTCTGGTCACGGCGATCGCAGGTATGGTCGCCTACATAGCATTGCAGGTCCGGGCGAGAGCACCGCTCAGTGCGCAGCAGGCGAGCGTGATCGCGGCATCGGCCCTCCAGGGACCAGGCCCCGCGGTCATTCATTTCCACACCGGCTTGGTAAAGCCCAGCGTCATTGAGAAACCGGGAGACCCTCATTATCGATTGCTGGAAAAGGCCGGCCTTGTGAAATTGGCCGCGGCACCCCGCGGCAGCGAAGTGATCGCGCTCACCCCAGCAGGAGAACATCTGATGAGCGTGCTGCCTGGCGTCAGGAAATCGAAGGAAACGGATGGCACCTTCTCCTATCAAGTTCCCCTGGCTCAACGGCAACTGGTGAGCATCACTGCGGTCACCATGAGCGGAGTGAACAATGCAACCATCGAGTACACCTGGAAATGGGTGCCCAACCAAATGGGAGATCTGTTCGACGCAGGCGGCTCGCTGGTGAAGGGCTTCAATCTTTGGGATCGTGAAACCCTGATCAATAAATACGAAGCTGACTTCTATCACGGGAATCCGAACAAATCGACATTAGCGCTTGCGCGGACCGACCAAGGATGGAGAACGTCGGCGCAATAGCTGACGAGAGTGGAAGGTACAACGTAGTCGAGCGTTAAGTTTGAGCTTGCCTTGACTGAAGAAAAGACAGTCTCGGTTCTAAGGAGAAATGTGATGTGCATAAAGAAACTGGCTTTAATCTTTACCGCCCTAACCGTTATGACCTGCACGGTGGCCGCGCAGGACCAACTGCAGGATCAAAATCAGAAAGTGATCCAGCACGCCAACATACAGCCCACATCGCCCGCATCGGGTAAGGAAATGTACACGGCGTACTGTGCGGTTTGCCACGGGACGGACGGCAAAGGCGGAGGCCCTGCAACCAGCGCGCTGAAAGTCCCTCCCACCGACCTCACCAGCCTGAGCAAGAGCAACGGAGGAAAATTCCCGGCTATGAAAGTGATGTACGCGATTAGCGGCCAATCCGCTGTCCCCGCACACGGATCCAGGGAAATGCCGGTCTGGGGCTCGTTATTTTGGAACATGAGCCACGGGCATGAGGGCGAGGTGCAGCAACGCGAGGCGAATCTTACCAAGTACGTTGAATCTCTGCAGGCTAAGTAAAACGTTCTGACGAGTATCGCTGGACCGGGAGTGCAAGGCCGGTCAGGGCACAAGCCCCGCTTGTGCCCGCCCCCGCCCGTTTCGGAGGATTGACACGAGCCGTAGTGACTGGTGGGCCTCTTAGTGCAAAAGTGATGTTTTAGTCTCCGCTAAGAATTCTCCAAGCTTCGCGCCCGGTGACCATTACGTGCTGCACACTTTTCACGGCCTTCATGTACTGCGCGCGTTCGAAGGCTGAGGGATTGGGACAGCGGAGCTGACTCATGCTCCCCTTCATTTGCTGAACCGAATCGTATTCGTGCTTCTCCATCCATAACTGCAAACCATCCTCGATGTATCTAAGATGCCTGATGCCGTTCCGCAGCAGGGTGGAGCAGAGCATGGTAACGTCGGCACCGACCATCAACAGTTTGACGACGTCCTCGGGGCTGTGCACGCCGCTGGTAGCGGCCAGGTTGGCTCGGATGCGGCCGTAAAGGATGCCGATCCAGGTCAGGGGAAGCCGCAGCGCTTGCGGAGTGCTGAGCAACACATTGGGCTGGATCTCCAAATCATCGAGGTTAATGTCGGGTTGATAGAAGCGGTTGAACAACACCAGTCCGTTCGCGCCCGCCTGATCGAACCGCTTCGCCATATTGCCCATATTGCTGAAGAAAGGGCTGATCTTGACCGCGACGGGAATGGTTACCACCGACTTCACCGCCTTGAGAATGTCGAGATATTGTTGCTCGACTGCAGCGGAGGTGAGGTCAGGATCTGTGGGAATGGAGTAGATGTTGCATTCCAGGGCGTCCGCTCCGGCCTGCTCGATCTGCTTGGCATAATTCGTCCATCCGCCGACTGTGCTTCCGTTGAGGCTCGCGATAATCGGCACCGATACTGCTTCCTTGGCACGACGGATGTGATTCAGATATCCCTCGGGTCCCAAGTGGAATTCAGCCGGCTGCGGGAAAAACGAGGCGGCCTCGGCGAAGCTGTCCGTCCCTTCCGCCAGATGATGTTCCAATTCGAAGCTTTCCTGCCGCAACTGCTCTTCAAACAGCGAATACAAAACCACGGCGGATGCGCCTGCATCTTCGAGGTGGCGGATGCCGTCAATTTCTTGCGATAGTGGCGATGCGGAAGCGACCAAAGGCGTGCGCAGCGGCAAACCCAGGTAAGTCGTGCTGAGGTCGATCATCGTTTCTCCTGTTACGCGGGAGACGTTGCAAGCAAGCAACGTCTCTACCGCTGTCTTACGTTTTCTGTAGAGACGCAGCAGGCTGCGTCTCCTTCTGCTGCGGCGTGTTAGCCGGTTCTTTGCCGTTCTTCCGCTGCGCCAGATATTCATAGAGATGAAAGCGGGTCTCGGCGTCATGCTGCGCCTCATGCCAGAGGTGCTTGGCCTCGTCCGGATCACTCTTGGTGAGCATCTTGAAACGCGTTTCCATCTGCAGATAATCCGCAACTTTGCGCGTAGGCGTTCGGGAATCGAGGGTCAGCGGATTTTCGCCTTGCGCCGCACGTTCCGGGTGGTAGCGATAGAGCAGCCACTGTCCGGAATCGACGGCCGCTTTCTGATTCGACATCGCTGTCGTCATGTTGATGCCGTGTGCGATGCAATGTGAATACGCGATGATGAGGCTGGGCCCGTTGTACGCTTCAGCTTCGAGGAAAGCCTTCAGCGTGTGCTCGTCTTTCGCGCCCATGGCGACGCTGGCGACATAAATGTTGCCGTAGCTCATGGCGATCAGCCCCAGATCTTTCTTAGGACCCGGCTTGCCGCCGGCGGCAAATTTCGCGACTGCCGCGCGAGGTGTGGATTTGGACGCCTGGCCTCCAGTGTTGGAGTAGACCTCGGTATCGAGGACGAGCACATTCACGTTGCGGCCGCTCGCCAGTACGTGGTCGAGGCCGCCGTAGCCGATGTCATAGGCCCAACCGTCTCCGCCCACGATCCAAACGCTTTTCTTGACCAGCAGATCGGCGACGGCGAGCAGCTGCTTGGCGTCCAAGGAATTCAACCCGTGGAGTTTTTCCTTTAGCAAGTCCACGCGCTGGCGTTGTTCGTGGATGTCGGCTTCGTCTTTCTGCGGAGAACTGAGTATCGCGGTAGCGAGGTCTTCGCCGATCGTTCCTGCCACGCGTTTCACCAATTCCTGTGCGAACTCGGTCTGCTTATCGACGGAAAGCCGGAAACCCAGGCCGAACTCGGCGTTGTCTTCAAAAAGAGAGTTCGACCAAGCGGGTCCGCGACCTGCGGCGTTTTTCGTCCAAGGCGTAGTCGGCAGGTTGCCACCGTAAATCGACGAGCATCCCGTGGCGTTGGCAATGATTGCGCGATCGCCAAACAGCTGCGACATCAGCTTGAGATATGGAGTTTCCCCGCAACCCGAGCAGGCGCCGGAGAACTCAAACAACGGTTCCTGAACTTGCTGTTGGCGGATGTTGGTAATTTTGATGTTGCGACGATCCATCTCCGGGATCTTGAGAAAGAAATCCCAGTTGTCGCGCTCGGGCACGCGCAGCGGAGGCTGGGGCACCATGTTGATCGCCTTCAGGCGCGTTTCGGCTTTGTTCTTGACCGGACAAACTTCGACGCAGATGCCGCAACCGGTGCAGTCTTCCGGTGCTACCTGGATCGTATACTTGAGGCCTTGCCACTCTTTGTCGCGGCTCTCCGTGGATTTGAAAGTTGCGGGCGCGCCTTGCAGTTCTTTCGTGTCGTAAACCTTGATGCGGATGACAGAATGCGGACAAACCATGGCGCACTTTCCGCACTGGATGCAAATCCTCGAATCCCAAGTGGGGATTTCGAGCGCCAGGTTGCGCTTCTCCCATTTCGCGGTGCCGGTGGGGAAAGTTCCATCTACGGGGAATGCACTGACAGGCAATTCGTCGCCGCGCCCCGCGTAGATCACGCCCAGTACGTCGCGCTCGAATTCCGGTGCTGAGGGAGAGAACGGTGGCGGCATCTCAATGGTGCTACTCAATTCGGCCGGGACTTTCACTTCGAACAAGTGCGCCAGAGTTTCGTCCACGGCTTTCATGTTCTTCTGCACGATCTCTTCGCCCTTGCGGCCGTAGGTGTCACGAATCGATTTGCGAATCGCCTCAATCGCTTGATCCCCCGGCAGAACTTTGGAGATGGCGAAGAAGCACACCTGCAAAATCGTGTTCATGCGGCTGCCCATGCCGGTGTCGCGCGCCACCTGGTAGGCGTCGATTACGTAGAACTTTGCGCGTTTCGCAATGAGCTGCTCTTGAACCGGACGCGGGAGATGGTCCCAAACCTCATCCTTCCCGAAGGGACTGTTGAGCAGGAAAGTGCCGCCGGAAACCAGGGCACTGAGCATGTCATAGCGCTCGAGGAATATCCACTGATGGCAGGCAACGAAATTGGCTTTGGAGATTAAATAGCTGGATCGAATCGGCTGCGGTCCAAAGCGCAAGTGAGAAATCGTCGCCGCGCCTGACTTCTTCGAATCGTAAACGAAGTAGCCTTGGGCGTAGTTGTCGGTGTTTTCGCCAATGATCTTGATTGAATTCTTATTGGCGCCAACCGTGCCGTCCGCGCCCAAACCGTAAAACATGGCGCGAACAACATTTTCAGGCTCGGTCGAAAACTCAGTGTTATACGACAAGCTGGTGTGGCCGACGTCGTCCTGAATGCCAATGGTGAAGTGGTCTTTTATTTGGTGATCGGGCTGATCCGCTTTCAAATTGTCATAGACCGCCTTGACCATTGCGGGCGTGAATTCCTTGGAGGAGAGCCCATAGCGTCCGCCCACAACCGCTGGCGCCGTTTTCCGAGGGCTGTAGCCCGCTTTCACGCCTTCGTGAAGCGCGTTCACCACATCGAGATAGAGCGGTTCGCTGATCGCGCCTGATTCCTTGGTGCGATCGAGGACGGCGATCTTCCGCACGCTCGCAGGCAACACTTCAAGGAACGCCTGCACCGGGAAGGGACGATACAAATGCACTTTCAGCAGCCCGAGCTTTTCGCCTCGCGCGTTGAGATGCTCGACGGCTTCATGAGCCACCTCTGCGCCCGACCCCATCATCACGATGACGCGGTCGGCATCAGGCGCACCAACGTAATCAACCAGGTGATAGGACCGCCCCACAGCCTCGGCGAACTTCGTCATTACGGATTGAACGATTTCCGGGCAAGCCTCGTAGTAAGAGTTTGCCCGCTCGCGCATCTGGAAAAACACATCGGGATTCTGCGCCGTACCGCGCAAAACCGGATGATCGGGGGAAAGCGCACGCTGGCGATGCTCGATGATGCGATCCATATTGATGAGCGCCCGCATGTCGTCTTCGGCGAGCATGTCGATTTTGTTGACCTCATGTGAGGTTCGGAAGCCGTCGAAGAAATGCAGGAAAGGAATGCGCGACTCGAGCGCAGCAGCATGCGCGATCAATGCCATATCCATGGCTTCCTGCACGGAATTGGAACTAAGCATGGCGAATCCGGTAGCGCGGCAGGACATGACATCCGAATGGTCGCCGAAGATTGAGAGTGCGTGCGTAGCTAACGTGCGCGCCGAGACGTGGAAGGCCGTGGGTGTAAGTTCCCCGGCAATCTTGTTCATGTTCGGGATCATGAGCAGGAGGCCTTGGGAGGCAGTAAAGGTTGTGGCCAGCGAACCGGTCTGCAGCGCGCCGTGCACAGCCCCCGCAGCTCCGCCTTCGCTTTGCATCTCCATTACGTGGGGCACTGTACCCCAGATGTTCTGAATGCCCTGCGACGACCATTCGTCCGCCCATTCGCCCATGTTTGAAGAAGGAGTGATGGGATAAATGGCAATCACCTCGTTAAGTCGATAGGCGACGTAGGCGACCGCCTCGTTTGCATCCATTGTCTTGAACTTGCGCTTCATAACGTCGACCGCCCTTGCATTCAATAGAGTCTGTAACTTCCCCGCTCCCACTTTGACCGCTTAAGAATGGACGATACGGGGGCTGAATGCAGCAAGGCACATCACAGACGCTGGTGACGCACGTCACACAGGTTGCTGTGAGGAAGATCACAACGGCGTGTGCCTGGCAGCACAGTCAAGCATTTCATCCGGGAAGACACTGACCTCAGACGGGACTGGCCCCGCTGGCTGCGGACTGCGTAAGAACGCGACTCAACCAGTCAGCCTGACCCAAGGTAGTCAGAGAAGAGTTTTTCGAGGAGGCTAGTTTATGCTCTCACCATACGGAATGGAAATTGTGGAAAGCTGTCTTACCTGCAAGCTACGGATAGACCGGATCTTCTGCGATCTGCCGGACACCGCGCTGCACGCCTTTGAAAGCATCAAGTATGCGACCGCGTATCCTCAAGGGGCTGTGCTGTTTGTCGAAGGGCAGCTGCCACGCGGCATCTTCGTGCTCTGCAAAGGCAGCGTGAAGCTTTCCATTAACTCTCCGAACGGCAGAACCATGATTGTGAAACTGGCTGAGCCAGGGGAAGTACTGGGATTGAGCGCCACTATCTCCGGCAAACCTTACGAAGTGACGGCGGAGACGATTGACCCCTGCCAGGTCAACTTCGTCAAGCGTGATGACTTTCTTCGCTTCCTGAAGGACGATGTGGAGGCCTGCTTCAAAGTGGCCGAGCAGTTAAGCGACAAGTATCACACCGCTTGCCAGGAAGTGCGCTCGCTCGGACTATCCCACTCTGCCGCCGAGAAATTAGCGAACCTGCTTCTTGAATGGAGTTGCAAGAACGGCGAATCTGCCAAGGCGGAACCGCGGCTGAAGCTGAGGCTCACGCACGAAGAGATCGCACAGATGATCGGGACGTCGCGAGAGACGGTGACCCGGCTGTTTGCTGAGATGAAGAGGCGTCAGATCGTGCAGTCGAAGGGCTCGACGCTGCTGATTCGCAACACGGCAGCACTGCGCGAGATCGCAAACCACAACTAGCTGCGCTCGTTCGCCGGCGGACTCTATTGCATCCTGGGGGGAAACTCGATAAAAGGCCGACCCGTTCCCAATTCCCCACATTCCAATCGACTTTGGTCTTGTGATCGAGATCACAACCTCGGGTGATGACTCTCACCGCCTGCCGCTTCATCCTGTTCTATTGTTTCGCCAAGGGTGAGCAGCAGAACCCCAGGTCCAAGTACAAGGGAGGTTGCATATGGCACCGGCAAACGGCAACGGGCAGCATTCAGGTCAGGCAAACCAGAACAAGCCGAGACTAGTTTTCTGGGAATTGACCAAAGGCTGCAATCTCCGCTGTATCCATTGCCGGGCCAGCGCGACCGAGCTGAGTTCCCCGTCTGACCTCTCAACCCAAAGTGCATGCGACATCATCGATCAGATTGCCACAGTTTCCACTCCAATTCTAGTGTTGAGCGGCGGCGAACCGCTTTTCCGTTCGGATATTTTTCAGTTGGCGCGTTATGGCACCGACAAAGGTCTGCGCGTCGCGTTAGCGACGAACGGCACACTGGTTACCAAGCAGGTCGCCGGCATGATCGTCGACAGTGGCGTACGTCGCGTTGCCATTAGCCTGGACGGCGCTGATGCGCTTACGCACGACAACTTCCGCGGCATTCCCGGCGCATTCGATGCCGCCATTGCCGGTTTCCGCAACCTGAAGAATCTGGGAATGTCGGTGCAGATCAACACCACGATCGCCCGCCACAATGCCCATCAGCTTCCGTTGGTGCTCGAAATGGCGAAGTCGCTGGGAGCGGATGCGCTGCATACATTCCTATTAGTGCCGGTAGGATGCGGCGTGGATATCGTTGCCGAACAGATGGTTCCTCCCGAAGAATACGAGAAGATGCTGAACTGGTTTTATGATCGCTCGCTCGAAGGTGGAATTGAGCTGAAGGCAACCTGTGCGCCACACTACTTCCGCGTGGTTCGCCAACGCCGTGTCGCGGAACGCCGTTCCGAAGTTGCAGCCGCTAAGGCTGCTCATCCTGTGGCTGAAGTGGCGCAGCATCCGCCAAGTATCGGCCCTACAGAGATGGCAATGCCCGGCTCAACCGGCATCGAACTGAAGCCTCATGGGATCGGACACGCAGTCGGGCACCCCGGTACGCACCCTTCCGACATGAACGCCATGACCAAGGGATGCCTGGCCGGAACCGCGGTGTGTTTCATCTCTCATCAAGGCGAGGTCTATCCCTGTGGATATTTGCCGGCCCTGGCAGGAGACCTGAAAAAGCAATCGTTCGCCGACATCTGGGAGAACTCGGTGGTGTTCAATCAACTCCGCGACGTCAACAACCTGAAGGGCAAGTGCGGCTGTTGCGAGTTCCGCAATATTTGCATGGGCTGCCGCGCGCGCGCCTACGCCGCGACCGGGAATTATCTCGACGAAGAACCGTTTTGCGTCTACCAACCGCGTACGACCAGCTTGTAAGGAGAAGGACACGGTCCTGCTGGAAGGCGCGCGCTAAACACGAGGCTCACCATTGAGACACAGAGAACATCGGTATAAAACCTGCCCCAAGCCTAATCACGAATTGCCTCGCATCTGTTCCCTCTGTGCCTCTGTGTCTCTGTGGTGAAATGCCTCAGGGGCCAAAAGACGCGGGCTAGCGTGATATCCCGCTATCTGGCCGCACCGGCCCAGTCTTTTTCCAATTCCGAAACGCTCCAACTTATTGAAAACACAGATGGATTACTCTTCGAGCCCAAAGCCCATCTTTGGCACGGAGCATGCTTTTCCTAGGTGTGGTTAGTAGGAGATCAGTCTTGGAACCCTCTCTGATGGTCGTCGGCCTGAACTACCGAACAGCCCCGGTAGCCGTGCGGGAACGCTTCTGGATCGCGGAAAACCGACGGTACGAAGCCTTGGCGCAGCTGTCAAGAGCGGAAGGCATCGACGAAGTGATTGTAATGGCCACCTGCAACCGGACGGTGTTTTGGCTGTGGGCCAACGACGTCACGTTGGCCGCCAACTCTGTGATGCGGCTGCTCGGAGCCGAATACGGACTCAAGCTGTGTGAGTGGAAGCACTTCTATCGCTTGCTGGACGAAGCTGCCCTTCTCCATATCTTCCGAGTCGCATCCAGCCTCGATTCCATGGTAGTGGGCGAGCCCCAGGTCATCTCTCAGGTCAAACAGGCTTGGCAACAAGCGCAGAAGATGGGAGCAACCGGCCGCTTCCTCGATGCAGTGCTGCAGAAGGCGCTCACCGTCTCGAAGCGCGTACGCAGTGAGACGGCGATTGGCAACGCGGCGGTTTCGATTCCTT
>Ga0207048_10118_pt1 | contig 11488 bp, 9 predicted proteins | sample Alteio_BWMinCont_65_FD_153301 | JGI IMG/M metagenome (GOLD analysis project Ga0207048, IMG submission 153301) | Enriched cells from forest soil in Barre Woods Harvard Forest LTER site, Petersham, Massachusetts, United States -... | ecosystem: Environmental > Terrestrial > Soil > Temperate forest >...
AACAGCAACTGGCAGATGTCGCGCAACTGGCTTCGCTGGCAGATGAAACGCCGGAAGGGCGCAGTATCGTGGTGCTGGCAAAACAGCGCTTCAATATCCGTGAACGCGAGATGAATGCGCTGCATGCCACCTTTGTGCCGTTTACAGCACAGACACGGATGAGCGGTATCGATATCGGTAACCGCGTAATCCGCAAGGGTTCATCCGAGGCGCTCAAGAATTATCTGCAAGAACTGGGACAGCCGTTCCCCGCCGAAGTCGCGCACAACGTCGACGATGTCGCCCGCCGCGGCAGCACGCCGCTGGTGGTGGTGGATGAAGGTGTGGTGATGGGTGTGATCGAACTGAAGGATATCGTCAAGGGCGGCATCAAGGAACGTTTTGCCGAACTGCGCCGGATGGGGATCAAGACCGTCATGATCACTGGCGATAACCGCCTCACCGCGGCATCGATTGCCGCCGAAGCAGGGGTCGACGACTTCCTGGCCGAAGCGACGCCGGAAGACAAACTCAAGCTGATCCGCAGCTATCAGTCGGAAGGCCGCCTGGTCGCCATGACCGGCGACGGCACCAACGATGCACCGGCGCTGGCACAGGCTGACGTGGCGGTGGCGATGAACAGCGGCACGCAAGCGGCGAAAGAGGCCGGCAATATGGTCGACCTCGATTCGAATCCGACCAAGCTGCTGGAAATCGTCGAAATCGGCAAGCAGATGCTGATGACGCGCGGCGCCTTGTCGACCTTTTCGATTGCCAACGATATCGCCAAGTATTTCGCGATCATCCCGGCGGCATTCATCACCACTTATCCGCAGCTGGCGGCGCTGAACGTGATGCACCTGGCCAGCCCGTCATCGGCCATCATGTCTGCGGTTATCTTCAACGCCTTGATCATCGTGGTGCTGATCCCGCTGGCATTGAAAGGTGTCAGGTATCGGGCTGTCGGCGCGGCATCGCTGTTGCGTCGTAACCTGCTGATCTATGGCCTGGGCGGCATCATATTGCCCTTTATCGGTATCAAGCTGATCGACATGATTCTGTCGGTAATGCATTTAGTGTAGTCAGGAGTATTGAAATGAAATCAGCATCTACAACAACACTGTCTGCAGCACCAGTAACTACTACGAAAAAAGTCGCATCGCAGGGCGTATTGCGGCCGGCGCTGGTGCTATTCGTCGGTCTTACCGTGCTGTGCGGGGTGATCTACCCGCTGGCCGTGACCGGCATCGGCAAGGTGGCTTTCCCCGATCAGGCGTCCGGTAGCCTGATCGTACAAAACGGCAAGTTGATCGGCTCACGACTGATCGGCCAGGAGTTTTCCGCTCCCAACTATTTCTGGGGACGCCTGTCGGCAACCGCTCCTATGCCATACAACGCCCAATCTTCCGGCGGCTCTAACTTCGGTCCGAGCAATCCGGCACTGATAGACGCTGTGAAGGGACGGGTCGATGCCTTGAAAGCCGCCGATCCGGGTAACACGCTGCCGATCCCTGTGGATCTGGTAACTGCTTCTGGCAGCGGCCTGGACCCTGAAATCAGCCTTGCCGCAGCCTACTACCAGGCGGGACGGATTGCACGCGAACGCAAACTGAACGTCGATACCGTGCGTAGCCTCATCGATAGCCTGAAGCTGGAGCGCAGCCTCGGTTTCCTGGGCGAACCGCGCGTCAATGTCATGGCATTGAACCTGGCGCTGGACCGGCAGCATCCGGCTTCAAACTAAGTTTTCCCACCCGTTTCATCTTAGAGGCAGCAGTGCCTGTAGAACTGGCCGTGCGCAATGCAACGCACGGCTAGCTTCTACACGCCCATATTTCCTCTGATTTGAGATAAACCACCACCACGTTACTTTCGTCTCGTTTTTTACCTCACATAGAATGTATGAAGAAAATTATCTATTTTGCTAGTCTGGTTACCGTTATCGGCGTTACTGCCTTCACTGCAAACTGTTCGCAGGCGGAAGAGGCTGTTCCCGATAATTCCTTGACTTTCAATGCCAGCGTTGTCTCAGACTATCGCTTTCGCGGTATCTCCCAGACCCGCCTGGAGCCGGCTCTGCAGGGCGGTGCAGACTACAGCAATAATCCAACCGGCCTGTATGTCGGCACATGGCTGTCGACGCTTAAATGGATCAAGGATAGCGGCGGCAGCGGGAATATCGAATGGGATGTCTATGCGGGTAAAAAGGGTACGATTACGGGTGACCTGACCTATGATTTCGGGGTGCTGACCTATGTCTATCCATCCAATGATTTGAATCCGAGCGCCGATACGACGGAACTCTATGGGCAGCTTGGCTACGGTCCTGCATATATCAAATATTCGCAGTCGGTTACCAATTTGTTCGGCGCCGCCAACAGCAAGAACAGCGGCTACCTGGACCTTGGCGCCAATATCGATGTCACCAACGGTTATACGGTTAATTTGCATGCCGGCCATCAAACCGTCAAAAACAATTCGACATTGAGCTATAACGACTGGAAAATCGGCCTGACCAAGGATTTCGGTTTCCTGTCCGGCAGCGTTGCCGTGATCGGCACCGATACCAATAACTACGTCGGACCGGCGCCGGATCGCAAGAACCTGGGTAAAACCGCGCTGGTGGTATCGGCGACCAAGACGTTTTAAGTAGTTTTCAGGATATCGTAACGCTAGGTGGATTCAATCTACCGAATTCAATCTACCGAATTCAATCTACCGAATTCAATCTACAATTAGCGTTACGATTTGATAATTCGTTCGATCGATGGCTTTCACAAGGCAATCAGTGTCTTCACCCTATTCAAACGATAATCTACGTCCCGATCCGGATGCTCTCCTGGCGCAGCTGCAGGTGCAGGAGAGTCTGGCCGGGCGGGGCAAGTTGCGCATCTATTTCGGCGCCTCGGCGGGTGTCGGAAAGACCTACGCAATGCTCGGTGCCGCGCATAAATTGCATAGCGAAGGCCGTGAGGTATTGGCTGGCGTGATCGAGAGCCATGGCCGTGCTGAAACTGCCGCCATGCTGAATGGCCTGGAACTGCTGCCGATGAAGCAGGTCGCGTATCGCGACAAGCAACTGCCAGAGTTCGACCTGGACGCCGCCTTGCAACGCAAGCCTTCGTTGATACTGGTCGATGAGCTGGCGCATTCCAATGCTTCCGGTTCGCGCCATCCGAAACGCTGGCAAGACGTTGAAGAGTTATTGAATGCCGGGATCGATGTCTTCACCACGCTGAATGTCCAGCATCTGGAAAGCCTGAACGATGTGGTGGGCGGCATTACCGGCATCCGGGTTGCAGAAACTTTGCCGGATACCGTATTCGATGCCGCCGACGAGGTAGTGCTGGTGGATTTGCCGGCCGATGAATTGCTGAACCGCCTCAAACTCGGCAAAGTCTACAAGCTGCCGCAAGCCGAGCGGGCCTCGCGCAATTTCTTCCGCAAAGGTAACCTGATCGCGCTGCGTGAACTGGCGTTGCGCCGCACCGCGGATCGTTTGCAGGGCGATGTCCAGGCCTACCGGATCGAGAAATCGATAGGCGCAGTGTGGCAGACCGATGCCGCCTTGCTGGCCTGCGTCGGCCCGTCGCCAAGTGCGGAGCACGTCATCCGCAGCACTGCTCGGCTGGCGACCCAGCTCAATGCGGAATGGCATGCGGTGTATGTCGAAACGCCGAGGTTGCAGCGTTTGCCATCGGCCAAACGCGAACGCATCCTGAAAACGCTCAAGCTGGCGCAAGATCTGGGAGCGACTACCGCAGTATTGGCCGGCAACGAAGTGGCTGCCGTCATCGCAGGTTATGCCCGCAGCCATAATTTTTCAAAAATCATTATCGGCCGCAGCCAGCGCCGGTTCCCCTGGCAAACCAGCCATTCCGCACGTATCGCCGCGATCGCGAGCGACATCGACCTGATTGAAATCGGCGTGCCGCCGACCAGTGCGGCGGAAAAACAGGATGAGGCTGCCGGAAAAATCCTGCCGCGCCAGGTGCCGATGCAGAGCCGGATAGAGTGGTGGGGTTACGGCTGGGCGCTTGCCGTGTGTGTGCTGGTAACCTTGCTGGCGACGCCGATACTGCCGTTTTTCGACCTGGCCAACATCGTCATGCTGTATCTGTTGGCAGAGGTATTGATAGCCATCCGCTTCGGCCGCGGGCCGGCAATCTTTGTCGCCTTGCTGAGCATTGCTTCTTTCGATTTCTTTTTCGTGCCGCCGCGCTTTTCGTTTGCGGTCAGCGATTTCCAGTACTTGCTGACCTTCGGCGTGATGCTGGCGGTAGGCTTGACGATTACCCACTTGACCGCCGGATTGCGCTATCAGGCGCGCATCGCCTCAGACCGTGAAGCCCGCTCGCGCGCCTTGTTCGAGTTCGCCCGGGCTTTGTCCGGCGTGCTGCAAACCGAGCAGATATTTGAAACCAGCCGGCTGTTCCTGCAACGCAGTTTCCAGGCCAAGACGCTGCTGCTGATACCGGATGACGCCGGCAGATTGCAAATGCCGGCGGTGATACCGGATGACGTGGCGAATGTCGCCAGCGCGCTCGACATGGGCATCGCCCAGTGGGCTTTCGATAATGCCAGCAGCGCCGGCATTGGCACCGACACGCTGCCAGCCAGCAATTATCTGTATCTGCCTTTGGTGGCGCCGATGCGCACCCGGGGCGTGCTGGTGATCTTGCCGCACAGCCGGCGCTGGATATTGATCCCGGAGCAGCAGCAACAGCTGTACACGTTCGCCACCTTGACCGCGATTGCGCTGGAGCGCGTGCACTATGTAGAAGTGGCGCAAGATGCCCTGGTGCGTATGGAATCCGAGCGTTTGCGCAATTCCCTGCTGTCCGCGCTGTCGCATGATTTGCGTACGCCTCTGACTGCCTTGATCGGATTGTCCGAGTCGCTGGTGCTATCCAAACCGCCATTGCAACAGCACCAGCAAGTGCTGGCCGGCGCGCTGCACAGTGAAATGCTGCGCATGAGTGCATTGGTGACCAATCTGCTGGATATGGCCAGAATCCAGAGTGGCGAGGTAAAGCTGAATCTGCAGTGGCAGCCGTTTGAGGAAGTGGTCGGCAGCGCGTTACGGGCCAGCGGCTCTGCGCTGCTTGGACATCAGGTGGAAATCCGTGTTGCGCACGAACTGCCGCTGATCCGTTTCGATGCGGTATTGATTGAGCGCGTGCTGTGCAATTTGTTGGAAAACGCTGCCAAGTACACGCCGGCCGGTTCACATATCGTACTGGGCGCCGTGGTCAACGGCCGTTACCTGGCGGTTACCGTGGCCGATGACGGACCGGGCCTGCCGGCCGGCATGGAAGATGCGATATTCGAGAAATTCACGCGCGGCGAGCGTGAGTCGGCCAAGCCTGGCGTCGGTCTCGGCCTGGCGATTTGCCGCGCGATTGTCGAAGCTCATGGCGGCACCATCCACGCCCGCAGCGGCCATAGCGAACACGGCGGCCACGACGGCGCTCAATTTATCTTCACCATTCCGCTCGGGACGCCTCCCAGCATGCCCGATCCGGAAGAACACGAACCGAGTGTCGGCGACGACACAGAGAAGGCATGACGATGCAACCGACACCCATAGCACTGCTGGTCGAAGACGAACCGCAGATCCGGCGCTTTGTGCGCGCCGCCCTGGAGAATGAAGGCTGGCAGATTTTTGAAGCGGAGACCATGCAGCGTGGCCTGATCGATTGCGGCACGCGCAAGCCGAACCTGGTGATTCTCGATCTCGGCCTGCCGGACGGTGACGGCGTCGATTTCATCCTGGATGTCAGGAAATGGTCGCGTGTGCCTATCATCGTGTTGTCGGCACGGGTCAACGAAACCGACAAGATCAAAGCGCTGGACGCCGGCGCCGACGATTACCTGAGCAAGCCGTTTGGCGTCGGCGAATTGCTGGCGCGGGTGCGCGCCACGCTGCGGCGTCAACACCAGCCGCTGGCCGGCGACGATGGCCTGATCCGTTTCGGTGATGTCACGCTTGATCTGCAAGCGCGGCTGGTCACCAAGGCGCAGCAGCAAGTGCATCTGACGCCGACCGAGTATCGATTGCTGACGGTGCTGGTAGCCAATGCCGGACGGGTGGTGACCAATCCGCAGCTTTTGAAAGAAGTATGGGGACCATCGCATTCGGAAAGCGGCCACTATCTGCGGATTTACATGGGACACCTGCGGCAGAAACTGGAAGACGATCCGGCCCAGCCCAAACACTTGCTGACTGAAACTGCGGTCGGCTACCGGATCCTGCTTTCACAATAAAGACAAACTGGTTACAAGCGGGCCGTTCTGAAGCGGGGTATAGTTTCAAGTCCTATCCATACCATTACAGGACCATTCCATGCCAAGTCGAGAACATGTTCAAAGCTTCATTGCGCTGGTTGTACAAGGCAAGTATGTAGAAGCGATCCAGGAGTTTTATGCCGAAGATGCCTCCATGCAGGAAAATCAGGAACCACCGCGTAAAGGAATACAGCTGCTGGTAGCGGGCGAGGAAAAAGCGCTGGCAGCGGTCAAGGAAATTCGCACGCTTGCAGCCAAATCATTCCTGATCGATGGCGATCGGGTTGCCATCAACTGGCTGTTCGAAATAGTGGCGCCCGATGGCCGCAGTTTCCGGCAAGATGAAATTGCGTGGCAGCTTTGGCGCGGCGACAAGATTGTTGAAGAACAGTTTTTCTACGATCCGGGGCAACGCAAACTTGCCTGAGGGATTGTTCGCGTTCTGTAAGACGGAATGACATTCATACTTACTGCCGACTTTCAGGAATAGGTGTAAACTATCGGACAGACAGATGCAACACTGCGTGCATCTGTCTTTTTGTTTACCTTACGGTCATCGGCAGTGCAACGTACTCTTCTCATTCCGCTAATTGTCGCTTGCGCGTTGTTCATGGAAAACATGGACGCGACGGTGATTGCCACGTCGCTTCCCGTGCTGGCGCGCGATCTCGGACAAGATCCCCTTACTCTCAAGCTTGCGCTGACCTCATATGTGGTCGGACTCGGCGTGTTCATTCCGATCAGCGGCTGGGTCGCCGATCGCTTCGGCGCGCGAACCGTTTTCCGTTCCGCGATCATGGTGTTCCTCGCGGGTTCGCTGATGTGCGCCGTATCCAGCTCGCTGGCGGCATTTGTCGCTGCGCGCTTTTTGCAAGGCATAGGCGGCGCCATGATGGTGCCGGTCGGACGTATCGTGATTTTTCGCTCGGTGCCGCGTACCGAGCTGGTCAAAGCCATCAGCTTTCTGACCATTCCCTCGCAACTGGGGCCGGTGATCGGTCCGCCGCTGGGCGGTTTCATCACGACTTATTTCCATTGGCGCTGGATTTTCCTGATTAACGTGCCTATCAGCATTCTCGGCATGTACCTGGCCAGCCGCTTTATCGAGAACTACAAGTCTGACGATTTGCAGCCGCTGGACATGAAAGGTTTTGTCCTGTCGGCAGTCGGCAGCACGCTGATGATGCTGGGTTTGTCGATGATCGATGGCGAGTTGCTGTCGTCGGAATGGGCATTCGCCATGATGGTGCTGGGCGGCTTGACCTTATACGTATATTTGCTGCATGCGCGGCGTGAGCCGTTCCCGCTGCTGGATCTGCGCCTGCTGCGTATCCCGACTTTCCGCGCCAGCGTGCTGGGCGGTTCGTTGTTCCGGATCGGGCTGGGGGCGGTACCGTTCCTGTTGCCGCTGGCGTTGCAGGTTGGTTTCGGGATGAATGCCTTTCACGCCGGCACCATCACCTGCGCCTCGGCCTTCGGTGCGATCTTCATGAAAGCCATCGGTACGTCGATCTTGCGCCGTTACGGTTTCCGTTCCGTGTTGATCTGGAACGCGGTGCTGGCCGGACTGGCGTTGGCATCGTATGGCTTGTTCACACCAACCACGCCTTATCTGGTGATGATGGCGGTAGTGCTGCTGGGCGGATTTTTCCCGTCAATGCAATTCACCTGCCTCAACACGATGGCATATGCCGACCTCGATAGCGCAGACGTCAGCCGGGCGACCAGCCTGGCCAGCGTAGTACAGCAGATTTCATTGGGGTTGGGAGTGACCATCGGCGGCCTGGCGGTACATCTGTCGAGCCGCCTGCAAGGTCATGAAACGATAGTGGCCGGAGATTTCTGGCCCGCCTTCATAGTCATCGGCCTGTTCTCGATGGCGTCGATTCCGGTAACCCGGCGCTTGCCACTGAACGCCGGTGCAGCGCTAACCGGACACAAACCGGCCTAAGGTTTTTACGCTAAATGCGACGAGCAGAACGAACTAACCGGGGTCAGAGTGAACTTTCGGTATGGTTTACCGCCGAAACTTCACTCTGACCCCGCTTGGTGGGCCACGGAGCAGAAGCGGTACAAACGCAAAGAAACAAACCTGCGATAAGCGAACTATCTTTCTCCGAACCCGTGATGTGAGGTCAGAGTCAAGTTTCGCGATAAACCCTGCGAAAGTTGACTCTGACCCCAGATCACTATGTCGTTTGCTCGCTACGGAAAATCACACTTCAGCGATGCGTTTCGCAATATGCGCCAACGCCTCTTCCACCTGATCCACCAGGATCAGGCAAAGATCCCCCGGCGACAGATGCGACAACGCGGTGTCAATAGCAACAAACTCACCATTGATTTCCTCGGTCGACGTCGTGCGGCGGGCATTTTGCAAGCCCTCGCGCAACAGGCCAAGCACCTCGCCATCCGCACGGCCACGCTGACACTGATCCTGATACAGGATCACCTGGTCGAACGCATCGCCCAGGATTTCCGTCTGGTGACGGATGTCGATATCGCGCCGGTCGCCGGCGCCGCTGATAACCACCGAGCGGCGTTTGGCTGGCATGCTGTCGATGGCCTTTACCAGCGCCTGGATCGCATCCGGATTGTGACCGTAGTCGGCAATCAGGGTTGCGCCGCGATAATCGAATACGTTGAAGCGGCCCGGTGCGGTAGCGGCATCGTTGACGAAGGTGGCGAGGCCGGCCCGAATTACTTCCCAATCCAGATCCAGCGCCCAGGCGGCAGCGATGGCAGCCATGGCGTTTTCGATCTGGAAGCTGATCGTACCGTTACGGGTCAGAGGGATATCATGTAGCGCTAACCGATGTTCTTGCTTGCCCTTGGCGGCGACGATGGCATTGCCATCCTGGTACACCACCCGATGCCCCTGCGCGCGGTGCGTAGTCATCAGCGGGTGATGAAAATCGTGGGCGAAAAAGGTGATCGAGCCAGGGCAGGATTTGGCCATACTGGCGACCATGGGATCGGCAGCGTTCAAGACTGCGTGGCCGCCGGGGGCGACGTTTTCGACGATCACGCGCTTTACCACGCTCAAATCTTCGACCGTGCTGATATAGCTCAGGCCGAGGTGATCGCCCATGCCGATATTGGTGACCACGGCGACATCGCAACGATCGAAGCCCAGGCCCTCACGCAAGATGCCGCCGCGTGCGGTTTCAAATACGGCAGCATCGACGTCAGGATGCATCAAGACATTGCGGGCGCTGCGCGGGCCGCTACAGTCACCGGTGTCGATGCGTTGCTGTTCGATGTATACGCCGTCGGAATTGGTCATGCCGACCCGTAATCCCTTGCGTCCCAGCAGGTGGGCGATCAGGCGCACGGTAGTCGTTTTGCCGTTGGTGCCCGCAACCGCTACCAGCGGGATGCGGCCGTTATCGCCGCTGGCGAACATGGTCGACATGATCGCAGCGCCGACCGCGCGGCCCTTGCCGTAGGAAGGGCTGATGTGCATCCGCAAACCGGGAGCAGCGTTGACTTCCACCACGCCGCCTTCTTGTTCTTCCAGCGGTTGATGGACATTGTTGCAGACTACGTCGACGCCGCAGATATCCAGTCCCACCATTTGCGCCGCAGCCACTGCACGCGCTGCCATTTCAGGATGGACGTCCTCGGTGACGTCGGTTGCGGTGCCACCGGTGCTCAGGTTGGCGTTGTTGCGCAAGACCACGCGCACACCTTGCTGCGGAATCGAGTCGGCGGTGTAATGTTGCTTGGCCAAAGTGGCCAGGGCGATCGCGTCGAAGCGTATTTTTGTCAGGGAGGTAGCGTGGCCATCGCCGCGCAGCGGGTCGCTGTTGACTTGTTCGACCAGCTGGCCGATGGTGCGCTCGCCGTCGCCGATGACTTGCGGTGGATCGCGGCGGGCTGCAGCCACCAACTGATTACCGACCACCAGCAGGCGGAAATCGTGACCTGGCAGATAGCGTTCCACGATGACTTCCGAACAAATTTTTGCGGCAACTTCAAAGGCCGCCATGACTTGTTCGCGGGCAGTGATATTGACTGCCACGCCCTTGCCTTGGTTGCCGTCGCGTGGCTTGAGCACTACCGCGCCGGCGATTTCCTGCGCGGCAGTCCAGGCGGCTTCGGCACTGGTGACAACCTGGCCCATAGGCACCGGTACACCGGCGGCATTCAGCAATTTTTTAGTCAGGTCTTTATCCTGGGCGATCGATTCGGCGATCGCGCTGGTGTGGCCGGTTTCTGCGGCCTGGATGCGGCGTTGCCGGCTACCCCAGCCGAACTGCACCATGCTGCCACCAGTCAGGCGCCGGAACGGAATCCCGCGCATTACAGCCGCTTGCACGATGGAGCCGGTGCTCGGGCCGAGGCGAATGTCTTCGTCCAGTTCCTTCAGGTTGGCCAAGGCGCTGGCGAGATCGAACGGTTGGTCTTGCAGTGCTGCCAGGCATAGTTCCTGTGCCAGCTGGAACGCCATCCTGCCGACTTCTTCTTCGGTGTATTCGACGATTACCTGGTAGACGCCTGCTTCCATGGTAGGTACGGTGCGGCTGAAGGTGACCGGGCATCCGGCTTCCGATTGCAGCCCGAGCGCAGCAATTTCCAGCGCATGCGCCATCGACACGACTTCGTTCTTGCCGCTGGTTTGCAAAAAACCCATCTGTGGAAAGCGTTCACGCAGCTTGGCTTCAAAACCGGTAATGCCTGCAATGGCGCGTTCGGCATCGGTGCAAGACACGATGGCTTCGATAGCGGTATGTCGACTCCACAGATTGGGGCCGCGAAGTACTCGGATACGTGATACGTCCATCAACAAGTTTTCCTATTTTTTCCTGCTAATACTAGTCAAAAAGCAGGGTGGCAAAAACTTGCCGACCCTGCTTAAATTTTTAAACCATCTCGAAAGTCTCTATCCCTGCACGTATCAAGTCGTGAGAGATATCCAGCGCCCATGCGGCAGCAACCGCCGCCAGCACATTTTCAACCTGGAAGCTGTCTTTGCTGCGTGCAATCAGCGGCACGGTGGTGATGTCGGCCAGCAGCATTTCGTTTTTGCCGATCGCCAGCATGATCTGGTCATTGCGGACGAAGACTGCGCGCCGGTCTTGCTCAAGCTGCTCTGCAATGACCGGCAGGGTAGCGTCGATGCCAAAGAAAATCACTTCACCGTCGCACAGCGGCGCCATGGCGGCCACCAGTGGATCTGCGCCGTTCAGTACCGCGACGCCGCTCGGCAAGACGACAT
>Ga0207048_10361_pt1 | contig 11398 bp, 5 predicted proteins | sample Alteio_BWMinCont_65_FD_153301 | JGI IMG/M metagenome (GOLD analysis project Ga0207048, IMG submission 153301) | Enriched cells from forest soil in Barre Woods Harvard Forest LTER site, Petersham, Massachusetts, United States -... | ecosystem: Environmental > Terrestrial > Soil > Temperate forest >...
GTGCCCGCAGTGTAGGTGATCGTATAGTTAGGATCGACCGCTCCTGTGGCCGTGATGGCAAAGGTGCCTGCCTGTCCGGTATAGCTGGGGTCTATGGCTATCGTTGGCGCTGTTGTCAGCTTGCTGGCGTCATCGCCGAACTATACGATCATCTATAATACGGGTACTTTAAACATCAATGCTGCATCACTGACCATTTCAGCTGCAAATGAGAGTATGACCTATGGTGCGGCAGTACCAGGCTTAACTGCTAATTACAGTGGTTTTGTGAATGGTGACAACGCAAATAGATTAACTACACAGCCAACATTAAACACGACGGCAACATCGACTTCTCCTGTAGCTGATTATCCGATTACTATAGGAGGGGCAGTGGATGATAATTATACCATTGTTTATGCACCGGGCACATTAAGCGTGAAACCCGCAGCATTGACCATTACCGCTAATGGGGTGAACAAGATTTACGGAAGCGTCTTAACAGGTGGTTCAGGATCAAGCGCCTTCACTTCAAGCGCCCTGCAAAACTCCGAAACTATCGGAAGTGTTACCATTAGCTATGGTACCGGAGCGGCCGCTACCGACGCGGTTAATACTTATACCGGATCAGTAACCGCATCCTCTCCGGCGGGCGGCACCTTTGACCCGAATAACTACAACATTACCTATATTTCAGGCGATATCGTTGTCGGACAAGCAGCGTTGACGATTACCGCTAATAATCAAAGCAAGACCTATGGCGCAACCTTAACAGGGGGGGCAGGATATACAGCTTTCACGCCAACGGGCTTGCAAAACAGTGAATCGATCGGAAGTGTCACTATTAGCTACGGAGCAGGAGCAGCGGCAGGGGATGCACCGGGTATTTATCCAGGTTCGATCACCCCATCTGCAGCTACTGACGGAACGTTTACAGCGGGTAACTATAAAATTACGTATTCGCCAGGTACTTTGACAGTGTTAACCACACCGTTAACCTTTAATCCTATACCCTCACAAACATATGGTGCGGCGGATACAGATCCCGGAGCAACGAGCTCGGCTACCATCAATTATACCAGCAGTAATCCATCGGTAGCAACGATTGTATCAGGTAAGATACATATCACAGGTGTTGGTACTTCGATTATAACCGCCGTAGCTGGTTCAAGTACTTTGACAAACGTATTAACTGTAACACCAGCGGTTCTTACAATTACAGCCAATAATCAGACTAAAACTTATGGCTCCGCTAATCCTGCCTTGACACTAAGCTACGGTGGCTTTGTGAACGGAGATACCCCGACTAGTCTGACCACTCCGCCATTGGTAACGACCACAGCCATCGCCGGATCATCAACAGGTACTTATCCAATTACAGTAAGCGGGGCAGCAGATGCAAACTATACCATTACTTATGCACCGGGCACTTTAACAGTGAACGCAGTAGCATTAACCATTACAGCTAATAATCAGGTTAAAACCTATGGGTCGGCTAATCCTTCATTGACACTAAGTTACAGTGGCTTTGTGAACGGTGATACCCAGGCCAGCCTGACCACTCAGCCAACGGTAACGACAATAGCCACTACCGGGTCACCGACAGGCAATTATCCTATTACCGTAAGCGGCGCTGCAGATGCAAACTATACAATTGCTTATGCTCCGGGCACTTTAACAGTGAACGCAGTAGCATTAACCATTACAGCCAATAATCAGACTAAACCTTATGGCTCAGCAAACCCCGCATTGACCCTGACTTACACTGGTTTTGTGAATGGTGACGATTTTACCAAGCTGACCACACAACCGACAGTAACTACGACAGCAACAACCAGCTCGCCGGTAGCTACTTATCCTATTACCGTGAGCGGTGCTGCAGATGCTAATTATACCATCACTTATACTGCGGGTATGTTAGCAGTGAACCCGGCAAATTTACTGATCACAGCAGATAACCAGTCAAAAACATATGGCGCGGCAAATCCAACACTGACCCTGACTTACACCGGGCTTGCAGCAGGTGATACACCTTCAAGCCTGAGCGTTCAGCCAACAGTATCGACCACCGCTACGGCCAGTTCGCCGATGGGCACTTACGTTATTACACCAACAGGGGCGGTGGATGCTAACTATGACATTACTTATATGACCGGTGTCTTAACAGTTACCCCGGCAACGTTAACTATCACGGCTAATAATCTTACGAGCACTTATGGTTCGGCTCTTCCTACATTAACCATAAGTTACAGTGGCTTTATGAACGGTGACACAAGGGCAAGTTTGACCACAAAACCTAAAATCACTACTACTGCCACTGCAACATCACCGGCAAGTTCTTATCCAATCACAGCGAGTGGTGCAGTAGATCCGAACTATACATTTGTATATGTACCGGGAACTTTAACAATAAATCCGGCAGCGTTAACTGTTACAGCAAACAATCAGTTTAAAACTTATGGTTCTGCTAATCCTGCATTGGCAGTGAGTTACAGTGGTTTTGTGAACGGTGATACCCAGGCGAGCCTGACAACCCCGGCAACTGCAAGCACTACTGCTACTGCATCATCTCCGGCAGGAACTTATGGGATTACGCCAGGCGGCGCAGTTGATCCAAACTATACGTTCAACTACGTTCAGGGCACAATGACCATCAACCCCGCTGCGTTAACCATAATTGCCAATACAGCGGCTAAAGAGTATGGTGCCGCCATGCCGACGTTAACAGTTGGTTACGGCGGTTTTGTGAACGGTGATACCCCGACAAGCCTAACCGCTCCGCCGATAATCAGTACTACAGCAACAGCCTCGTCGCCTGTAGGCAACTACCCGATTAACGTAAGCGGGGCAGTGGATCCGAATTATTACATTACTTATTTACCGGGTACCTTGATCATAAATCCGGTGGCGCTGTTCATTACAGCTAACGACCAAACCATAACCTACGGGTCTCCTATTCCAGCGTTGACAGCAAGTTACAGCGGTTTTGTGAATGGCGATACTCAGGCAAGTCTTCCAACTCCACCAACGATCACAACCACGGCCACTACCAACTCACCTGCAGGAACTTATCCTATTACAGCAAGCGGTGCAGTGGATAACAACTATACTATTGCGTATTCTCCTGGTACTTTGACCATAACAACCACTTCGTTAACCTTTGCAGCAATCCCTGCGACAACTTATGGTGCAGCTGATTTTAATCCAGGAGCATCAAGCCCATCGCCGATCACCTATACAAGTGGTAATCCTTTGGTAGCTACAATAGCAGGCGGCAATATACATATCGTGGGTGCTGGTACTTCGGTTATTACTGCAACTGCCGGTTCAAGCAGTATTCAGCAGACCTTAACTGTGAACCCTGCTTCATTAACCATTACGGCTAATGCTCAGACTAAAACTTATGGTTCGCCTAACCCTTCATTAACATTTGGTTATGTCGGCTTTGTGAATGGTGATAATTCAGCCAGCCTTAGCACGCCACCATCAATCAGTACAGTTGCTACTATTTCGTCGCCGGTGGGTACTTATCCTATTACGGTAAGTGGTGCTGTGGATGCTAATTATACCATCACGAATGTTAATGCCAACTTGACTGTAACACCGGTAGTATTAACCATTACAGCTGCAGATCAGACCAAAACGTACGGTGCAGCCCTACCTACGTTAACTGTGAACTATGGCGGTTTTGTGAATGGCGATGATGCGAGCAAACTGTCCACGCCGCCAACTATAACCACTTCGGCTACCAGCGCGTCTCCGGTTGGTAGTTACCCGATCACCGTAAGCGGTGCAGTTGACGGCAATTATAACATCAACTACGTTAGCGGCAACTTAACCGTGACCCCGGCCACATTAACTATTACTGCTAATAGCTTGACAAAAGTTTACGGTGCAGCGCTGCCGGCATTAACGGCAAATTACAGCGGTTTTGTGAACGGCGATACCCGGGCGAGTTTGACTACAAGGCCTAACATCACTACTATTGCTTCGGCTTCATCTCCGGCAGGCACTTATCCTATTGCGGTAGCCGGTGCAGCAGATGCGAATTATACTATCAGTTATGTTGCTGGTACCTTGACAGTAACGCAGGCAGCGTTAACCATTACGGCTGACAATCAGATTAAAACCTATGGTTCAGCTAACCCTACTTTGACAGCAAGTTACAGCGGTTTTGTTAATGGCGATAATTCGACTAATATGACTACTTTGCCGTCAATCAATACTGCTGCTACTGCTATATCACCAGTAGGTTCTTATCCTATCACAGTAACCGGAGCAGTTGATGCCAATTATACCATTAACTATGTTTCGGGCGCTTTAACAGTAGACCAGGCAACTTTAACCATAACAGCTAATACCCTATCTAAACCGTATGGCTCACCTAACCCCATATTAACAGTTGGTTACAGCGGTTTTGTTAACGGCGACAATTCAGCCAGTCTGACAACTCCGCCGTCAATCAATACTGCCGCAGGTACATCATCTCCCGTAGGCAGCTATACGATCACGGCAAGCGGTGCAGTTGATGCTAATTATGCGATCAACTATATCCCCGGTACTTTGATCATAAGCCAGGCGGCATTATTCATCACTGCTAATGATCAGACTATGACAGCTGGTTCAGTTCTTCCAGCATTGACAGTAAGTTACAGCGGTTTTGTGAATGGCGATACCCCAACTCAACTGACAACTGCTCCGATTGTAACGACTACGGCAACTTCAGGATCCCCTGTTGGAAATTATCCTATCACAGCCAGCGGTGCCGTGGATGCCAACTATACTATAGCATATTCTCCGGGCGTTTTGACCATAACAGGTGTTTCATTGACCTTTGGGCCTATACCACCGCAAAGTTATGGTACTTCTGATTTTGATCCGGGAGCAACTGGCGGTTCTTCGATCACCTATACCAGCGGCAATCCTGCCGTTGCCACAATAGTGTCTAATAAGATACACATTGTAGGCGTGGGCACATCGGTTATAACAGCCACAGCGGGTTCAAGCAGCGTGCAACAAACGTTAACAGTAACACCAGCAGCCCTGACCATCACGGCCAGCAATGTGAACAAGACCTATGGCGCAACCTTAACAGGCGCAGCAGGCTCGACAGCATTTACTCCGTCAGGCTTGGTAAATGGTGAAACAGTAGGCAGCGTAACGATCGCTTATGGAACTGGTTCGGCAGCAACCGTGGCAGTAGGTACTTATACCGGCTCAATAACTCCATCGGCTCCAACCGGCGGTACCTTTACAGCGGGAAACTACCACATTATCTATGTTTCGGGGAATATTATTATCGGACAGGCAGCTTTAACTGTTACAGCCACAGGACCATCTAAAACTTATGGTACAGCCTTAACTGCAGGTACAAGTGCCACTAATTTTACATCAAGCGGAACTATAAGCGGAGAGGCAGTAACAGGTGTAACATTAACGCCTAATGCAGCAGGTTTGTCGGCCGCAACAGCAGCCGGATCAGCTTATATCGTTACTCCATCAGCAGCGACAGGTACTGGTGGCTTCCTGGCAAGTAACTACAGTATAACTTACAACAGTCTTAACGGGATAGTAGGAAAAGCATTATTAACCATTACAGCAAATAACCAAACCAAAACGGTGGGAAGTGCTAATCCTGCATTAACAGTAACTTACAACGGCTTTGTGAATGGTGATACCAATGCAAGTTTGACTACTCAGCCAACGGTAACAACCACAGCCACTACGGGATCACCTGCAGGTAATTACCCTATCACAGCCAGTGGAGCTGTAGGTGCGAATTATAGCATCAGCTATGTTGCGGGTACTTTAACGGTAACAACCACCGCATTAACCTTTTCACCTATACCTGCAAAACCTTATGGAACAGCTGATTTTGATCCTGGAGCAACAAGCAATGCCCCAATAACCTATACCAGCAGCAATACTTTGGTAGCGACGATAGTAGCTGGTAAGATACATATCATAGGTGTTGGCACTTCGACGATTACTGCCAAAGCAGGTTCACAAAGTTTGACACAGCTATTGACTGTTACACCTGCAGCGCTGACCATTACGGCTACTAATAAAGACAAGACCTATGGCGCTACACTGACAGGTGGAAGCGGATCTGCCGCATTTACTTCAACAGGTCTGCAAAACGGGCAAACGATCGGAAGCGTAACCATTGCCTATGGTACAGGCTCAGCGGCAACTGTGGCAGTCGGTACTTATACAGGCTCAGTAACGCCATCTGCTCCAACCGGCGGTACCTTTACAGCGGCGAACTACCACATCACCTACGTTTTGGGGAATATCTTGGTTAAACCAGCTACGTTGACCATCACAGCCAATAGCATCAACAAAACCTATGGCGCTATCTTAACTGGTGGAAGCGGATCTACCGCGTTTACCTCAACAGGGCTGCAAAACGGGCAAACGCTCGGCAGTGTAACCATTGCCTATGGTAACGGTTCAGCGGCAACAGCAGCAGTTGGCACCTATACAGGCTCGGTAACTCCATCAGCGGTAACAGGCGGAACCTTTACACCAGGTAATTATAGCATTGCTTATGTTTCGGGCAATATCGTGGTTGTAAAGGCCGGGTTAACTATCACAGCAACAGGTCTGTCTAAAACGTATGGTACAGCCTTAACCACGCATACAAGTTCCACTAACTTTACAGCAAGCGCAACTGTTAGCGGACAGGTAGTAACAAGCGTAACCTTAACACCTAATGCAGCAGGCTTGTCGGCTACAACTGTAGCTGGAACTGCCTATACAGTTGCTCCTTCTTTGGCAACAGGCACTGGTGGCTTCCTGGCAAGCAACTATGCCATCACATACTACAGCTTTAACGGGACGGTATTAAAGGCACCATTAACCATTACGGCTAATAACCAAACCAAAGTGGCTGGAACTCCTAATCCATCATTAACCGTAAGTTACAGCGGATTTGTGAACGGTGATACCAATACAAGTTTAACAACCCAACCAACAGCTACGACTACTGTTACTACCCAAACAGCGCTTGGTACATATCCGATCAACGTAAGCGGTGCAGCTTCTCCTAATTATGCATTTACCTACATAAGTGGAGTATTTACCGTAACCGGATCTGGTTTGACAGCTCCTGATGCGCAAACTAATTCATCTGTTAATGCTCCTGATAATTCAATTTCTCTAGTACAGAATGCGCCTTTGGTTAGACGAGCCGTATCTCCTAATGGCGACGGAATAAACGATGTTTTGGTCATTGAGAATATTGAAAACTACCCTGATAATAAAGTAACGCTAATGGACAGGAACGGATTTGTAGTATTTACAATAGCGGGTTATGATAACGTCTATAAGGTATTTGACGGACATTCAAATATTACGAAGGCAATGCAGCCACCTGGCACCTATTTCTACCTGCTTGAGTACAGATCAAACGGGGAGTTAAAGCGTCAAACAGGTTATTTTATTATGAAATATTAATTGGTTCAAGGAGGAAGCGAAAGTGATTAAGTTTAAACAATAGATGCTTTGCCTTATTGTAATTGGGTTTGCCCCAGGGCTTGGGGCACAGCAACAGCAGTAATTTAGTTTTACCCAGTATATGGATAACCTGGCTTCATTTAACCAGGTTATTCTTTGCTGGGCCCTTGATCATCAGGATTAAATTGTTAATGAGGACTACCTCCGAAAAGGCGGCGCAGAGTAGAGAAAGGTTGATTAACCAATTCATTCGATATCGATAAATTCTATTCCTTTTCTATAATTATGCCTCTCGGGAAAGATGGGGAAATTTTGATTTCCATAATTTCTAGAAACTCTCTTCATTTTTGCCTCAACCACATTAGGCTGGAGAATACGGAGCCGCTGACCACCACATTTCGAAAATTGAGACCATTCGTTCCGTAACACTTTGACCATCTTAATCGGCTAATATTCAACTATAAATTTCTCATACCTCAACACAAAACGGTGATCATTTAGGCACGGAATGGCATGGTCATGGCATCCGAAACACCCACGACTAATATCATGGGCGTATTAAATGATAACAGGAAACATTGTCTCTCGTCGGCTGTACCGTTAGGGGCACATAGTAACGATTAGTTCCGCGTCGTGGAAGCGTCTGCACGCCATCACAATACGGTTTAAAAAATAATTTTTCCAGTTTATGTCCAATATCAGCTTATCGGTTGTCATTAGGGCATAAAAGTTAAAATTTCGATATTATGGAAAAAAGAATTAATCTATCTGAAAAAGGCAAAAACGCGATTACAGCATTATTAGGAATCACGGGTTATGTGAAAAAATCTGGCATTGAAAAGCAACTATTAGAGCTTATTGACTTTAGAGTATCACAAATTAACGGTTGCGCTTACTGCCTCGATATGCATGCTAAAGAACTGCGTGCTTTAGGGGAAACAGAACAGCGTATTTACGGACTTAGTGCCTGGAGGGAATCGGTATACTATTCAGAACGCGAAAGAGCCGCTTTAGAATGGGCCGAAGCTGTAACCCATGCCCACATGACTGACGAAGCATACGACATCGCTAAAGCGCAGTTCTCTGATGAAGATCTGGTAGATCTGACTTTAGGCATCACGACAATTAATGCCTGGAATCGTATGAACCTTGCGTTTCCCAAAACTGCGGGCACCTATAAAGTAGGTATGTTTGGTTGAGCCCGGCGGAAATATTATGCGGTTTTAATTAGTTTTATACCTGGAAACAAATAGCAGTATTATGAACGAATTTTTATTGATCTTCCGGCGGGATTATAAGACTGAAGAAATTCAGCCTTCTCCTGAATCTATGCAAAAACACTTGAAGGATTGGCAGGATTGGCTTGCCGGGCTTGCTGACCAAAACAAATTAGCCAGACCTTCGCAAGCCTGGAAAGGAGCAGGAAAAATTGTGACCAAAGATAAATATGTCACTAATGGCCCATTCGCAGAAATTAAAGAGTCTATTGGCGGCATGATCATTATCAAAGCCAATGACTATGAAGAAGCGGCGGAAATTGCCAAAGGTAGTCCGGTACTCCAATTCAATGGTACTGTAGAAATACGTAAGGCGCTAAATTGACGCATATGAAGCAGTTTTTGTTGATATTCAGAAATAATGTACAAACCCTGGAGTTCCAGCCTTCGTTGCAGGAACTCCAGGAGGCTGCAAGGGAATGGCAAAACTGGTTTGGCGGCATTGCCGCACAAAATAAGTTGGTCAGGCCGCTTCAAAGATGGGATCCCAGGGGGATAGTCATCAGCCGGGAAAAGGCGTGGACCGGACCTTATGTTGAACTCAAAGAATGTATCGGCGGACTAATGATCATTCAGGCGCATGACTATGGTGATGCCCTTGAAATTGCCAGAGATTGCCCGGCTTTACTTACCGGGGGAAATGTGGAAATCAGGATGGCTGTTTAGCATATAGGATAAAAGCGTCGAAAGTGCCATTGTTTATGTGCCCCTGCATTTTTTGATATGGACGAAAAACAATTAATACCAGGCTTATTCAGAACAGAGTACCAGAAAATGGTTTCTGTACTGTCCAGCGTGTTCGGTATAAACCATATCGAAATTGCCGAAGATATCGTTAGCGACACTTTTCTTTCTGCTACCGAAGTCTGGTCAATGAAAGGAGTACCCGAAAATCCAGCCGCCTGGCTCTACGCTGTCGCCAAAAATAAAACCAGGAATTATCTTAAACGCGCTAATCTATATGAGCAAAAAATTACGCCGGAGTTAAAAGATAATTTCGAAAATCCGAATGGCGAAATAGAGATTGACCTTACGGAAAAAAATATCAAGGACAGCCAGCTGGCGATGATATTTGTCGTTTGCAACCCTTGCAATTCGAATGAAGCACAGGTTACACTCGCGCTGAACCTGCTTTGCGGTTTTGACGTAAATGAAATCGCAGATGCGTTTCTAACCAATAGAGAGACCATCTATAAACGGATCAACCGGGCCAAAGAAAAGCTGAAAGAAAAGAAAATAGAAATTGAACATCCAAGTGTCCCGGAGGTCGAAAACCGACTAGATAATGTCTTAAAAACAATTTATTTGCTTTTTTCGGAGGGATATTATTCAACGTCCCAGAATATCACCTTACGCAAAGATCTATGCGTGGAAGCGATGCGGCTAACGTATATACTCCTACAAAATGCACCTACTAACCTGCCTAAAGTAAATGCCCTCATGGCGCTGATGTGCTTTCACGCTTCCAGGTTCGAAGCCAGAATAGATGGAGAAGGAGAGCTTATTTTATATCATGACCAGGATGAATTATTATGGAATAAAGAGCTGATAGAACTTGGGGCTCAATTTTTGAGTCTTTCCTCTTCCGGAAACGTCATATCCCAGTATCATCTTGAAGCAGGTATAGCTTACTGCCATACCATGAAAGATGAAAGTGCAGAAAAATGGGAGCGTATTCTGGAGCTTCATAACAGCCTGCTCATATTAGAATATTCATCTGTCGCAGCGTTGAACCGAACTTATGCACTTTCGAAAGTGAAAGGAAAACAGCAGGCAATCCTCGCCGCAGAGAAATTGAAATTAACCGGCAATCAGTTCTACGATGCGTTGCTCGGTGTTTTGTATACAGGCATTGACGACGAAAAAGCACTAGTCCATTTTGAAAGTGCTTTTTGCCTTGCCAGGACTGCGGCAGATAAAAATATCATCGAAAAACACATCCGGGATCTGCAGTCGAAGGGTAAATGAGTCTCTAATGAGACCTATACCCTGCGGTAGTATGTTATCCCTGACTGGTGAATAAGTGGCTAAAGCCAGGATCCTGCGTAGTTTTGAGGTGTTTTCAGCTCAAAATTTATGATCATAACTAATTGAATACCATTTAGTTAACCGTTAATTTTGGACTAATTTAGTGTTTAGAGACAGGCCACCGAATAGGCCACCTGGGTGAGTCATAAAACCTGAGTAGTTATGCGATTTTTTGAGCAAAAAAAACGCTTAGACCAGAAATCTAAGCGTTTTTACGAAGCCTTGCGGCTCTTTTAGCGGAATGGACGGGACTCGAACCCGCGACCCCGTGCGTGACAGGCACGTATTCTAACCAGCTGAACTACCACTCCGGTTGCCAAAAGGACTCCTCCGTTTGGGATGGCAAATATACGCAGCTTTTTCTATTACACAAGGTGTTTTTTAAAAAAGTTAACAGCGTGGGCTTAACAGACTGATATTTCCCCCTTTATATATTTTAAACTTGAAAAGTTTCAATCAATGTGCAGTGTCTGTAATAGCGGGCAGAATTTAGATGTATTTTAGGTGTTTTTCTGTTATAAATTGCAAATAAAGATGTCTCAAAAAAATTGTCGGGGAAAATTGCCCGAGATCTTTTTTATAAAAAAGCTTTTAAATGCCAGAATTTCATCTTTTCTTCATAAATCTATTTCTTATAGTAAATAAAATTTGCGTTT
>Ga0207048_10415_pt1 | contig 11303 bp, 9 predicted proteins | sample Alteio_BWMinCont_65_FD_153301 | JGI IMG/M metagenome (GOLD analysis project Ga0207048, IMG submission 153301) | Enriched cells from forest soil in Barre Woods Harvard Forest LTER site, Petersham, Massachusetts, United States -... | ecosystem: Environmental > Terrestrial > Soil > Temperate forest >...
TTACCTGCACCATCAGGGCCGATAATTCCGAATATCTCTCCCCTATCTACCGAAAAGGAAATCCCTTTCAAAGCTTCCACCACCGTTTTTTTAGTTCGGTAGTTCTGGACGATATTATCAACAATTACCGGCTGCATACCCTTTTCAATTAAACTTTACTTCGCCATACATCCCGATCTTCAGGTAGCCGTCGTTTTTAACGTGAATCTTTATTGCGTAAACAAGGTTTGCCCGCTCGTCTTTGGTTTGTATTGTTTTCGGCGTGAATTCTGCCTTATCAGATATGTAGGTAATCACGCCGTAATAGGTCCTGTAGGTGCTTGAGGTATTATCAACCAATACCTTTACTTTTTGATCTAATTTAACCTGCGCCAGTTGCGTCCCTGTAATATAAGCCCTGAGGGTTATCACCGAAAGATCGCCTATTTTATACAATGCCTTGCCTGCTGAGGTGACCTCGCCGGCCATTGCGTATTTGGTAAGCACTGTCCCATTTATGGGGTTTGTTATATTTGTACGCCTCAACTGGTCATCAATCTGCGCTACCGATTTCTTCAATGGTCTATATTCACTTAAAACAGTATTGTTCTGAGTACCTGTTGTTGTTTCCTGTACTTTTATCTGCTGCTCGTTTGCAACTATCTGTTTTTGCAGCACTGAAATCGCGGTATTAATATCATCCAATTGTTTTTGCGTTGCCGCATCCGCTTTTATTAGCTTTTCAGTTCGGGCTTTTTCAAGGAAATCATCATTCAGCTGTGCCTTTTGAGCTGCTATCTGGTCTTTGAGCTCTTGTATCTGCGGCCTCACATCCATAGTTTTCTGGTGCAATGCGCCGATGGTGGCTTGTATCTGTGCTTTCTGCAATTCAAGGGGAACTGAATCAATTACACCGACAATGCTATCTTTCTTAAGAATCGAGCCTTCCTGGATATTCAACGACATTATCTTACCGGGGACTTCTGCCGATACGATCACTTCATCCACTTCAAATGTCCCCGATGCGTCGGATACCTGGTTATTTGAATTACACCCCGCCAGTAAAGCGGGTAACACAATGATGTATAATAATATCCGGGTTTTCATTACTATTGTTATTTTATTGATTTTTGATATTGCCTATAGTATTTTGATAGCTGTATTGCGCCTGTAAAAGCTGCATTTCATGAAGAATGAGGTTTTGCCTTGCCTGGTCCTCAGCGTCTACCTGGTTAAGATAATCATGGGCGCTTAATACGCCGTTCTCAAGTTGGGCCCTTTAAAGACCGCAAAGCTGGAGCTTTATCTGGCGGGATGAAGCAAAAACTGGCCCTGAGCTGCTCATTGATACACAAACCATCGGTACTATTCCTGGATGAACCGACTACGGGGGTTGATGCTGTATCGCGTAAAGAGTTTTGGGAAATGCTGCACCGGTTAAAATTACAAGACATTACTATACTGGTGTCAACCGCATACATGGATGAAGCTAGTCTATGTGACCGGGTGGCTTTGATACAAAAGGGTGAAATATTATCGGTCAATACGCCAAAAGGGATCATCAGTCAGTTTAAAAAACCTTTATGGGCGATAAGGGCAAATGAAATGTTTAAGCTGATGAATGCCATAAAGGAAGATCTATCGGTTGAAAGCTGTTATCCTTTCGGTCAGTATCATCATGTTGTTTTTAAAACTGAGGGAGATAGCAAACTTAAATTGGAAAACATCGCCAAACAGGCGAATTGTACTGAGGTTGATATACACCCTATCGAACCAAATATTGAAGATTGCTTTATGGCATTGATGAAAGATTAAATAATGCAAAAGGAAAAAGTTATAACTGCAAAAGACTTAACGAAACGGTTCGGAGATTTTACCGCTGTCGACAAAATTAATTTTGATGTTGAGAAAGGCGAAATTTTCGGTTTCCTTGGTGCAAACGGGGCTGGCAAAACAACCGCGATGCGAATGCTGTGCGGTTTGCTTTTGCCAACATCGGGTTTGGCGACAGTTGCCGGTTTTGATGTGTATAAACAAACGGAACAGATCAAAAAAAACATAGGCTACATGAGCCAAAAGTTTTCATTGTATGAGGATTTGACAATTACCGAAAATATCAGGTTTTATGCCGGGATTTACGGACTGAGCAATGAGCGTATAAAAGAAAAAACAAGCTTATTATTAAAGCAACTGCACCTCGAGGGACAAGAAAAAACGCTGGTTAAGGCATTGCCGCTTGGATGGAAGCAGAAGCTGGCTTTTTCAATCGCGATTGTGCATGAACCGGCCATTGTCTTTTTAGATGAGCCGACTGGTGGAGTTGATCCGGTAGCAAGAAGGGAATTCTGGGGGCTGATCTACGCGGCATCAGCAAGGGGCATTACCATTTTCGTAACAACACATTACATGGATGAAGCCGAATATTGCAACCGGGTTTCTGTTATGGTTGATGGGAGAATTGACGCACTCGACTCCCCAGCGAACCTGATGCGGGACCATTCGGCGGCATCAATGGACGAAGTGTTTTTACACCTGGCAAGGAAAGCGGTTAGAACAGGGGATTGATTTTAGTCATTACGTTATTTAGTTATTGGTTTTTTATGGTTTTAAATAGGGGGTAGCATAGTGAAGCAATTTTTGATTTTCGTAAAGAAGGAATGGCTCCATATCTGGAGGGACAGGCGCACGCTGTTTATACTGATATGGATGCCGATAGTACAAATTATATTGTACGGCTTCGCACTTACCAATGAGGTAAAAAATTCAAACATTGCCATTTTCGATCAGTCCAAAGACGAGGCTACCACCACGATTTCTGACGAAATAGCTGCAAGTCGTTATTTCAACCTGGTAAAAAATGTTTATTCGTATAATGACATTAGTGCAACGTTCAGGCAGGGCAAGATCAGGATGGCGATCGTTTTCCCTCGAAATTTCCGTTATGATCTTTTGCATAGCAACCACGCACAAATACAGTTAATCGCCGATGCATCAGACCCAAACACTGCGAATACATTAACCAATTATGCAAGTTCTATCATAAATGATTACCAGCAGTCGCTAAATAACAATGAAGAATTACCCTACACTATAAAGACGCAGGTACGCATGCTATATAACCCTGAACTAAAGGGTGCCTACAGCTTTGTTCCCGGTGTAATGGCGTTGGTACTGATGCTGGTTTGCGCGATGATGACCTCTATTGCCATAGTAAAAGAAAAAGAGATGGGCACTATGGAAGTGATCCTCGTTTCGCCGCTAAAACCATTCAGGATAATTATCGCCAAAACAGTCCCCTACCTCCTTGTTTCGTTGCTAAATATCATAAGCATATTATTATTAAGTGTTTACGTGCTCGATGTGCCCATTGTTGGCAGCTTATTTCTGCTGATGGCCGAAAGTACTCTGTTTACCATTACGTCACTTTCGATAGGGATATTGATCTCAAACAGTGCAAAAACGCAGCAAACCGCAATGTTCACCTCATTGATGAGCTTGTTTTTGCCGACTTTGTTGTTCAGCGGCTTTTTGTTCCCGATCGAAAATATGCCGGTTGCGCTGCAGATCATCTCTAATATTGTCCCCTCAAAATGGTATTATATTATCATAAAAAACATAATGATAAAAGGGCTTGGGTTTGAGTCGGTATGGAGGGAAACAATGATACTGGTTGCAATGACATCAGCATTGCTTGGGATAAGTATTTATAAATTTAAAATCAGGCTGGCATGAGAACGTTGAGATTTTTATTGCAGAAAGAACTGAAGCAGATATTCCGTGATCCGGGTATCATCAGGATACTGTTTATCATGCCGATGATACAATTGCTCATTCTCCCGCTGGCCGCCGATTATGAAATAAAAAACATAAACCTCGGCGTAGTTGATCAGGATCATTCGCAGTACTCCCGCTTACTGGTTAATAAAATTATTTCGTCAGGTTATTTCAGGCTGAAAGATTACAGCCCGACATTTAAAAAGGGGCTAAAGGCCATTGAACTGGATAAAACCGATCTGATCCTTGAAATACCTGCTCATTTTGAGCGTGATCTTGTAAAGGAAAACGAAGCAACTCTATTTGTGGCTGTCGATGCCATCAATGGCGTTAAAGCCGGGCTTGGCGGGGCATACATACAGCAAATAATACAAGGGTATAATCAGGATGTACGCATGCAATGGATACAAGCGCCAAAGTTTGACCCGCAACCTACCATTGATGTTGCATCATCCGACTGGTATAACCCAAACATGAATTACCGGGTATTTATGGTGCCCGGTATACTGGTTATGCTTGTAACCATGATAGGCTCGTCATTTGCGGCCAATAATATTGTGAGGGAAAAAGAAATGGGCACCATTGAGCAGATCAATGTAAGCCCCATAAAAAAATACCAGTTCATCTTAGGCAAATTAATCCCTTTCTGGATGCTGGCCATCAGTGTGATGACCATAGGTTTGATCATTGCCAGGTTTGTCTATGGCATTGTGCCTGTCGGGAGTTATTTTACCATTTACGTTTTTGCATCCATTTACCTGGTGGCTATATTGGGCTTGGGTTTACTCTTGTCCACCTATGCGCAAACACAGCAGCAATCCATGCTTGTATCGTTTTTTGTGACCATGATATTCAATTTAATGAGCGGCTTATACACGCCCATTGAAAGTATGCCCGTTTGGGCGCAATGGATCACCAAGTTTAACCCAGTATCGTATTTTATTGAAGTAATGCGCATGGTGATGCTAAAAGGGAGCAGCCTGGTTGATATACGGTTCCAGATTTTTGCCATCCTTGGGTTTGCGCTCTTTTTTAATGGCTGGGCGATACTGAATTATAGGAAGAGGACGGGGTAGGCCATTTGTATTAAGATCGCACGTTTAAGTGTCCACATTTGAATGACTTTCGTTGGGAGCGTCCACGCCCCCGATTTTGATTAGATTTGTTTGTAAGTGAATGATTGACTTGTGACGTGAGCGTGGACGCTCAAAATTTTATATGCCCAAGTGTGGACAGGCGGAATGTTTGTTGAATGAAATCATTCTTTGACTCTTTATTCAATTGAATATGCTAATCTGTTCACAAATTTCCAAAATATCATCTACGAAAATGGAATTGAAGAAAAACGAAAATCGCAAAACAGTGGTGAACATTAAAATCGTCCATAAATGCTATCTAACAGCGATTTTATTGTTCCCAACTACCCTGGGATTATTTGGCCAGGCAATCGACTTAACCAATAATCCATTATCATCAAAAATAACTGCCTACGGGCTTTCCAAATCTTCCCCGGTGTTATTTGCTCACTTTGATAAAAATGTCTACGTGCCGAATGAATATGCCTGGTTTGCCGCGTATCTTTTAAATACTCCGAACGAACATCAACCAACAGTTCTTTCCTTGCTATTGGTGGATGATCAGCATAGAAAAATATTTGTAAGGCAGCGATTTATGATGACAAACGGGCTGTCATCCGGAAATATAATTATACCGGACACACTACCCCCTGGTAATTATAGCATTTTACTTTATACCAATTTAGTATCCAATGGCATACCCATTGATAATTTTATCCAGCCTATTACTATCAAAACAGCCGTAAGCTCAAATATTTCTGCGTCTTTAGCTCTTGTCGACGCTCCTCAGGCAGCAAACGGCGAAAACAGGCAGATTTTATTAATGATTAAAGATAAAAACGGGCAGCCCTTGCCCGACGCTGAAATCAAATTTCGCCTTGGGGATAATACGCTGCCTTCAACACCGGTAAAGACCGATAAAATTGGCGAATACCGGCTTACTATTCCCATAAACAACATCACGTCCGCAAACAATCTGCTCACAGCTGAAATAGCACTTAAAAGTGAGTCGAAAATTCTCCAATTAAATTTGCCCGTCTCTAAAAACGAATTTTCGGTTAAATTTTATCCGGAAGGCGGAAACTTGATCCACGGAACAAGCTGCTCGGTGGGTTGGGAAGTACTTGGGACAAATGGCGAACCGGTGAGGATTAGTGGTTTGCTATTGAAAGACAAAAAAATTATCGACACGGTAGAAACTACCAGATACGGTATGGGCAAGTTTAAACTTATCCCATTTATGGATAGTAAATATGAATTAAAACCATTGGGCGTGTCTGACCAAACGACTTATCCGTTGCCGGTGATACTGTCGCAGGGACCGGTATTATCGGTTGATAACGGCATAGTTAATGATTCGCTCAATATCAGATTAGTCAGTAAAATCCCGGGAAAGTATAGGATACTTGTTCATAATTATCAGAAGGCTTTTTTCCTGATATCGACTGATGTTGGCGCTGCGGGACGACGACTTGTTATCCTTTTAAAAGACGTTCCGAGAGGCCTTTCCGAGATCACGGTGTTGGATACAGCCGGGCGCCCGCTTGCCGAAAGGTTGTTTTTTGCGCATTATGACCAGAAGCCAAAGACGAATATTACTATCGACTATCAGCGTTACACTACCAGGCAAAAGGTTAACTTAAAAATTAGAGTTTCATCATTTAACGGCGATTCAACTAATGCGTTGTTTTCAATAGCTTGCGTGCAAAGCAATCGGTTGAAGTTTGGAAAAAACAATGATATCGCCAGTTATTTTTACCTGGCAAATGAACTCGGGCAACTTCCGCTCAAGAATCATTATATGGGTGCCAGTTCTGATGATAAAGCATATCTTGAGAACGTTTTACTTGTGAAAGGTTGGCGAAGATACACATGGCAGGAAATGCTTCAACAACAAAAAACCGACACTTTAGCAATACGGATAGTATCCCCATTCGAAGCAAAGGTCACGCACAATGGCAAGGCGCTTAAAAAACCGAAAAATATCATGGTAATGACGGATTCGACCACAAATGTGGTGACGACTGATAAAAGTGGTTACTTTAAATTATCAGGGAAAGATATTCTGAATACCAGCGACAGAAAAGTTCATTTGATATTAAATGGTTTAAATACTGATTTTTTTGTTAACGCGATAAACGGCTTTAGGCTGATAGACAGTGCTGCAGTCAAAGCATTACCCGTAGCAAATTATGCTGATCAACACTATACCTCAATGACGGATTCTTTGATGATAAAAGGACCTGATCAATCAATAAACCTCCGGGAAGTGAAGATCGTTGGTAAAAAAGACAACCAGATTTATGACGCACCGCATGTATTTGCCGGCACCGAAGAAAATTCATGTGGCGATTACGTTTGCCGGTATAATGTCCTGAACTGCCAGAATCACCGCAACGAGTCTGACAATCGCCCACCTATTATTGGTGAAACCTATTACACGGCCTCCGGGGCGCGAGTGCCATATAAAGGATGTTTGCTGGTCCCTACCGCATCTTCCATGGCTATCGAGGGTATCAATTACCCAAAAGAATTCTATGTTTCCGACTATTCTAAATTTAAGATCGAGGGTCCTGAGTACATTTCTACAATCTTCTGGAAACCTTCAGTTTATATCGATTCAAAAGGTGAAGCATCATTGAGTTTTTATACAAGCGACCTAACAGGACCGTACAGCATCATAATTCAGGGTATGACTACTCATGATGTATTTTATGACGAAAAAGAATTCGAAATCGTTAAAGCGCGTTGATTCATTGTATTTAAAAATACCACTACTATCTGACCGGAATTAAAATTGCAGGCTTCGGCCGTTTCTTTGTGAGGGACAGGCGGCACAGGTGCAGCCGGGCCCTCAAGAGGTGATAAAATTACCCTATAAATACTAACTATATTAGCTAAAATCATTATATTTGTATAATGCTGATTGGTCGTTCTTAATCAAGGCAAACCTGCCACTGATCTTTAAACGTATCGCTCAAATTTTGTAAACGAACATCCATAAAACGCGCTGGATATTTGTACGCTTTAATTTCGGGTTTGTGTTTCCTGAAAAGGTGTTCTTTGCACAAAACATTCGTTTTCATTCAATAGAGGACTTTTTTGCAACTTCCCGGGCGTTAACAGCCATTAAAATGTATCAAAAATTATCACCACCTAAATCATTTTAGCCGGGAAAATCGAAAAAATTATTACCGCCTAAACCAGTTTAGCCGGGAAAACCAAAAAAATTATCACCCCCTAAATCAACCTAGCCAGTGATAATTGGACACGCTGTCGCCCATTCGGCTCAATTATTCTGTAAAAATCTTAAATATTGTAACAATGAAAGTTAATCCGATCCTGGCGCGCGAGCGCAAGTTGCACTTTAAAAATAGTGTTAGTCCGCTGGATGGCGGCACAGCTGCCTTAAATTTTGTAAACACGTTAAAAAACCGAGGGGGCGAACCCTCTAAAGACTATTTAACTAATTATGAGGACTTTGTGTACTGGTGTTACCAGGCAATGGTTATTGATTATGATCATTACAATACACTTAGCTTAGAGGGTTATTGCTATACCCATGAAGCCGCAGCCGTATTTGAACAGGCGATTAAAACCCGGTTTATATTGCACGAGATATTTTTATCGGTAATTAAAAAGGAGCCGGCTGGGGAAATTTTTGTGCGCGAATTTAATTTGGCATTGGACAGCGTCTTAAAATACCTGCGTTTTGAAAGTACTGCCGACGGCATGCGGCGGATGTGGGTCAATATCGATGAGGAGATACCTGCGCCTTTGTGCATGGTTGTACAATCGGCCGCCGACCTGCTGTTAATGGCTGACCAGAAGAAAATCCGGCAATGTAAAACCTGTGGCAGCATGTTCTTAGACAGAACAAAAAATGGCACGCGGCGCTGGTGCAATCCATTGGCCTGCAAAAGCCAGGATAAAGCTAAACGATATTACCAGACTAAAAAGAAATTAGAGCCTTGGTTACAGGGTTGTCATTAAATACAGCAAGCGCTTCATCGGCCTTATCTGCCATTGTTTTATGCATAGCCGTTCAACCGCATTAATTCATTAACTTTGGGAAATGTAAACTTTAAATAAGCAGTGATAAAATTTAACCCAGGCTTTTGCTGTTATATTGTCTTCGTCGTAATAGCCGGCTGCCGAAAACCCTATACACCACCCGCTATCACTGCCCATGCAAGTTACCTGGTAGTTGAGGGATTGATTAACAGCGGCACAGATTCCACCATTATAAAGTTGAGTAAAACCGTTAATCTTTCGAACAAGACTACGATAAATCCGGTGCTTAATGCTATATTAACCGTTGAAAGTGATAAGGGCGGCAGCTTTGTTTTAACCACAATCAGTCCGGGAATGTACGGGTCGGCAGGGTTAAATCTCGATGGGACTTTAAAATATCGTTTAAGGATAAAGACAGCTGATAATAACGAATATCTGTCAGATTTTGTTCCGGTATTAATTTCACCTCCTATTGATACGGTTAGTTATGACGTTCGCGACAATGGAATTCAAATATCCACCAGCACACACGATCCGCAAAACAGCACACATTATTATCGGTGGGAGTACCAGGAAACATGGGTAATTCATTCAAAATACTATTCATTTTATAAATCAAACGGAGATACTGTTATTGAAAGAGACCTTGTAAATGACCAGGTTTATCAATGCTGGCAAAGCGACACTTCAAACGTGATTGTTTTGGGCTCATCGGCTAATTTAACAAAAGACATAATAAGTAATTTGCCGGTGACTTTTATCGAATCCACGTCCCCAAAATTGGATGGCGCTTTGAGTATAGTTATCAGCCAGTTCGCACCTTCCACCAGCGCGTACAGCATTTTAGTGAAACAGTATGCCTTAACCGGCGATGCTTACACATTTTATCTTAACCTGAAAAAAAACACCGAGCAATTAGGCAGTATATTCGATGCTGAGCCATCACAGGTTCCGGGCAATATTCATTCGGTAACCAACCCGTCTGAACCGGTTATCGGATATGTAAGCGCCGGCGCCACTACAACTAAAAGAATATTTATTACCAATCAGCAAATACCGGCCGCCTGGCTGCCAGTCAATGCGAATGCTGATTGTAAACTTGATTCCCTGTATTTATATACATTCCCACCTACAAGCGCTGTTCCGATAAACCAGGAAAATGAATATTTTAATTATAATAAAGGCGCGAAATATTTTACAGTATTAATACCTATTGCTCTTCTTGTTAACACTATGACCGGAGTCGTCATCGGTCATACAGGCTCTTCGCGCGAATGTGTGGACTGTACTATAAAGGGCACAAACAAGCAGCCGGCCTTTTGGAAATAGCAGGGGGTGCGATAATTGAACACTTTCAATTTTTTATATTCAAGTGCCGAACTTGAATAAGCGATTTATCTTTTCTATTTGTATCTTGAACTCCAGATCCGTATTCATATTTATGATAAAATATTTATCCCTTATTGCTGCTGTCGCTTTTTTGTCCGGTTTTTATTTTATACCAAAACCAATGGAAGCAAATTTTAAAGATTCTGCTTCGTACCGGTGGCTTAATAAAGGAGTTTTTAGTAAACGCTCATTGGATAATATGGAAAACCTTGACAACTGGCGCTCCTTCACAACTTCAGGCACTTCAGTAGTTGACGCAAGAAAAGTAATAAGGATAGTAGATTCCAGCAATTCGGTTGCCAACATTGAATTATCAAAACAGTATTTTCACGAAGGCAATTATTCTATGCTGATGACAACACCTACCAGACTGGCAGGCCCTGCGCCTAAAAACGGACGCGGATGGGGCAGGTCAGGGGTCAGGCGATTGTTTAACGGGGAGGATTGGACTGCATACAATCGAATTTCTATTTGGATATATCCCGATCTGCCGGGCTTTTATACAACCGCGCTGGATTGTCAGTTATACAATGATGGCACAGTAAAACTGCCTCAAATTTTTGGCCAGGAAGGCGAAACTTCACTTGTACTTAAAAATCATCAATGGAACCATGTTGTTTGGGAAATAAGCAATGTGGCAAGGGATAAAATAACAGCCTTCGAAATGTCATACGGCTTATCGGGCAGTTATCCGGGTGAAGCTGACCATATCCGTTTTTACTTTGATCAGATGGAGCTTGAAACGGTTGACCCCGATAAAGTAGAGGGATGGGATGTTTGGAATGGCCGGATATCTTATCCACATACAGGATACCAAACGGGAGCGCAAAAAAATGCCATCGCCAATAATATTAAAGCAAAAGATTTTAAGCTTGTTGACCAGGCCAATGGAAAGGTTGTTTTAACTAAACCTTTAGAGGAGATTACATCTCATATTGGCCGTTTCCAGGTAATGGATTTTTCTGAAGTCAGAAAGCCCGGAACTTATGTTTTAAAAGCGGGTGATGTAACTACAAAGCCTTTCAGGATTAATGCTGATGTCTATGAAAGAACGGTTTGGAAGGCACTGAA
>Ga0207048_10416_pt1 | contig 11253 bp, 6 predicted proteins | sample Alteio_BWMinCont_65_FD_153301 | JGI IMG/M metagenome (GOLD analysis project Ga0207048, IMG submission 153301) | Enriched cells from forest soil in Barre Woods Harvard Forest LTER site, Petersham, Massachusetts, United States -... | ecosystem: Environmental > Terrestrial > Soil > Temperate forest >...
CGTACAAGCCAGCGCTTCCAAGCATGTAGCGTGTAGGATATTGCGCCGAGAAGCCGAACGCGGCGGAGGTATCGGGATAATACCATGTCTGACCGTTTATAACGGATTGGCGCACGATGCGTAACGTATCAATGACGCTCGTGAAAATCGAACCGTCGAAATTGAACGTCGTATCGGCAAATATCCAGAAATTGCCTACTGCAAGCGGCATGATCACTTCAGAATCTTGTACGCTAATGTTATATTGCCGGAATCCTGCCCAATTATCGTTTTGATCCGTGATATAAAATCCGAGCCGGTGAGTTCCGGGCAAGAGTCTAACCGCGAACCCTCCTAAACTCGTGATGCGCTGAAGTTGGTTTTGATTTTCATCATAGACCGCATAAACAAGACATTGGGGATTGGAAATCGAAAGTCGTAATGTCCCGGTCGTATCGTGAACAACAAAACCGTCATGTAAGGGAACCTCCGCACCTGTGCTATCTTGACCAAATACGAGGAACGTTGGAAAGAAAGTGTACCCGATCGTTCCATCGAGAACCTTTCCCCATTCATTGTTCACGACTGATTGATCGATCAGCGCACTGACACCCATATACAAGATCGTGTCGTATGCAGTACCTAAATTCCCGGCATTGTCGCCGGAAGTATACGGTTGAAATTTTCCATTTTGATATTGGATAACACCCGGTGTTCCCGGCCTATTCGGGTCGGCAACATTAAGATTTCCTCCGGCGATGCCATACCCGACAATAGCATGACCGCCTCCATTCCGGATCAATGCAACGAATTGCGGCTGTTTCTGAAGTTGGAACGAATAGGAAAATGAATAATACGTGAGCGACGGCGTCATCTTCTGCAACCCTATAGCGAGCTTTTGCACATAGGTGCCCCAGTCGTAATCATGTTGTATCATAGAAGCGAATTTATATCCCAACGTATCCGCTTGCCAAATTGCCGGCTGCTTGCCCGGGGGCACGTTATAGATATTGTATTTTCCCCACAACGGCGGCGCGCCTGCTTTCACTTTCTGTTGCTCGTAGTACCACATCATGCTGATACTTTGTCCACCGCAGTGTCCACCCGATTCGAGTATTGAGCCGTAGTTGGGAAATTCCCAATCGTCAATGCCCGGTGTGAACCCTGTTTGAACGTCGCCGCCGAGAAGGTTTTTACTGATGGCAGACACAACAACAGAAATAAAATCAGAACCGTCCGTGGTTCCTTGAATGGTTTTACCACCTTTGCTTATTTGATGCGGGGACGATGCGAGCGCGGCTTGGGAGAAATGCATCGTAATACCCGTGACTGAACCCGAATCCTCCGCAACGACCGGCATGCCTTCGAGATTTCCCGATTGAGAATTGTACATGAAGATCATTGCAAACTCTCCGCTCGGTATTGAAACGGGAATCTTTATCGTCATCGGCGTTGTAGAATATCCGCCGCCGTTTGAAATGGTGATGAGAGGAGAGCTGGGATTGAACATCGAACCGAAGTTGTGACCGGTTATCGGGGCTGAGGAGATTGTGAATGTGCGATCATCCGTGTATGCCGTATCAGGCACGGTCACTGTCATACCGTTCAAAGGATCTCCGGATTTTTGGATCGTAATCGTTCCTCCACCTGTGGAAGATACGAGTTGCGAGGCAAGCTGCGTCGTCGCGCCGGTTTGGATATTATTCGACAGCGTTGGGGCCGTCGGCGAGGAGTTTTTTAGGAGACTGCAACCGTTGAATGACCATATAAGAAGCAATATGAGCACACCGGAGGTTGCATGAATAACAAAAGAGTGTTTCATCAGTTTGAAAAGATAATTGTTGACTAATAGTTTCTTAAAGTATGCGTTACGGTATGAATGAGTATATCAAATCTTTCTTATTCCAAATATAGCGTTTGCCGTTCGCATTCAATCGATACTTTGTTTTCTCAACTAATCCGATATACGATGTATAGCAACTATACTGACTGCATGTCGAGTCCGAATTGATCTGATTGGCGACAACTGAATCAGCGTATGGTTTCCACTGCCCATTAAAATATTGAAATACGTATTTATAACAGAAATACGACGACTGCGGGACGGTTACATTTGTATCTGTTGCGGCAACGACATAGTCCTCTATAATGTTGTTGAGTTGTGAATAATCAATCGTATCAAACGAATCGCCTTTCGAGGCAGGGAATTTCACGATGCGCGTTGGAGTTGAACTGGATATATTGTCTAACTGTTGATATAACCCATCGCTTTCGAGGGCATACCGCAATGGATAGGAGGCATTGATCGCAAATGCGGTGGAAGGATTGAGGTAATACCATGTGGTGCCATTGATCACTTTTTGACTGCCGATCTTCAAGGTATCAATACCGGCTAAAGCCACTGAACCATCCGGGTTGAACGTGGTATCCGCATACACCCAATAGTTCCCCGCGGCAAGCGGCATAATTACTTCTGCTTGGTTGCCTGTATGCACTGTATATTCTCTGTACCCCGCCCAGTTGGTTTCAAATGTATTATCTGTGATATAAAATCCCAACCGGTGACTGCCTGGCAGTAATTCTACAGCAGATACTCCAGGTGCTGTCCCTGAAATGAACGGCAGTTGCTGCTGATTTTCATCATAGATTCTCTCGACATAGCAACTGTTTGTTGCTACAACAGTCAGTATTGAGTCGCGAATCGTCAACCCATCGGACATATTGACGAATGCACCGGTTGTGTCCTGACCCTGGATATTGCTTTGAGGAAAAGCACCATTGCCGATCGTTCCGTTCTGTACTTGCGCCCACAAGTTACTCATCTCCGCAGGGTTTATCATAGCACTGACACCCATGTATTGCACCGTATCGTATAGATGTCCTGCGGTGTTGGCATTCTCTGCTGAATTATATGGCTGGAATGCTCCGAATTGTTGTGTAATAAGATTTGCGATACCGGGAAAATTCGGGTCGGCAACGTTAAGACTGCCTCCAGTAATGCCATAGGCAACTATTGCATGCCCCCCACCATCACGGTGAAGACGGACATACTGCGGCTGCTTGAAGAACATAAAGGCATAGGAAAAAGCATAAAATGCCAATGAAGGTCTTGCACTTTGCATGGCCGCTGTGGTTCTGACGTCAACCGAAATAGCGTAATCATGTTGCACCATCGAGGCGAATTTGTAGCCTAAGGTATCCGCCTGCCAAATTGCCGGCTTTACACCTAATGCAAGACCATACATATTGTATCTGCCCCAAAGCGGCGGCGCGCCTGTTTTTTCCTTTTGCTCGTTGAAATACCACATCATTGACATACTTTGTCCGGCGCATTGTCCGCCGGATTCGACCGTCGAGCCATAATTCGGGAATTCCCAATCGTCGGTGCCGGGCGTGAAACCTGTTTGTATATCCCCGCCAAGTTGATTACGTGGGATCGCGGAAACGACCAACGTGAGAAAATCTGTACTGTTCGCCAACCCTTGGGTAGTGCTTCCGGATTTGCTTGATCGGTGTGTTGCAAATGAAAGTGCAGACTGCGCAAAGTGCATGGTTACGCCGGTGATGGAGACGGAATCCTCGTCAATGAGCGGCATGCCTTCCATTTGTCCCGTTTGAGTATTGTACATGAAGATCATTGCAAAGTCACCGCTCGGTATCGAAACAGGGATGGTTACTGTCATTGGAGTCGTCGAGTAATCTCCGCCGTTGGAAATCGTGATGAGTGGTGAAATTGGGTTGAACAGCGAGCCGTAGTTGTGTCCGGTAATCGGCGCCGATGAGATCGTGAAGGTGCGGTCATCGGGATATGCCGTATCCGGTATGGTTAACGTCATTCCATTCAATGGGTCGCCCGGTTTTTGGATCGTGGTCGTACCGCCGGTGGCTGACGAGATGACCTGCGAGGCAAGTTGCGTGGTCGGGCCGGTTTGGATACTATATGTTTGTGTCGGGGCAGTTGGCGATGAATTTTTTAAGAGATTGCAACTGCTTACTGTGAACAGCAAAAGGATGGAAAGTAAGAGTGAGCCTGCATTAAAGAACAAGGGGCGTTTCATCAGCATAATCTTTCTTGAAACAAGTCGTTTGTAAGGAACAATATATCACTGCCGGAATGCTTCAGGGTCTCAAAACGATGATAATATTAAAATAGAAAGAAAAATAATGCAAGTCAAGGAGGAGATTCGACCGAAATTCAGATGGAAAGGGTTGTGGTAGGGATAAAATGGGGGGATAGGGGTAGCGAAGACTATTTCGCGTAGGCCGTTGATCTTTTTTCTCTGATGACGATCACTTTTATCTGGCCGGGAAATTCCATGTCCTGCCGGATTTTTGCGGCGATGTCGTTGGAGAGGCGGTCGGCAGTGAGGTCGTCCACTTTGTCAGGTTCAACGATGACACGAACTTCTCGTCCTGCCTGTAAAGCAAATGTTTTCACAACGCCTTCAAACGAAAGCGCAAGCGATTCCAATTTTTCGAGACGCTTTATATACCCTTCCAATGATTCGCGTCGCGCGCCGGGGCGAGAACCGCTGATAGCGTCTGCAGACTGGACGAGCGCAGCGTAGGGCGTTTCCATTGCGATATCTTCGTGGTGAGAACCTATGGCATTGGCAACAAAAGGATTCTCGTTAAACCGTTTTGCAAGTTCGTATCCCAACAGCGCGTGCGGACCTTCGGTATCGCGGTCAATCACTTTCCCGATGTCATGCAACAATCCAGCACGCTTTGCAGTTGTTGTATCAAGCCCCAACTCCGCCGCCATGATACCACATATCCAAGCAACCTCCATCGAATGTTTCAACAGATTTTGCCCGTAACTTGTGCGATACCGCATCTTGCCCACATGACGAATAATTTCAGGATGCACGTTGTGAATGCCCAATTCAAGCAATGCGTCTTCGCCGATTCGTCCAATTTCCTCTTCTAATTCAATGCGCACTTTCTCGACAACTTCTTCAATGCGGGCGGGATGCATGCGTCCGTCGTTCATCAACCGTTCGAGCGCGACGCTCGCCACTTCACGGCGGAAGGGGTCGAAACTGGAAATGATGACTGCATCTGGAGTGTCGTCAACAATGAGATCAACGCCGGTAACTGATTCGAATGTGCGGATGTTCCTACCCTCACGCCCGATGATGCGTCCTTTCATTTCTTCGCTTTGCAGATACACAGTGCTCACGGTTGTTTCGACGGAATGCTCAGAAGCGGTTCGCTGGATCGCCTGCATAATTATCCGCTGCGCTTCCTTTTTTGCCTCCGCTTTTGCGGCATCGCGTAGGTCTTTCACAATTTGTGCTGCTTCCGTTTTTGCGATGTTGACGAAATTCTCAATGAGTACTTTTTTCGCGTCTTCGCGCGATATGCCGGAAATGCTCTCCAGCCTTAGATTTTGCTCTTCGATAATTCGTACCGCTTCATCCTTTTTTTCTTGCAGACGCAGGTGCAGTTCGCGTGTTTTAATCTCAGCGAGTTGAATTTCCTTTTCTTTATCAGTCAAAAGATCGAGTCTATGCCTGATATTTTCTTCGTGGTGTTGAATCCGCCGCTCAGAGGATTGCAACGCGTCTCGTTTGGCGTCCGCATTGCTTTCAAACTCTTTCATGCGCCGACGAATTTCATCTTGTGCTTCAAGGAGCTTGTTCTTTTTGAGATTTTCAGCTTCTCGAATAGCTTCATCCACCAAACGTCGCGCTGTCTCTTCCGCAGCAGCAATTTTCGACGCGGAACGTCGGGAATTATTCCACCATGCCGCAGCAATAATGCCAGAATAAAAAATACCGGCAAATGGCGTCAATACTATCATGTTCTTAAAAAGAAAAAACCGCACAATCGCCGCGCGAGCAATGCTCAAGCGCTTTCACTCGGCCCCGTGCATTAAGAAGAACCCAATGCAAATATTATGGGTGCATGCCGTTGCAACTTTTGCTTCCACTGAGTTCGGCACGGCATAAGCCGCGTTTGCCGCCAAAGACGGCTGAACTACGCGCGAGGCGTTGAGGCCTGCAATTATTGCCGCGAGCTCTGCTCCCTTGAACACATTACTTGTAGGTTCTTCAATGTGTTCCGACCTGAGTAGCAAAAGTGCGGTTAAACGCACGTTCCTTTCGCACTATCTCCGTATCTCAATCTTATAGTTAATATACGATAAGAACGGTTATCTATAACGAAACACCTTATGCAATGCGCTTTTCCAAATCCTCGGCGAGTAACTCCATACGCGTTGCAATCTCGCGCATTGTTTCCTCCGCGGCGATTTGCTGCTCAGCAGCGTTCAACGCCGCCAATATTGCAATGGTATTGGTTGATTGATCCGGCGACTTCGCATGCATAAGCGACATTTGCGCATCAACAAACGACGCGGCGCGCTGCGTACGCTCGGCGCTGTCGCCGCGCAGACTGAATTCATTCCCATACACAGTTACTTTTACCGATTGCTGAGCCATAAAAACCCTAACTGAAATATAATCATATTAGTTTCGTTGCATAATTTCAATCAACTTGCGGCATTATCACCATTGCAAATGCAAATACAACAAAAGTGTATTATACCGCCAAATAATTGTCTATTTTTTTGACAATATCCTTAATCCGTTCAACGAGATCGCCACTTTCTTCTTGTGAAAACAGGCTGGGAGAGTTATTACCGTTCCGTTCACCGATATGCGAGAGTTCCATCTTGTATTCTTCCAGCGTCGCTGACATCTCGGCGATACGCCCCGCATGTTTTCGATTCAACTCTTTTTCATTCTCACATTCTTTCATAATCAACCGTATCTCTTCAGCGCGTGCGTTCAGCACATCGTCGCGATGCGCTATGATCGAGGCATAGGAACCTGCCTCCTGTTCCATAGCGGCAATAGCATCTTTTGCTTCATCGTACTGCATCTTCAGTGCATCGAACCCCGACCGAATCTTGTCGGACTCATGCTCGCTTTCCGATAGAATATCCGCCATGCGAAGAACTTCAGACGTCTGTTCATCCAGAGATTTGTTCGCCTTCGCGAGTTCTGCTGTGATTGCGGATATTTTTACGTCCTGCTCCTCAAGCAATTTCTTGAACTCGCCATTTTCAGTGCTTACGCGGTTTGCCGTTTCAACCATCGAGCGTGCCTGCTGCTCTGCCGCTGCGTTGCGCTTTTCCAGTTCGGCAATCCGTTTTTTTGCTTCGGCACTGCTCTGGAGAAGTTTCGCATTCTCTTCACGGAGCGCGTCGTTGTGTGCAATAACTTTTTTTGCACCTGCTTCAACGCGTGCGACGGCATCCGCCATTTTCTGCGCGATTGTTTCCTTTCGCTTTTCGATTGGTTGATCAGACATGCAGTATCTACCTATCTATAAAAAAATTACGACCGAATAGAAAAATGATGCCGTTGCTCAAGATCTTTTATGATCTTGGTGATGACATCTGCTGCCTCCTCATCCCGCAACGTGCGGTCATCCGCGGCGAACTCCAAAGAAAATGCCACGCTACGCGTACCATTATCCAACGGAAAAACGTCGAATATTCGTATTCCGCGCAATAAGGGCGACGATGCGCTTTTCATGATCGCCTCCTGTATTTCCTGCCCGGTCTTCTCAACCGGCGCGATGATTGCTAAATCGCGGACAATGCCCGGGAAACGCGGCGGCGCGACATAATGCGGAATCGCTCTTCCGGATGGCAGCGCAGATGTTTCAAGCATCCCCGCATATACTGGAACGTCTATATCAAACTTTTTCAATATCCCACGAGAAATCGCTCCGAACGCGCCAATTGCACGACCCGATTGGATAACGGACAAACTAGGATCACAGAACACATTGCTTTTATCTTCTACAAATTTATATTTATGAACCCGGGTTTCATAAAGAACACGTTCCACTTCGCCTTTTACATCGTAGAAATCTACAGATCGCGGTTTTGCATCCCATGACCCCAGCATATTTCCGCAGGAAGCAACAACGATCCACTCTTTTTCTGAAAATCGCTTTTCTACGTCACTATCTTTGGATTCGGTTCTCTCAGCCGTTCGCGCAATTTCAAATATACGAATATCTCGCGTTCCATGATGAATGTTTCGCGCGATTGTCGCGAGCGCTCCCGGCAGGGGCGATGGGCGAAGAACCGACATTTCACTGCTTATCGGATTTGCAACACGCACGATTGCCTCGGAAAATATATTCGCTTGCCGTTCATCAATAAGCGAGCTTGTTACAATTTCGCAATAGCCATGCGCCGATAACAGACTTCGTAACACACCGCGTACATCTTCAGGCATTGGCGCGGAACGAAGCGGCAAACGAACGGAAATATTCGGCGCGCGTGGCGCGAAACGGTCATAACCGACAACACGCGCTATCTCTTCGATCACGTCGATTTCGGATTCCATGTCAGGACGATAAGACGGAATCGCAACCTCAAATTCTGCCTCTGATTTTTTTGCTGGATTAAATCCCAAGCGGGAGCATATCGTTGTCATTTCATCCAATGGCAAAGTTGCGCCAAGTACCGCTCCAATACGCTGTGTGCGCACGCTAATGCGCTTTGGCTCGTGTTTTTTCGGATACGCGTCAATGAAGCCGGACAGGATCTCGCCTCCGGCTAACTGTTGGATAAGTTGCGCGGCGCGATTCACTGCATAAACGGTATTCTCGATGTCCGTTCCGCGCTCGAATCGGTATGATGAATCGGAGGAAAGACCGAGAAATTTTGATGTGCGACGGATAGACGATGGATTGAAATAGGCGGATTCTATAAACACATCCGCCGTGTTCTCCGATATTTCCGAATTTTGCCCCCCCATGACGCCGGCAATTGCGACAGCTTGTTCAGCGTCGCATATCATCAACGTATCGGTGCGTAGACCACGGTTCTTACCGTCAAGTGTAAGAAATGTTTGGTCTTCTCCTGCGTTGCGAACTACAATTTTCTTACCGCCGATTTTCCCAAAATCAAAGGCATGCAACGGGTGACCACATTCCATCAGCACGTAATTCGTTACATCAACAACATTATTGACCGGACGGATACCAACGCGCTGAAGACGCTTTTGCATCCATTCCGGCGAAGCGCCAATACGCACGCCGCGCACAACCCGCGCGCAATAGCGTGGACAAGAGTCAGGGTTTTGAATTTCAACTCGTGCAATGTCGCTCGCGAGAACCTTCGATTCTGCAAATTTTACCTCAGGTCGAATTACATGCGTTTCGTATAACGCGGCAACATCACGGGCAACGCCGATATGCGAGAGAGCATCAGCGCGGTTTGGCGTTACGTCAATTTCAAAAATCGTATCAGTCAAGCCGAGGTACTCACGGAACGGCTGACCAATTGTTGCATCGGTATTGAGAACCATAATACCCTCGTGCCCGCCCTGCAAGCCAAGTTCTTGCGCGGAACAAATCATCCCGTTTGATACAATACCTCGTATTTTCCGTTTTGCAATTATTATATCCCCGATAAGGGCGCCAGCGACGGCAACTGCGACGCGCTGTCCGGCGGCGACGTTCGGCGCACCGCAGACAATCTCCAAAATCTCGGCACCTACGTTGACTTTGCACACACTCAGTGCATCCGCATTCGGATGTTTGATTCGCTCAACAACATCCCCGACGACAACCTTGGGGAAACGCTCCGATTCACGGATAATCTCATCCACAGGCAATCCAGCCATTGTCAACCGATGCGCAAGTTCCTCTGCAGGGACCGATACATCAACCAATTCTTTTAACCACTCAAGGGAAATTTTCATTAATATATCTGGGGTGCAAAAATCGTGAATTAGATGAGGATATACAAATGATGAAATCCTAGCGTATTCAACCTTCGAAAAGGTATTTCACGACATTAATAGAGCAAAGCTAATGCAAGTGTAAGGATGAATGAGCAATACACTTAAAAGCAACATTACTTGGCAAGTATGCCGAGTTGCTTGACAAAATCAAGATTCACCTGCTTTTTCTTTTCAAATGTTTCATGGAAGGGTGTAAGGCGGACATCGTGGTCTATTTGACCGACCATAACACCTGAAATGCCTGCCATAAGGGTCTTTACGGCTTCAATGCCAAGTACACAGGCAAGGATACGGTCATGCGCCGAAGGCGACCCGCCGCGTTGCACGTGCCCGAGTATGCAAATCCTGTAATCTATATTATGCAGATCGTTCAACCGCTTTGCAATGTTGATTGCGCCGCCGGTTTCATCCCCCTCTGCAACGATGACGATGTTGCTACGTTTGGTGGGGCGCGCCGCAAGCAGGCGCCGCGAGAGTTCCTCGATATTCGTTTCCACTTCGGGGATGATGACATATTCCGCGCCGGATGCAAGCGCTACCTCTGTCGCGATGAAACCACTATGGCGCCCCATGACTTCAATGTAGAAGGTCCGGTCGAATGAATACGCAGTATCGCGTATCTTGTCAATGGATTCAAGCGCAGTATTCACAGCGGTATCGAAGCCGATCGTGTAGTCGGTTCCAGAGACATCATTGTCAATCGTGCCGGGCGCACCGACAACGGGAATGCCGCATTCTTCTTCAAGTGCAACTGCTCCGCGAAATGTTCCATCCCCTCCAATCGCAACAAGCCCATCAATGCCATGCGCTCGAATTTGTTGAGCTGCTTTCACCCTCCCTTCTTTCGTCATAAATTCACTCGAGCGCGTCGTTTTCAGGATCGTCCCTCCGTATTGAATGATATTTGAGACCGAATGCGCGTGCATAGGCGCGTATTCCCCTTCGATCATACCGGTATATCCCCTGTAAATACCGGTAACTTCAAGACCCGAATGCAGCGCTGTGCGCACAACTGCACGTACGCAGGCATTCATTCCCGGCGCATCGCCACCGCTTGTAAATACACCTATGCGTTTCATTGCTTCATTTCAAAATTCTGTGTATGGAATGTCGCCAGAATGCTCCAATGAGAGCATTAAAATATTTTACGGACATGTATACTCAACTATCACATCCCGACTGTCTGCTGTAATTTCTTCGAACCATACCCGCAACCTGCGTCATACCAAAACGGCGGTAGAATGCTGCAAGTTCTTCGTCGCAACATAAATCCACCATATAATAATTTGAAAGCCTTTCGAGTATTCGCCGCAGCAGTTCACTGCCTATTCCTTGATGTTGATATTCGGGCAGCACTTCTATCAATGGAATGTATGCCGAAAGAACGCCATCACTGATGGCATACACAAATCCGACTACGCTTCCTGTTTCTGCGTCTAGAGCAATTATTCTATGCGGACTATTAACCAGCAATTCAAGCAATTTTTCAGATGTAGGT
>Ga0207048_10368_pt1 | contig 11194 bp, 9 predicted proteins | sample Alteio_BWMinCont_65_FD_153301 | JGI IMG/M metagenome (GOLD analysis project Ga0207048, IMG submission 153301) | Enriched cells from forest soil in Barre Woods Harvard Forest LTER site, Petersham, Massachusetts, United States -... | ecosystem: Environmental > Terrestrial > Soil > Temperate forest >...
GAGCCGTTGGAGAATGTTGGTCGAAACCAGATAAGGAAGCACCTTGCTCAGGTTCTGGCCAACCAGTTCGGTGCGTGGCTTGCCAAGCCGTTGCTCTCCGTTAGCATTGATGTAGGAGATGCGGAAGTCCACGATGTCTTTCTTGTCGTCGCGAACGCTCTCCATGATGTAGAAGGCATCCAGGCTGCTCTCCGCCGCCACCACGAATTTCTCGTGGTCCTTATCCGCCGAGACGAGCATCCCGATCATCGCCTTGGCATAGGGAAACAACACGGCAACGCCCATGGCAACCACCACCGAGGCGGCCGCGCGAACCGTGAGCAACTCCCGGCCGTGCCCTGCAAGGGGACTCCACAACGTTGCATATCCCACAGCACGCAGTAGTCCGAAGCACACAAGAAACACGCCCAGAATATAGGTGGTCAGAGAGAATGGCACGCGATCGCGCAAGCGGTATGCCAGCCGGCCAATCAAAACGCAGATGCTAAGGCAGGTCAGCCATGCCAGCCCGTCGGAGGCCATCGAAAACAGAAGTTCACGGTGCCCCATCGGGGTTCCGGAGCCGGTTCCATTACCCGCGAAATACCTCAGTACTGCCGAGGGGCCAGGCCCCGTCAGGATGAGCAGAGCCGTCGTCGCAAAGAACACATACGACAGAATCAGCCTTGTTCGCGAGGACATCGATAGCCTGCTGGTTACCAATCGAACTCCAGATGTCGCCGGTTCTTACATAGAATCAGGTTCGAAGCCACAGCATTTACTGGGGGCATCCCCAAACATACTGGTTTTTCTCTCACCCTGACCAGCATTTCTTCGAAAAAATTGCAACTTGGTTAACTGCAGCACTGTTCCAGGCTGTAAATCACTCAAAATGCAACGGATATCGCAATTGAACGAAGCTGCAAACCTTCGATCGGCACCAGTTCGGAGCTTTCTCAGTAGCTGCCAGCGAAGATCGCCTTGAGTTTTGCCCGTAAACCCTGCTCCTCACTGGCGCGGCGAACCTGAGTCCTGTGCGTGTAGAGCAGCATTCCGATGGCGACGGAGAACTCCGGTCGCAGAAGTTCGGCCGGCATCCGCGATAGCGGAACTGGCAACCCTACCCTTGTTGGCACGCGCAACAGGCTTTCCGCGTTGTCCAGCAGTCCAGCCAGCAGCGCTCCACCGCCTGTGAGCACGCAGCCTGCACCCAGCGCTTCCAACACTCCGCCCTGGCGAAGATTGTCGCGCAACATGGTGAATAGCTCCCGCGCCCGCGGCTCCAGAATCTCCGCCAGAAACCGCTGTCGCACCAACCGCGTCGTTTGTTCACCCGCGCTCAACGATCCGGCGGCGAGGTTTCCGCCAACTTCGATCTCGTTCCCCTGCGGCACCGACGTCACCACGCAATTTCCATACACGTGCTTCAGTTCTTCCGCCTCGTCGACCGAGACATGCAGGCCAACCGCGAGGTCATTGGTAAAGTGGTCGCCGCCGATAGGCAGTACCGCCGTATGCGCGATCGAACCCTCGAAGAAGACGGCCAGTTCAGTTGTGCTCGATCCGATGTCCACGACGCATACGCCCAACTCGCGTTCGTCGGCCGAGAGCACAGCCTCGGCCGCCGCGATTCCCTCGTAAATTGTGTCTCCAACCTCAAGCCCCGCGCGGTTGGCACACGTGACGACGCTCTGCGCAACACCGCCGGAGCAGGTCGACAAGTGCAGGTTGACTTCAAGCTTGTTCCCGACCATCCCGATCGGATCGTGAATGCCCGCCTGGTCGTCCAGAATGAACTCCTGCGGCAGCAGATGCAGCACCTCGCGATCTGGCGGCAGCGCCACGGAGCGCGCCCGATCCACGGCAGCTCTCACCTCTTCGCGAGTGATCTCGCGCATCCGGCTGCCCATCGAGATTCCACCGCGGCTGTTCACCCCGCGAACATGCGTCCCGCCAATGCCAACCACAGCTGTCTCGATCCCAGCGCGCGCCACGCGTTCTGCCGTTAGCGCCGCCCGGTTGATCGCCTCTGCAGCGGGTCCAAGTTCGGCAATCAGCCCTTTGCGCATCCCGCGCGAGGCCTCGATGCCGTGGCCGCGATAGCGCAGCACGCCGTCCTGCAACTCCGCAACCAGCACGCAGATCTTACTGCTGCCTGCGTCCAGTACGGTGATCAGATTCTCTTGCTTTGTGTTCATCGCGGCGCCCCCTGCGCGGTAGCGCCCGGCCCAGAACTCTGGCCAACCATCCTCGTATGCGCGTTGTGAGTCGGCTTACCTTTTTGCTTCGCGGCCAGCCTCTTCGCCTTCGCGGAGACAATGTGACTAACAGGAGCGGCAGCAACCTTAGGTGCCTCCGGCTTCGTCGCCACGCTGACCGAGGGGCTGGATGCTTTTGCTGTAGCAGTGTCGCTGGCAGTGGACGTGTTAGCCGGAGCAGGCGCGGAACCAGGCTGCATCTCGAGCACGACCTGCTGCTCATAGCGCATGTCGACCGACGCGAGTCGCGGATACTGCGCGTGCCACTCCGCCAGGTGATCCTGATATTGGTGATATCGCTCCAAGTATTTCTCCTCGCCGAAGTGTACAAGGACGTCTCCGCCTGCGGAGCCCGCATCCGGCGCACTGCTGGGAATGATCGCCTTCACATCCTCCGGGTTCGACAAATCCACCTCGCTCAATTTGTGCGAGATGCCTTCTCCGGTTGCGTCGAGTGCGGCCATGAATCCCAAGTAAATCCTCATTCGCGCCGCGCGTGTTGAAAGCGGGTCGCCGGCCGAAATCCCCGTCAATACCGGGAACGAATACTGCGGAGCATTGCGCGCAACAGTGGACGCGCGTTGCTGGCCGGTCGCCTCGTCCACATCCGGTCCGGGCAGATCGAAAAGCACACCATTCGCGTCCACCAAACCAATCTGCGCTCCCTGGCGAACAAAGGCCACCGGAGTCCGCTCCACGATCGCCACCCGCACCCGGTTCGGCAGCAGCCGCATCACGGTCGCGTGCGCGACCCACGGCAGGCTCTCTAACTGGGCACGTCGCTCGTCCAGCGGAATGTTGAAGATATTGCGGTCCACATCCTCGCCGAAGACGCTCAGCAACTGCGGACGCGTCAGATGACTGTTGCCCGCGATCTGGATCGACTCCGAGGTGGGCACGACGAAATGCTCATCGTGCAGCACGTAGCTCTGTACCAGCAGCAGCGCCGCAATTCCCGCTCCGGCTACCAGAAGAAATCCGACGCCCGCGGCAATTCGTCCCCACAGCGTTTTCGGCAGAAGCCCGCCACGGAAGCTCAGGCGAACGGCCGGCCGCCGTCCACGAGGCACAAACTCAGGGTCAGAGTCGTAGTCGGAATAATCGTCAGTATAGGAAGAGTCGCGACGCAGAGGCATCTCAGTCACCGCGGCTCCCCGCTTTCCGGCGAGTCTGGGTCCCGTTGAGGCGCGAATCGGCTCAGGCGCATCCAGCACCGCCGAGCCACGCTTCGTAAAAAGATTGCCTGATCGCAAGGCCTTGAGCAAAGGTCGCGAGGAATCGCCACGCTCATCATATCGTGAGCGCCCGATTTTTCAGTCACCTAAGTGGGGAGGTATCCACTCAGCAACTCACCCTCAAGTTGTTACGGGAACCAAGAGACAATTGACTCACAGTGCAGCTAGCAGCATCGCCCCCGCCTGCGAAACGCTCCCCGCCCCCAGGGTCAAAATCACGTCGCCCTCGCGCGCGCCCCGTGTTAGTGCCTCGACCCCCGCCGCCATCGACTCCGCATACTCCACGCCGCTGCCCACGGTGCCCGTCCGCCGAATCGCCTCCACCAGGCCTGGCGCATCGACACCCGCAATCGGCTCCTCGCTCGCTGCGTAAATGTCCAGCACCTGCACCGTGTCCGCGTCGGCGAACGCACGCGCAAATTCCGGTTGCAGATCACGCGTCCGCGTATAGCGGTGCGGCTGGAAAAGCACATGCACCCGCCCGTACCCCGCATCCCGAGCCGCCCGCAGCGTTGCCAGTATCTCAGTCGGATGGTGCCCGTAATCGTCGACCACCGTAACGCCGCGCACCGTCCCCTTCACCTGGAAGCGCCGGTCAACTCCGCGGAAACTCGCCAGCCCGGCGGCGATCGCGTCCGGCGCAACTCCGAGCTGCACGCCAATCGCAACCGCCGCAGTCGCATTCAGCACATTGTGGCGCCCCGGAACATGCAGGGTGAATGGCCCCAGCACCAACCCGCGGTAGTTCACCTCAAACCGCCAGTGTCCCGCCGCCGCCTGACCATCTACATCCATCCGGGTGGTTGCACGGCGCTCAATCAACTGCAGCCGAAAGTCCGCACCCGCCGATTCGCCGTACGTATACACTCGCCTGCTGACCCGATCCAGCACGCCGCGCAGCAGCGCATTGTCCACACACGCCGTGGTCGCACCGTAGAACGGCACGCGATCCATGAACTCGACGAACGCTCCTTCCACATCGGCCATATCTCGATAGCAATCCATGTGTTCGCGATCGAGATTCGTCACCACCGCCAGCACCGGCGACAGCTTCAGAAATGAGCGGTCGCTCTCATCCGCCTCGGCCACAAGATACTGCGACGAGCCGAGCCGCGCATTCGATCCCAAGGCATCCACGCGCCCGCCGACTACGACGGTTGGGTCCAGATTTCCTTCGCCCCCGCCCGCACCGAGTACCGCCGCAATCATTGACGTCGTCGTCGTTTTGCCATGCATCCCGGCCACGGCGATCCCGTACTTCAGCCGCATTAGCTCCGCCAGCATCTCCGCCCGCTGAATCACCGGAATCTTTCGCACGCGCGCTTCCACTACCTCAGGATTCGTCGCCGAAACAGCCGAACTCGTTACCACCACATCACTCGCTGCTGCATTTCCCGCCGTGTGCCCTTCGTAGATCACCGCACCCATGCTGGCCAGACGGTCCGTCACCGGCGACCGCCGTAGGTCCGAACCCGACACCGCGTACCCCATGGTCAGCAGAATCTCCGCGATTCCGCTCATACCAATCCCGCCAATGCCGATGAAGTGGATCCGATGCGAGGGGGCAAATAAGAAGTGTCCAGGCAAGAACATATTCCTTCAATCTACCAGTGCCGCTTGGTGAGCCAGCCGACGTTTTCGCGCGGTAGCCCGGTAAAGCCGGAATGCGCGCACGCCGTTCATTGCAGCGCAACAGTCTGAATGCACGGGGTATAGCGCGTTTGTACGGCTAGATTGCCATATATCCTGCTCCGCAATAGACATAGAATCAGCCCTCAAATCCATCTCCTCGGTCCTGCAATTTTTTGCACGCGCAGACCCCTCGCAACCCGCAACCAAATGGCGTATCTTGTGTCTAATTCACCAGAAGTTCATTCGAGCTATCCGGAGACCGGAGACTCGATGGACGGAGGTCCTGTAATCCGCGCAACCCGCCGTTGCAAAGCCTGACCGGGCAAGCGAAGGATCATCAGGACAAGGACAAGTATGAAGATCACGCGAGTTTTGAAAAGCACGGTTGTTGCGATGGTGATCGCAGGCGCTATGCTGATGGCTCCCTCTACAGCAAGCGCACGGGTGTTCGTCTCGGTCGGCATCGCTCCCCCGCTGATTCCGGTCTATGAGCAGCCTCTGGCCCCCGGCTACGGATACATCTGGACTCCCGGCTACTGGGCCTACGGCGATGATGGCTACTATTGGGTCGATGGCGCCTGGGTCTATCCGCCCTATGTCGACGCTCTCTGGACGCCCGGATATTGGGGTTGGGGAATAGGCGGCTACTTCTGGAATCCTGGCTACTGGGGACGCCACATCGGCTACTACGGTGGCATCAACTACGGCTTCGGGTACTTCGGTACCGGCTTCTACGGCGGGTATTGGAACGGCGGCCGCTTCTTCTATAACGGTGCCTACAATCACCTCGGCTTCCACGACCACAACGGCTTTGTCTACAACCAGCCAGTCAGAGGATTTGATGGTCATCCCGGCGGGGCATCGTTCGCCCGCAACGAGGGCGGCGGCTTCAACCGCGGCAATTCGGTAGGCCCGAACCGTGGCTCCGCTCTCAACGGCAACAACTTCGCCAGCCGCGCCGGCAATCCAAATGCAGAGAACCGCGGCGGCTTTGGCGGCAACGGAGCACGTCCCGCCTATAACGCTGGAGCGGCTCGCAGCTTCGCCGGCAATAACGCCTACGCGTCCCGAGGGAACTTTGCGGCTCCGCAAGCCCGCAGCTTCTCAGCACCAGCAGCCGCTCCGCAGGCCCGCAGCTTCTCAGGTGGAGGACAGGCTCAAGCTCGCTCCTTCTCCGGTGGCGGAGGCTTTAGTGGCGGCGCCCGCGGCGGCGGAGGCTTCAGTGGCGGTGGTCGTGGCGGCGGTGGTGGTCACCGGTAAAGCATCGCCAACAAGACACAACAGGGGGCTGAGGAGAAATCCTCAGCCCTTCTTCATTTAACGCATCCACGCTCGCCAACAACGAACAATCAAGCCCTTGCCAGCTTCACAACCATCGCCGCGATCCGCTCCAGCGCTCCCGGCCGCGCCAGCGACTTCGCTCGCACCGCCATCGCCGCCCGCCGTTCCGGATCAAGCAGCAATTCGCGCAATCCATCCAGCAAAGCCGCGGGCGTGACATCGCGTTGCAGCAGCATCACCGCCGCACCGGCCTGCACCAGCACCTCCGCGTTCTTCCGCTGATGATCGTCTGCCGCAGCCGCAAACGGAACCAGCAGGGACGGTTTACCCGCGGCGCACAACTCCGCCACCGTGCTCCCCGACCGCGCCAGCACCAGGTCCGCCGCTCCATACTGCGCCGGCATGTCCGTCAGAAACGCCTCCACCGACCACCGCGCCGGATCGGCCCCGCTCGCTGCAAATGCTGCGCGCGTTGTATCTAGATTTCGCGCACCGGCCTGGTGCACGATCGTCAATCCCGGCACCGCATCCAGCAAATCCGCCGCAATCTTCGGCATCGTCTCGTTGAAGACCAGCGCCCCATTGCTCCCCGCCGTCACCAGCAACCTCGGCGGCGCGCCAAGCGGCCTCGGCGGCAGCGCAAATATCTCCGCCCTGACTGGAACCCCCGTCACCTCGGCGTTGCGAAAGTACTTTGCCGTCTGCTCGAAGTTCACGGCCGCCGCACTTACCCATCGTCCCAGCCAGCGATTCGTCATTCCCGGTACCGCATTCGGCTCGTACGCCAGTGCGGGCACGCGCATCAGCACTGCCGCCAGCATTCCAGGTCCGCTCGCATATCCACCAACGCCCACCACCACCTGTGGCTTGAACTCGCGCAGAAGCCGCACGCACTCCACCACTCCGAGCGGCAGATCGACCGCGGTCCGCAGTCGCGTCGCCAGGCTTACATTCTTCAATTGCCCCGACCGCACCAACTCCAGCTTGAATCCAGCCTCCGGCACCAGCCGAGTCTCCAACCCGCGCGCCGTCCCCACAAACCGCACGTCTGCCCCATGCGCATCGCGCAACTCCCGCGCAATCGCCAGCGCCGGAATCACATGCCCGCCGGTCCCTCCACCTGCTATCAGAATTCTCAGCGCCGTCCCGCTGACTTGCTGGCTCGCTGACTCGCTGACTCGCTGCACTTAATCAATCTCACGCGTAATATTCAACAGCACGCCCATCCCCGCTAGCGTAAAGAACAGTGACGTCCCGCCAAACGAGATGAACGGCAGCGTGATTCCCTTGGTTGGCACCAGCGCAATCGCAACGCTCATATTGAAGAACGCCTGGATAAGCACCGCGCTCGTCAGTCCGAACGCCAGGAACCGCGCAAACGGATCGGTCGACAAAAATGCGGCCCGCAATCCGCGGTAGCCGAACATGCAGAACAGTCCCACCAGCGCCAGCGCGCCCAATAGCCCAAGCTCCTCGCAAATGTTGGCGAAGATGAAGTCGGTGTGCGATTCCGGAAGATAGAACAGCTTCTGCACGCCCTCCATCAGGCCGCGCCCCCACACTCCGCCGGTCCCCACTGCAATCAGCGACTGCATGGTGTGGAATCCCTTGCCTAGCGGGTCCAGTTCGGGATGGAAGAAAATTTCCATGCGCGCGCGCCGGAATGGCACCATCCACAGCATGTAGTACATCACCGGCGAGGACGCGAGCGCCGCCAGCCCAATCCACTTCAACTGCATCCCGGCGAGATACAACATAGCCATCGTCACCGCCGCGCACACCAGCGCGGTGCCCAGATCCGGCTCCTTCAGAATCAGCCCGACGAAGACCAGCGGTGGCAACGCCGCTTTCAGGATCGTGCCCTTCCAGTCGTCCATCGTGTGGATTCGCGTCTGCAGAAAGTAAGCCAGAAATAGCACCAGCACAGGCTTCGCAATCTCAGAGGGTTGAAGCGACATACCTCCAGAGCCGATCCAGCGATGCGCGCCATTCACGCTGTGCATGGCAAACACCACCAGCAACAGCATGATCGTTACCGCGACCGCCGATGCCACCACCGGATAGCTGTTATACCGCCGGTAGTCCACCCGCATCAGGAGGAACAGCGCAACCATCCCGCACAGCGCGAACCCCGCCTGCTTCGCCACGTACTTATACGGCGAACCCCACTGCGCCTGCGACATCACCGCGGACGCCGAGAACACCATCACCAGCCCAAACAGCACCAGCAGCAGCACGGTCCCGAACAGCCATTTGTCGACCCCAACCCGCTTCGCCATCGAACTCCCACATCCAGTTGTACTTAGTCGAACCGCTAACTGGCGGGCTTGCTAACCAGTTGCGCTACCAATTCCTTGAAAACCCGTCCCCGATGTTCATAATTCTCAAACTGATCGAAGCTCGAGCAAGCCGGCGCCAGCAACACAACATCGTCAGCCACCGCGCCTTCTGCGGCCTTCCGCACTGCTACATCCAGCGTAGTCGCTGAAACTATCTTGACGACTCCCGCCAGTTGCCGCTCGATCTTCTCCGCCGCTGAACCAATTGTGTAAACAATTCTGCATCGCTCGCGCAGCAAATCGCTCAACTCGGCGTAATCCGAGTTCTTATCCTTGCCGCCGAGGATCAAATGCACGCCGCCTTTGAACGCCTCCAGCGCCTTCTTCGTCGCGTCCACATTCGTAGCCTTCGAGTCGTTGTAAAACTCCACGCCACGCACCGTTGCCACATACTCCAGCCGATGCTCCACTGCCTTGAAACTCGCCACCGAAGCGCGGATCGAATCCGCCGCTACGCCGCCCAGTCGAGCCGCGCACACAGCCGCCAGCACATTCTCCACGTTGTGAGCGCCCTTCAGCGGAATCTCCGCCACCGGCAGAATCGGCTCTGCCTTCGAGCCCTCACGCGGGATGAACAGCACGCTCTCCCTATGCACGAACGCGCCCTGCTTGATCGGCCGCCGCCCGCTGAACCAGAACACCTGGGCCTGCGTCTTGCCCGCCAACATCTGCGTCGGCGTGTCCTCGCCGTTCAGCACCAGGAAGTCCTCCGCCGTCTGGTTCTCCGTAATCCGCGTCTTCATGGCCACATAGTTCGCGAAAGTTCCATGCCGATCCAGGTGGTCCGGCGTAATGTTCAACACCACGGCAATCTGCGGATGAAACTCGTCCACCGTCTCCAACTGGAAGCTCGACACCTCCAGCACGCTCACCGTCTCTGGCGTGCTCGGCGCGATCAACTCGATCACCGGCGTCCCGATATTGCCACCCACCAGCGTTGGCCCGCCCGCATCCGCAAAGATCTTGCCCAGCAGGGAGGTAGTGGTCGTCTTCCCATTCGACCCCGTAATCGCTACTACCTTGCCTTGCAAATAGCGGCTCGCCAGTTCGAGTTCGCCGATGATCGGCAGCCCAAACGCCCGCACCTGCTTCAGCTCCGGCGTATCGTACGGAACCCCCGGCGACACCACAATCAAATCCTGCCGCCGAAAAGTCAGCAGCCCATGCCCACCCGCCTCCACCATGATTCCCGCGTCCAGCAGTCCCGGAATCTCTTTCTCCAGCGCCGCCATGCTGCGCGTATCCGACACCGTCACGCGCGCACCCTGGTCACGCAGAAACAGCGCTGCCGCCATCCCCGACTTCCCCAACCCAACCACCAACACGCGCTTATTCTTCAGTTCCATTTAATGTCCTTGCGCCAACAGCCAAAGATAGGCACAAACCGGGACCAGCAGCAGCGTAAACAGCCACCTAAAAGATCCACGCAATGCCGCGAAGATGAACATACCAAACGCTACCACTTGTATCCAGACACCCGCAGTTACCACGCGCGTATCTGAACTCGGGTAGACCATTGTGACTAGTCCCGCAAAGAGTACCGCAACACCGCTGCGTCCAACCTTTGTAGTGATCTTCATCGTAGCTTCAGCGTAGTCAGCGCGAACAGCGCGAATACCAGCGCCATAATCCAGAACCTTACAATCACCTTCGACTCGCTCCACCCCATCAGCTCAAAGTGATGGTGTAGCGGAGCCATCTTGAAGATGCGTTTCCCATTCCGCAGCTTGTAACTCCCCACCTGCAGAATCACGCTCAGCGCCTCCAGAATGAAAACGCCCCCGATAAACGGCAGCAGCAACTCCTGCTTGATGATTACCGCGACCGTCCCAATCGCGCCGCCCAGCGCCAACGATCCCACGTCGCCCATAAACACCTCGGCTGGGTGTGCGTTGTACCAAAGGAACCCGATGCTCGCCCCCACCATCGACCCGCAGAAGACGGTCACCTCGCTCACCAGTGGCATCCGGTCCAGCTCCAGGTATTCCGAAAAATTCACGTGCCCGCTCACATACGTCAGCACCGCCAGCGCGCCAGCCGCGATGATCGTGCACCCAATCGCCAGTCCATCCAGCCCGTCTGTCAAGTTCACCGCATTGCTTGATCCGGCGATCACCACCATCACAAACAGCACGAACGGCATGAACGCCAGCCAGTGCATGTGCGGAACATGCCCCATCCAATCCCACACCAGGTCCGGCCGGAACCGCTTCACAAACGGCACCATCAAGCGCGTCGAATAGCTCCCCCGCAACTCCAGCCGCAACAGCGCAACTGCCACCCCCGCGCTCGCAATGAACTGCAAGCCCAGCTTCTGCCACGCGGTTAACCCCTTGCTGCGCTTCCGCACCACCTTGATGTAGTCGTCGGCAAACCCGATCGCGCCAAACGCCAGCGTCGACAGCACCGCAATCCACACCGCCATGTTCGAAAGGCCAGCCCACAGCAGCGTCGGCACCAGGATCGAAAT
>Ga0207048_10419_pt1 | contig 11049 bp, 6 predicted proteins | sample Alteio_BWMinCont_65_FD_153301 | JGI IMG/M metagenome (GOLD analysis project Ga0207048, IMG submission 153301) | Enriched cells from forest soil in Barre Woods Harvard Forest LTER site, Petersham, Massachusetts, United States -... | ecosystem: Environmental > Terrestrial > Soil > Temperate forest >...
ATGGGTGGGTGTTTCCTAGGGGTTTGCGCTACCTGTGCGGAGGTTGCGGACTTTGCGGAGGTTGGGAGAGTGAAAAGATACAGAATCTGCAGATTTTGCGAAGTATTGTCCTCTTCCTTGTAGGGGCGGGGTCACCCCGCCCGAATCTGCTCCTTCGCCCCACACTTCGCTTTGCTCTGTGCAGGCTCCGTGGGGAGAGGGCTGGGGAGAGGGGAGGTTGCGGATGCGTAACTGCCAAGCCGCGTAGCGGCGAAATATGTATAGCCGGGGGCGTAAGCCCCCGGAATCCATTTCTAGAAAACAATCAAGCCCCATCGGGGTGACATATAAAACGGTGGATGAATATGAAACCCCTAAAGGGGTTTTGGTTATCTTCTACAAAACGTTTCCTACCAATATAGCATCCCTACAGGATGCTGTGCGTCCTCTTCCTCTAAATCCTTTTAATCCTTCAAATCCCGGTTCAGACAATGCATTTGAATACTTCGCGGAGGCGTTGCGCCCTCTCCCCTTGCGGGAGAGGGCAGACACGCGACGCGTGTCGGGTGAGGGGAAAAGCATTATAGTAACCCCCGACTTTAGTCGGGGGAGAAACGCCCTAAAAACTTAGGGCTTTAGCCCAATCTAATTCAATACTCACGTCGGCAAAATTATGTCGCCCCTACGGGGCTTGTTATATTTTTTGGGGATGGTTTTCCGGGGGCTTACGCCCCCGGCTATAAACATTCCGCCGCTACGCGGCTTTGGTATGCCGTGCGTCCTTCCTCTTAATCCTTAAAATCCTATAAATCCCGGTTCAGACAATGCCCCGCCGCGGTAAGGGAAACAGCCGCCAAAAACTTTTCCCTTGGTGCCATTGTTTTGCATTTGAGATTTTGCTATATTTCTTAATAATTCCCAATACGTTAACAATATCTTGCGGATAGAAAGATGAAAAACTTCTTCGTTATTCTTTTGTTTTCCGTCTCCTCGTTTGCCTTCGCTCGCTGGCACACCTCCCCAACTGTTAATACCCCAATCGTTACTGCAATCCAAGAACAACTCAATCCATCTTTTGCAAGCGATGGACATGGTGGTGCAATCATCGCGTGGCAGGATTTGCGCAACGAAGGTACGCCAAATATCTATGCTCAGCGTGTGGATGCGTATGGAAAAATAAAATGGGCGCAGAACGGCGTTGCAATTTGTATGGCTGCGAATGGGCAATATAATCCTATTGTTGTTGCTGACACAAACGGCGGTGCTTTTATTATATGGCAAGATTTAAGAAATGCAAGTAATTATAATGCGGCAGCAAACGATACAGATATCTTTATTCAGCATGTAGACAGCATTGGAAAAATTTCGTGGAATTTAAATGGTATGCCCTTATGTAATAAATCAAGCCAAAAAAGCGATTTAATAGCATTAAATGACGAAAATGGTGGTGTATTCGTTGCATGGGAAGATTATCGAAATTGTTTAGGGTATAAAGATACAGCAGTTGATATAAGACGACCAGATCAAGTACCTTTGTTTGTTATTGATACAATTTGTACTGTTACGGTTAACAATCCTCCTCGTATTTATCTACAGCATGTTACTATCAATGATTCTATGTGGACTGTTGATACTATAGGAATTCTATCTTGTGATTCTACCCATCGTTTCTCACAAACATTTCCGCAATTTATTTCAGATGGTCACGATGGTGCCTTTCTCACATGGCAGGACAACCTGCCCACATCAACGACAATTCGCTGCCAGCATTTTGCACCGGATGGTTCGATGATGTTGCCTGATACAGGCATGCCCGTTAGTGATTACGCTTCTGATAAAGACAGCCTTGTTGCTGTGTCGGATAATCACGGGGGGTTCATCGCCGCATGGGAGGACAAGCGCAATTATACTAATACTGGGTTGGATATTTACGCCCAGCGCGTCAGCGACAGCGGTAAGATCGTTTGGACACAAGGGCGTTGGGGGGTACCCGTGATTACTATAGAGCAGGATCAGTTTTCCCCTCAACTCGCCGCAGACACCGCAGGCAACGCGTTTATCGTCTGGCAGGACAGGAGAAATTTTTACAGCACACCGAATTACTTCGGCATTGATTTGTTCGGGCAGATGCTGAACGCCGCCGACGGCACTCCTAAATGGACGGCTGATGGCGTTGGGCTTGTCGTTGCGCCGCAGGACCAATTTAACCAGCAAATTCTTTCAGATGACTTCGGCGGGTTTTACCTTTCATGGGTCGATAACCGCGCCGCAGGTGGTACGAACGAGAATAATTATTACACGAGTTCTCATCTTTACGCCAAGCACGTCCGCGCGGACAGCACTAACGCGTGGGGCGGCGCAACGGGGCTGCCCGTCTGCACTGCCGCAAGTTTCCAGAACCAGCAGGTGATGATGACTGCCAACGGGAGTATTTTGCTCGCGTGGCACGACGAGCGCAACGCCGGCAGCAACAACGGCGCGGAGCAAGGGGATATTTACGCGCAGTGGGTGCTCCCTCCCGGAACAGACATCCTCGGCGTTGCGGGCGACACGCTGAAATTCGGCAATGTTGTTCCAAACGCAACCGATACGACCGCGCTTAACATGCAAAACACAATGATTGCTTCTGGTATTCATATAGACAGCATGCCTGTATCAGACCCACATTTTCGTTCGCTGTTGCCTAAAAATGGACAGGCATTCGCCGTCGGCGGGGGGAGTGTAAAGGCAACGTACCAGCCTGATACAATTGAATTGAATACCGGAATCATGAGCGTGTACAACAACATGCTCGATTACCCCGATACGGTCTACCTAACCGGCAACGGCAATGGTCCCATGTACGCGGCAAGCAACAATACGATCAACTTCGGCAATGTAAAACTTGGCAAAACCGACACGAACGGCGTAACGGTATTCAATCACGGCAATCAGGCATTGACATTTTCCTCAGTAACGGCAACTCCAAGTATTTTCACATCATTGCAGAATACCCTCACCCTCACTCCAGGGGATAGCGCGCGCGTCGCGGCGGCATTCACGGCGGATTCCATCAAATCGTATCAGGGGAAGCTGGCGCTTGTCAGCAACGCCTACCCGCCGCAGGATTCAATCATTCTTTTGGCAATGGGAACCTCGGCGGTGCGAGAAGAAAACCTTGCATCGGCAAATTATTTAGGACAAAACTACCCCAATCCCTTCACTTCATCTACTACGATTGATTTTGCTTTACCGCAAAATGAGAATATTACTTCACTGAAAGTGTACGATCCGTTGGGAAGAGAAGTTGCTGATTTAACCAATCACATACATCCCATCGGACATATTCGTCCGATAGGAGATGGCACTGTTGAATTTAATGCAAGTGGTCTGCCTGAAGGCGTGTATTACTACGTGCTGCAAACCTCCGGCGGACGCATGACGCGGGAGATGTTTGTGGTGCGGTAGGAGATTTTCCCCCTCACCCTGCCCTCTCCCTCAAGGGAGAGGGAAAAAAGCGGGAGATGTTTGTGGTGAGATAAGACACGAATATTTTTTTCGCTATTCTATAATCTTTTCATTTTTCACCACCGCAACATTGGTGTTACGAAGAGAAAATCCCCCGGTTCATACGGCTGCGGAATGCGCAGCCCCGATATTTTCAACGCGGAGCCGGAAATCCAAAAAGGTCCGGCAATATGCAATTTCACCTGAAAAAGAATGGACGTGTTGTAATATTGCGCGGATAATTCCGCGTCGTCGTGCGTGGATACGAAAGATATTTTTACAATAGGCGAGATGATAGTCGTGGATGGATTTGCGGCGTCAATGGCAAGCCATCCCGGCGGCGGAGTGATGCTGTCGTGTTTCACGACGTGCATTCCGCCCCCGAACGACAATTGCACTGCGCCGAGCGGCTCCACCGGCTCCGCAAACGAATACACCAGCTGCCCGATGAAGGAAACATAATTCGCGATTGGCGGATAAATGAACGCGCCATAGAGCGACGTTTGTTTCGACATCGTCGCGAAGGCTATTTCACCGCTCCAATCCTCAACGTTGAATTCAAGTGATCCGCCGAATGCGCCGTCCATCAATCGTTTGTCAACAAACCACACGCGCTGCAATCCCGGCGAAAACGGTCCCTGGAATAAAAGCTTAAAGTACGTATTCGCCACGCCGACGCGGAACATGCCGTACTCCCACCACGGCATTTGGACTGACGAATTGCCAATCTCGTCAACGATCGTATACGTCGGAGAGATTCGCGCCTCTTGATCATCAAGCGCCAGTGTAATACGCTCGGGATTTTGCCACAAGTATCCGCACAAGCGCTCTTCCGGCGCGGTTCTATTCAAATCGTACGCGTAACTGCTTCGTCCGGCGATGAAATTATAAATGTCCTCGCCGAGCATTGCGCGCAACTTGTCTGTCGAAGCAATGAGTATCGTATCGTATTGGATTGAGATGAGTTGACGGGTATTGTCGTCGGTATTTTCCAACGCGGTAACGACAAGGTCTTCCTCCTGCGACTGATACGTAAGAAAAGCGGCGCCAACGCTGTCGTGGCGTACGAACTGCAGGTATTCTTTCATCGCTTCAAGCGTTTCCGACCGGAGTTTAGCATCCTTAATAACCCACTCGCTCGTCTGGGTTGTCCCATGCGCAACGCCAGCGAAAAACGTAACGCCTACGACAATATAGAGTGCTGCGTATTTCATCAGAAAAAGATTCGCGGTGAAAATGTCCACATCATCGACCGTTCCCATGCATCCGGAGAAAATATCAGAGAGTATTGGGCTTCAACGCCGATCCACGACGCGAAATTATACGCTGCATCAATTGTCAGCGTACCGTTGTAATATTGCAAGGAGCCTGCAAACACGGGAAGCGATTCTTGGATATCCGCGGAAATGAATTCCGCTTTTAGATACGGACCGCCCCTGAATACTCCTCGGTTAAGATCAACGATCGCTCCGTGTGTTGTACTGTCATAATACCCTGATACCACCTGATGCAATCCGCCCCCGAATTTCATCCGCAGCGCCCCAGGAAAAAACGATTTGATCGTATAAGGAAGAATGTAATATACCTGTATGATATCAGAGATATAATTGACTTTCCCGGGTTGAACCGTTGGTAAGCCCACGATAGGATGCGTGAGGCTTGCATACGCCAGTTCGCCGCCCAGCGATCCGACGTCAAACGCGGCGCCGCCGCCGAATCCGGCATCAAGCGCATGCGGCGTGAAAATCGGCGTGCTATTCGATCCGGGCAGCGGACTTTGCACCCACACTTTTATAAACTCATGCGCCACTCCGAACCGAAACGATCCGCTATTGAGAAACGTTGAGGGATACCCCAGTTCATTATTTCCGAAATCAAGAAAGACCCCAGCCCTGTCGGCAAACCGGGCAAATATATACATCATGGAAATCGTATAATCATCCGGTGACCACCAAAACATGTCCTTTAATGTTTTATATGATTGTATTTCTTTCAGCGACGCGTTGAAATCTGCAACTCGCACAACGGACGGGTCGCTAATTGGTTCTTCCCGCCAAAAATAACTGCGTTCAATCAACCGGCTAATAAACGCCGAGTCCAATAATTCCTGCAGATTTTCTTCCTCAATGACAGGACCCGCCTGCACCTGCACTAACGTGCGCTCCGGTAAAGATGACAATTGTTTGCGCGAGACTGATACGACCAGACTGACGCTTTCATCTTCACGCAGTAGCTGGGCATCGGGATTAACATTGTACAAGTGCTTGTTTATTCTCTGAATGATTTGGTGCGCGATATCCTGCTTGAGCGTGCTGTCCTGCAATATCCAGCGGTAGTACTCGATTTTTTGTCCATAGCCAAGATTCGCTTGTAAAAAAAACAATACCCCTAAAACAAATGTTGCGCGTCGAAAGAGAAATGGAGACAGAGTTGCGCTCCCTTTTTTAAAAATGCCGGGTAACATCGGTTGACTTGAAAGCTAATCCGCGGGAATCTATCGCATACACGTCAAGAACAACGTCGCCGGAGCCATGTCGCATCAGATGCCATTTTTGAATGTGCGCTTTCGTGAGATTGTCATACTTATACTGGTCGGTCAGCTCTTCAGGCTCGCCAACGGAAGACGGGGCTTCACGCACCAACAAACGCGCCCTATTGGGTTGATTGCCATAATGCCCATACGATTTCGTAGTTACGACGAAACCGTCTTTGTCCTGCTCAATACTGAGAACTTCCGGGTAGGGCAAGGTGACAATCGGCATTTGTGTCTGTCCCACCTGGTTCCCGTTGAGAAAACTCGCCAACGTCACCTGTTCGCCGATATTTGCACGATCGGGCGCAAATGTTACCACCGCTTGATTCATTGCGCGGGATATTTTCACAACCGGACCGACGCCCAATTCGATTGAAAGTTGTTCGGAAGGGATGTCTTTCGTCCGAACGTCGAATGTATATTCTTCGCCGGCATACAATGATTTCGGGAAATCCGGTTGCGGCATCTCTTGCACGTTGACGCGGAAGGAGGCGGTTACCTTCTCGTTGTCCATCAAACGCGAACCTTCTATATCGACTTGCTGCGTACCCGCTTGGCTAAACAAGCCGGAGACATCGAACGATGTCGCGCTCGTTATGTTCACTTTAACGGCGCCGGATGAGGAAGAGATTTTCCTCGCCAACTGGGAGCGCACGTCAGCACCGCTGACGATGATGCTGTTCGACCATGGAACATTTACGAATGCCCCGACAACATCTTTCTGGGGACTGATGTTAAACGGCACATTCAACATCATCGTCGGAGGATTCTCTTCCGGCGCCTGCAATCCCAGCGCATAGGTGTTGATCGTGAAGACAACGTTGGCATTCATCGTCGAACCTCGCTCAGCAAGTACTGATGCGACTTCCTTGCGGATGGCTTCGTCTTTCAATTCACTCGGTGGCGCCGGGTCAGCGGTTGCGCGAATCGTTACACGGTAGACATGGTTGCCGTTTATCGTATCAGGAGACCATTGAAAGAATGCGGAATCGCGCGATCTCTGCTCAAGCATTAAGCGCTCCGCGGGTAATATTTCGCCGGAGATGGTATCAATAACCGAAACGATAGAAAAATCCGCCCTGTCAAACGATCCACGAGCGACCACCACATTTGTGGTATCGCGCTGGAGCACAAGAGAAGAATCCGGTTTTACCCCCGTTGGAAAAAATTGATATGTCAAACCAACCTGTTTTGCAGAGACATTGAAATCCGGGCGCGAAAGCACGGCGAGCGCTTCGCTCAACTGCTGCTCTTTTATGTTGCGCTCGTTCGCAATTGCCAAAAGCGTGACAATAGACGCAAGATAAAGAACAAAATAGATTTCAACGGTTCGTTTCGGAAGTTTTTTCATTCCTGTCGGCGTATGGCGTCTGGATATTTGCATGCGTGTCTTCTGAATTTCCGTTTTCAGAAAATTTTTGTCCCGAAATCACGCGTTCAAGCTCGCGGCGCACTAAATATTCCAATTCCTTTTCCGTGATGCGCCTAAGATTGGCGTTGATTTCCTGCATACTCGCGCTGAGAGCGTCAAGCGGCTTCTTCAATTGGGCGATCAACTCGACGCTTTCTTTGCCCACGGAATTCTGCGATGGGTAGGTGAATTTTTGCGAGAGTTCTTTCATATACGACTCCTGTTTGTTTGCCATTTCCGTCAGATGCCTGCCCAATGCGGCGTTCATCGTTCCAATATCCTGAAGTTCATCGTAGATTTCCCGGAACAAGGGCAGATATTCTTTTGCCGAATTGTCCACCTTCGGCTCCTCGGCATCGATATTCAGGTATGCATCTTCGGGCGTATAAAACATCACGATGAAAAGCACAAACAGCATGCTCGCCTCGATTCCCACGCCAATGAGCGCGGTGCGCTCGTTGATCAATTCGGCAAAGCGCAAACCGACGAACACGAGCAACACAACCGCGCCGAGATACACGAACGCCTGCACCGTATTGCTGAAATGCTTGTAACAGACTTCTTCCATCCATACACGCGTGCCGACCCGCAGACCAAGTTTATGCTCGATCGTAATGGGATGCTCCGCTTCGGTCAGGTACAGCGTCCTGCCGAACATACACAGACGCCAGCACGAAAGCATCAATGCGAGTTTCCAGCGGCGCGCGACAACCGTATTCTCGTACCAATAGCGTTGCAAATACTTCCGTCCGGCAACGGATGCGAGATTGTCTATGTTTTGTTCCATGTATTTTCTCCGCAAGGGCTTGATTAGTTACATATAAGATACCTAATTTGACGGACGGTGTCAAGCATCAATTCGGAAACATGTATTTTTCATTTTTTTGCTTTCTTTTATTACAGTTTTTCCAATGTAACAAAAATAAATCCTCACCGGTATTATGATATATCGCCGTAAAAATAACCGATGACGTTTAAAGGGCGAAGATGATTTTTCTATTATTATTTCCGCGCGTATGTACCGTTTTTGCGCCTCATTAAGTTTTTCCGTAGCGCTCTTTTTCGCAGGTTTGCACGTTGCCACCGCGCAAACGCTTGGCTGCGACAGTACGGATGCCTGCATCGGCAACGCTTTGACGCTCAATGGCGCCAATCAATACGTTGATATTCCGAATAATCCTGTTTTCTATTCGATAGATTCGCTGGGCGCATTAACCGTGGAAATGTGGATGAATGTGGTGCCGCAGCCGGGGAAGGTGCAGATAGTTGCGGGTAAATGGGGTCCGCGAACTGACCGGGACGATGAGTGGTTGATGCTGATTGATCAATTCGATACATTGCGCTTCGAGGTAAGCAACGGAACCTCCAATGCAGGCAATGCAGACAATACACAAGCAAAATTCAAGATAACGGCTTATTATAACACGTGGATTCACGTCGCGGGCGTCTGGGACAGCGTCACCAAAAGCGTTAGGTTATATGTGAACGGCATACAGGTCGACAGCGAATACAATACCGAGTATCCGGCGCGCTCGTTACGAAGAACGTCCCTTCCTTTTTTTCAAATCGGCAGCTTCAACGGTTTTCTGAATGCCCCGGCGAATTATCAAACGTTCGACGGGCAAATGGATGAAATACGCATCTGGAATGTTGCACGACCGGCGGACTCTGTGCGGTGCAGCCTTTACAGACATTTTGACGGCACCGAGAACGGCTTGGTAATGTTCGACCGATGCAACGGCAGCGTGTATCCTGATTCCTTGTGCGATGCAAGCGAGAATGGCAACGACGGAGCGATGCGAAACGGCGCAATCGTGGCGCCTTCAACGCGCATTATTCCACAGTTTTTACTCTCCAGCATAGATACGATGAAACTGGCATTGTTTTGCAACACAGATACCACGGTTACATTTACGATTACGGACACTTCCGTCTGCGGCGACGCGATACAACTCGCTGCATCAGGAATAAGCGGCATTACCATTGCCCCACCCTCTGCGACAATGAATTCGCATGTTCCTCAGACGTTCACGCTTTCGCTTGCATCGCAGGCGCTAGGACTTAACAACGGCGTGATTACAGTGCAGGCGCAGGGAAGTTGCTCCCCTCCGTTGGTTATTCCGATTGTCTTCACGCGCAACACCCCGCTTACTCTTTCGCTTGGTGCAATAACATACGACACGCTGCACGGTTGCCAACAGGCGCTATTTGAGGATTCGACGCTGCAAATTTGCAATACATCCGGCGCACCTTTGACTATTTCAAGCATTACGAAACAGCTTTCACAATTTGATACGGCGTTTATCGGCGGCTGGTCGCCACCGTACACGCTGCAACAGGGAGCGTGCGTGCAAATGCAGATTAGGTTTCAGACTGCAATCGACGGGACATATAACGACACATTGCACATTATTTCCAACGACTCTTGCGCCGGAAGCGGAACCGTCGTTTTGCAAGGAACGATGCAGCATTATTTGAACACCGTCGATTCCGTCAATTTCAACAACGTATTTCTCTGCGGTCAATCGGCGTACGCCGGAGAACTGGTGAATATCGCGAACATTGCCGCAAAATCTCAGTCGCTCACTATCACAGGCATCAAAAGCCAGTCAGGGGTATTCTCGTCGTCGGCGATTCTTCCGCTAAAAATACAAGGCGGCGCAAAGCAGCAGATATTGGTAACGTTGCAAACCTCGTCAACGGGATACTTCAGCGATTCGCTCATCATCACTGCCGACGAAAATGGATGTACGGTTACACACACTATTTATGTGCAGGCAAACGTTGTGAAAATTGATCTTTCTGTTTCTCCTGCCGCACTCAATTTCGGGAATGTCATCGTCGGCGTTTCTTCAGCGTTGACTTCAACTTTAAAAAATCTCGGCGTTACGCAGGCGGGAGCGTTCGCATTTTTGGACAGCGCGAAGGAGTTCACTGTCAATCCGCCTAATTCATACTTCCTTCTTCCCGGGGGTAGCGCTGTAATCGGCGTAACATTCACGCCGACGGATACGGGAACGTTTTATGATACGTTATATGTACAGGATACTACATGCCACAATATTGTGGCGATTCCTCTTCAAGGGACGGGTATTTTCGGTCCGGTCGGCATTTCGCCTGCATTCATTCAATATGGCGCAGTGTTCAATTGTGATTGCAGTTATGATACGATAACGCTCTATAACAACAGCGGTACGCCACTGACAGTCAATTCCGCGACACCGAATGGCGCCGGTTTCTCGGTCATTCAACCTATAATTACAAATATCAACGCAGGTGATTCAGCAAAATACGTCGTCGCATTTTGCGGATCATCCGTCGGAGCGAATGGCGGATATACCGGAACGGTAACGTTCAGTACCAACAATGCGACAACCCCGGCATTAACGGCGCGACTTTCAGCGGTGCGCACATCTGTCATCTTCGATGCGCCTGTGTTCACCGATTACGGCATCGTCGAGGTGAATACGACGAAAGATTTTGTGATTAACATTCAAAATGCAAGCATTGCAGCCGTATGCATTGATTCAATCGTTGTCCCGCCGGGATTCACAGTTATTTCAACGAATCCAGTCATACCCGATTCTCTTGGTTCAACGCGCATCATCGCAATTACGCTGCGTTTTTCGCCGACCGCACA
>Ga0207048_10420_pt1 | contig 11009 bp, 7 predicted proteins | sample Alteio_BWMinCont_65_FD_153301 | JGI IMG/M metagenome (GOLD analysis project Ga0207048, IMG submission 153301) | Enriched cells from forest soil in Barre Woods Harvard Forest LTER site, Petersham, Massachusetts, United States -... | ecosystem: Environmental > Terrestrial > Soil > Temperate forest >...
CGCCGCAGTCAATCCAAGGCCGTGGGTCTGATAATAGGGAGCCGCAAATTTCTCAAAATAATCCTGATAGGAATACCGGAGGATTTCCTGATAGACCGGCTCGCGCCTGTAATTGTGTATCGGGTGGTGCAAAACGCCCTGATTGTTCCGCCGCTGGCTGCTGTAAATAATATCGCGCAGCATGAATCGAAATGTCATGCCGATGAGAAACTTGGATTCGATGGCGCTGAAGGGCAGGGTGGATCGTGGCGTGAGGGTAAGCTTGCTTAAAGCGGCCACCTTGAGAAAAGTATTTTCGATGTTGTCAGTTCGATTCGTCTCCGGCCAGTCCAGGGGCGCACGATAAAATTCGTCCAGCTTGGAAATGCCTTGCGCCAGTCGAACGGGTGTGCTGATGGCGACGATGCGGTCAAATTTGATCAACGGCGATTGGTTCGTCGGTTCGGTGGCCGCGATGAACAAGGATTGGAATGCGCCCATGGAATAACCCATCAACGCCCGGTTGCCCAACCGATTCGGATATAGCATATGCAGGCGGTGATCAATTTCCGTCAACGCAACATGCAAATCGTGACCGTCCACCGGCAGATAAGCGGGCAGCGCCGTGGTCGAGGCATTTTCCATGAACTCGGAATTGAAAGGGCTGCTGACGCACACGGCGGAGAAGCCGTTTTTGTAGACCAACTCGGCGAGCGCGAGGGAGTTTTCGGCCAGACGATGCGAACCCAGCCCGGGAACGATGTAGACCACATTCGCCTTTCCCGGTTGCAACCAAAACGTGAATTTTAATCTCCGACCCGTCGCCGGAATCAAAGCCGACCGGGTTTTACCTCGACCCGGAAAGTCGGGGTCTTGGTAGGTGAAGAAAACGGATTCGAGGGTTTCCAGTGAGGCTTCGTCCTGTTTTCCCTTCACTTGGAAATCCGCAACCTGATTTTCCCGCGCGAACGTCCAAGCATATTGAACCTCGGAATACGGATCCATTTCGGCCTGACTGAAGCGCACATATTCGCCCACACTGTCGGACAAATTGTTATACATGACCGCGTAGGTTAAGTAGGAGTAGGGGCCGAGATAGGTCAGCGGTTCATTCAACTCGAATTTATAGGGGGCGATATAGAGAAGCGGATTGGCCGCCGTGTCGGCGGCCAGGCCTAGCGTGTCGCGTTCGTTGCTCGGCCCGAAAAGCGGCAGCATGATAAAGCACTGCGGCTTCCAACCCCATTTGCCGAACGTCTGCCCAAAATCCGCGTCCGATTTCGGAATCTTCCATTTGGTCCCCACATCGAAGAACCCGGCCACACCGACGGTGGTGTTGCAAACGAACCGGTAAGTTTCATCGCGCGCGCCGCTCCACTTTCCCTGAAGCAGATTATTGATCAATCGTCCCGGGTAGGTGAGGTTCCTGCCAAAATTTCCGATTCCCGTTCGGATTGGCTTCACGACGACGAACCGGTAAATTTTGCTCGTCGGCTTGATGACATCGGTCATCAGCCCCACATTGAAGTCCCACATCACACGATTGAACGGTTCGATGGGGTCAGGGACGGATTTTGGGAGAACAACGATTTCCGCTGCCGGCGAATTTGTGAAATCAACGGCCAATCCTTGCGCATCTGCGAACAGCAAGAGGCACAACGACAGAAGCACCACTGCTGAACTTCCAATTCTCCAGCCCGGTTGGATTTTCAAGCCTCCCGCCTTCCTGAAGTTGAAGTGATTTTTTTTGAAGTCTTCAAAAAGTTGCAAAATGTTGTTGTCCACAAAGCTCAATCCGGTGCGACTTGACGGCGAACTGCACAAATTTTCCGGCTTCGCGTTCGCCCCGGATGTCGTAAACCCGCGCAACGAATTTACCGAACGTCGGGGATTTTTTTCTGCAATTACTCTTCATGGACTGAAGTGTAAACTCGGAAACTGCGCAGGTGCTATGGGGTGTTCACCCCATCCATTTTTGTGAAGCAAAATATTTTCTGTACGATGTCCGGCTTCGGGAAAACCCAATTGGTCGCGCAAGCGATGCCTCCGGCTGCCAGCAGAATGTTTTTAATTAGATTGTCCATTGAAGCCATGCCGGCGGAATTCTTGGCCAAGGCACCTTCCTTCAATGGATTTGTCTTCATAGCTTGAAAATTATAACAAAGCGCAAACGTGAAAAAACGTTTGCAAGTTATGTGTTGTCTTTATTTGGCGCGAGCCGCGATCCTGGCGCGTGTCGCGGGATTTCAAAAAAATCTTGTCCCGCTTTTGAGATTTTAAACTTCGGGCGGCTTTTTTTGGATTCGCAGGTTTGCGGATTATGATTTTGAAGGTGGGAGTTTGAGGGGCTTTTGCGAGTTTGGTAGTGGGTTTTTTATAAATGGATTTTTTGGTGGTTGTTGTGAAGTTGATTTCATGATTGTGTTTCATAGTTGGTACATTTTATTTGAATGATTAATTCAATTTTTGAAAATCTTCCATATCACGTCACCATAATGCGCTCGAAAACCTTGTGGATGCTATGGGGTGTTACCCTGACGAAATCCAATACAACCACTCCGCAGTTTTAGACTTAGTTCAGAAATTCCTGGTGCAGTTTGGCCGGGATGTAATTCCGGGACTTGTTGAGCACGGTGCTGACGGTTGCCTTGGATTCGGCCAGCAGCTTGATCACGCATTTGACGATATCCTGATTGGTCTTTTCGGATTCGATGACGAGCAGCACCATGTCCATGAGGCCGGATAGTCGGGCGGTGGCGGTGGTTTGGTTGACCGGCGGCATGTCGAAAATAATATAGTCATATTCGCTGGCCTTGAGTTTGGGCATCAGCGCCGAAAGTTTTTTGGGCAGATTGGTCGGCAGTCTGTCGCCATTGGCCTGTTCGGTGATGGTGTAAAGGTTGGCTTTGACGAGGGTGCATTTATTCCCGGTTTCCAGGACTTCATCCAGGCTGGAGCCCGGCTCGCCGTTGTAAAATTGCTGGGCCGCCCCCTTATCTCCACTGATGTTGACGAGGAGCACGTTGCCATCGCCGGTTTCGGAAAGCGTGGCGGCCAAACCGGCGGCAATACTGCTCACTCCCGCGCCATGGTCGCAACTCGTTACTGCCACCAGCTTCGGCTTGGGAATGACATTTCTTACTTCAAAATAAACAATCAGCCGGTCGCGCAATCCTTCATAGAATTGGTGCAGCGGATGTTCGCGATTCCACGGGGCAATACTTGTGCCGGTTACATTGTCCGGCGCGTTGTTCAATGGTAATCGCCCGCCGCCATTCAGTGGGTCGCATTTTCCATAACCGTTTTTGTGCACATCCGGAATGGAAATGAACAGCGGCAATCCGAGCTTGGTTTCGATTTCCGATGGTCTCTTCACAGCGCGGTCCAAAATCAATTCCGTCAAAAAGGCCAGTGCCAGCCCTACCAGAACGCCGCCCGCCGCCAACAGGCCCGCTATTTTCTCGGTTTTCTTCGACCAGCTTTTCAGCGGTGGCGTCGGAGATTGGATGATACTGATGTAATCGTTTGGCAAATCGTTGGCCGCGTCCGTTGTCACTCGGGCCGGATTCATTAATGCAATTTCTATGCTCGCCAATTGGGGATTTTTTTCCTCCAGTTTATTTTTGATTTTTTGGGCATCGGCAATCTGGCTGCCCACCTCCTTGACCAGCAAATTTTCCTCGGTGAACCCCTGTTGTGTCAAATAATCGTCTTCTGTCTTATTGAGAATGACGAGACGCGCACAAATCTGTCGATAGGCATCATATTGCTCGGAGGGAATTGTTGTCGCCGGCTCGCCATTGGTCGCAGTTCTGGACGAGGTCAGCACCTGTAGCACAGCCTGGCGTTCCGCCAGTTCTTCATCAATGCTGGAAATTTGACCGCGAAGCTTCGTTATTTGACTGGAATAGGCATCTTTTGCATCTTGGGTGTAGATTGCGCCCGCTTCGCTTTGAGCTTGTTGAATCTGCTTTTCGGTTTGGATCAATTCACCGCGCAACCGTGCGGTTTCATTCATCAGAAAATCGCCAAATACGCCCCCGCCGTCCCGCATCTTAAAGTGCTTGATGAAATAGCCATCAATGATTTCGCTCAAGGCTGGTTGGACAATTTCCTTGTCGGGATGCTGGAAGGTGATGTGAATCACGCTGCTTCCCAGCACCGGCTCCACTGTCAGTCCATTTTTGACCACATAAGCCGCAGCATTGGGATCCGCACCACTGCCGACACCAGCTAGAATTTTTGCGGGCGTCATGGCTTGAACCACCTGTTCAGCCAGATCCTGACTTTGCAGAATCTCGATTTCGGTGTTGATGATGTTTTCGCTTGGCTCGTCCATCGGTTTGGTTTCCTCACCCCTCACGCTAATCGGCTTCGCCTCCAATACGCTAAGCGAAAGTTCAGCCTCGGACTTGTATTGCGGGGGGTTGATGAAACAAACCGCAATCGCGGCCAGAATCCCAGCCAATGAAAAACAGAGAATCAACCACTTCTTCCGAAAAAGGACGAAGTAAATGTCTGCCAGCGTCATTCCTGAATGTGGCGTGTCGGGTTTCTTATCGCTCATGCAAAGGTAAACTGTGTCATATAACTTTCTATTTATATGAGGACAACGGCGTATCCGCCATAAGGTGTTCTCCCCATGTTCGTTTTTCGTGGATTCAGACTCGGCACAAGGTCGGAGTTGGAGGAACGTCAACTGGACGCTGGCCGGGGATTAAAATCATCATGCCAAAAGCTGATTGACGAAGCTACACGTTGCGCGTAGGGTTCAGTCGGTTGTTGAAAAGGTATGACCAAAAAAGACCATCAACACAATATGCGTCAGGCCAATAAGACCATTGACGAATGCAATGCTATGCTTCGCGGGTCAGGAATACAGATTGATAACTCGCAATCCCAAATCAAAGCCAATCAAATAAACGTCCAATCACATAAATTAGGACGTGGGAAAATTGAAATAAGACCGCGGGCAACAAATTAGTCATACACAAATCGTCTGAAAGCTAAATGTGTCGACTAAATGTGAAATCTTGCGTCACACAAATCAGTATGGGCGGATGAACATCATAACCGCAAGCCAACTGCTGACGGTCGGCTTTGCCAGTTTGATGGTGGCGCAATGTCCGGGCGGGCACTGACAGTCGCGTTGAGAACATTTCTCACCGTTACCAACAACTTCTCGCAGGTATAGGGCTTGAGCAGCATCGTGGCGCGCAGGAGCCATGGGTGCAATGTGAATTCCCATGTGGGCAAATTTCGGGCGGCCATGATAACCGGTAGGGACATACGGGAGGTGTGGATTTTATGTAGCAATTCAACACCGGACAATTTCGGCAAGTGTTGGTTGGTGATCAGCAGATCGTAGGTGTTGAGTTGAAGAGCATCCCATGCAACAGCTCCATCCTTGGCGGCATTCACGCAATAGCCGGAGTTAATCAACTTTTCAGCGTTAAAACGGCGGACTTCATAATCATCTTCCACCATGAGAATGCATTGGCAACGATTAGTTTCGCCTTGAGGCGGTGGGCTGGCTGGCTTTTCAGTTCGCGAGATTTTTCTTTTCATCATACAATTAATAAGCCGGAATGTTTTGCGGTCGCTATGGGCGTGGCTCGCGGATAACGCCGGTCGTATGTAAAACTTCTTCCACTGTTCCCAACAACTCGTCGACGGTATAGGGCTTGGGTAGCGTCATGGTGGGTTGGAGCCAGGGATATCATCATCGCCATCCACCACAAGAATACGACGGGCAGGCTGCTTTGCCGCTTGCGAAATTTCATTTTCCTTCACGGCACGAGAATAAGGGGGAATTAACGGCGGGTGCTATGGGGTGTTTCCCTGATAAATAATACACTCTTGATAAATCATATGATGTTTTAATTTGAGATCAACTTGCGCCCTTGTTGGATGATGCCATTGCCATGAGCACGGGAAATTGACGCACGCGATAGAGAAGGAAGAATTATTGACGAACATTACAGGTTCACTCCTTCGGCTTGTGCTTGTCCTTGTAATCTTTCCAAAGAATGCCCAGGACGAGCCATGCACTCCCGCCAATTGCAATTAAAAAACAAATCATGGCGATGCCGGGGTAGCCAAAAATCTGGAATGACGAATTGATTCGCATCATCAACGCCGCCCCCACGATCAGCGCGGCGAGAATGATACCGGTGGTCACGCGATTGGCGATTTTTTCAAACCCGTTGAGCAGATGCCGCGCATCGGGGGTTTTGACATTCACTTCCAATTCCGAATTGCCGACAACATCCAGAATCTTGTTCACTCGCCCCGGCAGACCGCCGACAAAATCCTTCATCTCCAGAAATGATCCAAATAAATGTCCCGGCGTCGCTGCTTTACGCATTCGGGTAGTCATGATTTCAGCGACGTTCCGGCGTACCGAAGCGTTGGGATTGAAAGTCGGGCATAAAGTCTTTCCGACCTCCTCCAATTGCAGTAGGGTTTTTCCCAGCAGGGTCAATTCGGTCGGAACATAAAGTCCGGTTTGCGCCGCCGTTCTTGATACTTCCATCAAGGCTTTGCCCACGTCCTGATGGTTCAAAGTCTGGTCCCGTTGCTCGGACACAAATGCCCCCGCTTTCTTGGTGAACTCACCATCGTCAAAATCATCCGTCGTTTCACTGATGCGCAAAATAATCTTCACGGTTTCATCGCCGTTGCCTTCGCTGATCGCGAGTAGCAACCGCAATAAATTTTCTTGCATGGCTGAACTCAATCGCCCGGTCATGCCCAAATCCAGCAACGCTACGCGCCCGTCATCGGTGAGAAAAACGTTGCCCGGATGCGGATCGGCGTGGAAGAAGCCGTCAATCAAAACCTGCTTCAGATACGCCTTGAAAAGTTCCTCGGCAAGAACATCGCCGTTGATGTCCAGTTTCACGACGGGGCTTAACGCGGTGATTTTTGCGCCGCTGACATAATCCATCGTCAGCACGCTGCGCGAACTGTAATCAAGCACCGGCAGAGGAACGAGGATGTGCGGAAACTCTTTCAGGTTATTTGCCAGCGTCGTCAAGTTGGACGCCTCGCGTTGATAATCCAGTTCCTGCAAAATGGAAGTTTTGAACTCGGCGAGAATTTTTCCGAAACGATAACGTTTGCCAATGTCCGTGTGTTCATCAAAGAAGTCCGCGATTTCTTCAAGCACTTCAAAATCTTCCGCGATCTGTTTGCGGATGTCTGGGCGTTGCACTTTCACGACGACGGGTCGCCCGTCTCGCAAGGCCGCGCGATGCACCTGTCCGAGCGACGCGGCGGCCAGATGTTTTTCTTCAAAATATGAAAACGCCTTCGAGATGCGGATGCCCAGTTCGCTGGCAATGATTTCTTCAACCTGTTCGTACGGAAACGGTTTGACCTTGTCCTGCAAACGCGCAAGCGCCTTTAAATAAGATTCGGGCAAAAGGTCGGCCCTACTGGAAAGCAACTGGCCGAACTTGATGAACGTCGGCCCCATCTTTTCCAGATCGTCCGCCAGTTCTTCCGGCGCGGGCTGGCCGGGTTTGACGGGCAATATTTTTTCATCGCCTGCGGCATCGTTGGCGAATTCCTTCGCCAAATCTGAAGTGCCATACTTCCAAAAAAGCATGGCGACGTCCTTGTAGCGTTTCAGGTGATGCAGTTTGAGAGATAATTTCATTGGCTGAAAGCGGCGCCATTGTATGTGCTTCGACTTTGAAATCACATGGGGTGTTTACCCCATTTGTTGACCCTGCATTTTTTGAGATAATGTTGGTGCGAAAATTTCCTTTGGATAACGCATGAATGTGATTGCCTGCGGATCTTGCGGTTTGGTTCAACAACTCGACAACGTGCCGCCGGGCCATTTGGCGGAATGCGCGCGTTGCGATGGAATTCTTCAACGTGACAATCCAAACAGCCGCGCGCGAACCGCAGCCTTTGCGCTCGCCGCGCTTTGCCTGTATGTGCCGGCGAACATTTATCCCATCATGCTCATGGAATATCTGGGGCGTCACACGCAAAATACCGTCTGGGGCAGCGTCCGGGCTTTGTATCGCGACGGAATGTGGGCGGTGGCGACGCTGGTTTTTGCCGCGAGCATCCTCATTCCGCTTTTGAAACTGATCGGATTAGTTTTTCTCGTCTCGAATCGCGGGCAACGCTGGCAAAAATTACGCACGCGGGTTCACAAGGTGATCTACAAGATCGGGCCGTGGGCGATGCTGGATGTTTTTCTGCTGGCGGTGATGGTTGCGCTGATCCGGTTCGGAAAATTCGCCACGGTGATTCCCGGCCCGGGCATTTTCGTTTTTGCCTCCGTCGTCGTCCTGACGATTCTGGCTTCTTCGAGCTATGACCCGCGTTTGATTTGGAAGGAGGAAATTCTTGAGCCTGAAAAAAATGGATGAATCCGGATCGCGTGATTTGCCGCAGGCGAAAATTAAAAAGCAGTCACGAATTTCCATGGTCTGGATCGTGCCGCTGATTGCCGCCATCGTCGGAGTCTGGCTCGTTTTCAAATATGTCGGACAGATGGGGCCGGTCATCAGCATCCAATTCAATGACGGAAACGAAATTGAAGCCAATCAAACCACGCTTAAATATCGCGGCGTGCGCGTGGGCGATGTCCTTTCGGTGCAATTGACCGGGGATGCGCAGCATGTCGAAGTGCAGGCGCGATTGGACAAGTCGGCTGAAAATCTGGCGTGCGACGGATCCGTGTTCTGGATCGTGCGTCCCGAAGTCGGCGCGGGCGGTTTGCAAGGTTTGGAAACCATTGTCTCGGGACCTTACATTCAGGTGCAACCGGGCGGCGGCAAGGAACAAAAAAAATTCATCGGCGCGGAAAAGCCGCCCATCCTTGAAACATCCGGGGGCGGGCTGGAAATCATTTTGACCACGCCGGGCCTCGGCTCATTGACCGTTGGCGCGCCGGTTTATTATCGCGGCATGGAAGTGGGTTTGGTGCGATTTTTTGCGCTGGGAAAAGATTCTACCGCAGTCAATGTCCACATTTTGATCGAGACAAATTTTGCTCCCCTGGTGCGGATGGATTCAAAATTCTGGAACGCCGGCGGCGTGGGTGTCCACTTTGGGTTGTTTTCCGGATTCAGCATGAGCGCGGAATCCCTCACATCACTTGTCATCGGCGGAATTGCCTTCGCCACGCCGTCGCCATCGGGAACACTGGCAACTAACGGCGACATTTTTCCGCTCAATGAAAAAGTGGACGGGAAATGGCTCAAATGGTCCCCGGCCATTGCCATCACAAACGCCGTGTCCAAGGCATTGCAAAGCCCGCCTTCGTCACTACTTTTGAACAGCGTGAATCCAACCAGTGGACATTGATCGGCTCTATAAAATACATAACTACAACAACGATATGGCGCAATCTAGTGCCGGATATGGCCGACCACGACTTTTCGGTGGCGGGTTATGACAAGGACGCGGCCAAGATCGAGGATCTGTACAAGGAACACGAACAACTGGATATTCGTTGATGAAGTCACTTTCAGTGGTGTTTCGGTGCCCGAACCGTCTTTCTTTGGAATCTTGGCTGGCAGTTTCGGATTGCTGCTCCTGCGTGTAAGACGCAGTTAAGCCATTTGCATACTTTCAAGGTGTCCTGGACTTGATCCACGTTCGGGTTACACCCCATCACATTTGTGTGGTCTGCGAATCTCCCGCTCCGCTTGGAGCCAGTTCTGAACTGATTGATCGTCCCAGTGGTCCTGCCGCTCATATAGTTCATAGCCTGAAGTGTAAACTCGGAAACTGCGCAGGTGCTATCAGATGTTCACCCCCATTTATTTTTGTGAAGCAGAATATTTTCTGCGCGGTGTCCGGCTTCCAGGGTGGATTGAATGAGCGCGGCATCGTTTGGATCATCCTCCAAGTGCAGGATGTGGAGAGGGGATTTCAACCTCTTCCTTTCGGGGAAAAGTTACCCTGTAATTTTTGGCTCCATTACTTTCTGTGTACGGCGGCGGTTCATTCACCGCCGCCCAAAAGAGGCTGAGTTGTTTGATCGTTTTCATGAAATCGGAAAAATCCACTGGCTTCACCACGTAGGCGTTGACGCCGTGTTTGTAAAATTCGATCAAATCCGGCGTTTCGCGCGAGGAAGTGAGCGCTACGACCGGAATTGTTTTCAAATGCTCGTCAATCTTGATGGTCTTCAATACTTCCAGCCCGCTGACCTTCGGCATCTTGTTGTCGAGCAGCACCAGAATGGGATTGCTGGGCGGGCGTGTTTTGAATTTCCCCCGGCAATAAAGATAATCCAGCGCCTCCGCGCCGTCGCGGACAACCGCGACCTTGCCGGCCAGATGGTTTTCCTTCAACCCTGCCAGCGTCAGTTCCACATCCCGCGAATCGTCTTCGACCAGCAGGATTTTTTTATCATTTCTAATGTTAATTTCGGTGTCCATTGATGCCCTTGTTTTGTTTTGGGATTGAAAAATAAAATGTCGCGCCGCCGTCAACCACGCCTTCCGCCCACACTCGGCCGCCGTGCCGTTGAATGATGCGCTGGATATTGGCCAGCCCGATGCCCGTGCCCTCGAACTGATCCTGGCTGTGCAGGCGTTGGAACACGCCGAACAGTTTATGAGCGTAACGCGGATCGAAACCCGCGCCGTTATCGCGTATGAAGATGGTCGTCTCACCGTCGCCACCGGGAACGCAACCGAATTCAATTTTGGCTTCGGTACGGGCGCCGGTGAACTTCACCGCATTGGAAATCAGATTGACCAGTACCATTCGCAGCAAGGCGCGGTCGGCCCTCACCGGAGGCAACGGGTGGATTTTTAACACGATATTCCGTTCTTTTATCTCCGCCTGAAAATCGCCCAGCGCATCCCCAACCAACTCGTCCAAATCAACGTCCGTCATTTGCATTTCCGCACGTCTGACGCGCGAGAAGTCCAGCAGGTCATCAATTAGTTTCCCCATCTGCTTTGCCGCCTCGGAAATCGTCATCAGATGATGGAGACTTGTTTCTGAAAGCGATGGTCCGGCCTCTTTTTTGCAGCAGTTCCACGAAG
>Ga0207048_10421_pt1 | contig 11000 bp, 12 predicted proteins | sample Alteio_BWMinCont_65_FD_153301 | JGI IMG/M metagenome (GOLD analysis project Ga0207048, IMG submission 153301) | Enriched cells from forest soil in Barre Woods Harvard Forest LTER site, Petersham, Massachusetts, United States -... | ecosystem: Environmental > Terrestrial > Soil > Temperate forest >...
GCGCACGATTTCCAAAACGCATGGGGCAAAGTGATTTTCCTTTGTTGCCGACTGCCTGAGGGACGTTATCCCCCGTTCGTGGAAGTGATGTATGCCCAATTAAATACGATGGAGGTGAGCAGTGGACAGTTTGTGAAACGAGGGCAGCGCATCGGGACGGTTGGCAATGCGAATGGAACTTATCAGGACAGAGCACATCTTCACTGGGAGGTAAGACAGACCGTGGGCTTGGGTCTGGGACTTGGTTTTTTTGACAAAATGCGGCCCGATGGCTGGCTCGGGCCGAGCGAATTTCTTGCTGCTCATCGCGGCGACCGGGCCAAGTTTCCCTTGTTACCAAAAGTCCTGAGCAAGGCCGAGCGCGAGGGCTGGGGCACCGATTATTAAAATTGGTGTCTGGGTGGGAGCTTGCTAAAGAAAGTCCGTCATCCCGAGCGAAGCCGAGCCAGGAAGGGTGAACTGGGCAGCAAAGCCATCCGAGGCGCAGTCGAGGGATATGGCCTGCCAAGACAAAAGACGCGGGAAGCGTCAGGAGATATTGGAACACGAAAAGGAAATCTCGCCCGGTGCTCAGTCGGAAAGCGGCTGCCTGGCCGCAGATTTAAAACGTCCTGACGCCTTTTTCACGCCTGACGTTAAACCGGACCATATCCCTCGACTGCGGTTCGGGTTGGCCATGCGGTAAAACTACACTGGTTGGCTCACCTCTGCTCGGGATGACGGATTTTACGGCGCCATCGTCATCGCCGGTGAGGAAAATTCCCGATACCAGCGATTGTTGGCGAGATGACTCCGGTATTCTTCGCGCATGGCCAGGATGTCTTCGACGTATTTGCGCGTGGAGGGAAAAGTGACGCGTTGGAGAAACGCGATGTGATTTTGTGGATCGGTGGGATCGACCCACTTGAGCGCATTGCTGCGTCCGGCGTTGTATTCGGCCAGTGCAAAGGTGATGGGGTCATCGGTTTGGGGCCAGCGCTTGATCGCACGGCTAAGATACCATGTTCCCACGCGAATATTAGTGACAGGGTCATAAAGATCGTCGTCCTGAAAATCGGTTAGCTTATTCGCCTTGGCCCACATCCGCCCCACTTCAGGGGTCACCTGCATCAGTCCCCGTTCGTCCGCTGCACCGTGGGTCTGGGGATTAAACCGGCTTTCGCGCCAGATCAGGGCGCGGATGAGAAAAGGATCGACACCGGTGTTGTGGGCGACGCTGGCGATGATCGGATCGTACGGGTTTTCTTTAGGCTGATGCTGGAGCCAATAAAGATAGCCGACTTCACCCGCTAGGAAGACGAGTAAAATACCGAGAAGCGGGATGGAAAACCGGCGAGGAAGCACGAACTAAGTTCTTATCTGGCGAGCGAAAGCGCAAGGCTTTTGGGTGAAATTTATTTCAAGAGACCATCCTGAGCGGAGCCGAGGTAAGGCGGGTGGATCGGTTGCCGGGTAGCCCGCGATTTCCAAGCGCGGGGAATCTTCTCCCCCGTCGTCCGGAGGTCGACGGCTACTTCTTAATTCCCGACTTAATGTCCGGGATCCACTATCGGGCCGGTGGATACGGTCCACATGTGGTAGACGTGCTGCCAGTAGCCATGCATGAAGTCTCCGCCGCCGAAAAGCCAGAGAATGGCGGCGAGGCCGAGGAACGGGCCGTAGGGAATGCGAGTGCCCCAGGCGCCGCGCTGCCAGAAAATGAGAGTGAGCCCAAGGACGGAACCAATCAGGGAGGAGAGGGGAAGAATCCAGGTGATCGACATGGCGCCAAGAAAGGAACACATCGCGGCGAGAAACTTTACATCGCCCATGCCCATCGCTTCTTTCTTGAAAAGGAGGGTGCCGAGCCAGGCAACGGCCAAGAGTGTCAACGCGCCGATGATCGCGCTGGCTAGGCTCCACGAAAATCCTTGCAAAACCGTTTTTTGTCCCATGAGCGTAGGATCAATCGCGCAGGCAATAAATCCGGCCACGCAACCGCCAAGACTGAAACGGTCCGGTATAATATAGTGATCGAGATCGATCAGGCAGGCGACGGTTAAGCCACTGACCATGATCGCATAAATGATCGCTTCCATCGGTGGATATCTGAACCAGAGTGCCAGAAAAAGAAAGGCCATGCCGAGTTCCACCAGCCAGTAACGCAGATCGATTCGCGTGCCGCAACAGGCGGCGCGGCCCCGGAGAAAAAGCCAGCTAAGAATGGGCAGGTTATTATACCAGGGGATGGGCGTTCCGCAGACCGAGCAATGCGATCCGGGATGAGCAATCGAGCGGTTCAGTGGAATGCGATAAACACAAACGTTCAAAAAGGAACCGATGCAGGCTCCGACAATGAAGGCGGCGACGCCTTCAAGAACATGATGCAAAAAGGGATCCATGGTTTTAAAGTAGCAAGAAGCTATCTTAAAAGAGGGATGCTACGCACGGCATTATTCTCAAGAAAAGTCATCTTCGCATTTGCAGGATCGTTTTACGTGCGCGCGGCAGAAAAGGCGCTTTGCAGGGCCTCACGCATGATTTCGAGCGGCGCTTCCTGGCCAGTCCAGAGGGAAAAAGCGGCTGCGCCTTGGTGGAGAAGCATCCGAAGGCCATCGCTCCATTTGGCTCCTGCAACCTCCGCTTCATCCCGGAATTTCGCACAACCTGTACCGTAAACCGTGTCGAAAACGAGCAAATTGGGAGGAAGGAGCCGTGCAGGGAGAATCGAGGGTTCCTTCGGATCGAGACCTGCTGAGGTCGCGTTGACGACCAGGTCGACTTCCCGAAGCGCGGCTTCCAACTCCGGTTCCTGCCAGCGGATGGTTCGGAGATTTTGTGGCGTGCGGGCCAACGGACCCGCAGAAAATTGCGTATTCAAATGGGCAAGCAAATCGAGTGCACGACTTGCTTTGCGATTGACGATGATCAACGCAGGACATTTTTCCAGAAGCGCCTGCGTGGCAATGGCACGTCCGGCTCCTCCTGCGCCCAGAAGCAGAATGCGTAAATCCCCCGGACTCCGGCCAAAAGCTTCCTTCACCGCATGGCTCCAACCGATTCCGTCAGTATTGTGGCCGACCAAGACGCCTTGCTCGTTGACCACGGTGTTGACGGCACGAAATTGCTCCGCCGATCCGGAGTGGCGATCGCATAGCTCGTACATTTTGACCTTGTTGGGAATAGTACAATTCCAGCCTCCGAAGGGCACCTGACGCAAGTATCCCACGGCGCGGGACAGATTTTCATCGTCCACATCGATGCGAAAGTAGCGGGCCTCCACGCCTCGGTGATCGAAGGCGGCCTGCTGCACGATGGGTGAGAGGGAATGGTTAATGGGATGGCCTAAAACACCATATGGCACCGGCTTGGCAGGGAGTGTAAGGATAAGATCGGGTTTCACCGGGTAAAGGGGTAATATGCCAGGCGGAGATTGTCGAGAAGTTGTGGAGCCGTCTCTCCATAGAGGATTTTTGTCAAAAATGTGACGAAAAAGACTGAAAGCCTTTTCCTTCGTCAGGGATGGTGTATAAGTAAGCTGGGCATGAATCCGTCATTTCCGGCGAACGCCGTTCTTCAACATCGTCCCAAGGATGAATGCGGGGTCTTCGCAGTCTACGGGCATCCCCAGGCGGCGGAGATCACTTTTTTCGGCCTCTACGCCCTGCAACATCGCGGACAGGAAAGCGCGGGCATCGTTACGGCAGGCCATAAGGACCGGAAATTTAAAAGCCACCACGGCATGGGCTTGGTTTCCCAGATTTTTAATGAGCATCAACTATCCAAGCTGCCGGGTACGCGTTCGATTGGCCATGTCCGTTATTCCACCACCGGGTCCAGCACGCTCGAAAACGCCCAGCCTATCGTGGCCGATTGTTCGCGTGGCCAGATCGCTGTCGGCCACAATGGAAATCTGGTCAATGCCAATGTTCTCCGCGATGAACTTGAGGCAGATGGAGCGATTTTCAAGACGACGGTCGATAGTGAAGTCATTCTGCATCTCATGGCCCAGCCTTCCAACAGCTCGGGTGATAGCATTCTGGTTCAGGCGCTCTGCAAAGTGAAGGGAGCCTTCTCTCTCGTCCTGCTGAGCGAGCGCGAGATCATTGGCGTGCGCGATTCGCTCGGCTTTCGTCCGCTTTGTATCGGTCAGGTTGACGGTGCGTGGTTGCTTTCGAGCGAGAGCTGCGCTTTCGACATCATTCCCGGCGCCAAGTTTGTCCGGGACGTCGAACCGGGTGAAATCGTGATCATCGACGAAAACGGTCTCCGTTCGGTCAAGCCGTTCCTGCCGAAGGAAAGACTCGGGTTTTGCATCTTTGAATATGTCTATTTCGCACGGCCCGACAGCACGCTGGAAGGTATCAACGTCAGCGCGGTGCGCACCAACATGGGTCGCGAATTGGCGCGCCTTCACCCGGTCGAGGCCGATCTGGTCATTCCGGTGCCTGATTCGGGCAACTACGCCGCGCTCGGTTTCAGCGAGGAGTCGGGCATTCCCTACGATCATGCTTTTGTCCGCAACCATTATGTCGGGCGTACCTTTTTGAATCCTTCCCAGCTCGCGCGTGATTTTGGAGTGAGGGTGAAATTAAATATTATCAAGGAGCGCGTAGCCGGCAAACGCGTCGTGGTGGTCGATGATTCCATTGTGCGCGGGACAACAGCGCGCGCGCGCGTCATGAACCTGCGCAACGCGGGCGCGAAGGAAGTTCACATTCGCATCAGCTGTCCGCCTCATCGTTTTCCGTGTCATTACGGCATCGATTTCCCCGATCCCAAAGACCTGATTGCCAATCAACTTTCCCATCAGGAAATCGCGAAGTACCTCCAGGCCGATTCGCTTGGTTATCTCAATACCGAAGGCATGGTTCGCGCCACGGGTCGCGATGAAAACAAATTTTGCCAGGCCTGTTTCAACGGCAAGTATCCCGTCGCGGTGAATCCCGAGCTCGACAAGCTGGTCTTCGAACGACGTGGTGAACGCGCCGAATCGCTCGTTTTTGCGGAAGAAACCGCGCCTCGTCTCTTTAACGGGAAGATATAACTTCCGTCATCCTGAGGGTGCGCCTTCGGCAAGCTCAGGATGACAGGTTGGGAAATGTATTTCGATCAGACTCCGCATGTCCTCAGGTAACGGTGCGGTAAAGATCAGCTCCTGTCCGTTCCACGGAAAACGCAGTTCATACGCGTGCAAAGCGTGGTGGGACAATCCAAGTACGCGCTGATGTTCCTCCGTCCAACCCTCGTCGATGAATTTCAAATAAAGATTCGAATCGGGTCCGTAAATTTTGTCGCCGATAACGGGATGTCCAATGTGTGCGAGATGAACCCGTAATTGATGAAGCCGTCCTGTGTGCGCCTGCAGACGTAGAAACGAAATGGAATCGCTTGCTGCAAGCCGCCAATATTCGGTTTGGGCCAGAGCGGTTTTGCGGCTGGCTGGATCGTCGGATGCGATGACACCTTGCCTCAACCAAATTGGATTTTCCGCCGAGATACCTAGCCGTCCAATGGGAGCTTCAATCACGCCATGCTCCGTTTCAACCCGGCCCGAGACGAGAGCCAGGTAATACTTATGGATTTTGCGACGCATCGTCATCGTGCCAAGCCGCGAAGCAACCTCTGGCGAACGTGCCACCAACACGGTGCCGCTGGTTTCGCGGTCGAGTCGGTTTACCAGTGCGACAAATTCACCGGGAAATTTTTCCTGCAGCCAGCCGAGAAGTGTTGGCTTGCCATCGGGCCGCGTCGGATGCGAAAGCAAATGCGGTGGTTTCGCTACGACGAGAAAATCGGATTCCTGCGCAAGAAGAGTGGGTTCGAGCATGTTGTAAATTTAAGACGAGGCGCTGCCGTAACGGCGCAGGCCCGCCTGAAAAACAATCGTGCTCATAATCAACAAGAGGGCGGTCACGATTCCCATTCCTGCGAGATCGAATCCACGCAGGCCATGGAGAATTGTCCATGCCGGGACGTTGGCGATGAGCAGCAGCGGCACCGCCCAGGTGAAAACGATGCGGGTGATGCCTTTGAAAGCTTCACGTGGAAGCCGCGCGATTTGAAAAACGCTATAGTAGGCGTTGATGAAACCCTGGGCGCGGGTCATCCAAAACGCCAGCGACATCAACATGAGCAATAAGGCGTAGTGAATCAATACGCCGAAGGTGATGAGGATGGGGAAAAGGAGCAGTCCGTTGAAACTTAAAGGTATCGTCAGATGCGCGATGGCAACCAGGCAGACGATGATCGCAACAAAGGTATTCACCACGGAGCCGGGCTCGAAATTGCGCGTGCTGACGAGGAATTGTACAGGGGCGGGCTGCGCGAGAAAGAAATCGAGTTTGCCGTTGCGGATCAGTTCGGGAAGCTTGGTGAGATTGATCATGAGAAAAGTCTGGAAGATTTGTTGCACGAGATGATTCGTACTGATGAGGAGTACCATCTCCCACTTGCCCCAGCCCGCGATTGTGTCGACTTGGAGGTAGAGAAATTGGATGAAGCTGAGATGCAATCCAAACCACGCCAATTCGACCACGATCCAGAGAATGAAATTCGTCTTGAACATCATTTCCCGCACAGTCGAATAGCGAATCTGGGCCAGCCAGATGTGGGTGTAGCGAATAAGTGAAGACATCGTTATTTTATAACCTGAGATAGTTGGTTTTGGAGCAAGGTTTGGTTAAAAAAATCACTTCTTGTCGGTACAATCGCTGTTGATAGTTTCAATCCATGCAGATCTTCGGGGTATTGTTGGTAGGACTCTACTTTGGCGTCATCCTTTTTCTAATCATCCTATTCTGGCGAGCAACCATAGCTCTTGAGAGTATTTCACGGCATCTTCTCGAAATTGCCAGGGATTTTAAAAGCTATTCTCATCATCTCAACGATAAGGAGGAATAGTCTCCCCGATGAATTTTTCCTGGTTGACGGAAAGCTGGCGCGTTCTCTGGCCCTCGCCCTGGGTTAATGTGATTCTCGCTGTGGTGGCGGTCATTTGCGGGATGCTTGTGGGCAGTGAAAGGCAGCGCCGCGAAAAATCGGCCGGTTTGCGAACGCTGGCCTTGGTCTGCCTCGGTTCTGCGGTGTTCACGATGATTTCATTCGCGTTCACCAGCACCACGGGTGATTCGGGTCGCGTTGCTGCGCAAATCGTGACAGGCATCGGTTTCCTTGGCGCGGGTGCCATTCTGCATGGACGTCGCATCATTAGCGGCATGACTACGGCAGCGAGCATCTGGATGATTGCGGCCATTGGTATGACAATAGGAGCCGGCTATGCCATGGCAGGTCTGGCCCTGAGTCTTCTCGTCAACCGTCTCCTTGTCGGCTTTTTTCTTTACGAAACACATTGGCATCCCGATTTGCAACACACCTCGGTTATTTTGGAATTTACCCCGAAGAATGGCATCACCCGGGTACGATTGGAGCGCGTGCTGGCCGATTATGATTTAGTAGGCGCCTCGGCCGAGTGGACCGATTGTTCGGGTGATCAATGCCGGTTAACGTTGAGAGCCAAGCTCGCGCGCGTGCATTTGTATGAATTACTGGCCGATTTGGTCGATATTCCTGAAGTCTTCTCCATTCAGGAGCAATCACCCTCGGTTAAAATCCCTGACTAATCACAAAAATGGATCGAAAGAAAATCAACAGCCTAGCCCGCGATTATCGTATCACCAAGGGTTCAAAATTCCAGCTCAAGGACTTTGATCCGGGCGATACTGGAAAATTCAAATCCGATGCGCATGCCGGTGATCTTCTGACTGGCGGCGTGAAGCTCATGAGCGAGATGCAGAAAAAGCTTTATGCCCAGGACAAGTGGTCGCTTCTCCTGATTTTTCAGGCGATGGATGCCGCGGGCAAGGATGGCACGATCAGCCATGTCATGTCGGGGGTCAATCCGCAGGGTTGCCAGGTCACTTCCTTCAAGTCACCTTCAACTCTGGAACTGCATCATGATTTCCTCTGGCGCGCCAACGTTGCCCTGCCCGAACGGGGCCGGATTGGTATCTTCAATCGGAGTTATTATGAGGAAGTGCTCGTTGTGCGTGTTCACAAGGAGTTCCTCAAGGCGGAGAAAATTCCCGAACCGCTGATCACCAAACATATTTGGAAGGAAAGATTCGAGGACATTAATGCCTACGAGCGGTACCTGACGCGCAATGGCGTGGTCATCAGGAAATTCTTTCTTCATCTCTCCAAGAAGGAACAAAAGAAGCGGTTTCTGGCGCGTCTTAATGATTCGAGCAAAAATTGGAAATTTTCCGCCGCCGATCTCAAGGAGCGTGCGCACTGGGACGATTACCAGGAGGCTTACGAGGAGATGATCCAGAATACGGCCAGCCACGATGCACCCTGGTATGTCGTCCCCGCCGATAACAAATGGTTTACACGTTTGATCGTTGCCGCTGCGATCATCGAGACGCTCGACTCACTTGGCTTGGAATTCCCCAAAATTATCGCGGAGCAGCGCCAGACCTTGGACGAAGCGCGCAAGCTTCTGGAAAGTTGATCTTTCGAGAAGCTTGGTCCTGGCAACGTCGCAGAGGTTATTTTCTCGCGATCGCAACCTTGCCGGTGCGTGTGAGATCGAGGATGCCGAAATTCTCCATCAACTTGATGAACTTCGATATCTTCGATTCATTGCCGGTAATTTCAATAGTCAGATTTTTCGGCTGCACATCGACGATCTTGGCGCGGAAGATGTCGCAAATCTGCATCACTTCGGCGCGTGCCTTCGAATCGACCTTCACTTTAAGCAGCACCAATTCACGGTCGACATATTCGCCTTCGCGAAAATCTTGCACCTCGATCACGTCGACCAGCTTGTTGAGTTGGCGCGTAACCTGGTCCAGAACACGGTCGTCGCCTTTGACCACAATGGTCATGCGCGAGGTGTCGGGACGATGGGTGGGGCCGACGTTAAGCGTATCGATGTTGAATCCGCGCCCGCTGAATAGACCGGCGATGCGCGTCAAAACCCCGAAACGGTTTTCGACCAGAACAGTGATGGTATGACGCATAGGTCTCAGGGTGTCCAAAAAGCAGGCGCTCGACAAGCTCAGGCGACGAAATTTTTATCCCGTGGAGTCTAATAACCCGTTGCGTACAACGAGGATCTTTACCTCAGATGCATTCTCCATGCGTCCTGTTGTGTCTTTTGTTCGAGCATAACAACGGCAGCTGGTCCAATCCACACGATAAAAAGCATCATCAGAAGTAACGCAAGCACGCAAAGACCCTTGGGCACGATCAACAACCAGATCAACAATCGCCGGTTCCTATTGTCGGGTGCCGGCCAGAAAAGCCGCATCAAAAAAAGCAGACCGCTCGCTGTAAGGGTCATCACTATCGCAATGAGAAGCAGAATTGGCCCCACATAACCGACGGTGAATGAAGGCACGAACAGCCGTCGCTCATAATCCCAATTATAAATCACAAGGAAATCCAAGCTTGATAGCAAGGGAACAAAGGGTACAGCCTCCCACAACAGATAACTCTTCCAGGTTTTCATACCGAGAGAGGCTGACGTTCAATGATTCGAGTTTTGGGCTCCGCCTTCGGTCTTCTGTTGCGCCAAGATCGTGGTGGCACAGGAATGAAGCGTGCCTCCTTTTTCCTTCGCCTTCAGATCATCGATCTCCGGCAACTTCACCGTCGGATTGATATGTTGAAGTTGGGCGTAAGTAGAGAGAACCTGCTGCCAACCGGCATAGACATCATCCTCCGCCTTGCCGCTCTGCAGTTGAGCACGGGCATTGCCCGCGACATACGCAGTCAACAACAGGCTCCGCGTATCCGCATCGGGAGCGTCCTTACTCTTGAGCCAGGGAACCACGGCTTTGGAAAGACTAAGATGAACCTCATCGCTTTTTTGGACGAAAGCCATAATGGTCGTTGCCGCCGTCAAACCATCCGTGCCAGCGGGATCTTTTTGGAAAACCTCAATGGCTTGAAGCGCGGCCTCCCGGGAAACCGCTTGCGCTGCTTCCACGCCAGTAAAGATCAGGATGCTAAGCAGGAAAATAACGCATCGATATTTCATTTGAAAAATGTACCCTGCAGCCTTGCCGCAGGCTAGAGCATCTTAGGTTTGGATGAAACACAACAGAACGATCGGTCATCCCGAGCTTGTCGAGGGATCAGACACTTAACCGAACAAGCGATTCGTGAGAAAACATCACATTCGTTAGCTTTTTATGTTTACTCAACATAATGGATAAAGAAAACGTGTCTGATCCCTCGACAAGCTCGGGATGACAAAAGCCTTTTATTTCAATCTTTCAACTTCTCCTGAATCTTCACGCCGAGAGGTGATACGGGATTAAGTTTCAATCCCCGCGCCCAGACTTCCTTCGCCTGTTGCGGTTGGTCAAGTTGCCTGTAACTGAGGCCCGCGTAGTAATAGATCGCCTGCTGTGTTTCGATGTTCAGCGTATAGGGCGTTTTAATCACGCCCTCCACCTGCTTGACCAACAGCTGGAAATCATCGCGAGCGGTTTGGCGCTTTCCAAAAATCGCGGGAAGCGAAAAATAATCGATCGCGCGAACAAAACGGACCGCCGGATTATTTGGATCGGCCGCTACGGCAGCATCCATCTCCTTCCCTCCGTTTTCGAGATAGGTGAGCTTGCCGGGACCGATCCGGGCATCGCGGCTGCAAAGGGTGTAAGCACTGCCGAGATAAACCTGTAGCAAATGATTCTTTGGTTGCTCCTTGGTCCACTTTTCTAGGTCGGCGGTGAGCGCCTTGGTCTCTTTAGTGTCGCCATTGACCGCTTTCTGGTGTCGAGCCTGGACCTGTTTGATGAGCGGATCGCTAAAAGGATCTTGTTCAACCGTTTGAGGTGATGGGCTTGGTGCCACATTCGTCGTTTGAGCTGTCACAAGCATCGATGCCAAACCAAAAATAAAAACCGTAATCAGATATAATTTCATGCGCGGAAAAATCGACCGAGAGACGATCCCATCAGGCGCGAACCCAGCAGCAACCCGCCACCGAGCAGAACCATGGCCAGCAC
>Ga0207048_10423_pt1 | contig 10994 bp, 13 predicted proteins | sample Alteio_BWMinCont_65_FD_153301 | JGI IMG/M metagenome (GOLD analysis project Ga0207048, IMG submission 153301) | Enriched cells from forest soil in Barre Woods Harvard Forest LTER site, Petersham, Massachusetts, United States -... | ecosystem: Environmental > Terrestrial > Soil > Temperate forest >...
TTCTATTGGTTACGGGTTATGTTTTGGCCACAACGAAACCAAAGTGATCTGTATGAGCACGCTGGACAGCGCCATGCGCAGGCCCGAACTCGGCGCGCCTGCAAACGACCAGGAGTTTGTATTATATCATACCGAGGGCGTTGAGGCTATGGGCTTTACTAATCACCTTAAACTGCCGCATTACGTTACATTCCAGTCCCTGCTAAGCAATACCCGGGCAGCTGTCGAGCGGAATAAAAAAGCAAATCTCGAAGCAGAATCATGGGCTCAATTGCGATTGGTTTAACAAAACGATTATGATCGAAAATAAAAAATATATCAATAAATACAATTTTGCCTTTATCGATGAATCTACCAAAAAGGAGATTAGGCGAAAGCTTTTAAAGGCCGTGGCGATTCCCGGCCACCAGGTACCGTACTCTTCCCCCGAAATGCCCATATCGCGCGGCTGGGGCACCGGAGGATTACACATTACACTTGCTATTATAGGAAGGGACGATGTATTCAAGATTATAGACCAGGGTAGCGATGCCAGTGTGAATGCCTGCAACCTGCGTGAGTTTGTAAACTTTATGACAGGCTGCAAGACTACCTTTAATACTGCAGAAGCCACCCTGGTACAAACCCGTCACCGCATTACCGAAGAGGAACTGAACGAAAAGCAGATCATTGTTTTCCAGGTGCCTTTGCCCGAGCCGTTGCGTATGGTGGAACGTTATGAAAATAAAACCCTGCAAATGCACGCCGAGGCCGACTATGCTAAGATGTGGGTGTCCCTATATGAATCTTACGTACGTTACGGAGCAATTATGCAGGGTGCAGGTTATCCCGTGATGGTAAATGGCAGGTATATTATGTCGCCATCACCAATACCACGCTGGGACACGCCGAACCTGCATCAGGCTAAAACATTATTTTTATTTGGCGCTGGCCGCGAGAAGCGCTTATACGCAGTGCCCCCTTATACAGACGTTGAGCCGCTTGAATTTGAAGATGTCAACTTTGAAATAGAAGATTTTACTACTGCTTCCTGCTACAAGACCGGCTTCAAAAAAGCTTTTTTAGACGAATTATATGCTGATGACGGATCGCGCAAGTATGTGATCAGCGACAGTAATTTCCTGGATAAAATAGACGGAAAGCAGGAAACCCATCAATACAATAATAAATACATCGACCAACTCGAAGCATATGACCTGGAATGAAGATAACTGGTTGTTGCGTGTGAGCAACCTTACTAAAATATACGGCGACCCGAGTGACAACACGCTGGCGCTGACGGGTCCGGCATTTAATACTAATATTTGCCCTGAGACCGGAAGTATAGTAGCCTGCGCCGATATCAATTTTGACCTCTACCCCGGTGAAGTGCTGGGCATAGTAGGCGAAAGCGGATCGGGTAAAAGTACTGTTGTGAAAATGCTGTACTTCGACCTTGAAAAAACCGCAGGCGCGGCATGGTTAACGCCTTACCAAAACGGCGGTGTGAACTTTTTGGAAGAATCAAATCAAAGAAAACGCTATATCCGCAACAATCTTATGGGTATGGTATATCAAAACCCGCATGATGGCCTCAACTTTGGCTTTTCTTCCGGAGGTAACATTGCCGAAAAGCTCATCATGTCAGGCAATATGCATGTTGGCAGGATACGTGAAAGATCATCGGACCTGTTAAATAAAACAGAAGTACCCATTCAGCGTATGGATGACCGCCCGGGAACATTTAGCGGCGGTATGCAGCAAAGGGTGCAGATATCAAAAGCCATTGCCAATAATCCGCCGCTATTATTTTTAGACGAAGTGACTACTGGCCTTGACGTGTCTGTTCAGGCAAAGGTGCTCGACCTTATTCGGGAACTTCAAACTGATTTGGGTATTGCGATGGTCGTGGTATCGCATGATCTTTCGGTGATACGCATGCTTACCAACCGTACCTTGGTGTTGAAGCATGGAAGGGTAGTTGAAAGCGGGCTTACCGACCAAATACTGCAGGACCCGCAGCATGAATACTCTCAATTATTAGTTAGCTCACTTTTATAATTTAAGTTTTAACCGGGCATATAAAAGCCAGAGACAAAGTCATGAATATATTAGAAGTAAACGATCTGAGTAAGATTTTCCACTTGCACATCCTTAACAATAAAAGGATAGAAGCGCTTAAACAGATAAATTTCACCATGAAGGAAGGCGAGATAATAGGGCTTACCGGTAAATCTGGTTCGGGTAAGTCAAGTTTAATGAAGTGCATCTACCGTACTTACCTGGCTTCATCAGGCGAGATAATTTATTCGTCAGTAGCCGGGAATATCGACATGGTTAAAGCTAACGATCATCACGTAATTGAACTAAGAAAAACTGAGATCAGGTATTGTTCGCAGTTTTTAAGTGTAATACCCCGCGTGTCGGCTGTAGACGTGGTTTGCGAAAATTTATTCAGGATAGAAAAAGACAAACAGCTGGCACGGAATAAGGCAAAGGAAATGCTTGAAACACTTGGCCTGCCGGTGGAGTTGTGGGATGCTTTCCCGGTTACGTTTAGCGGTGGTGAGCAGCAGCGCATTAATGTGGCCCGAGCTATTATAGCCGAACCACGCTTTTTACTAATAGATGAGCCAACCGCTTCGCTCGATATAAAAATAAAGGATGTCGTTATCGACCTGATATTAAACCTGAAGAAAAACGGTACGTCAGTGCTTTGCATATCACATGATGAATATACTTTGGAAAGACTTGTCGACAGACGCCTGGATCTGCAATTGGGTCAGATCGCCGCCGTTGAACTGGAGTCAAATTAAAATTTTTTATTTGGACGGTCTGGAAGATAATCCCGGAACAATAAAACAATACGACAATAAAACAATCAATAGGATATTTCAATGAATTCTCTTATTATCATTAATGCAACAGTGGTAACTCCCTATGAAGTGCTTAACAATACGTCAGTATTGGTGGAACATGGCATTATTACACATATCGCCCGGCGGACCGATATAGAATATGCCGGGATGATCATCGATGCTGATGGAGCAATAGTAATGCCCGGTATAATTGATATACATACTGACGCAATGGATGCAGAGATCGTTCCAAGGTCAGGCGCGGATATCCCCATCCCCATCGCCTTTCGGGAACTGGAAAGAAAAATGAGCGGCTGTGGTTTTACTACAGTCTATCATTCCATGCACCTGGGGTATGATTCAGCCGAAACACATTCACGTAGTAAATACAGTCGTCCTGAAGTGTTTGAAACGATTTATAAAGAATCAAAAGGCAGTACCTTACTCAATAACAAGATACATCTGAGGTTTGAGCTATCGGGCATAAACGCTTATGATACCTGCCTTGAGCTGATGGATAAAGGTTATATCGCGATGTTATCACTAATGGATCATACGCCGGGACAGGGGCAGATCTCCAGGGAGCAGGCTATACAATTTATGATCAAAATGGGTAATTCGGAGGAAGAAGCGGCGAAAATGGTTGAAGAAAAATTGAACCAACCAATAATCGCCGGCGCAAAGCTTGAAGCGCTGATCCGCCATGCCAAAAAATTATATATCCCGGTTGCTTCTCATGATGATGACACCATTGAAAAAGTGAACTATATGCATGGTTTAGGTGTAAATATCTGCGAATTTCCTATTACTATGGAGACTGCCCTACATGCCGAAAAATTAGGAATGCATGTAGTTGGCGGCGCCTCCAATATATTGAGGGGCGGATCGCTGTCTGGCAATTTAAATATGAAGGAAGCAGTTTTGGCTGGTGCAGTTGATACTTTGTGTTCCGATTATTATCCACCGGCAATTATTCATTCCGTTTTTAAATTATATAACGAACATAGTTTGCCGTTACATGAGGCTGTTAACATGGCAACGCTCAATCCTGCAAAGGCCGCGGGTATAAGTCACCATACCGGCAGTATCGAAACAGGCAAGGATGCCGACGTGGTGATAGTTAAACTGCTTGACAATATACCGATGGTTACCCACACCATTGTAAAAGGCCATATTGTGGCGCAGGCAAGCAATAAAATAAATTATAATGAGGATGTTAAACTGGATGATAATTTATCAGTAACCAATGAACTTTAAGATGACGATGACAGAAACCACATGCATCAGCGATTTACCCTTTGATGAATATAACAAAAGGCAATTATCAGAAATATCGGCCGAACGGATCTGGGAACGGGCACATAACGCAAAACCTGCGGGCAATTTTTTTTATGATGGACATAACTGGTTGCCACGGGAGTACGGCGGTTTCGCTGTTGTATCCATGCTCCGTGAGAACGAAAAAAACGAGTCTTTAGCTCCACGTTTAACGGAAATACAAACAGAACTTCAATATAATCTTTCCCCGCGTTTCGCATTTTACCAGTTACCGGCCGAAAGCTTTCACCAAACGATCGCCAATACTTTATCGAATGATCGGTTCAAAAAGAGCATTTCAGATGCCGGACTGGAAAATGCCTATCCGTCCATCGTGGCTAATGCTGTTTGGAATATACCTGGATCTGATAGCGTCGAGCCAGTAAGGATGAGAATGGCAGGGCTAAGCATATTTGGTACGGCAATAGGTATACTTGGTGTTTTTGAAAATAAGGATGATTATAATCGCATAGTTAGGTTCAGGTCATATTTTTATAACGATGAACAATTAACACAACTGGATGTAAAGATGACGCGACCGTTTATCGGCCATATTACTTTGACTTATATCGAACAAAATCTCAATAAAAATCAAAAGGATCATTTGGCCGGTGTGATCAATGAATTAAATGAAACCCTGGCAGAGGAAGAAAATTATTTTTATATCTCCCAAACCGGTTTGAGAAGGTATAATCACCTGGCAGAATTCATCAAACAGGACAATTATCCTGTTCATTCATTATAAATCTCAAAGCTTTTCCTGATGCAATATTTTGAAAACTTTCCGGCGGTTACAGAACAAACAAAGGGGCAACAGTTGGGAGAGGAGCCTTATATACATCCAACCTGCCACATACGGGATAGCAGTGTTGGCCCCTGGACAGCATTAGGTGCAAATACCTGGCTGGTTGAATCATCTTTTGGTGATTATAGTTACACGGCCGGTAATGTGCAGATCATTTATTCTGAAGTTGGTAAATATTGCTCTATTGCCAATGGTGTACGCATCAATCCGGGGAATCATCCGCAATGGCGTGTAACCCAGCATCACATGACTTACCGCCGGGTGCATTACGGATTGGGGGAAGAGGATGATAAAGAGTTTTTCAAATGGCGCAGGGATCATAAATGCACTATCGGCCACGATGTTTGGATTGGGCACGGTGCTGTCATCATGCCGGGCATTAATATCGGTACTGGTGCCATCGTAGGCTCGGGAGCCGTGGTGACTAAAGATATAGGCCCATATGAGGTGGCAGTGGGCGTCGCTGCCAGGGTGATCAAAAAACGGTTTGATGAACCAACCATCGAAAAATTATTAGCCAGCGAGTGGTGGAACTGGGACAGGGAAACGCTCGAAAAGAATTTTGACGACCTGTTGAATTTGGAAGTTTTTTTAAACAAATACTGTTAACAGATCAATCATGAAAGCATTCCTTACAGTCATTGTTTTGATAACCGTTCTTGTCTTGACAGGCTGTAAAGATAAAGCCGCTCTTGACGAAAACGGTGTTCCCGGTAAACTGGTGATCGGTGTATTTGGGGGAGAAAACCCCGGCCGCACGCAGAATATTATGGAGCCTATCCGTAAATACATGGAAAAAAAGCTCGGCATTGATGTTGAAATGCACATCGTAAATGATTATACAACTGTTATTGAAGCACTTCACGCAAAAAAAATCCATATGGCCTATTTAGGGCCATTTTCATATGTACTGGCCGCTCAGCGTAAAGATATTGAACCTATAGCGGTTCTTGGTTTGTACGGTAGGCTCTTTATGTACCACAGTAATATTTTTGTCAGGTCCAATTCGGGCCTTAACAGTATGGACGATGTTAAGGCAAGGGCAAAAAGCTTAACCCTGTGCTTTACCGATCCGGCTTCAACTTCGGGCCATCTTATCCCCCGGGCATATCTCACATCCATGGGGCTTAACCCTGATAATGCTTTTAAGGAAACCATGTTTGCGGGCAGCCACGCAGCATCGGTGCTAACCGTAGCCGCCGGCAAAGTTGATGTAGGCTGTGTGACAGACGAATACGGAATAGACCTGCTTGTAAAAAATGGCCTGGTTAAAAAGGGGCGCTTAAGGTAATATGGGTATCTGATCCGATCATAGGCAGTCCTATTGTGATCCGAAAGGATATTAATAAAGATTTCGCGAAAAGAGTTCAGCAATTCTACCTGAACTTCGCCCATGATCAACCCTCAATTTTTGAAAAGTATCTTAAAGTCTACTATGTTCAGCCGCATGTTGACCTTGCTTATATAGCAGTACCGGATTCGGCATTCAATAGCATAAGGAAAATAGTAAACTCGGTGAAAGACCTAAAATTCGTTAAATAACAACTATTTAAAAAGAAATAAAAATGAAGGCTTGCATCGTTACAATAATCGCTCTGTTTACGTTCCTGAACCTAACCGGCTGCAAAAATAAAGGATCGGTCGATAGCAACGGCATGCCTAAAACGCTCATGATAGGCGCCGTTCAGAGTGAAAGTATGATTGAATTACAAAAGGTACGGGAACAGATCTGCAAATTCCTGGGAAAAAAGCTGGGAATGCCTGTTGAAATGGTTTATTCTACAGACTATTCAGGTGTAATTGAGGCCCTGAAGGCAAACAAAGTCCACGTAGCTGACCTTCCCCCTTTCGCCTATATTATTGCTACAAGAGAAATATCCCTTACCCCAATTGTTACACTGGGCAGCAACGGAAAACCATCTACTTACCAAAGTGTGATCATAGCAAATGGGCATAGCGATATTAAAAGTATGGCTGATGTAAAAGCCAGGTCGAAAAGCCTGACTTTTTGTTTTGTAGATCCCGCATCCGCATCTGGTCACCTCGTCCCACGGGCGTACCTTAATTCAATTGGGCTTAACCCTGATACTGCGTTTAAACAAACCATTTTTGCCGGAAGCCATCCAGCTTCGGTTTTATCCGTAAAGTCGGGCAAAATTGATGTAGGGTGCACAACCGATTTGGTTTTTGGCATCATGATCCGAAAAAAAATGTTAAATGAAGGAGATGTAAGGGTATTGTGGACGTCTGATCCGATAGTTAGCGATCCGGTAGTGGTAAGAGGTGATTTGAATAAAGACTTTGTAAAAAAATTACAAAAAGCATACCTCGATATGAATATCGAGGCTCCCGAAATATTAAGAAATTTTTTGAAAATATTTTTACGCGATACGACCAGAAGGTCATATATGGTTGCGAATGATTCGATGTACAGCAGCCTCAGGAAAATAGCCGCCGGCGTAAAAGATTTAAAAGCCAATTAGAATTTACAATGAAGGCATACGCACCGATACTTTTCACGCTGTTAACATTCGCTTTCATAAGCGGATGCAGTAGTGCCGGTGATCTTGATGCAAATGGCGTACCTAAAAAATTACTGATCGGCATGGATAGCGGTGATAAGCCCGGTCAAACTAAGGCGGCCATCGAGCCGTTCAGGCTGTATCTTCAAAAAAAGATGGGCATGGAAGTGCAGATCTTTTTTACTACCGATTATACTGCTGTTATAGAAGCAATTCGCGCAAAAAAGGTACAAGTGGCGCAGATGGCCCCCTTTGCATATATTCTTGCCACACAAAAGCCAGGCATAATACCTATTGCGACTTTCGGAATGGATGGCAAACCATCACTTTACCACAGCGTCATAATAACAACCCCTAAAACCGGTATAAGATCCATGGATGATGTAAAGGCGCGGTCAAAAAGTTTAACGCTGTGCTTTGCCGACCCTGCATCAACTTCAGGACATCTAATTCCAAGGGCATATCTTAATTCTATCGGCCTCAACCCGGATAGCGCCTTTAAGCAAACCATGTTTGCGGGTACTCATGCTGCCTCTATCCTGAGTGTAAAATCGGGTAAGGTTGATATAGGATGTACCAATATTGACCTTTCCCTGGCTAAGATGATAAGAGAAGGCGACGTAAAAAAGGAGGACTTTGTGATTTTGTGGACGTCGCCGCCAATTGTGAACGACGTAATAACCGTTCGAAGTGATCTTAATAAAAATTTTGTAAAAAAACTACAAAATGCCTTTATAAATGCTAATAAAGATGATTATGAAGCATTCAACAGCTATGTTAAGCTGTATTATCCTGATGCAAGAAATATGGCCTACATACCTGTTCAGGATTCAATTTATGATGGGCTTAGAAGAATAGCCGGCAATATTAAAGATTTAAATCTTGGCAAATAATATAGTTTAAAAAGGCAGATATGAAAGCATTCATCTTAGGTATCCTTTTTATCATAACAATTTCAGTATTGCCCGGATGTCGCAACAAAGCAGAATTGGACTCGAATGGTATTCCCGGCAAGCTGGTGATAGCTGTTTATACAGGCGGTGATAACCCATTAGGTGTTAAGGCAATGACCAAAAAGCTAAAAACATATTTTGAAAAAAAAGCTTGGCATGGAGGTTGAGTTTTTTTTATGCAACTGATTACACATCAGTAATTGTGGCGCTGAGGGCAAAAAAAGTTCATGCGGCGTACATGAGCCCGTTTTCTTACATATTAGCATCGCAAAACCATGATATTACCCTTATAGCCACCATGGGCGAAGGCGGCAAGCCGCATATGTACCACAGTATCATTTTTACCAACTATACTACCCATTTAAATTCCATGAGTGATGTAAAGTCGAGAGCTAAAAGCCTGACACTTTGCTTTGCTGATCCCGCTTCAACATCTGGTCATCTTATTCCGCGGGCATACCTGGTAACCCTGGGTCTAAATCCTGACAGCGCTTTTAAGCAAACGATATTTGCAGGGAGTCATCCTGCAAGCATACTTTCCGTCGCATCGGGTAAGATCGATGTTGGATGTTCAACAAAAGAATATGGTATGGACCTGCTTATAAGGCATGGGGAATTAAAAGAAGGGCAGATAAAAGTTTTGTGGCAATCGGACCCTATTGTTTCGTCGCCGATCGTAGCAAGAAACGATTTGAATAAGGAGCTGACAAAAAAAATACAGGGCCTGTACCTCAACATGGCAAAAGACGCACCAAGTCTTTTCGCTGCTTATGTAAAGTTATATTATACTCACGCCGAAAAATTTTCATACATGACCGTACAGGATTCCATGTATAATGGTTTAAGGAAAATAGCAAGAGGTATGAAAGATCTGAATGTGGCTAATTAATCAGAATTGATATGATTGAAGTAAAGAATTTAACCAAGTCGTTGCCAAATGGCCGCAAGCTGCTTGATGGCATTAGTTTCAAAGTGAAAAAGGGGGAGTTTGTAGGGATACTCGGGGCAAGCGGTGCCGGTAAAACCCTTACCCTGCGTTGCCTCAACGGGTTGCTTAAGCCCGACAAGGGCGAAGTGATCATACAGGACGAGTATGGCAAAGGGCATGATATCTGCAAGATCAGTAAAAGGGAACTGCGTCGCGTAAGACAGCGGATTGGTGTTATTTTCCAGGGGTATCACCTGGTAAGGCGCTTATCGGCCCTGGAAAATGTAATGATTGGCCGCTTAGGGCAAATCGGTACACTGAGAAGTATATTATATGGCTTTACCGATGAGGAAGCGGCTGAAGCTTTACTGGCTCTTGAAAAAGTAAAGATGGGCCAGTATGCCGAAATCAAGACCGGGAACTTAAGCGGGGGGGAGATGCAGCGTGTTGCCATTGCACGGGCTATTTTTCAGTTGCCAACGTTGTTGATTGCGGATGAACCTATTTCTAACCTCGACCCCAGCAATGCAAAGGTGATCATGAAAATGATAAAGCCTTTATCAACAACAATGCCTGTTGTGGGCGTATTTCATCAGCCAGAGATGACGGCAAAGTACTGCAGCCGTGTAATTGCCATTAAAGAGGGAAAAATGGTTTATGACGGCGACCCTAAATTATCAAATAATATGCTGGTGGATATTTATGGTGAGGAGTTGGGCCAGATAGAACAACAGGAACAAGGTATACTTGCTCCAATTATTAATTGATAATTATGCATTTGGGGAAATATAATCTGAAGCGGTACCGCAAATGGATATTGCCGCTTGTAGCCTTAGCGGTGGTGACTGAGGGGGCCGCTATTGTTTGCGGAGCTACCTTTGAAAAACTTTGGGATGGGCTTTTTAAGGGCGTTTCTTTTTTGGGGTATATGTTCCCGCCGGATTGGTCGGCATTTCCCGAGATGTTGCAACCCGCCTTTCAATCTATCATAATAGCATTTCTGGGGACTGTATTTGGCACATTGTTGTCTGTGATTTTTGCTTTGCTGGCGGCTGCTAATATCTCTAATACCTGGGTGCGTAATATTACGCGCTTCTTTATCGGCTTTGAGCGGTCAATACCCGAAATCGTAATATTATTGCTGCTTATAGCTGCTTTTGGTTTGGGCACGATGCCGGCTATAATTGCATTAACGCTGGGTTGTATAGGTATGATTGGAAAATTGCTGGCTGATACCATTGAAGAACTCGATCCTATCATGATGGAATCAATGGCTTCAGTAGGTGCCAATAAAACGCAGATCATTGTTTTTGGGGTGCTTCCGCAAATTATGCCTAATCTTATTTCATATGCATTATTCAGGTTCGAGATCAATATCCGATTGTCAGTTCTTTTGGGTGCGGTGGGTGCCGGAGGTGTCGGTTACGAACTTGATTATTCTTTTTATATGCTCGAATATCACCGTGCTTTTACAGCTTTGTTGGTGATCATCATCATGATATTTGGCACCGAACGTCTTTCTTATATTTTAAGAGGCCAGATTAAAATGAAAGGGGCATTAAAATGAATACCATCGAGATTACCCTTCCTTCAAAAAAATATAAACGAAAGGTCACTATTTTTAGCATATCT
>Ga0207048_10387_pt1 | contig 10869 bp, 10 predicted proteins | sample Alteio_BWMinCont_65_FD_153301 | JGI IMG/M metagenome (GOLD analysis project Ga0207048, IMG submission 153301) | Enriched cells from forest soil in Barre Woods Harvard Forest LTER site, Petersham, Massachusetts, United States -... | ecosystem: Environmental > Terrestrial > Soil > Temperate forest >...
CGATCCTGGAAGGTCGTGCCAATGCAGTGAACGACGTGGTCGAAGCTATCAAAGGCGCGGCAGGCGACGAATTCGTTGAAGTTAACGATCAGGCTTAAGCCCTGAATCTGAGGTCTTATACTTCAGAATAAAAAGGGGCCGTGGTTGCCCCTTTTTTTGTATCACTTGCTTATTTTTTACCCGAATATATTTTGAATGATGATGCTGGGAAAACTGATGATTGGGCGCACTGCATAGCGGTGACCAGGTCGGTGGAGCAGTAAAAACAGCATCAACTGAGCTAGGAGAATAGTATGGCGGCAATTACAGCAGCACTGGTAGGCGAACTGCGCGCAAAGACTGATGCGCCTATGATGGAATGCAAAAAAGCGTTGACCGAAGCCGGCGGCGACTTGGACAAAGCAGAAGAAATTCTGCGCGTGAAACTGGGTGGCAAGGCTTCCAAGGCTGCTTCCCGTATTACAGCTGAAGGCGTCGTTGCAGCTTATATCGCCGGCGGCGTTGGCGCCCTGGTGGAAGTTAACTGCGAAACCGACTTCGTCACCAAGAACGACGATTTCCTGGGCCTGGCAAATGCCTGCGCCAAGCTGGTCGCAGAAAACAATCCTGCCGACGTGGCTGCCTTGTCGGCTCTGCCACTCGACGGTAGCACTGTTGAAGCAACCCGTGCTGCCTTGATCGGCCGTATCGGCGAAAACATGTCGATTCGTCGTTTCACACGTTTTGATACAACCGCCAAGCTGGTTTCTTACCTGCACGGCACACGTATCGGCGTGATGGTTGAATTCGACGGCGCTGACGAACAAGTCGGTAAAGACGTGGCCATGCACATCGCTGCAATGAAGCCGGTTTCGTTGTCTTCGGACCAGGTGCCAGCAGAATTGATCGAAAAAGAGCGTTCGGTAGCAACGTTGAAGGCAGCTGAATCCGGCAAGCCTGCAGACATCGCGGCCAAGATGATTGAAGGTTCGGTACAGAAATTCCTGAAGGAAGTTTCCCTGCTGAACCAGACTTTCGTCAAGAACGACAAACAAACTGTTGAACAGATGCTGAAAGCAACTAATACCAGCGTTAAATCGTTCACCATGTTTGTGGTCGGTGAAGGCATCGAGAAGAAACAAGATGACTTCGCTGCAGAAGTTGCAGCGACGGTTGCTGCGGCCAAGCAGGCGTAAGCAAGAATACGGGCCGAAAGGCCCGTTTTTTTGGCTCTGAGGAATTTTCTTCCCAAGCCAAAGACTAAGGAATGCCTTGCTGAATCTTGCTCCGCATCCCGGAGCAGGGAAGTCGCAGGAATCGGCGCCGATGCTGCTAAATCGCGCTGATAGTGGATTTTGCTGCGGTTTGGCCTGACAATGGCGCTGCAGTCCAGGCATTGACCAATACAAATGTGAATCAATCGGAAAGCCACAAGGGGCCAAGACCATGACAAAACCAGCTTATAAGCGTGTTCTCCTGAAACTCTCCGGTGAGGCCCTGATGGGCGATGACGCCTATGGCATCAATCGTGTGACGATCGATCGCATGGTTGCCGATGTCGCCGAAGTGGCCGAATTAGGTGTTGAACTGGCGATCGTGATCGGCGGCGGTAATATCTTCCGTGGCGTAGCGCCGGGCGCCCAGGGTATGGATCGCGCCACTGCCGACTATATGGGTATGCTGGCAACAGTGATGAATTCCCTGGCGCTGGCAGATGCCATGCGGCAAAAAGGGCTCACGGCCCGCGTTATGTCGGCAATTAGCATCGAACAGGTAGTTGAGCCGTATGTGCGGCCTAAAGCCCTGCAATATCTGGAAGAAGATAAAATTGTCATCTTTGCAGCGGGTACCGGCAATCCGTTTTTTACCACCGATACTGCAGCGGCATTGCGCGGTTCGGAAATCGGTGCGGAAATCGTCCTGAAGGCGACCAAGGTTGACGGCGTGTATAGCGCAGATCCAAATAAGGATCCAACGGCAACGCGCTATTCGCACATCACCTTCGATGAGGCGATCACCAAGCATCTGCAAGTCATGGATGCTACCGCGTTTGCCCTGTGCCGCGACCAGAAACTGCCGATCAAGGTATTCTCCATCGTCAAGCCGGGCGCGCTGAAGCGGGTCATCATGGGTGAAGATGAAGGTACTTTGGTGCACGTTTAAATTGTTTGTGTAAGTTGCAATATTTACACAGGTAAGTAATCGATTTTTAAAGTTTCGTTTTAAAGTTTCGTTTTAAAGTTTTCGAATAGGAGAGCAGCATGAGTATTGCTGAAGTTAAAAAGAACACCGAACTAAGAATGCAAAAGTCGCTTGAGACTTTGCGTGCCGATCTGGCGAAAGTACGTACCGGCCGTGCCCACACCGGGATTCTCGACCACATCACTGTGGAATACTACGGTAGCCCGACCAACCTGAGCCAGGTTGCCAATGTGACGCTGATCGATGCGCGTACTATCGGTGTGCAGCCATTTGAAAAGAAAATGATTGCAGTAGTCGAGAAAGCCATCCGTGAATCCGATCTGGGCCTCAACCCATCGACCCAAGGCGAGATGATCCGGGTACCGACACCGCCGCTGACAGAAGAACGTCGCAAGGAAATGGTGAAATTGGTCAAGGGTGAAGCGGAAGATGCAAAAATTGCAATTCGCAATATCCGTCGCGATGCCAACGAAGGCTTGAAGAAACTGGTCAAGGACAAGGAATGTTCGGAAGACGACGAGCGTCGTGCCCAGGACGACATCCAGAAGCTGACCGACAAGTCCGTGGCTGAAATTGACAAGCAAGTGGTCGATAAAGAAAAAGAGATCCTGACGGTGTAGTTAGAGCCGCTCTGTCGCTCTTTATTTTCTTATTTCATTATTTATGGCCCATACAAGTTCCACGCAAGCGCTGCCAGCCAGCCCGACGGTGCCACGGCACGTTGCCATTATCATGGACGGCAACGGCCGCTGGGCGACCAGTCGCTTTTTGCCGCGTGTTGCCGGTCACGGCAAGGGCGTCGAGGCAGTGCGCTCGGTGGTCGAAGCTTGTGCCGTACGCGGCGTCGAATACCTGACGCTATTCGCTTTCAGTTCTGAAAACTGGCGCCGGCCCGCCGATGAAGTGTCGTTGTTGATGCGTTTGTTCATGGTGGCGCTGGAGCGCGAAGTCGGCAAGATGCACGCCAACAGCATTCGCCTGAAAGTAGTCGGCGATTTAAGCCGTTTCGATGCCAAGCTGCAGGAAATGATCGACAACGCCGAGCGTAAAACCGCCGGCAATACCGCAATGACTGTCACTGTCTGCGCCAACTACGGTGGGCGTTGGGATGTGATGCAGGCGGTGCAAAAAATGTTGGCTGCCCGCCGGGTAGCAGGCACGGCCGTCAATGCGGGGCAAGATCCGGATGTGTTTTCCGAGGAAGAACTGGCGCAGCATCTGGCCATGGCCTACGCACCGGAGCCGGATCTGTTTATCCGTACCGGCGGCGAGCAGCGCATTTCCAATTTCCTGCTTTGGCAGCTGGCCTATAGCGAGCTGTATTTTACCGATACCTATTGGCCGGATTTCGGCGCCGACGAGCTGGACAAGGCAATTGCCTCTTATCAGCAACGGGAGCGCCGCTTCGGGCGCACCAGCGCGCAATTGCTGGAACAGGCTTCCTGATGTTGAGGACACGTGTCATCACGGCGTTGCTCCTGTTGGCAGTCTTGTTGCCGATTTTATACTTCAATTATTTCCCGGGATTCGCCGTCGTCTCGACGCTCTTTTTTGCTGCGGCGATCTGGGAAAGCGCCAGGATCTTTGGCGCTTCCAGCAAAGCGGCTCTCGCCTGGGGACTGGCTGGCCTCGCCTTGTTCACGACGATCATGGCCTACAGCAGCGGCCCCAATATTCGTTTATTGTTCGTACTGTGCGTGGCAATCTGGTGTTTGCGCTTTGTGCCATCGCTAGGCCTGGGTTTGCCGGCCTTGTCCAGCCTGGGTAACCGGCTGGTTGCCGGCAGCTACGCCATCGCGATTTTTGGCTGTTTCCTGGCGATTGTGGTGCTGTTTCATCACTCTCCCATGTATTTATTGTCGGTCCTGGTGATCGTCTGGGTGGCTGATATCGGCGCCTATTTTTCCGGCAAAGCCTTCGGCCGCCATAAACTGGCGCCTTCCATTTCCCCCGGCAAGTCCTGGGAAGGTGCGATCGGCGGTTGGATACTGGTGTTGCTCATGGCATTCGGATTCAGCCTGGCGCCAGCACTGGCCGAGACTTTTCCGATGCGTTTACTGGCAACCTGGGGTTGGGCTGGATTGCTGGTAGCGATGACCGTGCTGGTGGCTGCCAGTGTGGCCGGCGATCTGTTCGAGTCGATGCTGAAGCGGCGGGCCGGCATCAAGGACAGCAGCAATCTGTTGCCTGGCCACGGCGGCGTGCTGGATCGCGTCGATGCACTGATCCCGGTGCTGCCCCTGGCCGCCTTATTGAGTTTTTGGTTTTAGGTCAGTATGCAAAATATTACTATTCTCGGCTCCACCGGATCGATCGGCATGTCGACGCTGGATGTACTCGCGCGTCATCCCGAGCGCTATTCGGTGTATGCACTGACTGCACACAGCCGGGTTGAGCAGCTGGCGGAGCAATGCCTGCAGTTCAAGCCGCAGGTAGCGGTGGTCGGCAGTGCGGCGGCGGCCCGGCAGCTGAGCGCCTTGCTGCGCGTAAAAGCGCCTGCGATCGAAGTGCTGTACGGCGAAGCTGCACTATGCCAGGTCGCCAGCGCCGAGGCTTGTCATGCCGTGATGGCCGCCATTGTCGGCGCTGCGGGCCTGGCGCCGACGTTGGCTGCTGCCAGGGCCGGGAAGAAAGTCCTGCTGGCAAACAAGGAAGCCTTGGTCATGTCCGGCCAGTTGTTCATCGATGCGGTGACACATAGCGGCGCCTTGCTGTTGCCTATCGATAGCGAGCACAATGCGATTTTCCAATGTCTGCCGCATGACTACCAGCGCCAGCCGGCCGTGCATGGCGTCGAGAAAATCCTGTTGACCGCGTCTGGCGGCCCGTTTTTGAACAGGGCGGTGGAGACCCTGGAATCAGTTACACCGGCAGAAGCGATTGCCCATCCGAAGTGGGTCATGGGACGTAAGATTTCGGTCGATTCGGCAACCATGATGAATAAAGGGCTGGAAGTCATCGAGGCGCATTGGCTGTTCGGCGCGTCTGCCAGCCAGATCGAGGTAGTGATCCACCCGCAAAGCGTGATTCACTCGATGGTTTCTTACGTTGACGGCTCGGTCCTGGCGCAATTGGGTAACCCTGACATGCGTACGCCGATTGCCCATGCGCTGGCCTATCCGGAGCGGATGGCGTCCGGCGTCAGTCCGCTCGATCTGACCGTGATCGGGCAGTTACAATTTTCCCGTCCCGACTTGCAGCGTTTTCCCTGCCTGAAACTCGCGTATGATGCATTGCTAGCCGGCGGTTCTGCCGCAACAATATTGAACGCGGCGAATGAAGTAGCTGTCCAAGCTTTTCTAGATGGAAAAATCGGCTTCCGCATGATCGATCAACTGATAGCGCGCACCATGGATAAGGTGCCGTTGTGTGCAGTGAGCGATATTGATTTATTGCTTGAGCAGGATCGCCTTGCACGCCAAACGATAGATTCCCTGATTTCCTGATTACATAGTAACTAATGGCCTTCCTGCAAACAATCCTCGCATTTGTTGTCGCACTTGGTTCTCTGGTCATCATCCATGAGCTGGGCCATTATTGGGTCGCGCGTTTGTGCGGGGTCAAGGTGCTGCGGTTTTCGGTGGGCATGGGGAAGATTGTTTTCTCGCGCCGTTTCGGTCCGGATCAAACCGAGTGGGCCGTTTCCATCCTGCCTTTGGGTGGTTATGTAAAGATGCTCGATGCTCGCGAGCAAGACTTAACCGGTTTGTCGCAAGAAGAGCTGAAGCGCGAATTCACCAACCAGTCGGTATGGCGGCGCATGGCGATCGTGGCGGCCGGCCCCTTGGCCAATTTTGCCCTTGCCATTTTGTTATTTGCCGGTTTGTACATGTATGGCGAGATGGAGCCGACGCCAAGAGTACGCGCCGTTGCCGAGCAGACTGCGGCTTACCAGGCCGGTTTGCGCGGCGGCGAATTGATTACCGCCGTCAACGGCGAGTCGATCCAGACCTGGTCCGACCTGCGCTGGAAAGTGTTGCAGGGAGTGATCGACAAGACACCGATCAAACTCGACGTTCGCCGCTCGAATCCGAGCCCTGCGGGCGGTAATTTGCCGGGCGGCCAACTGCTCGATACGGTCAGTTTACCGATAGAAGCCCTGGCAGCCAAAGATCTTGAAGGCGATTTTCTCGGTAAGCTAGGTATCAAGCTGGCGCGCCCCAAGCCGATTTTAGGCAAAATCATGCCGGATGGCCCTGCCATGAAGGCCGGTTTGCATGAAGGCGATCTGATCACCAGCGTCAATGGCGAGCCGGTTGCCGATGGCATCGCCTTCATCGACAAGGTGAAAGCATCGCCGGGCAAGGCTGTCAGCCTGACAGGCATGCGCAATGGCGATAGCTTCACGCTGAGCGTGACGCCGCAGGCACAAGAGGGCAAGGATGGGAAGCAAATCGGCCTGATCAAGGTCGAAATGCCGATGATGCCGGAAATGATCCTGGCCAGCAGCCCGCCGCTGCAGGCACTTGTCAAGGGAGCAACGAAGACCTGGGATAGCAGCATCTTGACCCTCAAGATGCTGGGTAAAATGGTGATTGGCGAGGTTTCCTGGAAAAATATCACCGGTCCTATTACCATCGCCGACTACGCAGGCCAGACTGCGCGTATCGGTGCATTCAGCTATCTGAGCTTTATCGCCTTCATCAGCATCAGTCTGGGCGTCATGAATTTGCTGCCCATTCCGGTTCTAGACGGTGGCCATTTGCTGTATTATTCGCTGGAAGTTTTGACTGGACGTCCCATTCCCGAGCGAGTTGGTGCAATTGCACAGCGCGCGGGTATCGGTATTTTGATGACGTTGATGATAGTCGCCATGTTTAACGACATCGTTCGGCTCATATTTTAGGTTCCGCTCTCTTGTCTGACAATCGTGGCAGACAAGGACATTGATAAAAAACGATCGCTAATGAAATTACATTCTGAGCACTTCCCTTTGTCGATTCTTCCCCGTCGTTTGATTGCTGCCGCAGCCTTTGCCGTATGTTCCGGCCAGGCGCTCGCGGTGCAACCGTTTGTGGTCAAGGATATCCGCATTGAAGGTATTCAACGTACCGAGGCAGGTACCGTTTTCAGCTACCTGCCGGTGCGCGTCGGTGAAACCTTCACCGACGAAAAAGGTACGGCAGCGATCAAGGCGCTGTATGCAACCGGCTTCTTCAAGGATGTCCGGGTCGAGTCCGAAGGCGACGTGCTGGTGGTCATGGTGGAAGAGCGGCCTTCGATTGCCGCCGTCGAGTTTTCCGGCATCAAGGAATTCGATAAAGACCAGCTGACCAAGGCCCTGAAAGAAATCGGCGTTGGCGAATCGCGCATTTTCGACAAGGCGCAGGTTGATCGCGCCGAGCAGGAATTAAAGAAACAATACCTGTCACGCGGGCTGTATGGCATGAAAGTGACCACTACCGTCACGCCTATCGAGCGTAACCGGGTCAATGTGACGTTTGCGGTGGATGAGGGCGAAGTATCGCGCATCAAGGAAATCCGCTTCGTCGGCAACAAGGCATTTTCCGACGGCACCCTGCGCGACCAGATCAAATTGCGTTCGCCAGGCTGGTTTACCTGGTACACGAAGGCTGACCAGTACGCCAAAGAAAAACTCTCGGGCGATATCGAAACCCTGCGTTCGTACTACCTGAATCGCGGTTATATCGAGATGCAGGTGGAGTCGACCCAGGTCTCGATTACACCGGACAAGAAAGATATCTACATCACCGTCAATATCAATGAAGGTGAAAAATACACAGTTTCCGACATCAAGCTGGAAGGCGAGATGTTTGGCCGCGAGGATGAGTTGCGCTCGTTGCTGTCGCTGAAAAAGGGCGACGTGTTCAACGGCGAAAAACTCAACAACAGCACCAAGAAGATGTCGGAACGACTGGGTAACTTCGGTTATGCATTCGCCAACGTCAACGCCAATCCGGAATTGAACCGCGAAAAGAAAGAAGTGGCGTTTACCATTCTGGTCGACCCTGGCAAGCGCGTGTATGTGCGTCATGTCAACGTTGCGGGTAATACCAAGACGCGTGACGAAGTGGTGCGCCGCGAATTCCGTCAGTTTGAAGATTCCTGGTACGACGGCTCGAAGATCAAGCTTTCGCGCGACCGGGTTGACCGCCTTGGCTACTTCAAGGATGTGAAGATCGAAACGCCGGAAGTGCCAAACACTTCCGACCAGGTCGACATCAACATGGAAGTCACGGAAAAACCGACCGGTAATATCCAGGTCGGCGCCGGCTTCTCGCAGACTGACAAGTTGAGCTTGTCCGGTTCGATCCAGCAGCAGAATGCTTTCGGCAGCGGCAACACAATTGGCCTCGATATCAATACCAGCAGCTACTCGCGGGTGATTGCGCTGTCGCAAACCAATCCGTACTTTACCGATGACGGCATCAGCCGTACCTACGACGTCTACTACCGTACCGTGCGGCCGTCGCAGTACACCACCGGTGATTACAAAGTGCGCACCATCGGTAGCGATATCAAGTTCGGTGTGCCTTTCTCGGAACTGGACACCGTATTCTTCGGCGTCGGTGTGGAAAACACCAACGTTCAGGCTGACTCGACCAGCCCGCTGCTTTATCAGCAATATGTCACCGACTTCGGTAACGGGCAACTGATCCCTAGTGGCCTGGGTTATAACGTGCTCGCCAACCCGGCGTCGGCAACCACCAACAGTTTCCCGCTGACGGCGGCCTGGCAGCGTGATAGCCGCGACAGCGCACTGGTGCCGACCACCGGACGTTACCAGCGCGCCACTCTCGAAGTTTCCGCGGTCGGTACCTTGCGCTATTACCGCGCAAGTTATCAGCACCAGTACTTCAAGCCGCTGTTCAGCAACGCTGTGACATTGGCCATGAATGGCGAAATCGATTATGGCCGCGGCATGGGCGGCAAGCCATACCCTGTGTTCAAGAACTACTATGCCGGTGGTATCGGCACCGTACGCGGATTTGAGGGCTCGACACTGGGCGTCGGCACTAACGTCGACCAGTACGGCGATTCGATGGGTGGCGCATCGCGGGTGTTTGGTAATCTGGAAACGCAATTCCCGTTCCCGGGTTCAGGCACTGACCGTAGCTTGCGCTGGTTTACCTTCCTCGATGGCGGCCAGGTGTATGCCGACAAGGCTCCGATGCAGTTGAGCGAGTTGCGTTATTCTACTGGTATCGGTTTGAGCTGGGTTTCGCCTATCGGTCCTTTGAAGCTCAGTTACGGCAAGGCTTTGAACGCAAAGCCGACCGACAAGCTGCAAGCGTTCCAGTTCCAGTTAGGCACGGGCTTTTAATTCGTCGGGATGCTGCCCAATGGCAGATCCCGGCAAGCGTGGCATAATGCACAAGTTGCATCATTTGAATTGCGGAGAATAGTGTTGAAATCTCTAATAAAATCCTTTACGTTTTTACCATCGGCCAGTGTGCTGGCGATGTGTTTATTGTCGGCAGTGCCGGCACATGCGGATGACGGTTCCAGAATCGCCTTCGTCAGCAGCGAGCGCATTTTGCGCGAAGCAATTCCAGCCAAGGCCGCACAGACAAAGATCGAAGCCGAGTTTTCCAAGCGCGACAAAGATCTGCAAGACCAGGCTACCCGCCTGAAAAACATGGCTGACAAGCTGGACAAGGATTCAGCCGTGATTTCGGAATCCGAACGGGTCAAGCGTCAGCGTGAGTTGAGTGATCTGGATAAGGATTTTCAACGGAAACAGCGTGAATTCCGCGAAGATCTGAACCAGCGTCGCAACGAGGAATTGGCGATTGTCCTGGAACGTTCGACCAAGGCGATCAAGCAAATTGCCGAAGCCGAGAAATACGATATGGTGTTTCAGGAAGGCGGAGTGTATGTTAGCCCGCGCATCGATATCACCGATAAAGTATTGAAAATCCTCAATAAATAAGTAAATTTCGAATTTAGTTCATTAGGGCCACTATATGACCATTCGGCTAAAAGAACTGGTCGAAAGCTTGGGTGGCCAATTGATCGGTGATGCGGATACCCAGGTATCCGGCATCGCGCCACTGAGCGACGCCAGCGCATCACAGATCACCTTCCTGTCCAATCCCAAGTTTCGCTCCCAGGTGTCGCAAACGCAGGCGGCAGCTATCATTTTGTCTGCGGCAGATGATGCGGTAGTCGGCGCCGACTTTCGCGGCGTGCGCATTGTTGCGGCCAATCCCTACGCGTATTTTGCCAGGGCGGCGCAATTTTTTGCTGCAAGAAATGCAATTCCTGTCGTTCCCGGCATTCATCCTGCCGCCAATGTCGATCCAGCCGCCCAAATTGCAGCGACCGCCTATATCGGCCCGAATGCAGTTATCGGCGCCGGCGCCTCGATAGGGGAGAACGTCCGGATAGGCGCAGGTTGCGTGGTCGGTCGCGATGTCAGCATTGGTGCAGAAAGTTATCTGTATCCCAATGTCACCATTTATGATGCTTGTCAGATTGGCCAGCGCGCCATCATCCACTCTGGTGTAGTGATTGGTGCCGATGGTTTTGGTTTTGCCAATGACGGCGGAACCTGGGTCAAAATTCCTCAGACCGGCCGGGTACTGATCGGCGACGACGTCGAAATCGGCGCCAATACCACCATCGACCGTGGCGCTTTGGCTGATACGGTGATTGAAGAGGGCGTCAAGCTGGACAATCAAATCCAGATCGCCCACAACTGTCATATCGGCGCGCATACTGCGA
>Ga0207048_10381_pt1 | contig 10843 bp, 10 predicted proteins | sample Alteio_BWMinCont_65_FD_153301 | JGI IMG/M metagenome (GOLD analysis project Ga0207048, IMG submission 153301) | Enriched cells from forest soil in Barre Woods Harvard Forest LTER site, Petersham, Massachusetts, United States -... | ecosystem: Environmental > Terrestrial > Soil > Temperate forest >...
AGGTTTATTTCGAGATCGCGAGGATCGGCTCCCAGCGCCTCTTCCGCCGCTCGCTTGCTGAGACCGCCGGACTGGAGGTTGCGCAGAAGCTGTTTGTGCAGGTCAGAGGTGAGGTGCTTCAACCTGCGGCTAATGGTGGCTTCGTGGACCTGCAGAAGGCGAGCGATCTGGAGCAGCGTCTTCTGGTCGAGGAAGTAAGAGGCAAGCAGGAAGCGGTCCTCGGGGGAAAGTGTTGCGAACGTTCGCGAGACTGCCTGCGTAAGCCGGTCGAGTTCGGCCGGTAGCGGGGTGACGGTTGATGCAGGCGCTGCGGTGTCCTGATCGTCGAGTGGGGTTTCGCGTTTGGTGCGACGGTGGTGGTCCACATGGCGCTGGGCGAGGGTGGTGCGGAGCCAGCCGAGGAGAGACCCGCGGCCGGAGTAGGAAGCGAGTGGTGAGCGGCGTTGACCACCTCGCTCCGTTAAGCCAAACAGTTCGGCGTAGAGCGAATCGGCGAGGTCGTGGCCCAGCGTTGCGGAGCCGGTAATGGCAATTGCGGCTTGCGTGAGAGGACTGCGATAAAGGTCGAGGAAGCGCTGCCAGGCGGCCTCGCGACCGAGGGCGCAGGCTTGTGCGAGGGCGAGTTCGGGCAGGCGAAGTACATGGTAAAAGGCTGATTCCTGCGCGGATGTCGGATGAGTCCCCGGGGGCTGGCCGTAGTGGTGTTTGGTGCCGATAGCAGCGAGCGCGGCACTGAACTCCTCGCGTGTCAGGCCGCAGGATTCCGCGTCGGCGGTGAGCCAGAGTTCCTGAATGAGGTCGGCAGGAAGACCGGACAAACCTGCGCGGGCGAGGTCACCGTCACCATCGGGGAAAGCTGCGAGCGCGGGGTCGGCGGACGGCAGGGAGATGGTTAGGTCGCCGGGTTGGGAGGCCGTGTCCACGACTTTGAAGATACTCCAGTGGTTTGGACGCGGTTGGCCGGCAGAAAGTTCTTGAAGAAAACTTGCAAGAAACGTGGAAGGGCTCGTTCCTGAGTCAGACGCCGGGCAGATGTCCGTCGACAAGGGAGGGTTGCGATGCAGAGAGCGCGAACGATTCGGTTGACCGCAGGGATTGTGGCGATGATGGCGGTGGTGTTGGTAGCTGGACGATGGGAACCAGTTGCGGCGGGCGGGCCTGGGAGCGCTACGGGGAGCGGCTACCGCGTGCTCAAGCCGATCGAGAGCGGCGATCTGACGCTGTTTCCGGTGGTGCGCGACGATGGGAAGTCGCTGCCCGCCGACCAGTTCCTTACGCTCGATGAGGGTCTGAAGAGCGGCGAGGTGGAGGTGACGGAGGCAGGCAAAGTGCAGGGACTGGTGAGGTCTCGCGGCGGTAGCGTTGCGCCGCGACGCTACGAGGGAGACCAGGTGAATACGCTTGTGCTGGTCAACAACTCGAAACGACCGCTGCTGTTGTTGGCGGGCGAGATCGTGACCGGCGGCAAGCAGGACCGCATCATTGCGAAGGACAGGATTGTGCCAGCGGGCGCGGACCCGATCGACCTGTCGGTGTTCTGCATCGAGCATGGCCGCTGGACGGAGAGCTCGGCGAAGTTCGGCACCGCAGGGAAGGCGGCGAGCGAGAGCTTCATGGTGCAGCCGGCGGTGCGGCAACAGGCGATGGTTGCGAAGGACCAGCAGCAAGTGTGGGACTCGGTACACGGGGCCATTGGCTCGATGGCGAAGGCTACGGCTCCGATGGCAAGTGCGAATTCGACGGTGACAGTGACGGCCGGGGCCGGTTCGATTGAATCCTCGAGTGGCGATGTCGTCGCCCGAGGTTTGGGGACGACTAGTTACGCCAAGGCGATGCAGTCGGCGGCGGTGAGCGCGAAGGTGGACCAGGAGACAGCGGGGCTGGTGCAATCACGGGAGCAGGCTCTGGCGACGCTGCGGCAGGAACACGCTGTCGGCGTTGTGGTCGCGGTGCGCGGTGAGGTGATCTGGGCTGACATATTCTCCGATCCGGAATTGCTGGCGCGGTACTGGACGAAGTTGGTGCGATCGTACGCGGCGGAAGGGCTGAGCGGCGGAACGGCTCATGGCACTGCGAGCGTGGCGGATGCTCAGCGGTTTCTCGATACGCCCACACATGGGACGGAGGACTCGCAGGGTGAGGTCGGGGTCTACCGCTGCCGCGAGGTGAAGGCAGGCGGGACGGACCTGTTCACGCTGGAGGCGCTGCTTCCGGGTACGGGTTATGACGTCCACATCAGCCGACTGAAACTCAGAGGGCAGCCACAACCTGTCTACTAGCCCCATGCACCCCCGGGGTATATATATACCAAGTTGTTGATGCGTAATGGGTAATAGTTTGGTATATACCCATTGATATATACTATTCGCCTCCTTTCGAGGGACTTAGGCTGGAAAGGCTGCCGGGTTTCCGGCAGCCTTTTTTCTTTCTAGTCTGTATTAAGGATAGCAGTCGAAGCATAACTACTATGCCAACTATTTTTATTGGCTAAGTCATTGATGGTTATGGAGATGTTTATTTAATTGTGATCGTGGGGGCTTGACACGCGAATTTGCCGAGGTTTTTGGTGGCGAAATCGCAGTCAGGCGGTGCTTTGTTTGTCGGAGGAGAACGTTCAAGAAGCTGAAGATCCGCACATCGCAGCAACTATCAGCTTTCGGCCAGCAACAATCTTCCCGGAATTCGGAAGGCTAGAACACTTGCTTACGGAAACCGGGAGGGAGTGCGTACGCCAACCCATGGACCCGCTGTCGAGGAGTCCCACTATTCCTGGGCAGCGCGGCTGAGGAGGAGTTCTCGCTCGCGGGCGTTGCTGGTGAGCGATGCTGCTCGCTCAAACTCTGCGCGGGCTTCGTCGACGCGGCCGAGTTTGCTGAGGAGGTCGCCGCGTACGCTTGGCAGCAGATGATAGTTCCTGAGAGACGGCTCGGCGATGAGCGCGTCTACGCGTTCCAGACCGGCAGCCGGACCGAATGCCATGGCGACTGCGACTGCGCGGTTGAGCTCTACAACCGGCGATGGAGCGATCTGCGCCAGGACCTCATAGAGGGACGCGATCCGCAGCCAGTCCGTTTCTGCTGCTGTCTTCGCCCGGGCGTGGCAGGCTGCAATCGCGGCCTGCAATGCGTAGGAGCCGAGGTTGCCGCCCAGAGCTTCGGCCCGTTTGAGTGCCGCCAGACCGCGATGGATGAGGAGTTGATCCCAGTGCGCTCGATCCTGGTCGAGGAGCAGGACAGCTTCTCCGGCTGAGTTCACTCGCGCCTTTGCGCGTGAGGCCTGGATCTCCATGAGCGCGACGAGCGAGTGAACCTCGGGCTCCGTTGGGACAAGCTCGGCCAACACGCGCCCGAGTCTGAGAGCGTCCTCACAGAGCGCGGGCCTCAGCCAATCGTCGCCCTGTGTCGCTGTGTAGCCTTCGTTGAAGACAAGATAAACGACCTGAAGCACGGACGACAGCCGCGCCGTGAACTCAGCTCCGCGTGGAATCTCAAAGGGGACGTGTGCTTCTGAGAGCGTTCGCTTGGCGCGCACGATTCGCTGGGCGATGGTCGACTCCGAGACCAGGAACGCACGCGCGATTTCTTCCGTCGTCAGCCCTCCGAGCAAGCGGAGCGTAAGAGCAACGCGAGACTCGGCGGAGAGAATCGGATGGCAGGAGATGAACACGAGGCGCAGGAGATCGTCGCCAATCTCGTCATCCAACGCTGTGTCGAAATCTGGCACCGTCATCTCCAGGACTTCGAAGTGCCGGCCGAGTTCTTCGTGCTTGCGTTCGAGGAGCGCGTTGCGCCGGAAATGATCGATGGCGCGATGTTTCGCAGTGGCCATCAGCCAGGCGCCGGGATTTTCCGGAACACCTGACTGAGGCCACTGCTGGAGAGCGGCGACGAGGGCTTCCTGCGCAAGGTCCTCGGCCAGTCCGACGTCGCGCACGATGCGGGTGAGGGCAGCGATGAGCCTGGGGGCTTCGATTCTCCAAACAGTGTCGATGGTCTGATGGGTGTCGGCGGTCGTCACAGCTACCGATCACAGCATCTTTGACGCTGCCACGCAAGCCTGTCCTTCGACGCTCTGGCACAGGATGCTGCCTCATTCGAGACAGCATTTCGGAACCTACGCTTATGTCCTTGGAGGTCGTTCGTAGAGCTGGCGAAGCTCGCATTCACCATCGCCGGCGACCTTGAGGAAGTCCTTCGTCAGTTGAATGGCCTCCTCCTTGGACCCGGCCTGGAGTATGGCGAAGCCGCCTACGACCTCCTTGGCCTCCGTGAAGGGACCGTCGATTACGGTCACCTTCCCTTCCGAGGCACGGACTCGCGCCCCAAGGGCCGTGGGAAGGCAACCCTCGGTGGCTAGTAGCCAACCGGCCTTCATACCCTGCTCGACCAGCTTGCCCATGTTTGCCATTTCCTCCCCAGTGGGGGGAGTGTTCCGTTCGACCATTTTGTAAATACTCAGATATCTCATGATGATTTCTCCTCTCGTTGTTGCTGAATGTTCGGATTGACTGCTTCCGGCTCTACTGTCACGTCGAATGGCATCTCCGCGATTCGACATCCGGGCTGATTTGCTTTGGACAAGCCGGTCTCCCAGTTCTTACTGGGCTTTGCCTTGCTGCAGGTTCGCTTGAAGGTCCGAGAAACCAGCGGCTGCGTCTTGAACGTCGGCAGGGAAGTCTGAAAATTCCTGGACCTGGCGGATTTCGATGACTTCGTTGTTGGAGGCGGGGCAGCGTTTGGCCCATTCGATGGCTTCCGCCCTGGACTTTACCTGGATCATCCAGTAGCCGCCGATGACCTCCTTGGCTTCGGGGAAAGGTCCATCAGTAGCCGTAGGCTTCCCTGCGGAGAACGAGACGCGCGCACCCGCTGATGGCGGATGCAGGCCGTCCAGCGCCAGCAGCACTCCGGCTTTCTGAAGGGATTGATTGTATTTCATCATCGCCGCGACGGCTTTCGGGTCCGGCACGGCATCGGGGCTCGCCTGTTCATATCCTTTGGGAATCATCAGCATCATGAAACGCATGGTCATCTCCTTGTATCGATTTTGGGCGCAGCGCGATCGAATGGGCCGACGCTCTACTTATACGTCGAACGGGACTTTCCAAAATCGACAGGCTCTACAGTATTAATTTTCGCCAACGCTTGGGCCAGGAGTTTCTACCCACTGGCAGCATAGAAGGTTGTTCTCAGTCGGTACCTTCAGGCCATTCCGCGGATTCACTAGTAGACCAGGGGATCGAACCTCACTTGTTGAGAACAGGGTAATGCATGTTTCCAAGACCGATTTCCCTCGAGTTGCGCAATGGCGATTTTGCAACAAATGTAGACGAGAAAAGAGTGGTCAAATCGCGAAGTATCGATCGACCCGGGAACTCTTAAAGGAGATCGATCAGCCGAAGCCCTTTTTGAGACAACCAAGGGGCGAGAAACGCTCCGCGAAAGTCCAAATGCAAAAATGCGCCTCTACTTCACCTTCCTTGGTAAAACTGCTCGATGAGTCTCTCAGTAATCCTTCTCTCGGTGACCGGGGACGAGAGCACAGTCGCAGTTGAAGTGGTTCCGTAGTGGCCCAGTCTGTCGATAAAGCGCTCCAGATGCTCCATAGAGACGACGCGCGACTTGATGAGGAACGACTCGGACCCAGTGACACGGTGACACTCGAGGACTTCTTCCCACGTCTTCACCTGCTGTTGAAATGTACGCACCAGCGACTCGGGCCCCGCCATGGAGAGGCGCACGAAGATCAAGATCGGCATGCCCAGGCGTTCCAGGCTGATGTCGGCGTGAAAGCCGCGAATGACGCCGAGCTTTTCCAGACGATGCACCCGCTCTGCCACCGCCGGAGTGGTCAATCCGACGCGCCTGCCCAACTCCGCCCAAGAGATTCGGGCGTTTTGCTGCAATTCCTCGATGATCCTCCAGGCTATGTGATCCAGTTCGGCAGGCTCATAACGGTTGCTGTAGTGGCTCGTGGACATGGAATGATCCCTTTGATTGGAAGGACGGTAGCATCTTTTTCTTACGAAAGTAAACCCACAGGCGGCAAATGACTGTCGAAACGCATTGTCAGCTGTTGTACTTGAATGCGATACTTCCGGACGTTGGAGCACCACGGAGCTTTCTTATATGGCTCAACCCCACGATGCGCTCCGGTATCAATCCGGATTTGGCAACGAACTTGCCACCGAGGCACACCCCGGCGCACTTCCGCAAGGGCAAAACGCTCCGCAGCATGCGCCGTTGGGCCTTTACACCGAACAGATCAGCGGGACCGCTTTCACCGCGCCGCGTGCACTCAACCGCCGCACGTGGAGCTATCGCATCCGACCCTCAGTGATGCACGAGCCGTACGCAGAGTTCGCGCATCCCACGCTGATGTGCAGTGGCCCCTTCAATGAGGTGCCCACGCCGCCCAACCAGATGCGCTGGAATCCGTTGCCCGTCCCAGCCGCGACGACGGATTTTGTGGAGGGCATGGTGACGCTGGGCGGCAACGGCGACCCCGCTCTTCAGGATGGTGTGGGCATTCACCTCTACGTGGCCAACGCCTCGATGCACGACCGCTTCTTCTATAACGCAGACGGCGAGATGCTGATTCTGCCGCAGGAGGGCAGGCTACTGCTGCGGACGGAATTGGGTTTGCTCGACGTAGCGCCAGGCGAGCTGGCGGTGATTCCGCGCGGCATCAAGTTCCGTATTGAGTTACCCGACGGCGTGGGCCGGGGATACGTCTGCGAGAACTATGGGCAGAGTTTTCGGTTGCCGGAGTTGGGACCGATCGGAGCCAATGGACTCGCGAACTCACGTGATTTCCAGACGCCAACTGCGGCTTACGAGGATCGCGAGGGAGCGTTCGAAGTGGTCGCCAAGTTCCTGGGACGGCTATGGCGCGCAGAGATCGATCACTCGCCCCTGGACGTCGTTGCCTGGCACGGAAACTATGCGCCCTACAAATACGATATGGCGCGCTTCAACTGCATCAACACGGTGAGCTTCGACCATCCCGATCCCTCGATCTATACCGTGCTCACGGCGCCCTCTGGACTTCCGTGTGTGGCGAACGTGGATTTTGCAATCTTCCCACCGCGCTGGATGGTGGCCGAACATACCTTCCGCCCGCCTTGGTTCCACCGCAACATGATGAACGAATTTATGGGCCTCATCCTCGGCCAGTACGACGCCAAGGCGGAGGGGTTTCTGCCAGGTGGCGCGAGCTTACACAACTGCATGTCGGGCCATGGGCCGGACGCCGAGACGTTTGAGCGGGCCAGCCATGCTGAGTTGAAGCCTCAGTACATCGACGGCACGTTGGCATTCATGTTCGAGACGCGATTGCCGGTGCGACCCACTCGCTTTGCGCTGGAAGAAAAGATTCTGCAGCACGAGTACTACGAGTGCTGGCAGGGTCTGAAAAAGAACTTCCGCAGCGCCGAGTAGTCGAAGCGGCAAAAGTTTGCGTTACAGGAGCAGCAGTTGACGGAACGCTTTTCGAGCGCGGACTGGAGCCGGAGCAGTTGGGTCGAGTCGGCGAATGAGCCAGCGCGCGGCTTTCCATTGCAGAGTCTCCCTTACTGTGTTTTTACCGGCATGGACGGGAGGCCGCGGGTTGGAGTGGGCATAGGCTCATCCGTGCTAGACGTGCACGAGTGTGGCCGCGTCGGATTGTTCGATGAGTTGCCGGCTCCGATTCGATCAGCATGCGAGGCTGAGACCCTCAATCCGCTCACCGCATGCGAGGCGGCATCGCACGCTGCCTTGCGTGCACGGTTGATGGATTTGCTGGATTCGAGGGCTGACAAATCCACGCGCGAGATCGTAGGCAAGGCCCTCACACCGATGGCCGGTGTCATTTTGCTCAAGCCCGTGGTGTCAGCCAACTACACCGACTTTTACGCGTCGATCTATCATGCCACTCGCGTTGGACGGCTGTTCCGCCCGGAGCAGCCGCTGCTGCCCAACTACAAATTCGTGCCCATCGGCTACCACGGCCGCGCTTCTTCGTTGGTGGTAAGCGGCACGCCGGTGCAACGGCCGAGTGGCCAAACCAAGCCGATTGCAGGGGACATTCCCCGTTTCGGCCCTACGCGTTTTCTGGACTACGAGGTCGAGGTCGGGATTTACATTGCCACCGGCAACAAGCTGGGCGATCCGGTGGCAATCGATCACGCCGGGGAGCTTGCATTCGGAATCACTCTGCTGAATGACTGGTCAGCGCGGGATATGCAGTCCTGGGAATCTCAGCCACTCGGGCCATTCCTGGCAAAGAGTTTTGCCACCAGCGTCTCGCCGTGGGTAGTTCCGGTGGCGGCGCTCTTGCCGTTTCGTTGTGCCGCCGCAGGTCGTCCCGCTGATGACCCGGCTCCGCTTCCTTACCTATGGAGTTCGGAGGACCAGAAGACCGGTGCGATCGACATTACGCTTGACGCATTCCTGCTGACTTCGGCCATGCGCACCGCAGGACTTGCAGCCCACCGTCTGAGCCGCGCCAACCTTCGCGATCTGTATTGGACGCCCGCGCAGTTGATTACTCACCACACCAGCAACGGGTGCAATCTGTTGCCGGGCGATCTACTGGCCACTGGCACCGTCTCAGGCAAGGAAGACGAATCGGCGAGTTGTCTGCTCGAATTGACGGCAGGCGGCGCTAAGCCCATTCTGTTGCCCAACGGTCAGAGTCGCACTGCGCTCGAAGACGGCGACGAGGTGATTCTGCGGGGCGTTTGCCGGCGCGACGGTTTTCCCGAGGTCTCGCTTGGGGAATGCCGAGGCACCATCCTACCTGCCTTATGAGCCAAACCTTCATTTGTTAAGTAGAACGGCAATCTAATCGACGAGAATATGCCTTATTGTCGAGATATTTCTTACAACCGGTCTTCAAATACGTCCAATCAGCGGCCTATGCTGTTGGTCAGATTGTGACGTAGCGCCCGGTTGAGGGTCCGCGTCTCAGAATTGCCGGAGGTCCCTGATGGCATCCTTTGCAGCCAGTTCGGTAAGTGCAAAGCAGGATTTTCTGCCCCTCAAAGGCACCGACCACGTGGAGTTCTACGTGGGCAACGCGCGCCAGGCGGCATACTTTTACCGCACAGCCTTCGGCATGAGCCTGGTGGCCTATGCCGGACCTGAAACGGGTATCCGAGATCGCGCTTCCTACGTTGTCGAGCAGGGCAAGATTCGATTTGTGTTCACGACCTCATTGCGGTCCGGCACTGCGATCGCCGAACACGTGGCCAGGCATGGCGATGGAGTGCGCGTGGTCGCACTGGAAGTGGATGACGCTTGTGCTGCATGGAGAGAGACAACGGCCCGTGGTGGGCGCAGTGTGGCCGAGCCGGCCGAGTCAGCAGATGCCTATGGCCGCGTGACCACTGCCTCAATCGCCACCTATGGCGACACGGTCCATACATTTGTCGAGCGCGGCCACTATAACGGCGCGTTCCTGCCCGGCTACCGTGCCGAGTCAGTGGATACTGTAGCTCGCCCCACGGGCCTGAAACATGTGGACCACATGGTGGGCAACGTTGGCTGGAACGCCATGAACGAGTGGGTGGATTTCTATGCCAACGTGATGGGCTTTCAGCTTTACCAGCACTTCGACGACAAGGATATCTCCACCGAATACTCCGCGCTGATGTCCAAGGTGATGGCCAACGGCAATGGCTTTGTGAAGTTCCCCATCAACGAACCGGCGGAAGGCCGTAAGAAGTCACAGATCGAAGAGTATCTCGACTTCTACGAAGGGCCGGGGGTTCAGCACATCGCCCTTGCAACGGACGACATTCTATCCACCGTCTCGCGGATGCAGTCGCAGGGCGTGGATTTTCTTACCGTCCCGCATAGTTACTACACAGAACTCTCCGGCCGCGTCGGAAAAATCGACGAGCCAATCGAAGATATCGAACGCCTTGGTATTCTCGTCGACCGCGACGACGAGGGCTACATGCTGCAGATCTTTACGCGTCCCGTCGAAGACCGTCCGACGTTGTTCTACGAGATCATTCAACGCAAAGGCAGTCGCAGCTTCGGGAAGGGAAACTTCAAAGCCCTATTCGAAGCCATCGAGCGAGAACAGGCGATGAGAGGCAACTTGTGATGGCTACCGCATTGGAGTTACCCAAGTCCACACTCTTCCTGATCAGGCAGGACTATGCTGCGTATACGCCGGAACAGCATGCCGTCTGGGCCGAGCTGGTGCGGCGCCGCATGCCACAAATCGAACAACATGCAGCGCGTGAGTACTTGGAGGGCTTCGCCTCTCTCTGCTTACCTTATGACCGGCTGCCGAATCTCGCGACAGTGTCCGCAAAGCTGCAGCCCCGCACCGGCTGGAATGCGATCCCGGTCAGCGGCTTCATGCCCGGTCCGGCGTTCTTTGAGATGTTGGCGGCTCGCCGTTTCCCCACCACCACTTGGCTGCGTAACCGCGACTCGCTCGAATACACTCCCGAACCCGACATCTTTCATGATGTCTTCGGCCATGTGCCAATGCACGCGCATCCTGTCTTTGCGGACTTTCTTGCACACTATGGGCAGGTCTGCTCGCGCATTGACGATGAGTCGATTCTGGAGCGGCTCGGGCGCGTTTTCTGGTACACCGTGGAGTTCGGGCTCATTCGGCAGGACGGCCACATAAAGGTGTACGGCAGTGGGCTGATCAGTTCCAACGGCGAGTGTTCAAACGTCATTCACGGCGGCTGCGAGGTGCGGCCATTCGTTCTCGAGGAGGTCTTGCGCACGCCGGTCAAGGTGGACGAGATGCACCATCTGCTGTTTGCCATCAAGGGTTTTGACCAGATATTCGAAGCGATGCACACATTGGAGGCGCGCATCCACAACGGATC
>Ga0207048_10425_pt1 | contig 10814 bp, 11 predicted proteins | sample Alteio_BWMinCont_65_FD_153301 | JGI IMG/M metagenome (GOLD analysis project Ga0207048, IMG submission 153301) | Enriched cells from forest soil in Barre Woods Harvard Forest LTER site, Petersham, Massachusetts, United States -... | ecosystem: Environmental > Terrestrial > Soil > Temperate forest >...
TCAGCTTGATCTCCAACTCATTGTCGGGCGCCAGTTCGGGATGAATCGAGACCACGTGCAGCCGGTTCGGCATGACTTTCTCAAGATCTTCGAATGCCTTGGTCCAGGAAAAGGCTTTGCGCTGAAAAAGATCGTTGAGAAACTGGGAACGGTCACGGGTGGTGCTGTTCTGGGGCAGGTTCAATAAGGCTTGCGCGTCGGCTTTTTCCTTGTCACGGGCGGCGCTCTGTTCTTCGTATTGCCGGATGAGTTGACGGTCTTTGCGAGCATCGATCCAGCCGTTGACGGTCATGATGAGCAGCAGCAAAGTCAGCATGCCAAGCGCGGCCAGTGCTCCGCCCCAGCGCAGCCAGAAGCGCCGCGCATCCTCGTAGGGCTGACTCGCGAGATTGATGTCAACGCGCATTTAAGATAGCAATGCCCCGACCACCCCGGCCATTCTCCACTTGGGAATCGAACCCACCCCGGCGCCCAATTGCGAAGCCGCGACCAATTCGGTGACTTCCGCCCCGGTCTGAGCGCGCAATGCGGGGACTGCTCCGCCCGCGTCCGCCAGCCCGGCGACGAAGATGTGCTCAATATTCAGGTGGTACGTGTCCTGGAAAAATACCACCGAGGGATAGACTTCTTCCGCTAGTTGTTCCCCGGTAATGGTTGCGCCGCGGGGATTTTCCAGAGTTCGGAACAGGAGCAGTTGATTTTTGTCGAGAATCGCAATGCTGGTAGTGCGGGCGTCGACTTTTACCACCAGCGTCGGCTTGTCGGCATTGGCCGCGCCTAAAGCTGCCAGCATGGAAGGCAAAACAATCCCGGGGTTGTATCCCGCTTCGCGAAACACGGACTCATAGTCCTCGATGACGCTGGTCAGCGCCACGGCCGCCACCACTTTGATCCCGCTTGCCGCAGGCTGCGCATGGTAGGAAATCTTGGCCTTCTCGAGGTCAAACGGAAGCGATTTCTTCAGACGGAAACGGACCACACTTTCCGCTTCTTCGCGCTTCGCCGGGAGAGTCTCAAAATCCAGAAGCATGACCCGAACCGCGGCATCGGGCAGTACGGCAATCACATCGCGTGACCGGCTGTTCAGGCTGCCCAGCGTCTCCTGAATCACGTCGAAGACGTTCTTGCGCTCGCGCAGATTCGCTTCCATCAGGTCGGGCACGACGCTGCCCTTGGAAAACTCTCCAGCAGCGCACATCTCGACCATGCCGCCGTGGTCCGAAACCCGTCCCGCGAACACGCGATCCGCGGCGATCTCGCAGGCCAGCTTCGGTTTGGAACTCGTGTTGAAACTAGGACTCATTAACGACACTACTCCCTGCAGCGATACTACAAGTAAAACGCTGACCCGCTGATAAATGCAATAGCTGGAAGAGCACCAGAGTCACTGGCCTAACGGGAGGGAGCTAACTGTCCGAGTCGGGTCTGTTATTTCGCCAACTCTTCGTCCCTCATTCCGACCCACCCTTCCTCGTTGTCATTCCGAGCGCAGCGAGGAATCTGCGGTTCTGCTCCCGCAAAAATGCAGATTCCTCGCTACGCTCGGAATGACAATGTTGAAGAGAATGAACCTATCGCATGCTTTCGATGAAGGTGACCTTGTTAATCTCTTTCAACGTAGTCAAGCCGTTTCGCACCTTGTCCAGGGCGGATTCCCGCAGGAACCGCATGCCCTCTTCGCGGGCGGCTCGACGGATCTCGGACGTTGGCTTCTTCAGCAGAATCATCTCGCGGATACGGTCGCTCAAATCGAGCAACTCGTGGATGGCAGTTCGTCCGCGGAATCCGGTGCCGGCACACTCGATACAGCCTTGTCCTTCGTAGAAGTTGACCTCCGACCACACCTTCGGATCGAGACCACTAGCCTCCAGAACCTGCGGAGTATATTGGGTTGCCGTGCGGCAGGATTCGCAAATCAACCGCACCAGCCGTTGCGCCAGAATGCAGTTCAACGCCGAAACAAAGTTATAGGGCTCAACGCCCATGTTGAGGAAGCGTCCGATGACGTCGACCACGTTATTGGCGTGGACCGTGGTGAAAACCAGGTGACCGGTAAGCGCGGACTGAATCGCAATCTGCGCGGTTTCAGTGTCGCGAATTTCGCCGACCATGATCTTGTCGGGATCGTGACGCAAAATCGAGCGCAATCCGCGAGCGAAAGTCAGGCCTTTTTTCTCATTGACCGGAATCTGGGTGATGCCGCGAATCTGGTATTCGACGGGGTCTTCGATGGTGATGATTTTGTCTTCGTCGGTCTTGATCTCGCTGACCGCCGCGTAGAGAGTGGTAGTCTTGCCGCTACCCGTTGGCCCCGTGACCAGCACCATGCCGTACGGTTCTTTGATGTAGCGGCGGAATTTGCGCAGGTCGTCTTCGTCGAAACCTACAACATCGAGAGTGAGTTTGTGGAACTTCTCGCTCATCGATTCTTTATCGAGCACGCGGAGCACGGCATCTTCGCCATGGATCGACGGCATCACCGAAACGCGGAAGTCGATGGGCCGCTCGGGGCTGCCGTAGCGCACGCGGAAGCGACCGTCCTGCGGAACCCGCCGTTCGGAGATGTCGAGCTCACTCATCACTTTGATACGCGAGATGATGGTCGAGTGATGCTCCTTGGCGATGGGCGGCATCGCTTGGGTCAGCACGCCGTCGATGCGGAACTTGATGCACACGGAGTCATCGCGGGTTTCGATGTGAATATCACTGGCTCGCCGCTGAAGGGCGGTGAAAATCGTCGTAACGACCAAACGAATGATAGGGCTGATATCGCCTTGTTGCGTGGCCAACCGGTCGATCGAAATGCTCTCTTCCTTGCCACTTTCATCTTCCCGGATCACATCCAGGGCGAAGCCTTCGCTGGCGTCTTCGAGAACCCGCTTCGACTGCTCCGTCTTTTTGAGGATTTCGGTGATTTGCGCCAGGGTTGAAACTTTGGTGACAATGCGCTTGCCCAGGAGCAGGCTGATCTCGTCGATCATCATCAACTGGCTGGGATCGGCGATGGCGATGGCTAACCGGCCGTCTTCGGTCTCCTCCAGCGGGACGAAGTTGTAGCGGAACATCAGGTGAACGGGGATTGTTTTGAACAGATCGTGGTGAAGCTGGAAGTTATGCAGATCGACGAACTGGCAGCGATAGCGGCGCGCGATATCCTGCGCTTTTTCCAACTCCTCGCTGTGGGTGCCGGGCGCTGCCGTCCCGTTTCCGCCCACGAATACTGCTTTGTTTTCGGTCGTTGTTGCCATTTCTAAACCTACCTGACAGAGGCCAGAGCCATATTTCTCGTTTAAATTGCAAACCTAGTGAATCGTAGATCCTAAAGTAAAGATGGGTAAATACAGCGAGATAAGTATTCCACCCACAATCACCGCCATGAAAATGAGGATGACCGGCTCGATCAGAGCCATGGCCGCTCCGAGCGCGTTTTGCACGTCCTCCTCATAGAATTCTGCCACCGAGTTCAGCATGGCCGGCAAGGCTCCGGTGGATTCTCCCACTTCGATCATCTCTACCGACAACTCGGGAAACATCTTCTGTTCTTCCAGGCTCTTGGCCAGCGGTTGCCCTTCGCGCACACGAATGGCGGCATCGGAAATGCCAACCAGAATGCGCCGGCTGCTCATCGAAGCTCCCGCAGTTTGCAGCGACGGCACCAGCGGCATTCCACCCGCGAGCAGAGTTGAAAGCATGCGGGAAAAGTTTGCCACCTGATACTTCAACCATATCTGGCCGAGCAAGGGAAGCGCCAGAATGGCGCGGTCGATGCGTTCGGCCCCGCGATCGGTTTTCTTCCACTGCCAGAAAGCCAGTACTGCGATTACGAATGCGACGAAGACGACGGGGAGATATTTCTGCGCGTGGTTGCCGATATTCAGCATGATCAGCGTTACCACCGGAAGCTCCGCGTTCATGTCCTGATAAAGCTTGGCAAACTGCGGCACGACATAGGTCACCAGGAACACCAGCATCAACGAAACCACCGAGACCAGCAAGGTCGGATACACCAGCGAGACCGCCAGCTTCTTCTTGAAGGTCAGCGCCATGCGCTGGAAGGCGATGTAGCGGGTGAGCACCTCTTCCATGTTGCCGCTTTTCTCGCCTGCCATCAACGTGCTGGTGTAAATCTTGGGAAAAGCACCCTGGCCGGAAAACGCGTCGGAGAGCAACTCTCCCGCCTTGACCCGGTCGCGAACATTCTGCAACAGGCTTTGGAGATAGTGGTCTCTCTGCCGCTTGATCAGCAGGTCCAAAGAATTCAAAATCGGCAGCCCGGCTTTGATCAAGGTAAGGAATTGCGAGTTGAAGATAAGAAATTGACCTTGCTTGACCTTGCCGCTCCGGTTGAAGCCGCCGGAGAGAACGCCGCGGGGTTTGACCCAGTACACCAGGAAGCCCTGTTGCACGAAGCGGTCGCGCACCTCGGCTTCGGAGTAGCCGCTCTCGACCTGCTCCGTCAGATGTCCGCGTTCGTCCGCGATTTTGATTACGAATTCGGCCATGCCGTCCGTTTACCGTTGTCCACCTCAGTCTAGCATTCCCAGATGTCGGCCATTTGTTAATTGCAGGTCAAACCGTACCGGGAGTAATGCGGCATCGCGCTCGGCTTGCGCCGCCCAAACATATCGTAACTAATTGAAAAAAAATATACTTACTCGTTATCACCTGGTTTCGTTGTCATTCCCTATTGGTTGTCATCCCGAGCAGAGCGAGGGATCTGCTGTTCCCACGGATCAGGCGAAACTGCAGATTCCTCGTCGCCTTCGCTCCTCGGAATGACAAAGAGGACAGGTTCATTGTCCCAACTCGCCGTCAATCACTTCCACCCCATCCGGCACTGCGAACTGAAACTGCCGATCCGCCACGGCCACATCTTCCTTCTGACTCGTAAAGCGATATTCCGTGACCGAACCATCCACTTCCTCGATTAAAATTCTACTAATCCAGTGCTCCGTCGTGATTTCCAGCAAAACCTGGCTAACCCGGTCCGCCAAGCTCTTCGGAACTCCTCGCAGAACCCAATCCCCAGCCGCCAGCGGGGCCACATCCGGAGCCAACGACAAACCCTGCAATTCCTTCTCCAACTTGGTCTTACCCAGAAGAAAGGCCAGCGGAGACCGCAAATCGTCCAGCTTCTTCACCGCCGTCCGCCGCACCTGGCGCTCGCCCGGGACGTAAAACCAAGCATCCTTGCCGTCGCTGAGGAACAGCTTATCTCTTGGGGAACGGTACTCCCACCGCATCTTGCCAGGTTTTTTTAACCAAAGTGTTCCGGATTCAGTACGTTCCATTCCGGCCCCCCGATAAGTCTCCGTGAATTCGGCCTGGAGGGACCGCAAATGGTTGTACCGCTCGTCCACAGCCTGCGCGACGGCGTGGACGTCAGGCGCAGGGCTGGCGGCGGCAAGCGTCACGGCCAATCCGGGGACAAGAAAGTTGCGCAGTATGGACTTCAGTTCCACAGCACTAGTTTCTCACGGAAGGCTACATGTGGCGCGGGCGCCCTCGCCCGCGTGGCGAACGGAGAATCGTCCTGCCTCTGAGCTTTACCCGCTCTCCATGCTATGATCCGCGTCCATGCGCGCCTACAAGTTCTTGAATGAACATTTTGGACTTAAGAGCCTTTCTGAGAAACGGATAAAGATATCCGAGATTCACGAGCTCAACGATCCCTTCGAGTTGATTCCTTTCGATCTTGGAGACCGGAGGCACCGGGTCGCGATGATCCGAATGCGGGACCAGTTAGCCTCAGATGGGATAGGTATTTTGTGTTTTAGCGCGACATGGAGCGATCCGGTGATCTGGGCCCACTACAGCGACAAGCACAAAGGAATATGCCTGGGTTTTGAAATCCCCGACAACAAGGATCTGTATAGGCGCGTTCGTTACGAACCCAAACGACTTCCATTTCCAAGCGATCTTGATGCATCTGCCGACGCACGAGACATACTCTTGATAGAATACAGCAATTGGGCATATGAACAGGAACTGCGCGTATGTATCCATCTACCCCAGGCCGAGAACGGTCTGTACTTCTGCGATTTTGACGACACAATGCGACTGGAGGAAGTCATTGTGGGAGCGAAATGCACTCTTTCAAGGAGCGAAATCACGCAAGCGCTAGGGCCCTTGGCAGACCAGATCGCCCTGATGAAAGCACGGGCGGGATTCACTAAGTTTGAAATCGTCTCAGATCAGCGAGGGCTGAAATAGGAAACTGGCAGTGCAGCCACGACGATTGGTCAGATAGGTTTTGACCTGAGCCACAGAACGTCTTACGATGGGGTCGAAGGAAGCCGAGGTCGGCCATGGATATGATCCCATTCAAGCCGGAGCGTAAGGCGCAACTCGAAGAGTACGCCAAACGGCGTGGCCAGGACCCCGCGACCGCTCTTGATGATGCCCTGGCGACCTATCTGGAATGGGAGCGGCAGGACTTCGCGGAAGCGGTTGAGGGAGTCCGCCAAGGCTACGAAGATGTAAAAGCCGGGCGCACCGGGCCCGCCGCCGAATTTCTCGCGGACCTGCGCCGCAAGCACAGCCTTCCGACTAAGTAGATTCCCGCTCCCCCGACGCATGCGCTTTCATATAAGCCCGCAGGATGGCGTTGATGCGAGTTTGGTATCCGCGCTGTTGCCGGAACCAGGCCAGCAAGTCTGCATCCAGCCGCATGGTTACAACCGTTTTTCGGGTGGGCCACACTACCTTGGCGTCTTTCCAGAACTCTTCATCCGTGGGGCGCACGTCGGGGTTGGACGAAATGCCTCGGCGTACCTGGGCATCGCTCATGTGGCGCAGCTTATTCCAGTCCGTGCCCGTGCCGCGTTTAGCCTTCGATGTTTTGCCAGTAGGAGCGTCGTTCGTGCGGCTCCGCCCGCCACGCCGAGGTGATGCGCCTTTCGTCATCGTTTTCATCCGTGTAAACCACCGTAATTTCCAGGCCGTTCACTAAGCCAATCGCATAGACCCGGATTTCCCCGTAATCGAAACGGTCGTCAATTTTTTCAACCGTTAACCCGTCGAAGATCCGCACAGCGTCCTCGAAGGTGATCCCAGGTCGCGCGAGATTGCTTCGGTCTTCTTCTGGTCCCAGACTATAACGCATACTTTGTATTTACAAAATGTAAATATAGAACAAGTCTTCAACTTCCTTTGCTCTTAAGGAAACGCTGCCCCAAGAGGAATTACAACTGCGGAACCGGCCCGTCAGCCGAGCCATGAACCTCCGGAGTACCTGCAAAATTCCCTTTGCGATCCACAAAGCTCGGTTAAACTAAATCACTTCCCAACGTGACGCTGTTCCGCGCTGCTTCTGAATGACTAATTTTTCTGCCCCGATGTGGGGAGCAAGGAGAAGCCTCATGTCCCGAGCCATATCACCAATGAATTTCCTCCGTGCGGCCTGGTTCCGAGCGACTTGGTTCCGAGTGTCCAGCCTCATGCTTGTGCTGCTGCTTTTATTGCATGCGGTTCCATTCTCCCAAGCGCAGACTTACACGGTGCTGCACACCTTCAGCCCCAATGGGACGGACGGCGCCGTTCCCTCTGCCGGTCTGGTCCAGGATGCCAAAGGCAACCTCTACGGCACGACCACTGCCGGAGGCCAATACCTGTACGGCATCGCCTTCAAACTCACTCCGGCGGGCAAGGAAACCGTGCTGCACGCATTCGGCAACACCGGAGACGGGAAAACCCCTATGGCCGGATTGCTTCGGGACTCGGCTGGGAATTTGTACGGAACCACGCTGGAAGGAGGAGCGAGCGGAGCGTATGGAACGGTGTTCGGACTGAACAACACCGGCAGCGAGATCATGCTCTACAGCTTCGGCGGGCCGCCAAACGATGGCGGATTTCCGCAGGCCGGCTTGATTCAGGACGGTGCGGGGAATCTCTATGGCACGACAGCTCAGGGCGGATCAGTTGGAATTGGCACTGTGTTCACCCTGAACAAGAGCGGCGGCGGTGAGACCGTGCTCTACAATTTTTGCTCCCTGCAAAACTGCGCGGACGGAGGCTATGTGCTTGCCGGTCTACTTCGCGATGCGAAAGGCAATCTCTACGGCACCACGAACCTTTACGGGAAATATAGTGCTGGTGTTGTGTTCAAGGTGGATTCCAGCGGAACCGAAACAGTGCTCTACAACTTTTGTCCCGCGCAAAACTGTCCGGATGGAAGCAAACCGGCGGCTGGATTGATTCAGGACGCAGCAGGCAACTTTTATGGCACTACGACCGCCGGAGGCAAACACGGCGCCGGCACCGTGTTTAAACTCAGCAAGAATTTTAAGGAGACCGTACTCTACAGCTTTAAGGGATTGAAGGATGGCGGCACACCAATGGCGGGTGTAATTCAAGATTCCGCCGGGAACCTGTACGGCACCACGAAAAGCGGAGGCAAACACCAGAACGGCACCGTCTTCAAGTTGACCAAGGCTGGAACGGAATCCGTGCTGCACAGCTTCACCGGCGGAAAGGGCGGAGGCCAACCTCTAGCGGGTCTCATTCGCGATGCCAAGGGCAACCTGTATGGTACCGCCTCGGCGGGAGGCGATCCGTCCTGCACTCCGCCCGGCTGCGGAGTGGTGTTCAAACTGAGTCCGTGAAAGCTTTGCCGATACTCGAGGCCAAGATTGAATACTGGTGCGTCCCTGCGATTTTCTCCAATGCCCCACTCTGCGTCAGTACGTGCTCCAACAGAGGATTGTGATAGAGCACCAAGATCGGCCTGGGATGTTCCTGCAACGAGTGTTTCAGGTTGCTGACCATCTTGACCAAGCCAGATTCGGGCAAAGGGTTGAACAGATAAAGCACGGTCGGCTCCAGCGGAAAGGCAAATTCCCTCGCGTCGCCCAGGAGACATTCGATGGTGAAGCATTGTTGCGAGCTGCTTTTGTACTTACCGATATTCTCTCGTGCCACACGGTGTAACTCGGGCAGCAGTTCGATTCCCAGAATGCGCTGGAAGGGATAATCGGCAGCCATCAGAAGAGCGCGCCCCTTGCCCGAGCCAATGTCGATGAAAGTAAATTCGCCGGGGTTGAATTTCGCACTCGCCAGCGTCAGGTTTTCGATCATTTCGCGAAACAGTGCAGGCTCAGTTGGTTGATAAGGCGAATGAAAATGTCCCAGCAATCGATCGCGCCAGCCAATGGTCGCACCAGTCGTGTCCACGCGATAGTCCCAGTCAAATTCGACGTCGCCGTAGCGTTGCCGACGCCGCGAGGGAGTTGATTCGCGAGCAAACTCCCACAGCGTGGAGATGAAACGCTTCGCCGTGGATAAGATTCCATCGCGCGTGGAGTTCTCCTTACACCAATTGCGAATGGCTTTCGCGAGGCTGGGTCCGGGAATGGGCTCTGCTTGCACTGAAGGTCATGGTAATGCTTTCCGAGGACGAAGCAGAGACAGATCTCGGACGTTGCGGTGCCGGCACGCGGGCGAGGGCGCCCGCGCCACAGGAGCTAAGCCAGAGGCTTCGTCATTTTCACCAGATGACACGGTTGGTTTGCTTGTTGGTCGGACGGAAAAGGCAGAGTGCCGCTTTCGGCGTAGCCGAGACGGCAATAAAACGCAGGCAAGTCGGTGCGCAGATTCACAATGGTGAGGTCCATGAATTGGCAGCCCTCGGCCCGACAGTATTCCTCGGCAACGGAGATGAGGCGAGAGCCGAAGCCGGCGCGTTGAAATTGCGGATCGACCGCGAGCAGGCCGAAATATCCGCGCTCGCCGCGCAGTTCCACATAGACACAGCCGGCAAGCGTGCCCCCTTGCTCGACCAGCAGAAACTTTCCTTCCTGCAGCAGGACGCGCACTTTTTCTGGGTTGGTACGGTCAGCATCGATGAAGAAGCGTTCCGGTCGGAAAGCGGTATTCACGAGGCAGGCGATATCTTCGGCATCCTCGGGTTCAGCCACGCGGGTATTCATTGGTTGGCTTTGTACGGGCGAGGACGCCCGCTGCTGCACTTACCAATCTTAGTCTACGGGTTTGAATTTCGGCTTGGGTGCGATATACCCGGGCGGCGTCCCTTTTTCGATGAAGGGCAGATCGTCCGGTTCGCGCACTTCGACGCGGCCGTTCGGCATCAGTTGATAAGGGTTGCCAACTGGATCTACGGGAGTGCCGCGCATCAGGTTGGCCGCTTCTAAATCCGAAAGAGTCTGCGGCAGATGCCCGTTTTTGTCGCGATAAAGCGAAACGAGTTTTTCCAGGAGTGTTACATCTTCATCCACCTGCAGTGCGCGCAAGTGGGCTGCGGCGTTGCCTCGAATATCGCGATCTTTGGTGGTCTGGTAAGTCGTGGTCCAAATCATGCGCGCGGTTTGGATGTCGCCTCCCCGCTCCGCCATTTGTGCGGCCAGGACTTTCAGGAAGGGATGCGCATCGGGTACCCGCGAGCCACGCAAAAAGGCCTCCGCCGCCTTGGGATAATCCTTGAGATCCAGGTAGTAAATAAAGCCCAGATCGTAGTAGAGACGCCACTCGTTGGGATTATTGCGGATACCGAATTCCACTAATTCAATGGCACGCTGTGGCTGGTTCCCATTGGCCGCCAGAAAGTTGGACCCGTACTCGTAGGCAACAAACAGATGCGGATCGAGCGTAGTCGTGATCTCCAGCAGCGGGCCGAGCAGGTCGTAGTGCTCTGCGCCTTTGTCGAGCTTATCCCCGAAGTATTGCACGACCCGAGTCCAATAAATGTCGGCGAGTAGTCCGTCGTATCCCAGGCTCAGGTGCTTCAGGAGCCTGGGCGAGGAGATGTAGAGCACCTCCTCCAACGTGGCTCCGGTTCGCTGGCGATCGATGCTCCGCAG
>Ga0207048_10426_pt1 | contig 10799 bp, 7 predicted proteins | sample Alteio_BWMinCont_65_FD_153301 | JGI IMG/M metagenome (GOLD analysis project Ga0207048, IMG submission 153301) | Enriched cells from forest soil in Barre Woods Harvard Forest LTER site, Petersham, Massachusetts, United States -... | ecosystem: Environmental > Terrestrial > Soil > Temperate forest >...
TCGTATTGCCGGAGTTGTTGCGATACGTTGCAACGTTGAGAAAACGCGGGTAGGGCTTCAGCAGTTGCGCGTTGGTAATCGTCTTTCCGCCGATCGAGCTGGAAGCAGGAAGCTGACCGAGGTACGGATTCGCCGTCGTGGCAAGCAGCGACGAACCCTGCGCGAGTTGCGCGGCGGTAAGTTGATTGAGGTTCGAATCCGGTATGCCGATGTGAACGATGTGCGAGCCGACGTAGGCGATGTCGACGGAAAGATTCTTCGTGACCGCGTGCTGAATCGCGAGGTTCCACTGCTGCGAGTAGCCGGAGCCAGCGGTGCGATTGACGGTGTAAACGCTTTGGCCAAGGCCAGCGGCGGGAGTCAGCGGGATCGGCGCTACCGCTGGGCCGCCGGAGAGAGTGAAGGCGGCGTTGACCGAGTCCTGCGTTTTTTGCGTGACGCTTTGGATGAAGGGAAACTGCGGTGTTGTGAAGGGCGTGGTGATACCCGATTGATCGATAAACACGATGCCGAAGCCAGCGCGAACAACAGTGGTCGGCGTGGCGAGAAAGGTAAAGCCGACACGTGGCGCGACGTTGGTGTAGTGAAGCTGGCGCGCCGAGGTTGGGTAGCCATTGACGCCGAGATAATCCAACTGCTGGGTCACGAGGTTGAAGACGGCGCCCTGATTGTTCTTCTCGGTGGATGGGAAGTGGAGCGTATAGCGCGCGCCAATGTTGAGAGTCAGCCGATCGGACACGCGCCAATCGTCTTCGAGGAAGTACTCCTGGATATGGTCGCGCGGACGGATCTTCGCGGTCTGAAGATCGATCTGAAAAGTATCAACCTGTCCCAACAGGAAGCTCGCAATGGCGTTGCCGCTGCCAGTCACGCCCTGCTGGTCGGTTCCGGTAGTTGTGAACGCGAATGAGCCGGTGGGGTTGGGCGGCGAGACCGTGTTGAGCTGATACCAGCGGAGATCGGCGCCAGCCTTCAGCGCGTGGCGGCCGCGAGTATAGACGACAGAATCGGTCATCTGCCACACGGCGGTTTGAAATGCCGCGAAGATGCTGGCCGGTGGGCCGAGTTGCTGAAATCCGGTGAACGTGAAGAGCGGCAGAGCGTTGTTGAACGCGGCGTTGGTGGGGATGCCCGGAATGCCGAGAACAGCGGATGCGGTGCTGGCAAGCGACGGGCCGGCGATGGTATTGCCGCGACGGGTGTAGCCGACACGGAAATCGTTGAGGATACGCGCGGTGAAAGTATGCGTCTCGTTGAAGACCGCCTGCTGGCCCAGGACGTGGGAGAGGCCGACAACGTTGCCGCTGCCAATGATGCCTATGACGGCGGGACCGCTGCCGTCGGGAAGCGCGGTGATGGGCTGCTCGACATCGGAAAAGTACGAGTAGCGGCCAAAAGCGCGGTCGTGGATGCCGAGGGCTCCGTCGACGCGGACGTCGAACTGGTTCTGGTGGTCGGCATCGTTGGCGGTGCGGGTGTAATTGTTGGCCGCCGCGGTGAGATTGGTGGGCGTGGGGAATCGCGCGAGGAGAGCTAAGGCCGCAGGATCGAACGGCGTAGTGATCACGTCGTTGAGGAACTCCTGGCGGACGTTGACGCCACCGACGACGGTGGTGGTGGCGGGGTTATAGATATGCGAAACGCCGGTGAAGATTCCCTGGCGCTCGTTGAGCGTGGGAATAGTGGAGGTGGCGGGGCGGCCGATGAGTTGCTTGACGCCCTGGTAATCGCCAAAGAAGAAGAGGTGATCGCGGGCGATCGGCGCGCCGAGCGTGGCTCCGAAGAGATTGCGGCGGTATTCGGGACGGCGCGGGCTGGCCGCAGTCGCAGGCGAGAAGTAGTTGCGGGCGTTCAGGTCTTCGTTGCGGAAGAATTCGAAGAGACTGGCGTGGACGGTATTGGAACCGGACCGCGTGGCGACGTTGACGACTCCGCCGTTGAAGCGACCGAACTCGGCGGGGACGTTGTCGGCTTCGACGGTGAACTCTTCGATGTCGTCGAGAATGGGAAAAAAGGCGACCTGGCCGGGTTCGGGTTGCAGTGCGGAGATGCCGTCGTAGAGGTATTCATTGGTGCGAGGGCGGCCACCATTGATGCGGGGCAGCAATGTGCCGGGTGGGAGTTCGACTCCGGGAGCGAGGGTTGAGAGCGTGATGAAGTTGCGCGAGTTGAGCGGCATCGCGATGACAGTTGTGCCGGGGATGTTGGTCTGAATGTTGCTGGTTTGGGATTGAAGGAATTCGGCGTCGCTGTGGACGGTGATGGTTTGCCGGTCGCCGCCTGCGGTGAGGACGAGGTCGACGCTGACGGTCTGGCCGAGGATGACGGTGACGCCGGTGCGCTGCAGATGCTGGAAGCTGGTGGCGGTGACGTCGAGCGAGTAAACGCCGGGATTGAGGTTGACGAAGAGATAGTCTCCCGTGGCAGAGGTGGTGGTCTGCTGGTGGACGCTGGTTGCAGTGGCGAGGAGATCGATGTGGGCGCCGGCGATGGCTGCGCCGGAGGTGTCGAGGACTCGGCCGCGGAGGGCGGCGGTGATCTGGGAAAAGGCCACGGGCGAAACGAGGAGAACGAGGAAAAGCGCGGCAAGAGCGCGGCCAGTGTTCACGCTGGGAGGCATCTAACGAATTTATGCGATTGGAATCGTATGGTCAAATGGAGTAAGAGCGGGTATATTAAGTGAAGTTTGCAGGGGCTGCGGCTTCAGAGCAGCCGGCGATTCCGCATTCCCCCCAAGGACAGACATAATCATGTTCGACACGCTGGGCAGGTTCATGCGGCGCCCGACGCACGACGATCAATATTCCTCCATTTGTACTCGTTGCTTCGCTACGGTTGGGTTTAGCAGGATTCAGGAAGACCTGGACGAGATTGAGAGGAAGCACGTTTGCGATAAGGATGTCCTCTCCCGACTTAGGATCCTGGCGGGCGGGACGTCCGGAGACGGCTCCTAGTCGAGCCGCTCAATCATCACGTCGGTGGACTTGATGAGAGCGGCGGCCGTATCGCCCTTTTTCAGTTGCAGCTCGCGCACTGCGCTGGCGGTGATGATGGCCGTTACGTTGACATCGCCGACGGAGAGAATGACTTCTGCAAGCAGACCTTCGATGCGGACGCTGACAACTTTTCCGGCAAGCTGGTTGCGACCGCTGACTCGGCGAAAGCGCTCGCGCGATGCAGCGGCCGGCTTGGCCTTGTCCTTTTCGAGGAAGGGCTTAAGTGTGGACTGCGCGATACGATGATGGCCGCCGGGAGTCTGCACCGTCTTCAACTTCCCGCTGAGAATCCACTGCTTAATAGAGGGATAGCTCACGCCAATGAGGCGGGCAGCTTCCCGAGGGGTAAGCATTTGATTCGTGGTTGCCATCGCTTTAAGTTCTAGCATGAACCCAAACCAAGGTTCCTGTAAAACTGCGCACCCCTAGGCCCCAGAAATCATCCATCCCCTTCCAGAAAAGCGTAAGGAACTCTCTTGCGCTATGATCGAAGACTGCGCGGAGAGCCCATCCGGCATCGCGACGGCCCCGAATCGCATCGAATCACCCTGAAAGCGCAAACGCGCAACTCTTCAACAATACGACCGACAAACGAACAGGAGAAATCACGTGGCCTACGAACTTCCCGCTCTTCCCTACGACTACGCCGCCCTCGAACCCTACATCGACGAGGCGACCATGAAGCTTCACCACGACAAGCATCACCAGGCCTACGTCACCAATCTCAACGCCGCCATCGACAAGCACCCCGACCTCGGCTCCAGTACCCCGGAAGACCTGATCAAGAACCTCGGCGGCATCCCTGAAGACATTCGCGGCGTCGTCCGCAACAACGGCGGCGGCCACGTCAACCACAGCATGTTCTGGCAGATTATGAAGCCCGCCGGCGGAGGCGACCCCTCGGGCGCGATCGCCGCGCAGCTCAAGGCCGACTTCGGCGACTTCGAGAGCTTCAAAAAGCTCTTCAACGAGACCACCGCCAAGCAATTCGGCTCCGGCTGGGGCTGGCTCGTATTTGAAGGCGGCAAGCTCAAAATCGTCACCACGCCCAACCAGGACAATCCGCTCTCCAGCGGCCTGTACCCCATCCTCGGCAACGACGTCTGGGAGCATGCCTACTACCTGAAGTACAACAACCGCCGCCCCGACTACCTCGCCGCCTGGTGGAACGTAGTCAACTGGGAAGAGATCAACAAACGCTTCGCCAAAGCCAAATCCAAGTAACCCACTCCGCGCTCGTCATACTGACTCGACGAGTCAGAATTTCCGTAGTTTGTCCTTCGGGTGCCCCATGTCAGACGCAGCCTCACCGCGCCTGACATGGGGGTTTTCTCTTTGTCCGTTGAAAGATCGATCCGCAATTACCACGAACACACTACATTCCAAAATTCCTGTTGACAATGTACTAGTCGACTAGTACATTGTTCCACGTGGAACAATGTCGACAAGCCGACTTCAGTTTTCGTCTCGATACGCACTCCGGCGTGCCGGTTTATCGCCAGCTTATTGACCAGGTTCAGGCTGCGGTGGCCACTGGCGTGCTGAAGGTTGCGGACCAATTGCCTACTGTGCGGCGGGTTGCTGTCGATTTGGCAATTAATCCGAATACGGTTGCGCGGGCTTATCGGGAGATGGAGTTGCGGGGGATTCTGGATACGCAGCATGGGACGGGCACTTTTGTGGCGGATAACCCGGTTGAGCGTTCGTCGGAAGAGAAGCAACGTATTTTAAATCAGTTACTTACAGAGATTATGGCGCGCGCTGGCTCGGCCGGGTTTACGGTCGATGACGTCCAGCAGGCGCTTAGTCTGTTGTCAAGAGAAATTCCGCCGGGGAGTGCAAAAGCAACGACAGAAGCAGATTCCCTTCGGGAATGACAAACAAAAGGGAATGAACATTTGCAGCAGGACGAGGAGGAAACCGTGGCCGTCATCAGTCAGTACCGGCAGTTCAACCAGGTGGCTCTAACCGTGTTCGCGGTGTGCCTGCTCGGCGGACTCGCCGTCGCCCGCTTCACCAACTCGCCCATCGCCTGGCTCGCCGGTGCGTTCATCGGCGCCTACTTCCTCTTCGCTATCAAGATCATCGACCAGTGGGAGAAGGTCGCGGTGTTGCGCTTTGGACGCTATCGCGCGCTGCGCGGTCCCGGCCTGATCATCATCATCCCCATCGTCGATACGCTCAGCCGCTATGTCGACCAGCGCGTGCGCGTCTCGACCGTGTCCGCCGAATCGACGCTCACGCGCGACACGGTTCCCGTCAATGTCGATGCCATCTTCTTCTGGCTGGTGTGGAGCGCCGAGAAATCGATCCTCGAGGTGGAGAACTTCACCGACGCCATCACGCTGAGCGCGCAGACTGCGCTGCGCGAGTCGATCGGCCGCCACGACCTTGCCCAGATGGTCGCCGAACGCGAGACCATGGGCCGGGAATTGCAGCGGATCCTCGACGAGAAGACCACGCCGTGGGGCATCACCGTGCAGTCGGTCGAGATCCGCGACGTGCGCATTCCGCCGTCGCTGGAAAATGCGATGTCGCAGCAGGCGCAGGCGGAACGCGAACGGCAGGCCCGCATCATTCTGGGCGATGCCGAGGTGCAGGTTTCGGAGAAGTTCGCCGAAGCGTCGCGTGTTTATGAGAACAATCCTGGGGCGTTGCATCTGCGCGGCATGAACATGCTGTATGAGGCGATGCGCGACAAGGGGTCGATGGTGATTGTTCCTTCGTCGGCTATCGACAGCATGGGGCTTGGCGGAACTCTGGCGACTACCGCGATCGCGAAACTGCAACAGTCCTAACTGGAGGCGCGGCCCGCCGCGACTGACATGGGGTGTGGCAAAGATTGAGCCGAAGGACCTGCTCGTATCTCTTAGGCGCTTGCATTCCTCTCGCTGAATCTTTATTATGTCGTATACGACGTATCGTATACGACATAATAGGAGCCGCCATGCATCTGAGCATCGACATCCCCATCACCGCCGCCAATCTGGTCCACTGGACCCACTATCCCTGGGTTCTCCTATGCGCCGTCTGGCTGGGCTTCGCGCCGCTGGCCAAACGCGCCGTCTATCGCAAACCTCTGGCGCAACGCCTTCTTTATACCTTGCCGATGGGCCTCGGGCTCTACCTACTCTTCGGCCCCGGCGGCGCTCCGTCCGGCGTCAAGTGGGTCGACCACGCCTTAATCTCCATCAACCTGCCCATCGCCACTGCCGGGTTCGTCGTTGTGCTTTGCGGAGTCGCCTTCAGCATCTGGGCTCGCATGGCACTTGACGGCAACTGGAGCGGCACCGCCACCCTCAAGCAAGACCACACCCTAACCCGCACCGGCCCGTACCGCATCACGCGCCATCCCATCTACACAGGCATTCTGCTGGCGCTCGCTGGATCGGCACTCGAACGCGGAATGGTTCGCAGTGTTCTCGCCGTCATCCTCTGCGCCCTCGCTCTTTGGCTTAAGATTGCAGTCGAGGAGAAGCTTATGATTGAGCGCTTCGGAGAACAGTACCTGCGCTATCGCCGCGAGATTCCAGCGCTCATCCCGGTTCGCTTCTGAACTCTATCCCCGCAATGCTGTCACAGATGAAACAGGAGTCACATCCGGATACCATGCCGCCATCCACCCCCACTCGAACGAAACATCCCGCACTGCCTGACCTGGCACGGCAGATCGAGGCACAACTCAATCTGATCCAGCGGCACATGCGCCAAGCGCTCCAGGCGGAGTTCGCTCGCGGCCAGCTCACCGGTCCGCAGCGGCTCGTCATGGAGCACCTCGTCCGCACCAGCGGGCTCAGCCTCAAACAACTCAGCCAGTCCGTAAGTCTCGCCCACAGCACCGTCTCGGGCATAGTCGACCGGCTCGAAAAGCAGGGCCTCATCGATCGGCAGCCCGATCCCGCCGACCGCCGAGTCACGCGCCTTGTGCCGTCCCAGGCAGTCCGCAAATTCCTCGCCGTCCGCATGCCCCAACTCTCCGTCCATCCGTTGGTAGAAGCCCTGGGCCGCGCCACGCCGGCCGAGCGCCAAGCCGTCACCCTCGGCCTGGACACGCTCGCCCGCCTGCTATCCACGCCGTAGAAAGAACTGGCACGGGTCAAAGCCGTGCCCTTGTATGTTTCGTTTTGAGGCGTAACGATGGGTTACGTTTCGGCGGAAGGCCGTCGTGCCGTGGAGAATCGGAGGCCTTGTGACCCTGCATGTTCAAGGTTGGCGGAAAGAGCAAGTCCGTGTCGAGCGGACGCGCGACAGCGCCACGATTGAGCTTCCCATCACCGTTCCGCCCGCCGGCCAGTACATAGTCACCTACTCGGTCCGCTACACCTGGTAGCACCGCGAAAAGAGGGCTTAACCCGAGAGCGGGTTGCCGTCGAAAATCACTGCGCCGGAGCCGTTTCCACTACTTCATCACTGCGCGCCGACTCGATTCCTGCCTGGTTCACCGCCGTCACGCGGTATGCGTACTTCCGCCCTGCCGCCACCGTTGCGTCGCGATACGACGCCAGCGGCACGAGTTCTGCATCAAGCCGCTGCCATGCATTCGAACCCGCGCCCTCGGTATCGCGCCGATACACGCGATATCCCGTGATGCGCGGTTCTGCATTCGGCTCCCACGAAAGATCGATCACGGGCGTTCGAGCCTCGCCAGCCTCGCCCGAGAATCCCGGCACGGCTACCAGTCCCGCTGGAGTATCCGGCGGAAAATCATCGCGCATTGGCACCGTGACCTCGGCGGACGGCACGCTGCGCACCTCCAGCGTCTGCCCACCCACCTCCACCGTGCGAACACGCTGCGCCGTGTAGCGGTAGGTGTGCCCGAGCAGCGCGCTGCGGTCGATGGTTCCACCCGCGTCCGTGTCTCCGCCCGCCCGAAAGCGAGACTCCACCGCCTCTTTCCCAGCGCCCAGCAAGCCACTCTTGATCACAGTATTCGCCGCCGTTGGAGCAGCCTTCGCAGGCCTGGTTGTCTCGCTCTCGAGCACGATGCGATCCAACTCAATCGCCTGCTTGCTGCCGGTCTCGGCCTTCCATTCCAGGACGGCCCCGATCTTCGATGCTCTGCCACTCCAGTTCTGGACCGCTGGCGGCGCTGGTCCCGAGGCTGCGAACACCGCAGACGATGGTCCCGCGGTCCGCCCCACCGAGTTCAGCAGTTGCACCCGGTACACGAGCAGGCGGGCGGGCTCAGCCAAAAGCGCCGCTGGAAGCGGATCGGCAGTGTCCGAAGGTCCCGATGCAACTGGCAGCTTCATCACGGGCGAACACGGCGGCGTGATCGCGTTTCGGCGGGGATTTTGGGCTGCGACGGCGGAGGTTGAGACGGTCTCGCGGCAGATCTCCGCCGTGATGGGACCCACAATTGAGAGCTTGTCGGTGGTCTGGGTTGGCGTCGTCCAGTGCAGCTTGACCTGATCGCCCACGCGGGTTGCGGTGAGGCTGGATGCGGAGACGATTTCAGGCAATTTCAGTGACGGCGGAAGTGGCGGCCCAGGGCTGGCGCAGCCAACCAGCGCGAATCCGGCAGCTAGTAGTGCGGCGGTTCGTGCCGCGGCAGCCACCCGCTGGCCCGCATCAATGCTTGCGTTGTCACAAATATGCATCCAACAAGAGGCTATAGCATTCTCCGAGTCGGTGTTGCAGTGAAGCCACAATCCAAAATAATTAGAAAAACGTACATCGTTTGACCGCAGTGAAACATCTATTTGCAGGACAAACATCTACGGGGTAAACCATGGCGACCTCCAGCATCCTCTCCAGCACCCCTTCTCTGCCTCCCTCCGGACGTCCTGCGCTGCAGGCGGTCCCCGAAGCTCCGGCGCTGCAAATCGACGGACAAGCGGCTGAATCCGTCATCGCCGAAAAGCGCATCGGCGAGCGCATCAAGCACTTGCGGCTGAAGAAGTCGATGGGCCTGGTCGAGTTGGGCAAGCACACCGGGCTGTCTGCTAGCTTCCTCTCGCAACTTGAAACCGGGCGCGTGGTGCCGACGCTGCGCAACCTGGCGCGCATTGCGATGGTGTTCTCCAAGGACCTCAACTATTTCTTTGAGCCGGAGCCGCTGACCCTGTTCCGGATCCATCGCGGCAAAGATCGCGTGCGCCTGCCGCAGTCCGGCGTGCAGGACCCTGCGTACTACTTCGAATCGCTCGGCTACCTGGTGCCCGACCGTCAGCTCGACCCCTACTTCGCCGAGTTTCTCCCGGCCCAGCCCGGGCACGAGCCGCGGGCGCACCAGCACTTTGGCTGCGAATTCCTGTACGTGCTCTCGGGAGCGCTGACTATTCGCCACGGCGCGACGAGTCACCAGGCCGAGCAGGGCGACGCTGTGTACTTCGACGCGTCGACCACGCACAGCTATGAGTGCTCCGGTGCGACTCCAGCGACGGCGTTGATCGTTACGCTGCAGCAGCCGGTGCCATTGCCGTCGGCAGGCCCACGACCGAGCCAGTCGGCAGGTCCGGCGGCCAGAACGCCAGCCAGTTTGCCCGCCGCCGCTGCGCCGCCGCGATCCGCCAAGACAGCTATCGTCCCCAAAGCGGGATAAGGCCGCACTACGGCGTTGGATGGAGCCACTGCCGATGCTCCCAACCTTTCCTCCATTCCCGATGCCGCAGCCCGATACCGACGATCCGGCGCGTGCTCTGGATGCTCTGTTCAGCTTCCTGCACACTCACCAACCTGAGCATCAGGAATTGTGGACGGCAGCTGAAAGAGAGGAATTCGTCCGTCTGTCTGAGAATGTGGCCAATGCTTTTCCGTCTGTCTGAGAATGTGGCCAATGCTTTTCAGAGGTGTCCCAGGCAGGCACGGAAATCCACGACATGCTGAGCTTCCCTTGGACTTTCCAGATTGAGGCACCTGCAAAGGACGTTCAGCGTCGCCGAAAACGGGGCAGTTGGTCAATTTGGAGTGAATGGCTGAAGTTTCCGAAAATGGGACTTTACCTGACGGTTGAAACTTCGCCTGCTCCCGAATCCAAACGATGATCCGTCTAACCGATACACTCAACAGTGGTTCGCCAGATGCCGCTCCGCAGAATCCTCATCCTCGCCACACTCACGTCCCTTGCCGCATCCGCACAGCCTGAGCCCACCCCTGACTGGCAAACCGCCGCAGGCAGTAAGCTCTCCTTCGAAGTCGCCTCCGTTCGCCAGAGCGCTCCAAACGCTCCTTATGCCGCCAACGTCGACCTTGACGGCTCGGACTACTTCGTTCGCTACCACGGAGGTCTCGTCACCGCCGATGGCTTATTGATCCATTACATCCTCTTTGCGTACAAGGTCCAGAACCCCAGCCAGTACCAGATGATATACGCGCAGTTGCCGAAGTGGGCACAGACGGAGCGGTTCATCGTTGAAGCGCGCCCTGAAGGCAGCCCCACTAAAGACCAGATCCGCCTCATGATGCAGTCACTTCTTGCAGACCGTTTCAAGCTCGCGGTCCACACTGAATCACGCCAGCTCCCGATGTACGCCCTCATCCTGGACAGACCCGGCAAACCGGGTCCAGAGCTGGAGCCGCATAAGGACGACGGACTCTGCAGCAAAATGCCCGACAAGACTCCGCCACCGGACAAGAATTCACTGCCTCCATATTGTGGCCTGATCACTTTCACGGACAATCCCCAACTGCCCCACATGAGGATGATGGACTACACCATGGAACAAATTGCGGGCGGTCTTGAGCAGGTCGGCACAGCCTTAGGCGAACTGGACCAGATCCCAATCCTCGATCGAACCGGCCTCACCGGAAAGTTCGACATCAATGTGAAGTTCAAACGACGACCGAAAGCAAGCCAGGCCG
>Ga0207048_10427_pt1 | contig 10748 bp, 7 predicted proteins | sample Alteio_BWMinCont_65_FD_153301 | JGI IMG/M metagenome (GOLD analysis project Ga0207048, IMG submission 153301) | Enriched cells from forest soil in Barre Woods Harvard Forest LTER site, Petersham, Massachusetts, United States -... | ecosystem: Environmental > Terrestrial > Soil > Temperate forest >...
CATGAAAACGGGTAACGATTTCTTTGGCAAAATCGATTTTAATATCACGCGGATTCGTACCTGTTTGAACAGCATTTTTTAATTGTTGTATTTCAACTTGCGTTTTAAAACTCAATAAATCAATATAACGCCACATTAAGTCATCTGAAATAGACATGATTTTACCAAACATATTATCAGGTGACTCGCTGATGCCTATATAATTATTTAATGACTTAGACATTTTTTTCTCGCCATCTAAGCCTTCTAATAATGGCAAAGTGATAACAATTTGAGGTGTTTGGTGATATTGTTTTTGTAACTCACGACCCATCAATAAATTAAATTTTTGATCTGTTCCGCCCAATTCTATATCTGCTCGCATTTCAACAGAATCATAGCCTTGCAATAACGGGTAAAGAAATTCGTGAATCGCAATCGCTTCTCCGCTGCTATATCGTTTATAAAAATCATCCCGTTCAAGCATGCGCGCTACCGTATATTTTCCTGCCAACTGAATTAAATCAGCCGCGCTTTTGTCTTTCATCCAAGCCGAATTAAACATCACTTGGGTTTTCTTGGGATCAAGAATCTTAAAAACTTGGTCTTGATAGGTTTTGGCATTGGTCATGACTTCTTTTTGGGTCAACGGCTGTCGTGTGACGTTTTTTCCAGTTGGGTCGCCTATCATGCCAGTGAAATCGCCGATCAAAAATAACACGTCATGACCTAAATCTTGAAAATGCTTTAATTTATTCAGCAATACTGTATGCCCAAGATGTAAATCAGGCGCAGTGGGGTCAAACCCTGCTTTGACACGCAATGGTTTACCTGTTTTTAAACGCTCAACAAGTTCTGTTTCCAATAATATTTCTTCTGTGCCACGTTTAATTATCGCTAGCGCCTCACCAACTACCTTCGTCATGCCTCACTCCGAATACTGACAAAAGGGCATTTTACCTCTATATTATGATTATCCCAACATAATAAAAGTGAAAGCCCATGACCCATTTAGCCTTTAATTCTGCCCAATTTTTCTTAACAATTGGCCAGTCTTCTCATCAAACAATTTATCTTAAATCCTTTAGCTGTGACAATGACGGCATCTCAGAAGATTATTGTTTCCAAATGGACATTACAACGCAAATATTTTATTTGCCCGAACAATGGCTAAATCAGCAGGGGATAATATACTGGTACGATAATAACAACGAAAAAAATTATCGTCACGGTGTTATTACTGAGGTAATTTGTAGGGGAAAATATTATGACGGGTTTTATTATCAACTAAAATTAAATTCAATATTTTTCAAACTTAAACAATATTATCATCAATTCATTTTTTTAGACAAAACCCTAACAAACATTATTAATTTAATTTTAGAAAAAACAGGGTTTATTTCATCACAATGGCGCTGTCAGATTAAAAATAATCCCATTATTTCTTATCTTGTTCAATATCAAGAAAGCGACTTCGATTTTTTGCAGGATTTATTAAAAAAATATGGCATATCCTTTATTTGGCAACAAACAGCATTTTACCCAATTGCCATTTTTACGGATCAATTCTCGGCATTACAAACTAAAACTCATACACTTAATTCTGAACAGATTATTCATCAATATTCTAAAATAGCCATAAACCAAACAGCGTCTATTATTACTACAAATCAACGATATTATTCCGCAGGCCAATTGATAAAAAATAATCAAACTATTTTTCGCATTGCTAATATAAAACACCAAGTTCAACAAAACGTGACTAATAATCCTAGTATAAAACAACTAAGATATTGCGCAGCATTACAACTTATGTCATCTGCCACAGAAACTTATCGCGACTCGACAAATAAATCATCGAGATCAACTGCACCGTTATTTACTTGCAAAACTGAAACAACAGGAGAGAATTATCCTTATCTTAATATCAACGGTGGTTATTACACACGATTGCCTTTTGATAATTCTCATAGTTTGCCGACTCAAGCAAGCCAACCCCAGTATTTATTACAACCCCATAACAACATGCATTTTGCGAATCCACCCAGTAGCACCATGGCTGTGTGTTTTTTAGAAGGGGATTTTACAAAGCCTGTTTTATTGGGGTTTTTACCAACAAATTCAACAACAATATCACCTGTTACAGCAACTAATCATACGCAATCTACTTTTCACAGCTTAAACCATAATCAATTACTGATAGACGATACACCTGGCCAAGAAAAAATAGAACTTAGTCAGCGTCAACAACAAAACATAGTATCACTCGATGCGAATGAAAATAACCCAAAAATCCAATTAAAATCATTATCGGGCCAAATTAATAGCTATGCAGCAAAATCAATATATTTTATCGCTCAGCATTCTCATATCCAAAACATTCAGCAAAATCAGCAATCTATCATACAAAATCAACAGCAAATTACGACACAGCAGGGCATCATTTTTTCATCTGGCCAAGATATAGCGTTATCAGCAAAGCGTGATATTTTACTCAATACAATAAATCAATCGATTATACTCAGCACACCACACCAAAGCACACTTCGGGCTAATCAATTATTTTTTAAAAGCCAGACGGGTAGCATCAACTTAGAAGCCAACCATCACTTTACGCTTTATGCCAAACAACAAATTATATTCCAGGCAAATAACAGTGCTATTTTACAAGCCAGTACCAGCCAGATCATATTTTCCGAAACAACCTTGCAATTTAATACGCCGGTCTTATCAGTCAATGCGGAGATTATTTGTCGTCCAAAACCATGTTAAGATTAATTTTTTAATCATCCCAACAGGCCAACTTATGTCTATATTAACTATACAAATGCTAGCTGCGCTTTTTATTTGGTTAATTAGCGTCAGTGGGGGATTCGCAGCAATTTACATGTACAAGCAGCTTGCGCACGACCATCCAGCACTACAATTGGCCGAAGCATTTGCGGGTGGCATTTTTTTAGGCGCCGCTTTTTTTCACATGTTGCCCGATGCACAAATCGCTCTACAAAGTGCAATTCCGTCGCCAAATTATCCTTTTGCGAATCTCGTTTGTGCCGCGGGGTTTTGTTTATTGCTTTTTCTCGAACAAATCGTTCAGTTTTATAGCAATGCGGAAAAAAAATATTCGATCAATCTAGTGCCTTTATTATTAACCCTGCTGATTTCTATTCACGCGATTATCGAAGGCGTTGCCTTAGGTGTTAATCAACAAATTGCCAGCATATTAATCATCTTTGTAGCCATCGCGGTCCACAAAAGCTCTGAAGGATTTGCAGTGGGTCTGCAATTAACACGAGGAACGATGTCATTAAAAACGATTATTATTCTCTTTGGTTTATTTTCCCTAATGAGTCCATTAGGAGTAACCATAGGTGCTTTGGCGCGCGAAGCATTACATGGCAGAAGTCAAGAATTGGTCACAGGCATTTTTAATGCTTTTGCTGCGGGAACTTTTTTATATATCGCAACTTTGCATAAATTACATCATGAACATCATCACCATAACATTCAATTATATGAGTTTTGCGCAACGTTATTAGGGTTATCTATAATGGCTGGTGTGGCAGTGTGGTTATGATAAATTAGCGCAAACGCGCAATTGTTTGTCCCATTTTTACAGATTGACCCACAACAAGCTTTTCTTGCCAATCAACAGAATTCGCTTGAAACAACACAATTGCCGTCGAGCCTAATTGAAAATAGCCTAATTCATCGCCTTTTTTTAAAAATACATCATCGTATTTCCAATGCCGAATCGTCTTTCGAAACGGCGGTGTGATCAAACCAGCCCAGCTGGTTCCAATGCTAGCGACTATCATTGCGCCAACCAAAATCACCGCCATTGTTCCTGCAGCGGTTTGAAATATCGTAATCACTCGCTCGTTGCGGGCAAATAAATTAGGTACTGTATTTGCCGTTCTGAGATTAACAGAAAATAATTTACCTGGCAGATGGCTCATTTGTTGTAGAGCGCCGTCTATGGGAATATGCACACGATGATAATCTTTGGGCGCCAAATAAAATGTCGCAAACGATCCATTTTCGAATAACGCCGCTTTTTCAGCATCGCCACCTAATAATTCGACCAAACGATACGAATGATTTTTAGCTTGCAACAAACTGTCCTGTTTAATTTGACCAAATTCGCTAATCTCGCCATCACATGGACAACTAATCTCTTGCGAGTTCGCAGCAATTGGCCGCAATTCTGGCGCCAATTGGCGTGTAAAAAACTGATTAAAGCTTTCATATTTTTCAGGATCAGGCTGTGCTGCTTCCGCCATATTCACTTTATAACGCTGAATAAACGCTTTTATCATCCAATTTTTGAACCATACGGGGTGTGCCATTGCTGCAAAATTGCCCACAATGCGAGACAATAAATGCTGAGGGGTAATATACTGCGGTAAGGTTTTCAAGTAATTCGACAAGACTCGGCTCCAAATATACTAATCGCTTATTATACGTATTCTTGCGCCGAAGGTGAGTAGCTTACATCATCAGGCATTTGCTTGGGCTTTCGGGCTTTTTGATTTGACGCTGTTCTTCTTCTTTTTGTCTGACTTTTTTATCAACATATGCTTCTATCTTTTTATACGCAGCAAAGGCATTTTTAATATGCGGACTTTGGTGATTCTTGATAAGCGCTATACTTTCGGGATCAACTTCTAGCATTTGCTTTAATAATATATCATCTATAACGTTAAGCAATTCATCGCATTTAGAATTTAATATTTTTTTTACTGAGGCAGTATTTTTTTCTACCATAAGCTTTAAAACAAAAACATTAATATGTTGGTGTAGCATATCAGCATGATTTAAAATAATATCAATACACGTTTGTTCTAACGTGATAATGTCTTTGAGAAAGTGTTTGTCAATAAAAGCATTTGCCTCAGCGGCATGTAAAATTGCAGAGGCGTATTTTTTATCATTTTCAATTAAGGTAAAAAGTTTTATTTTTCTCTCAAAAACATTTTCATTCTTTAGGGTTATACTAAGTGTATTAACTTCCGCAATTAATTCTTCCATGTGACCAGAAAAAAACTCATGCTTTCGATAACAAGGCGTGTAAAAAAAAGCGGATTTATATGTCATTGTCTCAGGAAGGTTTATTGAATCTCTAATAAATTTTTTCCATAATAGTACATCATTACTTTTTACAATATCCATAAAAAATTTACTAACAAACATAATTATAGTTAGTGTCTTAGGATCAAGGAAAGTAAATAGATGTAGTATTGTTTCGACGGGAAGCGCTGAAAACGCAGACTTGTCGTCCGTGACTTCTTCTTGCATGAAAATGCCCTTACAAATACAAATTTATAGCTTAGCTATTAATCTTTACCGATCATACCATACTATTTTTGCTTAGGACTACTGCTTATTGGCTGTTTTTCCTTTAATTCTGTGTCTGATTTTATAACTGGTGCGGCTTTTTGCTCAGATTTTGGCTTAAAAAAGGCGTTTGGATTAATATCCCGCTGATTTCGCCATTCTTGTAAATCTTTGATATGAGACAAGCAAGCTTGATTGAAATTATTCTCATAGAAATCTAACAGTTCTGGAATATTTTTCTTAAACCACGCAACACCTTCATCGATACCTACTGTCGCTAAAACTTCAGGAACACGCGCTATGATCTCGGTATCAATATCTTCTTCTTTATAACTGCTTTTATCAAAGACCTCATTAAATAAGTTACTAACAAAATCATCTACTTCATCTTTAAAAGAAGTTTTATTCTTAATAAAATTTTCTAAATGTTCTCGAATTTTCAAAAAAGCATTTTCATCCTGACTAAAATATGTTTTATTTATATCGCCAAAAATTTCCAGACCTGCAAAATGGGTAAGCTCATGAAGTAAAACAGCAGGAACAAAAGACATCTCAGAGTTTATTCCCGCGCCGTACACTGTACGCTTTCCTCCATATAGCCCCGTTGTTTGACTTTCAAAAATAGGTGTTACCGTTGTAATATTTTCGCTGTCAACGATCACGGCCTTTAGAGGCTTTTTATTTTTTGTTGCTCTGTGTTCTCCTTGCATAGCAACTGCTATTAAATCCAATAACGGCCTAAGAATTTGATTTTTATGGTTGTACCATTTATTAAATTCAGATTCAACCCTATAACGTTGACTTTCATTTTCAAAATGCATTTGTGATGCAATAATGTCGATTGTATTTTCAGGCACATATTTTTTGGCAGTGGCTTTACTTTTAGCAATAACCGCTTCTTTTTTTGCTCTAAATTTATCTTTGAGCGCATAATAAATTGGTCGATATTCTTTAGGTAATTCTTTTGCTTTTTTTTCTGCAAGCTTATATGCAACTTCATCGACTTCTGCACCATGACTTAATAATGCTTTGGCTAAACGCAATTGATTATTCTTGACAGACATCGCCAAAGGCGTTATTAAATTATCGCTTATTTTTATCGCTTTTTTAGGATCTGCCTTAGTATCAAGTAATTCTAATGCGAGTTCTTCATGTCCATTATCACACGTTAGAAGCAATGGCGTTTGTCCTGCTTTGGTTTCAACATTGGGGTTAGCGCCTTTTGCTAAAATTATTTCTGCCAATTCTATTAAACCAAGTTCACTGGCCAAATGGAGTAGAGTATAATTTTCATTTGCATCAATGATTGGATTAACGGGATCTAATAATAACTTATTTGCTGCAAGCGAATGATAAATACTTACTGCATCTAATTTTGCACCTGATTTTAAAAGCGTCATTAATGCTTTCTTCTTATTGTTTTCTATAGCGATCTGTAACAACGTCGTTATTTTTCCACTATTCTTATCTAAATAGCTTTCGTTGATAACAGCCAAGCCACCTTGATTTAGTGCTTCTTCTATGGTCTTAATATCTTCTTTTTCTACCGCTGCTATTAATTTTTCAAATCTTTGCGCTTTGTCGCTTTCACTTTTGGGGATAAAAAATTCATTTAATTCCAGCAAAAATCCATAATATTTTTGTTCGGAAAGCGAGAATTTCTTAAACTCTGTTAAGCCTGTATTAATATGCTTAATTACACCATCAAAATCATGCTTTGCCAATAAATCGTTTAGTTTATCAAAATGCGTTTGTCGAGCATAATAATCTCCATCTGGTTTTTTACTCCTTTTTTCCAGATAATTTTTTATTTTAAATTTAATATGCTCTAACGTCTGCATAACACAACCTCAACGCTTTTAAATATTCTTATTCGTTGCAACTTTTACGTTTTGTTTTAATTCTGTTTTTTCTTCGATTTTCTCTTTCTCTTTTTTATTCTCATTTTTTTCTAACCCCTCAAAAAACCTATATTTATTACTGGTAACTGCCAATTGTCTTTGTTTTAATTTTTCAATATGCTTTATACAAGCCGGGTTAAATACAGTTTCATGAAATTTCAATAATTCTGGTAAGTTTTCTTTTAACCATTGATATCCTTTTTCTACACCCAGCATGCCTATAATGTGAGGAACTCGAACCATTATTTCAACGTCATGTTTTTTAGGTGGGTAGTTTTTAAAAATACTGAGTAGATTATTTGAAAGCATGCTATCCACTGTTGATATTGGATCATTTTCATGCACAAGAATAAATTGATTTATTTCGAGTCGTATTTTTTGTAATTGCTTTTGATCCACTGCTTTATAGGCACTCTCAGGATTCCTCATGATTTCTTTGTCTGCAAAATGCTTCAATTCATGCAAAAACGTTCCAAATTTATCTATACCTGGTTCGCCAGCAACAAAAACTGTACGCTTTCCTGTATATATACCAGATATACTTTCCTCTGTGACAGGTACAAAAACATTAACATTATCCGTTTTAGAAAAAACGCCCTTTAAAGGCTTCCCTTGTTTTGTTTCGATATGCTGACCTTGCGCTGCAATTGCTACAAGATCTATCATTGGCTTAAGTATGGTATTTTTATCTGTATAAATAGCATTAAGCTTTCCCACGATTTCATCTTTACTCGAAGAATCTTCAAAATACAGTTGTGACGCTATTTGTTTTACTGAAGAGGCATATCCTGCTTCGTTAGCTTTTATGATGGGTAGATTTTCTGAAATAATTTTGTTCTTTTTCGCTTTTACTGCTTCTCTTAACTGTTTAAAAATTGACGCATAATTTTTAGGATCTAACGCGGCATTGCGCTTTGCAAATGTATAAACAGCCGGTTCAATGGAAACATTTTCCGCAAGCAATTTTTCTACTAATCGTTTTTGGTGTCGTCCAACAGCTAATTCCAATGGCGTGACTAATTTGGGCTTCTGCCCCACATCTTTTAAATCGGGATCTAAGACTATCCATATTTTGTTTGGATTAGATTTTGGGTTATTTTTGAGCAATGATATTGCGGTTTCTTCATTACCTGCACCACAAGCCAAATGCAAAGCTGTGCGGCCATCCCTTGTTAATAGTGCGGGATCTGCGCCTTTTTTAAGTAAATTTTCAACAATTTCAGTCAGCCCTAAAGCGCTTGCTAAATGTAACATTGTATAGTTTTCTTTTTTATCGATAATCGCATTTGGCGTTGTTTCTGAAAGCCGCAATTCAATCTCAAGTAATTTATAAACTTTATCTGCTGAAATTTTTGCGCCACGCATGATAAGCTTTATTGCTGCAGAATAATTTTTTTTCTCTAGGGCATATTTCAAAGCCGAATTTTTTTCATTGATTACAGCAATCCCGCCTGCTTCTAAATTACCATCTACTTTTTTTGGATCATCAGGTGAATCAATTGCCTCAAATAGCTTTTTTAAACGCGATGCTTTATCTTCTTCGTTTTTGGGAACAAAATAAGCTTTAAGCTCTAATAAATAGCTATGATATTTTTGCTTAAAAACAGACAGTTTCCAAAATTCATCTAGGCCGTTATTAATATGTTTTATCAAAGCAGGATAATCATTGATTCTCAACAACCTTGAGATTTCGGTATAGTGCATTTCTCGCAGCAAATAGTCCTCATCGGGGGTTTTACCCCGTTCTTTCAGATATGCTTCAATATCAGACAAAACGCCCCTCAACGGCCTCATTGATACCACCTCTTTTTGCTTATGTTTTATTATACTTATACTTTAATCATAGACCGTAGTATGGGCTTTTAGTGATTTTCAGTGGTTTTAAACCAAAAAAATAGGCCTTTTTTAAGCCTTATTTTGTGACCCAATTTGCCTAATCTGAAATAACTACTATACTTAGATTAGGTGTTTTCAATTGGTCTGCCACCTTGAACTTTTAGTTATTTGTAAAGGAGATCGAATCGTTATGTTGTGTGAATGTCCTTGCTAAGCAGGAAACCCTAATACATAACTGAGATTTTCCGATTTTAGAAAGTAGGTTTCATGATTGTGAGCGTCCCGTTGAAAACACCCAAAAAAAAACCCGCTAAATGCGGGTTTTTCGTTGATTAAGAGGAGAGAATTCATGGACGCTTTAAAAAAAGCTGCCGCCGAAGCTGCCTTACAATATATAGAAACTGACGCCGTTGTTGGCGTAGGTACAGGGTCGACAGTTCATTTTTTTATTAATGCCTTGGCGTCTATGAAAAACCGTATCGAAGGTGCCGTTGCAAGTTCGATTGGAACCTGTGAACAGCTCAAAGCCGTTGGTATTCAGGTGTTAGATTTTAATTCTGTCGACAGAATTCCTGTCTATATTGATGGCGCAGATGCCGTTAATCATCATTTACAGCTTATTAAAGGCGGCGGCGGGGCGTTGACCCGCGAGAAAATTCTTGCGACGGCGTCTAAGCGCTTTGTCTGTATTGCCGATAGCAGTAAACTGGTCGATGTACTCTCGACTGATCATACGCCGTTGCCCATAGAAGTTATCCCCATGGCGCGTAGTTATGTCGCAAGAGAATTGGTTAAATTGGGCGGTTCGCCAATTTATCGCCAAGGATTTGTGACGGATAATGGCAATGTTATCCTCGATGTTTTTAATCTTTCGCTTGATGCGCCATTAAAACTCGAAAGTCAGCTGAATAATATTCCAGGTGTTGTTTCAAATGGTTTGTTCGCCGCTCGTCCAGCAGATATTTTATTGCTAGGCAGTAATGATGGTGTGAAAACAATGCAGGCAATTTAATGAAAACTTTTTTTGCGCAACCGGCAGTTAAAGTAACATTGATAACCGCTGCTTTAACTGGCGTGCTAGCAACTTTGAAATTAGTGGCAGGCTATTTTGGACATTCCCATGCTTTGCAAGCAGACGGCGTTCACTCTGTTTCTGATTTACTAATCGACCTACTGGTTATTATTGCCGCACATTTTGGGGGCAAAAAAGCGGATTATAATCATCCTTACGGCCACGGCCGTATAGAAACCGCTGCGACATTTGCACTAGCAACAGTACTTATTATGGCAGGTATTGGCATCGTTATAGATGCCGGTGAGCATGTATGGGGTCATGTTGTTGCCGAGCGTCCTAGTTTTTATGTTTTATGGGTAGCCCTAATCGCTATCGGTATTAATGAATTTTTATTTCGTTATACGCTTAGCGTATCTAAAAAAATTAAATCACCCTTGCTCGAAGCCAATGCTTGGCATAGCCGCAGTGATTCTGCCGTTTCCATTGTCGTATTATTAAGCATTATTGGTGCTTTATTGGGTTTTACTTATTTAGATGCGATTGGTGCGATCATTGTCGGCGTGATGATTGGCAAATTAGGTGGTGGTTTGGCATGGCGTAGTATCTCAGAATTAGTTGACACTGGCGTTGACGAAGACATGTTAAAAAAAATTAAAGCGGTGATTAACAATGTCCGAGGT
>Ga0207048_10374_pt1 | contig 10720 bp, 8 predicted proteins | sample Alteio_BWMinCont_65_FD_153301 | JGI IMG/M metagenome (GOLD analysis project Ga0207048, IMG submission 153301) | Enriched cells from forest soil in Barre Woods Harvard Forest LTER site, Petersham, Massachusetts, United States -... | ecosystem: Environmental > Terrestrial > Soil > Temperate forest >...
ACGGAGCGGCCACGCCGTCCAGCATCGCCCCAATCAATCGCTGCGTCACCAAATCCGCATATCGCCGATTCGGCGCAGTCGAGTGCGCATAGTCCTTCGCCGCCAACCCAAAATGTCCCGGCGGCTCAGGATCGTTCGCCGTCACCACCACGTACTCGCCCGGCCCCATCAGCTTGATCACCGCCAGCGCCGCGTCCTGGTAGTGCACCGGATCGGACTTCCGCAGCCCACTTAGCAGATCGTTCAGAGCCTTCGAGTCCGGTGTCGCTGGCAGCGTCGTCCCATGCTGCGCCGCCAGCGCCACAATCCGGTCCCACCGCTCGGGCGCTCGCACCACTCGCCGAATGCACGAGCGTCCCGCCGTCTGCAGCGTCTCCGCCATTGTCTTGTTCGCGCCGATCATGAACTCCTCAATCAGTTCGGTCGCGCGGTTCTGCGGAGCCCCATGGATCGCCTGTACCTTTCCGTCGATCACCACCGAATCCGCCTCAACCTTGTAAAACTCCAGCGCGCCATCCGCCACCCGGCGCGCCTGCATAGCCCGCGCTGCCTCATCCTGCAACTTGAGTTGTGCCTGCAAGTCGGCCGACGCCGCAACCTTCGCGTCCGCTGGCCCCGTACCCTCCAGCCAGGGCCCCACCTTGCTGTACGCGAGCTGCGCCAGGTTCCGCACCTCCGCCCGGTAGATACTTTGCGCGCTCAGGTTCCCCTGCACATCCACCACGTACTCCGTTACCAGAGCCGCGCGGTCCACGTCCTGATTCAGCGAAGTAAGGTCCGTCGACAGCTCAGTCGGCAGCATGGGAAAATTCCGCACCGCTGTGTACACCGTCACTGTCTGGCCCGCCGCGTGGAGATCGAGTGGAGAACCCTTCGCCACCGCCGCCGCCACATTCGCAATCGCTACTTGCACACGAATGCCGCCATCCACTCGCTCGGCCATCTCAATCTGGTCGAGGTCCTTCGAACTATCATTGTCGATCGAAGACCAGCAAGGCCCGCGCAAATCGCGAACCTTCGCATCGGACTGGATCGGACCATCCACCGCAACGCGAATCGCAGCAACCTGATCATCGCTGCCTGCTGGAAAATCCGGATGAAATCCGTCTTTAATCATCTCGGCATAAGCCGAGGCACCAAGGTCAAAAGTAGGTTTATTCATGCAAGCGAAAGCCTATCACGCACACCCGTCCATTCGTGAACTCGCTCAGCGGGCCGGAAAAAAACCATTTTGAGACATCGAAAGTCAGTTTCCGAGGGCAGACTTATATTCCATCGAGATTTGGTCAATCCAGAGTGCACCAGTACCGACCAACTGGACGCCAAACTCGATGTGATACGCATCCGCAGCGATCGGAGCCTGAATCTCGTAAGCGCCCCATTCGCCAGACACCACCGGACGGTTTGCCATGTTATCGAGGAACGTCGTTGAGCAATCTTTCCTATGCACCCGTACAAGCAACCTCGCAACGCCTTGGAGAGTCGGGTCAACCCGCACGAACGCCCGATATGTGAGAGTTTGGCCACGGTAGGGCGCGGCATCAAGGTCCTGATAAAGAAAAGAGAGAGGACCCGACGAGGAGTGCAGCGTCGCGCACTGTGGGCTGCCATGACACTGATTAGCCGGCGCAATCACGGCCTCGTACGCGGGAGCGCGCGGTGGTGGACCGAGCAGCCAACCTGGGGGTGCCGAGCCGACGTTTCCCTGAGAGAAATCTAAATTCACTGGGCTAGGTTTCAATTCGGGCCAGGCACACGCTGTCGATTGTGCTGGAGAGACTGCTCCGCCTCCGACGTACTGCATTTTGAGGCTCTGGTGGCCGTAGTAGGAAACTGTGTCGTCGATACCGACTTTGTAGTCAGTGCAGCCGGCGTAGCCACCGCAGCCGGTGTAGAAGCCCTTCGCATTGGGGGTTTCGAAGTCGAAATCGATCTGCGGGTTGCTGTATGGTTCACCATCAAGTTCGACTTTCATCGAGTCGACCCAAGCAGTTCCGGTACCCGAGAAGAGCACGCCGAAATTGATGTTGGAAGCAGTCTTGTCGACGGGCAGCTCGATCTCGTAGAGGGTCCATGGAGTGGTACCAGTTGCGCCGCGGACTGTGCCGTCGCCTGTGTCCGGCTTGCCATCGATGTACCGCGCCCAGGAGTTATCAAAGGCCAACGTGGGACGGTTAGTGCCCTCGCCCGGACCGTCGACGCGCCACCATAGGCCCGCATAGCCATTCGCAACATTCTCGGTCTTGATCCAGGCGCTGAAGCGTACCGTCTTACCAGCGGCGTCCTTCACGGGAAATGAGCCCGTTGCGACGCCAAACGAGGGGCCGCTCTGCTTCTGCGGTGTTGCCGCACGGAGCATCTGGTTAACCACCGGCTCCGTGACGCCAGCCGCGTGCAGCGCCAGAATGCCCTCCTTCGAAACGTCGAACTTCACGGGTGTGTTCTGAATGGCGAGAATGATGGTTGACTCAGGCACGCCGGCGCGCGACATTTCAATGACATCGGCGTTGGTGAGCAGTTTGGGCTGCTTGCCGGTTTGCGCGAAGGCTGCCTCTACTTGTGCCAGCTCGACCGGCTCCTTCATTTGGAATTCGCGCACCGGTGGCAAGACAATCAAGGTGTTCGATGGAGCGGACGGCTCCGGTTCTATCGGCGACCACACGCGCGCTGCAAAGCTCATAGCGCCAGCCCCCGCGCGCGCCGAAGCCTTCACCGCCGCAACAACCCGCGCCCCCCGCATCTGCCCCAGCATGATCGGCACACCGACAGCTACGATTCCAGCCGAGAGTAGCAACAGTCTTGCGCCGACGCCGAGCTTTCGCGCGATGGACGCGGTCATGATCTGGCCGATGCGGCGTTTGAGGTCGGCACCGGTGATGCCAGAGACGCAGGTGAGGGGGGACTCCATGCAGAGCTCACAGACCTTGAGGATGCTCTCGGCGTAGGCCTGGGGCTGGCGGCAGAGGAGCAGGACCTCTTCGTCGCAAGCGCGTTCGCGTTCTTTGACCAGTTGCGACTCCATCCACCAGACCAGGGGATGGAACCAGAAGATTGCCTCAACCAGCATGTGGAGGAGGGAGGTGAGGTTGTCGCGGCGGCGGACGTGTGCTGCCTCGTGGGCGAGGACCCCTTCGAGGTGAGCGTCGTCGAGATGGGGCAAGATGGATTCGGGCCAGAGCAGCACCGGGCGGAGTACGCCGAAGACGCCGGGCTCCATCGAACCTCGCGACGAGAGGACGGCGATAGGACGAGTGATATGCGCAAGCTGCTCGATACGGCGGAGGATTTCGACTACTCGGCCTTCGTGAAGCGGCACTGCCTGACGCCTGAAGTTTGAAATCCGACGCCATTGGATAAACCAGGAGGTGAGGACGGCTGACAATCCAAGGAACCAAAGGGTGACCAGCGCTGCAGGCCACGTAAAACGTTGGTGCGGCGATGCCGGCTGCGGGGCCACTGGGCTGTCCAGGACGGAGGTGTCGGTGAAGGGCTGACTCATCGCAGCGATAGCAAAATAGCTGTTGGTCCGGGCCGGGGTCGCGTGCGTGACACGGGCAAAATGGCTTCCGGCTGCGATCAGAAGAAAGAAGGGGATGAGGAACTTAGCGGATGCGGCCATCCAAAGCCAATACCGGGCGCGAGCCGGGTAGTTGCGCAATGCCAATGCAAGCAACGCGACAACGAGGGCGAATAGGGTGGACTGCCAGAGGTGATTGCAGAGTTCGCGGGCGGCGGGTGACCAGATTGTGGACGAAACTGGAATCATTGCTGTTTGTCCTCCCGTTCCAGGCGCTTGAGTTCGCGCTCAGCTTCTTTGACATCCTCCAGTCGTAGTTTCCCCGCTTTGACTAGGTGCATCACGATCAGTTGGGAACGTCCGCCGAACATCGCAAGCAGCTCGTCGACCAATCTCAGTTGTGCCGCATTCTGCGCAACCAGCGGCTCAAAGATATGGAAGTTCCCCATCTTTCCCGTCCGCCGCACAATCTTCTTTGCTTCCATACGATACGTCGTGGTCTGGATCGTCCCATAGCTAGGCCTGCCCTTTTCAGGAAAGGCCTGCTGAATCTCACGGATGGACGCTTTGCCGCGCGCCCAGAGCGTATCCATGATTTGAAGTTCCAGCTTCGACAGTTTCGGTCCTGGCATTGGCCCTCCAACATGTGTGTTTGTTTCTATAACATATGTTTGTTATCCGTCAAGCACACATCGCAAATGTTTGGTTGCGGTAGAGGGGAGGCCGATTCGAGAACAGCCTGAAATGTCACTTTGAGCAAGTTCAAAAAACGAGGTCCTCCTTCGAGGCTCGATTTGATTGCCAGTCCAGATCGCGCCGATTCGGGTGGCAAGGTGGGAGTGTACTGTGTGACGGGATAGTTGTGCACTGGGTACGCCGCTAGTGGCGGGATAACGTTGTACCGGGTGGGGGCATCTCGTTGCAGTCAGCACCCAATCAACCGTCTCAGCGCCTTCGATCACCCGTGTAAAGAACGCACCTAACCCGGTATCGGAATCCCGCTATCGTACTGTGTGTAATTATCCAGGTAATCCTTGATCACCCCATAGCACTCGCACGCCTTCTTCTCCAACCCCTTCGCATCGAGAATGTGGATCACTCCCCGCGTGTACTCGATTAGGTGGTCGCTCTTCAACTGCGCTGCGGAGATCGACATCGTCGACCGCGTACTCCCCAGCATGTCGGAAAGAAACTCGTGCGACATGACGAACGTATCGCACTGCGCCCGATCCGCGCAGACCAGTAGCCAACGCGCCAGCCTCTGCTCAAAGTTGTGCGTCGTATTGCAGCCAGCCAGTTGAATCGCCTGCACCAACTGCGCCTGCACGTACGCAAGTGCAAGCCGCTGAAACGCCCCCCCGAGCCGGAACTCCGCTCTCGCCACTTCCACCGGAGACGCATAGCCCCACCCCGAAATCTGTGTGTAGATCCGGTTCAGGCTGCACTTCGTTCCCATTAGCGCTGAAACCCCAATCACCGCCTCATACCCAAACATCCCAACCTCAACCTGGGATCCACTCTCAAACGTGGTCGTCATCGACGCCATCCCCTCTTCCACAAAAAAGAGGTTCTCAATCGGGCTCCCCGGGAACTCAATCTCATGCTGCAACTCGAACGGCACCGAATGCAGATGCAGCCTCGCAATCACCTCCGCACTAAGAGCATTCAGCACAGCATTCTTGAACTTGCGCTCATGCACGATGAATCGTCCATCGGTGAAGCCGTTCGGATCTCGTACTGGTGGCATCATGGCAGGAGCATACGCTTAGGTGGGCTGCCCGACTGAGCCGTATTGACCACCCACAAACCCGCTCTGCCAAGCGATGCAAGCCCCACGACCATCGCCATAACAATCTGATTCTTCTACTGTTATCCCCGTCAAAAGAAATATTCCCCAAAACACTCTGCAAAATCGCACGTCAAGCCCCCAACCACCCTAACTCTATGACCCACAAGGGAATAGAGTTGACGGATGAGTTATTCCAATCCCGTATAATAGATGTAAGGGAAAAATCGAAACCGGGCCGACGCCCGGGTTTTGCATTTACCCCCCGAGTGAGGAGGCGTAAGTCTTTATGCTAGAGTATTTTAGACATAACCCTAATAGAATGAGTATTTTGGCGGCACACACACCCGCTAACTCGTTGATTCGGGCTATTTTACGTCCAAAATACCCCATTAGAGAAAAAAGCATCTGGGCCACCCGCCCATGACGCGCAAGCCCAAACTCGGACAGAACTTCCTCATCGACGACAACGCCCGCCACGCCATCGTCGAATCGCTCGGCCCCATCGCCGAGCGCACCGTCATCGAAATCGGCCCCGGGCACGGCGCCATCACCACCATCCTCGCCGCTCAGTGCCGCCGCCTCATCGCCATCGAACTCGACCGAGCCCTTGCCGCCGAACTCCGTTTCCGCTTCCGCGAGCAGCCCCACGTCGAAATCCTCGAAGCCGACGTCCTCGAAGCGGACCTCGAATCCCTAATCCCGCCCGGCGAAACCACCGATGTAGTCGGCAACCTGCCCTACTACATCACGTCACAGATCCTCCTGCGCCTCTTTGCCGCCGGCGCCAAAGGCATCCTCAGCCGAGCCGTAATCATGATGCAGCGCGAGGTAGCAGACCGTCTCGCCGCCGCCCCTGGCGTCCGCGATTACGGCCTGCTCTCAGCCACCGCGCAGATGAACGCCCACGTCGAGACGCTTTTCACCCTTCCGCCAACAGCGTTCTCGCCGCCACCTGACGTCTACTCCACCGTGCTCCGCCTCGAATTCGCACCACGCTTTCGCGAACTAGGAGTCGACGCCGCACGCTTCGACGTGTTCCTCCGCGCCTGCTTCGCCCAGAAGCGCAAGACGCTCGCCAACAACTTGCGCGCAGCGGGCTACTCGCCAGCAGAACTGCACTCCTGTTGGCCCGCAGAGATCCCACCCCTCGCGCGCGCCGAATCGCTGGCCCTCGAACCGATGGCCAGCCTCTATCGCGCACTCGCTCTCACCGCAGACCGCTAGTTCCTGGGCCGGTCATTACCACGAGCCGGAGAAGAAGACGACGGCGGAGGAGAAGACGGTGGAGGAGAACTAGACGGGCGTGATGGCTCAGGCGCCGACCGATGCTCAGGCTGAGCCGCAGGAGGCGCGGAGTTAGCCAGACGGCTGCTGGGTTCCGAACTCGGCGGCGGACTATACGACCGATGCTCAGGCTGAGCCGCAGGAGGCGCGGGGTTCGCAGGACGATTGGGTGCCGCTTCCTGCTGAGGCGTATACGACCGATGCTCGGGCTGAGCGGCAGCTGGCGCAGAATACACCGGCTGCGTGGGTGCCGGAGCGGGAGTCGGATAGATGGTTGGTGCCAGCGGTTGCTGCGAGCTACGCTGGGCCGGCGCATTCTGCTGAGCGGGTCGCTGTCCTTGGTTTGAAGGCTGCTGAGCACGATTGCCCGCTCCCTGCCGCAATTGCCCGCCAGCCGGGTATGCCTGTCCGCTGGTGGCCGGGTTCGTCGTCGGCCGACTCTCCGGCGGAACCGTCTGAACCTGGACAGTGCCCGGCCGCTGCCCAACAGGGTACGAGCCCCCCGGGCCGCGGACGATCGCCGGCCGCGTGCTAGCCAGCCCGAGGACAGGCGTACGAGTCCGTGAATCAACTGGGAAGTCGCGCCGCAACGATGCGCCTGCCACTCCGTCTGCCGGAATCGCTCGGCCGCCAACCGGCTTGATGGGTGCAACCGCTACGCCCGCTATCGTGCGCGGGCCTGACCGCACAGGCGCAGTCCCCGGCGGTCGCTGCCCCCCATTACCAGTGTGAACCGGCATAACGGGACGCCACCCTCCACCGCCGCCCGGATGAGCAACAGGAACGCGAACCGGATGATAGCCAGTAGGACCCTGCCCGATGTTCACGAGGAGACCGCCACCGGCAAACCCCCAGCCATAGCCTCCGCAACTTGCGCCGGGAGCCCATCCCCAGCCGAAGCCGCCAAAGTACGACCAGCTACCGCAGCGATAAGGAGTCCAGCCCCACGAATAGCTCGAAGCCCAGAGATACCCAGTCCCCGGATACGCGACCCACGCGCCGTTCCCATAAGGATCGAATCCCGAGTCGTCCATCGCCGCCTGCGGCTGCCACACCGGTCCTGTGCCGGGCACGTTGTACCAGCTTCCGTTAGCGTCCAGATCGGACCAGCCATAGCCCTGGGCGCCAGCGTAATCGTTGCGGACCGCAGTGCTGTCAGTAGCCTCAGTGGCCGCTGCTTGATCCATGTCCTCGTTCCACTGATCCCAGGAGTCGCCATCGATCTGCGGCGATAGGTAGTAGCGATTCGCATCGGCAGGGTCGGAGCTAAGGCTCTCGCCAGCGCGTACCTCGGTCTGATATCCAGCGCTCGCAGCTTCACCGTTCGGCGCACTCTGCCGCTCCACCTGGGCGGTGCCATCGAGTACGGCAAAAATCGCTGGCGGCTCGTCGAAGTTCACGCGAACCGTAGTGTTCTCCACCGGCGAAAGCACATCGCCACCGGCATAGAGCGTGTATCGATACTGCGGCGTCGCACGCAACTCAAGATAGGCCAGCCCGTTCAACAGGCTCAGATTAGTCGTGAACACACCGTTGGGGTCAACCGTAAGAACATCGAGCGACATCGCGGTGTTCGGCGTCAACCGAACCACGCTGCCATCCTCGAACTCGACCTCGGCCTGGCCATCGCTTCCGGTGGCAAGCTGGACGCCAGCCAGCAACGGCAAGTTGAGTTGCGCGGGCACGCCTGCGGTGTTGTTGGCCTCAGTGACAGTAACCGTACCCTGCATGAAGGTCAGCCGGGCGGCACGCATTGTGGAGGGGGAATCGGCGCGGGCGGATACTCCAAGGCCGAAAATTGCAAGACAAGAAGCCAAGGCAAATGAAACAACGCTACGATTCATGAATATACGGTCTGCCATCTCAAGGCCTCCGTCAACCAATAACTCTCAAGCCCAGCCAATAGTTAGACGTAGCCAAAGCCCCAGCGATTCTTTCAAACCCAAGCGGCAGATTCGAGTCGCCCTACCCAGGCTATGGGGCGTTCTGGGGCAATTCCCCCGGAATGAGAGCGAGCAGTTTGGTCGCTCGGGTCCGAACCCGCTCCATCACTTCCGCATCCGCGGCGATCGACCGTAGGGACGCGGCGATGGTTCCCACTTCGAGTGCGTGGCCCTCGGTCACCTCCTGCGAAAGAAAGGCGATAGCGGCATCCAGGCCCAGACGGTCGTAACGATGCAGGTGGTCCAACTCGCGGCCTCGGTCCATGGTCTCGGCAATGCCCTGATAGATCTCAGTGAGCGCCTCAACGTCCTTGTTCTCGGTGTAGTTGTATGTGCAGGTACCGGTGCCATCGGGAGCCACGTAACTCAAGGTCTTGGTCCCAGTGTCGGCAATATTCTTCGCCTTCGAGGCGCATGTGACGTTGAAACGCTTGAGCTTCTGGCCAAGCGCAAACACACGCGCGACAGTCGCCGGGGAGATATCTGCCACGCTCTTAAATGGATGAGACGGCAGCGAAGCCGAGGACTCCTGACCACTCACCTGAGGCAACTCTTCTCCTTCGTAAACTGTCGCCCCGTCATCCTGAATACTCAAACGATATTTCGGGACAGGAAGCCCTATCCGTTCGAAGGCGAACGTGACCTTGGGGCGGGTTGCGGATGTAGCCGGCGCGCCTGCTGGACGGGCATCCTGTCCCCCCGCACAGTTCCCAAGTCCGGCAAACGTCAGAAGCGCAATCCACACCACCGTTCGCGCACGCATCACCGATTCGCTCCTTGCAGCAGAAGTGTTTGCGCGGTGTGGATGTGGCAGATGGCGATGGCGAGCGCGTCAGCGGCGTCGGGCGACTCGGGCACACAGTCGAGCGCGAGCAGCCGAGTCACCATGAACTGCACTTGCTCTTTCGCAGCCAGACCGTAACCGGTGACGGACGACTTGATTGTGAGCGGCGCATATTCAGCAACCGTCAAGTTACAAGTCGCGGCAGCAAGCATCGCGACACCGCGCACCTGGCCCAATTTCAGCGCGGACTTCGCATTCGCGGAGAAGAATACTTCCTCGATCGCGACGCAATCCGGCTCATGCAGCGTCATCAGGGCGGTCAACTCAGCGTAGACCTGCGCCAACCTCTGCGGTGTCTTCTCTTTCTTGTTGAGGCGGATGGTTCCCGCAGCACAATGAATGAGCCGCGGTGTGCGCGCCGCGTGGTCCATCTCGACTACACCGTAGCCGGTGAACTCAGTCCCGCAGTCGATGCCAAAGACTCGCATGGGGAGAGTGTAACGCTGAGGTGGGTGTGTGTGGGATGACGGAGAGGGTTCGGGCTAGGTGTACGTAATGGACTCAGACGCGAGACACAGGGGTAAGACGCGCGTATGGGAAGTCTAACGCAAAGTCTTTCTCGCTTTCGTTTGCTGAAATCTTGCCCAAACAGCCACGGAAATGGCCACAGCCAATAACACTGGCGCGGAGTACATCACCCAACGGGCCTCCACAGACACTTGTCGCATCCGGTCACGACAGGCGGCGTCGCACGATTTCATCCAGGAGGCGTCGGCTGCATACATTGCCAGACCTATGCTCTCGCTCGCCGCAAGGCCGGCAGCGACAAGGCACGCGAAAGACAGTAAATAAAGCCAGACAGCGCGTGACCAACGCCTCACCGCGAGATGCCTTCGAGTGGCGAACTTGCGGTAGCATACAGCCGCATTGGCATACGGCCCGCCAGATACGCTTGCCGACCCGCAAGCACGCCATGTTGCATAGCCTCGGCCATCAAGACAGGATCGCTCGCCTCGGCGATCGCAGTGTTCATCAGCACGCCGTCGAAGCCCATTTCCATGGCGACGGTCGCGTCCGAAGCCGTGCCCACACCGGCGTCGACGATCAGAGGAACCTCCGTAATGAGTTCGCGGAGGATGCGCAGGGTGGCCATATTGCGCAGACCCATGCCGCTGCCGATCGGCGCGCCCAACGGCATCACCGCCGCCGCGCCCGCATCTATCAGTCGCTTTGCATACACGATGTCGTCCGACGTGTAGGGCAGCACAGTGAAGCCCTCTTTGACGAGTACCCGCGTAGCCTCCAGCGTCGCCTGAATGTCCGGATACAGCGTCGCCTTATCACCGATAACTTCGATCTTCACCCAGTCCGAAAGCCCAACCTCGCGACCCAGTCGCGCCGCA
>Ga0207048_10428_pt1 | contig 10708 bp, 6 predicted proteins | sample Alteio_BWMinCont_65_FD_153301 | JGI IMG/M metagenome (GOLD analysis project Ga0207048, IMG submission 153301) | Enriched cells from forest soil in Barre Woods Harvard Forest LTER site, Petersham, Massachusetts, United States -... | ecosystem: Environmental > Terrestrial > Soil > Temperate forest >...
GTTGCATTTGATGGAATAATTAACGGCGGTAAATCAGCAGACAATGAGCTCGAAATTGTTCTACCCGGTAAAATCATAATAAAATTGCCATTTGGTGGATCCAATGTCCACCCGCTTGTTCCGCTCAATTTATGGAATTTAAAACTTACCAAATCTTTTTCTCGGTTCGTATCCGAAATGCTCACTTTCATACTACCGTCTGGTTCTATTGTATGTGTCATCAATTCTACAACGCCTGTCGGATATTGGCAGGCAAGCGTTGTCGTACTCCCATTCGTTCCCAACGTATAATTATTTACATTTGAATTTAAAAAAGCTCCTTTTAGAAAATTATGTCCTATATCAACACTTAGTTTTCCATTTTCAATGCTTATCGAATAATTATTTTCTTTAAAAGCTTTTGCTATCTCTTTCAATTCATCAATGCTTAATTGTGTTGCAGCATTCTGTGTAATGATATTGGCTATGCTGGGCAATGCCATATTACCGAATAAAGAAGTGCTTCCAACGGATGCATTGATGAAAGGCGATGGAAGAGGAATATTTTGTTGCGGTTTTTGTGTATTTACATTAGACCCAACAATCGATTTAATACTCTGGCTACCATGTTGCATCTGTTGCAACATGCTTTGCATTTGTTGGCTTGACGGCATTTGCGGTGTAGGTACAGTTTGCGGTTGCACATTATTTGCTGGTGGTAAAGTAACACCTGCTTGTTGCAACAGTCGCATCATGCTCTGTTGCTGGTTTGCAGGCATTTGCGGTGTTGGTGCTGATTGGGTTTGCAAAGGTCCATTTTTCCCCGGTGGTATCGTTGTATTAGGTTGTTGCATCCGTTGCATTATACTTTGCATTTGCTGCGGTGTCGGCATTGGCTGTCCGGTTTGTTGCATTTGCTGTAACATCGCTTGCATTTGTTGCTGCGTTGGCATTTGCGGTTGAGCACTACTCGCTGGAGGAACGGCTGTACCTGTTTGTTGCATCCGTTGCATTATGCTTTGCAATTGCTGCGGCGTTGGCGCATTTGCGGGCATTGGCTGCGGTTGCGCCCCGTTCATCATCGGCGTTACATTTGCCTGCGCGGCGGCGGCTCGTGCCGCGGCTTTTGCGGCGCAGGGAGATACCGGTGCGCCGCTATTCTGCGGTTGCCGGGTTTGCATTGCCTGCTGTGCAGCCGCAGTTTGCGGTTTTCCCGCGCGCTTGCCAGCCAACCCGCCGCCGAATAATTGTTCCGTGCCGAAACCCGATAACGTTGTTAAGCCGTTATTCATTGTAATATACTACCGTAAATATATGATTTTTTTTAATGCAATACCTTATTATAACCTGTATCTTTATATTCTTTTATCTGTGTCCTCATTCACGGCACGACAATCCAATCTGATTCCCACATGCTGAGTTGATGCGGCGGGGGCGGCACGTACGGCGTACCATACGCCCACATCCCCATCCGGTATCTGCCGAATTTCGGATGCAGGGTAATCAGCAAGTACGCTGTGCCGGTATGCCCCAGCGTAAAGGATATGACCGGAATCGTTTGATGGCAGTCGCCCCGCGTTGCGCTGTTATCAATGAAACTCAATTGCAATGGGTTCCATAACAACGCGCCGAGACTTAAGGGAATTACCATTTGCCATTGCGTGCCGCCCCGCAAAAAGATGACTCTCTGCATTGCGGGGTTTAGCGATGATGATGAATTCAACGTCAAGTGGTCGAATGTCCATTGGCTGGCGTCAGCAATCATTTGGAGGCTATCCGTTCCCAACGCATTGCAAACCGGCAGCGATGATACGGGCAGATTCCCGGGCGTCCACGCATACGGCATTTGATTATATGCGGGGCTGTTGAGATACGCTCCGGTTTCCGTGCCTGCGCCGCTTATCATCGTTGCATTGGCAATCAACTCAAGCGGATCGCGCGGCGGCGCCGAAAAATAATCGTACCAGCTTTGAACTTCTTCCAAGCCTTTTGTACAGCCTGCCATCGTTATGGCACAAAGATTGCCACAATCTCGAACATGCTGTAATTTCCGGCGCCGTCAATGCCGCGCAAGCCCAAGCGCACTTGTCCCGCTTGAGAAGCGGTCAATTCAAGCGTGACGGCTCCTGTATATGCGCGCGCTGTCCAGGAAATGACGGGATATGTTCCGGCATAATCGCCGCGTGTTCCCGCATTATCGAGAAAACCAAGCTGCAAGTCGGAATAATTGAGACCGCCGAGATTGATCGCAATGTTATTCTGCCATTGCGCTCCGACGCGTAAAAAAATCATGTTGCGTAACGGCGGCGCAAGCTGTGTTGAAGAATTCCATGTCAAGTGATCGAAGTTCCACTGATTCGCGTCGGCAATATTTTGGATGCTGTCGGTGCCGAGCGCGGCAACAACCGGAGGGGCACTAATAGCAAACGGGCTTGTGACCCACAATGCCGGATTGGCAAACGTTGAGCTATTGAGATATATGCCTTGGTCGGTATTCGCTCCCGAAACGATATAGGCGTTCGTGATTAATTCGAATGGGTTGCGCGGCGGATAATTTTGCAAATCAATCCAACTCGCAACCTGACTGGGTGTTGCACAGTTACATGCCTACATGCCATTTTTTATTTAATAATAGTTTTGAAAAAATAATTGTAAAGTTTCGAAATTCTTTTTTCAAGAATAACGTGGTGCGAAATTAAATCGGTGGTAAAGCGAAATCAATAGGCGGAGCCAATTATTCCCATCAAATAATCGAAATTGATGGGAAAATAATATTGCGGTAACATTGGCAAATAAAAACTTCGCTTTATCATTCTCTCCTCCGCCTCTCCGCCAATCCCAATGGCTGAATAAATCTCCACACATTGCGCAATATTAGCCAATTCCTAAATGAAACTTACATAGAATCATAGAAAGGAGAGTAAAATCATCGCTTTTTCATTTTTGATATTTGGCATGGTTTTTGTTAAATAAATATTAATGACGTAGTTAATACCGTGCATCAAAAAATGCGCGTGTATGTGTTATTGCTGCATCCCTGTGCTTACGGCACACGGATAGTGAATTTATTTATTTCAATGTGCCCGGAAAATCACATACAGAATCCCAGAAAGAATCACGCAATGAAAACTCTATCCTCTTGTTTTTTGTCGCTGTTAATAGTCGTAAGCGTTGCCCAAATCGCGCGCGGTCAGCAAACGTCGCTTCCCGATGTGCCGCATACGTTGAGTTATCAGGGCTATCTTTTAGATTCGCAAGGCGCGCCCGTTGCTGACGGCAATTATTCCGTCACGCTCCGGATGTACACCGACGCCCAGGGCGTTGCAAAAGTGTGGGAAGACGCGTTCACCGCGCAAGTACGCAACGGTGTTTTTAATATTTTGCTGGGCAGCGGGAAATATTCCTTGCCGGGCGCAAACGTTATGTCCGCACCGTTGTGGATTGGCGTGCAATTTGCGGACGGGGATGAAATGAAACCCCTCACACCCCTCACATCCTCGCCGTATGCGCTGGGTATTGCCGATAACGCCGTCTCGTCAAATAAATTGCAGGATGGCGCGGTAACCGAAGATAAAATCGGCGCGAATTACGTCGGCGGCATTGCCATTAACGGCGTTCCCGTAACTGGAAAAGGCACGATGCTCAACTTCGTCAGTACGGATAACGCTTCGATTCAATTCGACAATACGTCGAACTCGATTTATTTCGGGGCGTCAAATAGTTCGTCCTCAAACTCATCATCAAATGCAACAACGCTGAGCAACAGCAGTTCGGGCATAAAATCCGTCAGCGGCGATGCGCCTGTTACTGCGACGACAGACGGGAGCAACAATGTAACCGTCGGTTTTGTGAACGCAGATAAGGGAAATATCCTGATAGGGCAAGGAACGAGCAATGACCCTGCATTTAAATCTGTCAGCGGCGATGTTTCGATTGACAAAGGCGGCAGCGCGACCGTAACGGGCATTCAAGGCGTAGATGTATCAACAACAAATCCGACGAACAACCAACTCTTGCAATACAACAGTACGACAAAAAAATGGACGCCTGCGACTGTGTCTTCAAGCGGCGGAGTGTCGTCGCTTGCGTGTGGCACGGGTATCACAATGTCGGGCACATCAGCGGTAACAGTGTCAAATACCGGGGTGCTCTCGGTCGGTGCGAATGGCGCGCTCTCAAGCAGCGGTGGGCAGAATCCGAGCATTTCACTGTCTGGTATCATCGGTGCGTCGAATGGCGGTACCGGCTTATCTACAACACCGGGGAACGGACAAATACTTGTCGGCAACGGCTCGGGTTACGCGCTTGAAAATTTGACAGGTGGCACGGCAGTTTCAATTAATAATGCAGGCGGCACGGTTACGGTAAGCAATACCGGTGTTACGTCGAATGCGGCGGGCGCGGGCATTTCCGTGAGTGGTCCTGCGGGCGCAGTAACGATTTCCAATACAGGCGTGCTCAGCGTCAGCGGGGACGGGGTGCTATTATCGAGCAGCGGCGGGCAGAATCCGACAATTTCTCTTACAGGCGTGATTGGCATTGCAAACGGCGGCACGGGCACATCAACCGCGCCGGGGAACGGACAGATTCTTATCGGGAATGGCACGGGATACACGCAAGGCACGATTACTGCGGGTTCAAACATGACTGTCTTGAATACAGCGGGGGGGATAACAATCGCGTCAACATCCAGCATGGTGAACAACGGCGCAAGCGCCGGGCAAACATTGCAATGGAATAATTCGACAAGTTTGTGGCAGCCGTCATCGGAGTTGATAAACACCGGAACTGCGGTCGGCGTCGGCACGGCGTCACCGGCGTTTCCGCTGGATGTCACCGGCGACGTGAATACGAGCACGCAGTTTGACATAGCCGGGGTGCCTGCGTTGGTGGAAGAGGGGACGCACAATCTTTTTGTCGGCGCGAAAGCCGGCAACGCAACAAGTTCCGGTCTTGGCGACAACACCGCCGTCGGTTACTCCGCGCTGAATGCAAACACCTCCGGATTTTACAATACTGCCGCTGGCTACATGGCGTTGAGCGTCAATAACACGGGCGCATACAATACCGGAGTCGGTTATCAGGCGCTTTCGGCGAATACCATCGGCAAGTACAACACCGCTGAAGGGTACAACGCCCTCCATGCAAATAACGTCGGCATAGATAACACAGCTGCAGGCTATTGTGCTCTCGGCGCGAATACGCAGGCGAATCAAAACACTGCCGTCGGTTACAATGCGCTTGCTGTAGATACGTCCGGCAGCAGCAATACCGCCGTCGGGTTCTCCGCGCTGAGCAGCGACAAAAACGGTTACAGCAATTCAGCGTTCGGTGAATACGCGTTGCTTTTCAATGTGATCGGCTATGAAAATACCGGCATCGGCATGGACGCGCTGTATTCAACCACCGGCAACGACAATACCGCCCTCGGCATTTCGGCGCTGTCATCGAATACGACCGGCTCCAATAACACCGCACTCGGCGCGAACGCGGATGTGAATTCCGGCGCATACACGAATGCAACCGCCATCGGCAGCGGCGCCATTGCGACGGCAAGCAACACGATGCAGCTTGGCAACACGAGCGTGACGCTGGTGAGCACTTCCGGCGCGGTCAATTCCACGACGGGTTACAGAGTGAACGGCGCGGCGGCATCTGGAAATTATTTGCGCGGTAACGGGACAAATTTCGTCAGCAGTGGATTGCAGGCGAACGATATTCCTACCGGCTCGGGTAATTACATACAGAATGGGACGTCCGCACAGACGGCAAGCTTTAATGTGAGTGGTGCGGGAACGGTTGGCGGGAATTTGACCGTAAGCGGCGCAACAACATTAACAGCTTTATATGTTGCTGTCTCTTCGCCGACGGCAAGCGGCGCATATACGGTTGCATCGGGCGACCACGTCGTGAATATCACGGCATCGTCGTCGGTAACGTCGGTTTCACTGCCAAGCGCGTCCGGTAGCACGGGCAGATTATTGACGGTGTATAATAATACCGCAAGCGCGGTCTCCGTTACACCCAGCGGCAGCGACGATATACAAAATACATACACGAACGGCTCGCCATATTCACTCTCCGCTTCCGGACACAGCATTACGCTCGTCTCCGACGGCTCCGCGAATTGGATAATCATCGGCTCGAATTGAGCATGATGATAGAGTAAAAAAGAAATTTCTTAGAAAGTATTCAACACGCTCCCTTGCTGCAAGGCAGGGGAGCGTGTGTTGTTTTAAAGGGGGGAGGTGTTTCTCCGGCGTTGAAAAACGAGACGCCACACGATTACGAAGCAGACTTTTTCTTCTTAGCAAACGCATTAGGTTCGAAAAGCTCCCACAATTCAATACCCAGCGCGTCGCATATTTGAAACAAAACGCCGATGGAAGGATTTGTTATTTTCCGCTCGATTTTGCTGACATAATCGGACGTTATGTTCGCTTCATGGGCAAACTTTTCTTGAGAAAGCTGCCGCTCTAATCGAAACCCGCGGAGATTTTTTGCAAGAATATCAAATCGTTTATCGTTGAGCATATTCAATATTACGGAGTTCTAATCCGTATGGTATAGATTGATTCTCTTCGTATTATTAAATTCGATTGATTGTTCTTGCTTTGAGAACTATTTTATTGTATGTTCGCACAACAACGAGAGCATTATTTCCCCCTTGCTGTATAAGATATAACCTTATACTTAGAACGAGGATTTCCCACTATTTAAGAATACAGCCATGAAAAACTTGTTAGCCGCAAAGTGCCTGCGTTTTCTCGGTTTTTGTTCCCTCGCATTTTTACTGATAGCCACGCACCCCTCAAAAATACATGGGCAGTCAACGTTTCACGGATTGATACATTTTCATTTCCCGCAATTGACGTCCAATCCGCCGATTACGACGGGGATGCCGTACGACGTGCTTATGACTTACATATACGTCGATAGTCTTTGCCGAAATGTGTATGGAAATACGATTGACAGCGTAATCAACCAAATGGGAAATCCGTATATGAGTTATGTGGCAAAATATTTATATGAAACGGTCGATTATGATCCGGTGCGGTTCTACCAATGGCGATGGACGGACCTCGGGAATAGATATGTTCACACGTCTCTTCATAACGGCGCATCTCCCGGTTTTATAAACAGTGAAGTGGGTATGAGGATACACCAAAAGAACATATTTGCGGATTCGCAAAAAACAGAATTGTTCTTACAAGCGGATTATATTGCGGACGTACAAGTCAATTATACCGTTGAAGGGAGCCATCCAGGAGCTTTTGGATTACCACTACACATGGTAAAAGTAACGAGCACTGTGCTTGACCCGATAAAAGGACAGGTACTGCCCGACTGCACTCCCGACCCCGGTGTGCCCATCATTAAAGAAAAACAACAAGAAGGAAAGATAGCCGATGCGACGGGCGGCTGTTTGCAATTCCAATATGCGTATAATTGGCTGAGGCTCGGGATGGGTTTAAATCGCCAAGATTCATTGGGAAATTACTATACTATTGTCAATGACTCCACCTTTGGGGATTCAGTAACGGGGTATAGATGGATACAACCCGATTCGGAATACATCGTTCTTCTCAGTCTTACATACGACCGTGACCCGACGGATTCGGGACGGGCTTTTGCATCGCTCCTTCCAATTCGATGGTCCGGCAGTTGTGGCGGCATGTATCCGGTGAGGAACGGTCATGTCTATGATCCTTATAATGATTTTGGCTTCGGTACGGGATTGACGGTTGCGCAATTCAAAGCGGCATTGCGGAATAAAATATACTCCATCACACACCCATAATGAAGAATCATACAAAGATTAATTATACAATGTCGAAAATTCTCTTTTGCTGTTTCTTTGCGCTTCTTCTTGTATTCATACCCATGCGTGAAGTGTTCGGACAGCCTGTAAGTTGCAGTACCTGTAAAACCAAAGGTCCATATCCCTATTCTTATTGCAACGGGAGCGGAGGATATACAACGGTTTGCACACCTTGCCCCTGGTGTCTGTTTCCCGGAAGCGCTCTTCCGTTGCATCAGCAAATGCCCCCATGTTTTAATATTGACGCAGGGGGCATACTAACTACATCTTATGGGTATTATCAATCATGGCGGGATTCGGTATATTTCGATGAAGAAATAGATAATGATACTACTGTAAAAGTCCCGATAATGGAATCGGTTACAGTATTCAATTCGGATCTAACGGTTTTAAACGGCGACGCGTCGTGGGCAATGAGCCAATGGACAGGTATATGCCACGATACCCTTTCCGGCTACTGCTGCGCAAACGTTACTTTTTCGTATGATCCATCAGTATTTTCTTTCCCTCTCAAAGATTATGCCGAAACATACGTGACTAATCCGGGGGATTCATGTACAATCTGCGGCTCGAATATTGTCCTCAACGGCACGTATGATTTTGATTATGGAGATACTTTATATCCCAATCGCGTTCCTTACACCGGTTACATTTTGCCGGTCATTCTTGATGATTATGATTCAGATGGAGTTGATATCGGGCAAGTAAAGACAAATTTTTGGAGCGTGAGAACTACGTTACTTCATGAGTACATGCATTATTTCGGGCTCCCTTCTGACGCCAATTTTGAAAGCATCGATTGCTACCCCAGAATAGGGGGAGACACAGCGATTGACGTGCAAAATGTAAGTATGATTAACGACAATAGCCAAGAGCCGTTGGGTTTATCATCATACGATTCTTGCTGGTATGAACTTCTCTATTGCTGCCGTGAGGCGACAGGCGTCAATGAAAATATCAACGCGTTGCCGGAAACTGAACCATTATTGCTTTCCAACGCCCCTAACCCTTTCACCGACGCGACGACGATAAATTACACAGTAGGCACAGGTGGTCATGTTGTATTACGGGTTTTCAATGCAATCGGGGAATCGGTTGCAACGCTGCAAAATGCAAATATAGCCGCGGGCAGTTACACGGCTGTTTTCGACGGGATGAATATGGCAAAGGGCGTATATTATTACGTTCTCACCGAAGGCAAAGCCGCCGCAGTGCGGGGAATGATATTAGTGAAATAAGCCCTTCCAATGCGGTAGTCCCGCAACATCCGCAGAACGTATGCCGGGGGTGTATTTTTGTCGCGGGAGGTTTGGAGAGCAGACGTATACAAGCAAATTGGTTGTGGTGCGGTGAGGTAACCAACCCCCTCACCCGACACGCTGCGCGTGTCTGCCCTCTCCCTCAAGAGAGAGGGAAAAGAAACGATTCACCCCGCCCCTTTAATTCCCCTCATCGTATTGTATCGTGTCTTCCGATTTTTTTGATGACTGCGCGAAGTTATATGTAAGTCCGACGAAGACGACTCCGGCGTCGCGCGTGTCAATTGCCGTTTGTTGCAACAAGGGAGTATTCAATTGCAGTTCGCGGCGGTACGTATGAAAGAGATCCGAAACCGCTAACGTCAAGGAAAGCTTGTTCTCCAGTATTACCTGTCGCGCGCCCATATTGACGACGAAAGTCGGCAGGTATTCTCCCTGTGGAGTCAAACGGTAGGCATTGTAATTGATATTCGCTTGAAGCATTGACGTTTTCGTCACGTGTGCGCTTAATGCAAGCGTCCCGCTCCACGTGATGATGGATTTGTTCGTTCCATACCCAAGGTTCGTCGCGTCAATGGATTCCGTAAAGACATTCACGCTTGCATGGGAAGAAAATACCTTGCCGATATCCGCCGACGTCACCAACTCAAGACCCGCCATTTGTTGATTCGCAAGATTCACTTGTGTTGACAGCAAGGTTGAATCGTTGAGCGCTTGCACGATGGAGGTAAACGTGTTGGTCGTGTTTCTATAATAGAGACTTGGAATGAACGTAAACTGCTCGTTACTCCATGAGTAGCCGAATTCCACCGAATTGATATACTCCGGAGCAAGCCGGGGATTGCCCGCACTGAGATTTCGCGGATCCCTGTATTCGGGAAAGGGATTCAGGTCTTCCGTTCGCGGGCGATGAACGCGGCGGCTGTAATTGAGCTGGAACTCCGACGATTCGTCCACCTTGTACGCAAGGTGCAGCGAGGGGTACAGGTTGAAATAGTTGTTCTTGATGATAGAATCTACAGACGCCATATTTGCGTTGGTAACAGATTCTTCCGCGCGGAGACCGCCGGTAACGCCAAAAGCGCCGAATGTGCGGGCATAGGTCGCATATACCGCATTGATCGATTCATCGTAGATAAAATGGCTTGACTTCGCGGTGTCCAGAGGGAGAGGCTGCGGCACCGTATCGTACCCGCTGATCTGAAAGTTATAGTCGCTGTGGTTGAAATCCCCCGTGTAACCGAGTTCAAGCTTCGAGTTGGCGTCTATCGGATCGGTGTAATCGAGTGAAATCTGATTCGTGTTTTCAAGCGGCTGGATGATAGTATAGTCGTACTGCGTCTGCCCGGGAGGAAAAAAATAAATATTGGTGAACTGGTTGTCCTCCTGTTCGGGGTGCCCGTTAAACGTATACTCAAACCGCAATTTGTGTTCATCGTTGGGCAGCGCGTGTTGGAAAAATACGTTGAATCCATAGTCCTTGTGATACTCGGGATCGTGGCGGTTGCGGTCGAATCCCTCGGTCTCAGCCTGAACGCTGTCGCTCATGATCGTTTGCGCGTTGTCGTCGCGCGTGAATCCGTAATATAAATAGTGCCCGCTTGCGCCAAACGTGACGGCGTCGCCCGCGCCGGCGTCAAAACCGAGA
>Ga0207048_10429_pt1 | contig 10703 bp, 8 predicted proteins | sample Alteio_BWMinCont_65_FD_153301 | JGI IMG/M metagenome (GOLD analysis project Ga0207048, IMG submission 153301) | Enriched cells from forest soil in Barre Woods Harvard Forest LTER site, Petersham, Massachusetts, United States -... | ecosystem: Environmental > Terrestrial > Soil > Temperate forest >...
AAAAGTACATGAAACAACCCGCTGAAAAGGGTGTCCTTTAAATGCTTCGGATATCCATTTCCATATTTACATTGTAGGATATTTGAGGCAATTTTGTTTGCATGTACATTCACATCAGTAAAATATTTATGACCCGTATCTCATCTTTCTCCGCAGTTGTTTTTTCAATACTGATCGCCGCAATAATTCTATTGCATCATACAACCGCGATTGCGCAAAGCGTAACAGTGCATGACTTGATCCCGCAAAACTTCGTGGCGCAAGGCTCGCTGGGACAAAGTATGACTCTGCAGGATGCAGATACAAACCGCAACTTGTTTCCAAACACACACTCGTCTTTAAAGTCTTCCCCCAGCGACTCCGCCGCGCCCGCGCCGCCGAAGCACCGGCTCCAACCGGCGAACATGAGTTTCATGGAGCATTATCTGTGGGACGAGGACGGGCTGTTCCGCAAATGGGGATGGGCGGCGCCGCTCACACCGGATGAGCGCAAAGCTGAACTCGACGTGCGGCGCACGATGCTGACCGCGCACCAGATCGGCGGGTTTGTCACGGAAGCGGCGATGATTGGTGCGGTCTATTTCGGTCAGCGGACCATTGACGGCGACAGGTCGGCAAATCAATGGCATCAGCCGCTCGTCGCGGCAACGATCGGCGCGTATTCCATCACGGGCTTGCTCGCGATTTTATCGCCGCCGCCGTACATCCGGCGCGACAATGAAACGAGCACGACGACGATTCACAAACTGCTCGCGTGGGTGCATTTCACCGGAATGTTCGTGACGCCGCTGCTCGCGCAATTCATCCACCGCAACGATTACAACGGCATCGCGCGGTTTCACCAGTGGTCGGGATATATCACGCTTGCGGCGCTTACGGCGTCGCTGATTGTTGTAACTTTTTAAGGGAGAATAAAAAATCATGTTAAAAAAAATATTCACCGGCGCACTGTTTGCAACAGCGCTTTTACTCGCATATCCAGCCTCAGCGCAGGAAAAACTGATTACGGTTTCGAGCGTAAAGGGGAGTATGACCTATCACCTCGTACATCCGCTGCATAAAATAGAATCAACAAGCACGGACGCAAAATTCAAGGCGACGATAGACCCCGCCGATAAATCAATTATGCGTGCATCCGGCGACGTGGATGTAACGACGTTCAGCAGCGGCAATTCCAACCGTGACTCCCACGCGATGGAAGTCATTGATGCCATTGACTACCCCGACGCGCAATTCACAAGCGGCGCCATCTCGCAAACCGGCGACAGCCTGCAAATCGCGGGTAAACTCACGTTTCACGGCGTCACGAAAGACGTCCAAATCACCGCGCATCCTGTCTGGACCCAGCACTCGCTTGTGATAACGGGCGGCTTCACCGTGAGCCTTGCCGCATACAACATCGAGCGCCCTTCGCTATTGATGATTCCCGTCGAGGACGCGCTGAGCTTTGAATTCTCAACAGAATTTGATTTTTGAAATAACTTGTACCACATCGCGTTACAAAACATCACAAATATTCTAATATCCTGCACGAGATAAATCGCGTATCTCATTATATAGCAATTATTTACAGATTTTCTTAACTTACGCCCACTTTCAACAACGTTCAACACTTTTTCAGACTTCCTACGCGCATATCTTCAGTCGCATTGTGTTATTTACTGCTTTGCTCTGTTTTATTCCTGCAAAACTAATACGCTTTGAGATGTGATTATTCACGTGTTTCGGTTAACGTGCGGAGATTGCGGAGTTTGCGGATGTGATCTCCCGTATCTATATAGCGCCGCCCGTTGTCACTACAAAACTAAAAGGAAGAGGTACATATTTCCTAGCGGTTTTGGGTTAGTGTGCGGAGGTTGCGGACTTTGCGGAGGGAAAACGTGGAATAACAACAGTTTAGGGGTGAGTCTCCCGCCCAAAAACCGCGTAGCGGCGAAATATTTATAGCCGGGGGCGTAAGCCCCCGGAAACCGTTTCTAAAAACAACCAAGCCCCATCGGGGCGACATATAAAACGGTGGAAGAATATGAAACCCCTAAAGGGGTTTTGGTTATCTTCTAAAAACCGTTTTCTGCCAATATTGCATCCCTACGGGATGCGGCGCGTCCTTTCCTCTCAATCCTTTTAATCCCATAAATCCCGGTTCAGACAATCCGAGTGCGGAGGTTGCTGACTTTGCGAAGGGATTCACCACCATTTTAAGCAAAACTCATCCCTTTTTCATCCCTTTGGACTATAGTTACCCCACCCGGACACCTTTTAACTTTCCACATTATTATCAAGCAATTTTGAGAATTTTAACTGCCATAATTTATTTACACTATTTCAAGGAAACCACTAATGACGAAAAGTCTACTATTGTACTTTGTGCTGCTTTTTGCAGCCACCGCATCGTTTGCACAAGTACAAGATTACATCCCAGGTATATCCAACGGCGCAGCAACATGGGGCGCGAATGTTGGGACGCATCCGCCCGGTAATCTCGGTTTGGATATTATTGCGCCTGCTGATTTTCTCGAAATAGATGAGAACATAACTACGCACCAATCTGCAACTATAAGACTTGAAGGACTGACAGGCGATTGGAAACCGGCGAATCCATTCGCGCAGCTTTCCATCGAGCCGTTAGGAGGAGCAGCGCATTCATGGCTATCCGACAGCGGCGATCTTGTGCTGAGTCTCAGCGCGCTTGGGTATCCATCGCCCGCAATGCCTCATAATATACTTCTTACAAACAAGACGGGAGGCAACATTCTCTTCGGCGTGGGAAATCACGGTAGCGATTCCGCTTCCGAGCGGATGGTTATCACGAACACCGGCAAAGTCGGCATTGGTACGGGAGCACCAAACGCCACATTGGATATTTTTGGGAGCCTTGGGTTCAACGGCAACGCTGGCACAAGCGGTGCTGTGCTTATGTCGCAAGGATCAAGTACCGCCCCGGTGTGGGAGAGTACAACTGCGTTGGATTCCGCTATTGATTGGGAGATGGGCGGGAATAATTTAGTTTTGCCTGCTAAAATAGGTACTATAAATTTGTATGATTTGCCGATAATTACAAGCGATACGGAACGAATGAGAATTACGCGATATGGCAATGTGGGCATTGGCACAAGTACGCCCGCCGAAGCATTGGATGTTGAAGGACCAGCGGGCGGGAATGTTCAGTTTGGCGGCGCACTGATGCCTGGCGGATATGCGGGATTGGATACTTCCGTGAACGACGGCAAAGCGCAAGTTTTAGTTTCGCATGGACCAAATTCCCCACCGCAATGGGAAAATATAACTGGTGGCATAATTTATTGTCAATCCTGTGCGACTAATTGGAATACATGTTGGTGGGCTTTAGGTGGGAATGAGCTTGGTGGAACTCCTGCACTTGATGCTATACACAATCAAGGCATACAACAATTAGGTACAACATCTAATTCTGATGTACCCATAATAACAAACAACGTAGAAGTTATGCGTGTAACGACGTATGGTACGGTAGGAATTGGTACACAAACGCCTGCTTTACAACTCACGATTGGTGGAGGTACACCTAATGATGCAGGACCTGACTACAATGATGGCAGCATTTATGCAAATGGCGTGTCAAGTGGTGCTGTCTATCATGGGACTACATTAGACGGAGCCGGAATAGCAGGTACAGGCGTACGATTACTATGGTATCCATACAGAGCAGCATTTAGGGCAGGCGCAATTGATGAACAAGTTATACTTGATGCAAGTGCTGGTGCTGAATGGGATGATGCGCATATAGGAAATTATTCATTTGCTGGTGGGCTAGATAATCAGGCAAGCGGAGATTCTTCAACTTGCTTTGGCGCATCTAATGTCGCGAGTAATGCGGCAGCAACAGCGTTTGGTAATTCTAATGTGGCGGCTGGAAAGTCGTCTTTAGCTACAGGACAAAGCACTGCTGCAAATGGCGATTATTCGAATGCATCAGGTTTCCATACAATTGCAGGAGAAATTTATTCTTCTGCCAGTGGCAGATATGCACTTGCAAGCGGTTATGCTTCAGTTGCAAATGGTAATAATGTAACTGCATCAACCTTTTATTCATTGGCAATGGTAGACAGTTCAACCGCAAGTGGATATGCTTCAGTCGCAATTGGTGATAACGTTACAGCAACTAATAATTATTCCTTGGCGATGGTGGACAGTTCAATTGCAAGCGGATATGCGTCCGCCGCTATTGGCGATAAGGTTACTGCATCGGGGATTAATTCGCTCGCAATGGTTGAACATTCAATCGCGAGCGGCTATACATCAATTGCAATGGGTGATTCTTCTATTGCTGCCGGGGATTTTTCGATTGCAATCGGCGCATCGAATACTGTTTCAACTGGAAATTCCATAGCAATCGGGGAGTTTAATACCGCGTTTAACACGTCTACAGCTGATTCCACAGTTGACGGTCATGCATGGGGTTCTCCATCAATAGCAATGGGAATAGGTAATTTAGCCGGTTGCACTGACGACGGCGATATTGCTATCGGTGGCTGGAATGCTTCTATCGGCGCCGGAAAATCAGTTCTCATCGGATACACAAATCGCGCAGAGACAAGCGCTGGCGCTTCATATATTTTTGGCAATGTCAATCACGCAACGGCGGTTGGGACGATGATTCTCGGATTCGATGCCGAAGCATTGCAAACATTTGCGTTCGTTATCGGCAAAGGTGCAGGCAGCGATCTCAGCGGTAGCGACCCAAGTGGAAATTTGCCGCGTTTAACAAATAATCATGCCAATTCTTTGGCAATAGGCTTCAGCAGCGATATACCAACGCTCTTCGTCGGAAATTCAAATGGGGCGGGAACAACGGGCAACGTAGGCATTGGAACCGGCGGGCAGTTGCCAATACAAAAATTAGAAGTTGACAGCGGCAATATTTTGCTTTCTAATTATAGTTCAGGTGGGCTAGCGGGGCAGCTGCAATTTCAATCGCCGGACGGGCATTCCGGATTAACGACGTTCCAAGCGGGAGATCAGGGTTCGACGACTATTGAATATACGCTGCCAAATGCCGCGCCGACGGTAGATCAAGTTTTATCCGTAGCATTAGTTAGCGGCACCTCACCTGCGTTGGTAAATCTCACATGGGCAGATGGCGGCACAGGCGCGAGCATTGCATGGCTTATTGGGGGCAATACCAATATTACATCAAGTTCGTATTATTTGGGAACGCAATCAACTAGCACTTTTAAGCCGTTAGTAATTGAGACTAATGGAAGTGAAGCCATGCGCATTGATGCAAATCAATTAGTTGGAATTGGGAATTTTAGCAGCACATCCATCAGCGCGCCGTTGGACGTAGAGAAGTCCGGCACAAATGGTATTGGCGTATTATTAAAACAAACACTATCTAACGAACAAGAAGTCAGTAGTTGGTGTAGTACCTGTTATGTCCTTGATGCGCTTAGGATACAGGCTTCGTTTAGTCCAACAGACGCCAGTGTTACAGAAAACAATGCGATACACGCGATTAACGGCGATGTTGTATTGGAAGAAACGGATGCCTCTGTGACGCATCAAATACGATTCGCAAACACTGGCAGTTATGGTGGGCATACATATAGCGATTGGGATATATGTCAAATCGGACCAGGTGAGTCAAGTAACAACCCAGCAAGTCTTTTATTCGAGCATGCTAGTATAAGTCCAGGCGATGGTGAAACCAATTGCATGGATTTGGGTCCAAACGGAGATGTAGGCATTGGAACTACTTCGCAAACTCAAAAGTTGGAAGTATTAGATGGGAATATTTTCATAAATAATGACAGCCGAACGGCGGGCGAATTGATATTTCAAGATCAAGGTGATATTTTCAACGGCGCCCCTAATAATAATCACAGTTCATTCAGAGCAGGGCAACAATCTGCAGATAATAGCGGCAATTCATACAATTATAAATTGCCTGATTCAAGCGCAAGTTTTCAAACTAACAATATTTTAACAATTGCTGGTTTTACACGTACAGGCACGAGCGGTGGAAGTACTATATATGATGTTGATTTGCAATGGATGCCATGCTGCAGCACCGGCGGCATAATCGGTCCCGGCAACGGGGGCGATTCATCGCTTCTTGCAACCATAAAACAGCAACAGCAAACGATAAATGATTTGTCGAATCGTTTGTCGCAAATGGAACAAAAAATAAACCAAATAACCGGCAGCGCTGTTGTTCCTGATAATCAAAACGTTGCACAATCACAAATAACGGCGTCCCTGCAAATCGTTCCTAATCCATTCAGTAACTCTACTACTATTAGTTATTCCCTTTCCGCTCCCATTGCAGGCGCGCAAATCATAGTCGGTAGGGTTGCCAGCGGCATCACAGAAGCATTGTTCAACATCTCCGGAGTAACAAGTGGCTCAATTGTCCTTAACGGGGGAAGCCTTGCACCCGGTACATATCGTTGTTCTATCGTGGCAGGGAATGCAGTTTTAACAAGTCAGAACATAGTGCTTGTAAAATAAAGAAAAACAAAATGAAAAAATATACATTAGCATCCTTTATATTTATTGTCATGTTTGTATGCTTCTTCCGCGAAGCCAGTGCCCAATGGGTGCAGACAAACGGACCGCACAGAGGTGCAATACATGCATTTGTTATCTACGACAGTATGTTATATGCGGGTACGGACAGCGAAGGGGTCTTTTGGACAAACGACAGCGGCGGGCATTGGATGAATACAAGCATACAGGATACATCCCACAGGAATTCTTACATTGACGCCTTTATGGTAAACGGCGGCAGACTATATGCAGGTTCTGCCGCCCCGTTAAACGGCGGCAATATCTATAGAACGGCAGATAGCGGCGCAAGTTGGTCAAGCGCATTATTGCCGCATTCTGTGGTAACTTCCGTTTATGCCCTTGCAACCAGCGGCGGTCATTTATTTGGGGCGGTAGATAATTTTGGTCCCCCTGATAACGGCGTGATTGTTTCCACCGATAGCGGTGCCACATGGGTTACCGCCGTTTCGATTTGGTGCAACGCTTTTGTTGTTACCGACACTAACATATTTGCAAACAGTGTAGGCGGGAATGACTCAGGCGGCGTGTGGCGCGCTAAAAGTGACAGCGGCATTTCCGGCGGTTGGGAGCACTGGAAAAACGAATTTGATAACTCCGAATGGAACTGTCTCATTGCCGCTGGTGGTAATCTCTTCGTCGGTCGCTACGATTATATCTATATTTCCACGGATAATGGCGTTCAATGGAGTCTTACGAACGAAGGAAATCCGCAAATTCCGCATGGTCATATCATTTATTCATTAGCCTCATTTGACAACATTGTTTTTGCAGCAACAGATAGCAGCATATTGTATACAACCAATTATGGCGGTCAATGGTATGATGTTAACGGCAATTTACCAATATCTAATACCCTAACACCTCTCATCGCTTATAACGGGTATTTATATGCAGGCAAAGATAGCACAGTTTGGCGTCGTTCTATTTCAAATATATTAAGCGCAGTGAAGGATCAACCCGGAGTTTCGCCGTCAAATTTTTCTCTCACCCAAAACTATCCCAACCCCTTCACCGCCTCCACCCAAATTGACTACGACGTATCCCAATTCGGCGCCGTCCGGTTGGACGTGCTGAATGCCCTCGGAGAAACTGTCGCCACTCCTGTACATGCGGAGCGTTCCGCCGGTCATTATGCGGCGCAGTTTAACGGAGAGCAACTGCCGAACGGCGTGTACTTCGTCCGTCTCACCGCCAACGGCGCAGTGCAGACGCGGATGATGGAAGTGCTGCGGTAATTTTTTTCTTTCCCATCCTTACTAAGAAGGGGATAAAGGTGTGGTTCCCCACTGCCAGTAGTGGCGCAATTTGATCTGTCATTCTGAAGGAGCGAAGCGACTGAAGAATCCATGTACGATTATTGTAAAATTTTCTGATGGATTCTTCGCTTCGCTCAGAATGACAACGACTATCTTTTCTCAATTTATTACAATTTGTACACTCATTAATGCCATATACATTTGTTTTATGATATTTATGTTTTAATTTGCGTGCAATTAACCTCTCGGGGAAATATTTTCTCTCCTCAATTACTTCCAACATGAAAAAGATATTAACGCTATGCCTTGTGCTGTTTCTCTTCGCACTGATTTCCTGTAGTATCCCCACGAAAAAGAACAAGAACAACCCGATAACGTCGCAAAACGATACGACGCTGCCGACGAATTGGGTGACGAATTCCTCCGTGGGTTTTCCGCCGAGCATGATGCTCGCGGCAGCCGAAGTGAACGGCTTGATTTACGCCATCGGCGGGGAATCCAACAACTCGGGAGGATTCGACTCGCTTACGGTGTACGACCCCGTTGCGGGCACCTGGAGCACCCCCACGACGACCGGCTCGTTCACGCTCCGTGCCGGCTTTGCCGCCACCACGCTGAACAATTTGATTTATACCTTCGGCGGCACCGTGTTAAGCGGTTATACGAATGTAGTTCAAGTCTTCAATCCCGCGACGAATACGTGGACGACGCCCGTAACAACCGGAACGTTCACGTCACGATGGGAAATGACGTCCGCGACAACCTACGGCTTGATCATGGTAATCGGCGGAGAAGACGCAACCGGAGCGCTTATTACAAAACTTATCGTATTTAATCCGCAGACGAACACCTGGACGACGCCCGTCACGACCGGCAACTTTACGCCGCGCGATGCGCCGCGTGCAGAAACAGTGAACGGCTTGATTTACCTGTTCGGCGGAAACAACCCAAACACAAACACGTACATCAGCACGATGGACGTGTACGACGACACGACAAAAACATGGACGACAATCACACCGACGGGGACGTTCACGCCGCGCAAACTATTGGCGTCCGCCGTGGTGGATAATAAAATTTATGCCATCGGCGGGGTAAATGCCTCCGGTCCGAGCGCCGCGGTTGAAATGTTCGATCCCGCGACGAATGTGTGGAGCACCGTTACGACGACGGGGACGTTCACCCCGCGCTACGGTCTTGCGGCAGCCGAGTACAATAATTTCATCCACGTGTTTGGCGGGTACAACACCGTCTATCTCAACACCAACGAGGCGCTGACGTACGGTCCGTGATGGGGGAGTGCAACGTGTTATTGTGGCGCACACATTGAGTCGGTGAATCGCTCCATATATCCTCACGGGTGCAGAAGACCCGATGCCCGGAAACTGCTGTTCGTTATCACGATGGAATCGGACCACTGGTCCGCATTGTGGAACGTGCCGTCAAGCGTTCCCTCTATTATCGTGTCATTCGTTACATGCGCCTGGGCGCGATACGTGCCGGACGGGATATATGAGATAGCCAGCTGCCCATGCAGCGAGATATTCATGTAATCATACAAATGCCACTCTGTCGTCGTATCGAATCCCACCGCGCCTTTCACGGAATCGTACGCAAACTGAAGATTAAATTGAAAAACGGAGTATACGTTGGGCTGGTTCTGCCCATTCGAGAGCGGTCCTGAGCTTAATAAAATGAAATACGCCCTCGGCGGACCGGAGTCGCTGCGGTATCCGGCGCCCAGACTGCTTGACGTCCATTGCACGCCGTTGATCGTTGCTGTAAGAGGATATTGCGGTGCACTGGAACTTGTCGGGTTGCTGCTACTGCATGCTGCGATTGTCATCGCCGCTGCCGCGCTGAACATAATGATGATGCGTTTCTTCATTGTTTAAAATTATACTGTCTTTTGTACCTTATCAAGCATAAAATGGAATGGATTTTAGAACCGACAATAACCGGGTACTTCTCCGCCATCCCCGCCTCCTCAATAATTTTGTAATTTAGCAATGAAATGTCAACATCGAATATGAATGTGAAATCTGCTGCATCTGGCGCGATGCCACCAGCGCGAAAGCCATGGGTGTGGATTGCCGCCGTTGTTATCATTGCCGGTGCGGGAATAGTGGTTTGGTGTGTTTCCATGTCACATCATACGGGAACATCTCAAACGGCAAATCCCGTACAGACGGTTGATCCCGTGAATTTCAAGAATTTTTCGCTTATCCAAAACGGCATGTCGAAGGAGGAAGTCGAGGCGATGATGCAGTCTCCCGGCGAGCCGACGGCAACCGCGGGATTCGTGGCATTGCGGACATACAGAACGACGGACATGCGCGGGTTCATCACCGTGACGTATGCGCACGACGTGGTGTCATCCAAAATGCAGATGGGAATGGATTCAACGGATGACGGCACAAAGCGCGGAAGTGCGCCGCCACCCATGCCCCTGCCGCAAGGGAACGGTAGGCAACAACAACAGCCGGGGGGCGGTATGCAGCCGCCAGGTGGGATGCCCCCGCAAGGTGGTAGTCAAAGACCGCCGAATGGTCCTCCGCCGGGAGGAATGCAACCTCGCGGCGCCCCTCCGCAAAGCAATATGTAATAATTATGATGCCGGCAAAAACGAATTTGCTTCTGTCGTATAATTTTGCTCTACACTATTTTTCGTATCAAGCCGGTAACCACGCCGAGGATGCGGAATGATATGAATCCGGTAACGTCAATCGGCGGATAGTTTTTGTTTTCCGAGGCGAGTAATGTCTTCCCGTCGCGCAGTTTCAACCGCTTTACAAGCGCCTCGCCGTCCACCGAGGCGATGATGATTGTGCCGCTGTTTGGTTGGAGCGTCCTATCGACAGTAAGCGTATCGCCGTCGTGGATGCCTGCGTCTATCAT
>Ga0207048_10430_pt1 | contig 10701 bp, 7 predicted proteins | sample Alteio_BWMinCont_65_FD_153301 | JGI IMG/M metagenome (GOLD analysis project Ga0207048, IMG submission 153301) | Enriched cells from forest soil in Barre Woods Harvard Forest LTER site, Petersham, Massachusetts, United States -... | ecosystem: Environmental > Terrestrial > Soil > Temperate forest >...
GATTGATGAAGCTGTCGTGCCACAAGGCCATCGTGTTTACGCCGTCCGCATCGAACGCGTACACGCTGTCATTCTCGGTCGTCACATAAATGACGTTGTAGGTCCCTTTACCGGCGATCGCCACGTTGTAGACGTATAGTGGCTGGCCGAAGATTTGCCCATCCACGGGAAAAGAAAACACCTTCCCAAAGGTTTTGGCATTGACATTCGTCGGCGTTAGAACTGTTTCGTCGAGGTTCTGCCCGGTCCGAGCCAGATCATTGTGCCAGGTGAGCATCCCCGAGTAGGTTTGAGCCTGCGCAAGCCGAACGCCAAAACTCCAGAAGCAGGTAACCGCCAGGAGCTTGCACAGTGGCCGGAAGACTCGATCGGGCAAGACTCCACCGGAGAATGAGTGAGCACTTCGCATGGTTTCCATGGCATCCTCGAGTGGCTGTCAGAAGACTTGAGAGTGAGAACGCGTCCGCGGTTCGCAGGCCAAATCCTTGTGGGGTCCCAAACTGCCCGCCATTGTGAACTCGCCCGCGGCGGCTGTCAAGGCACTGGCCTCCGATGGCCTAGCCGATGATTCCGGCATTCGTTGCCCCATCACTATCTATAGCAATTTCAATCCGGTCACGAATAGAAGAGCGGCCACTGCGGGACGCAAAGCTCCCTCCGGAATGCGACTGGCGATAAAGCTTCCCATCCAGACTCCGGGAACTGATCCCAGCAGAAGACCGAATACCAGCGGCAAGTTCACATCTCCCAGGCGCCAGTGGCCCAGCGCGGCCACGCCTACAATGAGCACCCCGTGAAAGACATCGCTGCCTACCAACCGGTTCAACTTCTCGCCGGGAAACATGAGCAAGAGAGTCGTTACGATCAGGCTGCCGCTTCCGACCGATGTCAACGAAACCAGCACGCCAACAACGAACCCGAGCAGTGGGACTTGCCAGCTTTTCAGACTCTCATCCGTTGCGGACCGAGTGGCCGTTACCGGTAGCCAATGATGAATGTATGCCTTGAAAATAATTCCCACTGCGACCAGAATAAGCGTTCCTCCCAGCAGTCGAACAATGAGGTGGTCGACAAACTCCAGCCCCGCAGACTTTTTCAGCGAGCTCAACAAGTAGAGGCCCAGCAACGCTCCTGGAACGCTTCCGCTCGCCAGCCGCCAGACCAGCTTCAAATTCACATTCCTGTGGCGATAGTGGACCGCCGCGCCCACTATTTTCGTTAGTGCGTTCCACACCAGATCCGTCCCAACGGCTACGGTTGGTGCTGCCCAACCGGTCCAGAGCAACAGCGGAGTCATCAACGCTCCGCCGCCCATTCCGGTCAGGCCGATCAAGAAGCCAACCAGCAATCCTATGGCTGCCGCACTCCATGGCATATATGTGCCTCACACACAAACTTGTTCACGCCAAATCCCCCAGGACATCTCACGTTCGCCAAGCCAAACGACGGGCATGGCGTATTCGTCGCTGTCGTGACCGGAGGATTCGTAAGGATCCCACCACAGAATCCAAATCTCTTCGAAAAGCGCGAGCATGGAATTTGTCCTGTTCAGTCACCGCCGGTCACGCCCACGGCTTTAGACGAGACAATATACCATATAGTCTATCAAAGTAGTATGGATTTTTAACGGCCGCGGTGATCAAACTCTAATTCGGCTTGTGGGCGGACCAGATCTCTGCGTATGCAGATCAGATTTGCCGCGAGGCAGGATTCCGCAAGTGTTCCTCTCCAGTGCGGGAAGCGTTGGTTGGCGATCGCGGCAAAAAAATGGCCCGCCGCAAAGAGGGGGTCTCCGGCGGGCTGGAAGACGAACATGGCGCTTATTTCAGCAACCTAATTCCGCTGTAGAAGCATTCTGCCTATCCTGCGCGAAAAAGGTAAATTGCAATGATGACGAATCTACTGTGCTTAGGTTTAGATGGCTGTACTTTCGTACAGTCGGATAGCGCGAAAGTTTAGGACTTTTTAACAGAAACCCCGATTCTCTCGGCCATTCTTACCAGCCCAGGTAAAGAGTCCGCGCCCATCTTTCGCATGAGTTGGCCACGGTGGACCTTGACCGTGGTTTCGCTGGTTCCAATTTCGGCGGCTATCTGCTTGTTAGGAAGGCCGGAAACAACCAGCGGCAGCACTTCTCGCTCACGGGGGGTCAGCCATTCAAATCGATCTTTCAGGGTGGCGATTTCATCCTCGCGTTGGCGCCTAGCCTGGTCGCGCTCCAGCGCGACGTTAATTGCATCCAATAGATCCTGATCGCGAAATGGCTTGGTCAGGAACTCGACCGCTCCCCCCTTCATCGCCCGGACCGACATTGGAATATCCCCGTGCCCGGTAATAAAGATGATCGGAATGGAATCGTTGGCCTCAGCCAGCTTCCGCTGGAAATCGAGCCCGCTGATTCCTGGCAATCTAATATCAAGAACCAGGCAACTGGGCGCATCCGGTCGTTCCCTTTGCAGAAACTCCTGCGCCGACCCGAAGAGTTCAACCTGTAGACCGACCGAGCGGATCAGGCTCTTGAGCGCATTGCGCACCGATGCATCGTCATCGACGACAAACACGATGGATTGTAATTCAGTCATGCGTTCCTGTCCGCGTCAGATAATCCGCTCTGGGCAACGTGAACTGGAAGGTTGCTCCGTATGAAGCCCTGGGCTTAGCCGATAGAGAACCGCCGTGAGCTTCCACAATTGAACTGCTGATCGATAGTCCTATTCCTATACCCTCGGGCTTGGTGGTAAAGAATGATTCGAACATACGGTCGCTGTTCTCGGGATCGAGTCCTTTTCCAGAGTCTTGAACTTGAATCAGCACACCCTCTGCGTCCTTGGCTGACTTGATGAGCAGCGTCCTCGGCCGGTCGCTGATTGTACTCATGGCGTCGATGGCATTCATGATCAAATTCAGTATTACCTGCTGCAACTGAACCCGGTCGCCGAGCACGGCGGGCAGGCCGGTCGCCAGCTTCGTTCTGGCGGTAACGCCACCCCTTATCAGCTCACTGCGGACCAGAGCCAGCACTTCGCGGATGACCTCATTCATATCCACTGGCCGCAGTTCTGGGGAAGCCTTCTTCAGCAGCGCTCGAATTCTCGCAATCACGCCGCTGGCCCGATTGGCTTCCTTCATGGCGTTGGCCATCGCTTCTCGCGCTTCGGCCAGGTTAGGTGGTTGAACGGCGAGCCAGTGCAGCGAGGCACTTGCATTTGTGGCGACCGCCGCGAGCGGTTGGTTGATCTCATGCGCGATGGATGCCGTCAGCTCACCCATAGTCGCGATCCGCGCCACGCGAGCCAGTGCGGCCTGCGACTCCTGCAACGCCTGCTCGGCCTGTTTGCGTTCGGTGATGTCCTCCGCGATGCCGGCAAGACGATAGACTTCGCCTTTTGCGTCGCGGACTGGAAAGCCGCGATCCGAAATCCAGCGTACGCTTCCATCGGGACGAATGATGCGGTACTCGTGTAAGAAGGGTTGATGACTAACGAAAGTGTGCCGGGCGGCATCGCGGTCCTCGGGATGGACCACGTCCAGGAAGGACTCTGGAGATTCGTACAAACTCTGGCAAGTGTTGCCCCACACCTGTTCATAAGCGGGACTCACATAAAGAAGGCGATGGCCCGGCACTTCGGTCAGATAAAACACCTCGTGGATGCTCTCTGCCAGCTGGCGGAAGCGCTCCTCCGTGGCAAACAATGCCTTTTCCGCGCGCACCCGCTCGGTGACGTCGCGAGCCATGCCGCGGACAATAGGGTGGGGCACGCCCTTAGTGCGAAGGGTGTTGTTATATTCCCATATCCTTCGCTCCCCGGTCCGCGTGAGCACTGCCATCAGACCCTTGTCCGCGCCAACCGTCTTCATTCTGGCGAGGTAGGCGTCGAACTGTTCGCGATATTCAGGAGCGATCAACTCTCGCATCGGGATGGCCAGCAGTTCGGCGACTTCGTACCCCAAGATGCGCGCCGGACGGGGATTAGAGGACAAGAGTCTGCCTTCCAAATCATGAGTGCACAGTAAATCCTGGCTATTCTCCACCAGATCCCGATAACGATCTTCGCTTTCGCGCAGTGCATCGAGCGCTCGCTTGCGCTGGGTGATGTCGACAAAAACGCCTACAGCTCCTCGGACCTTGCCTTCGCGATCCAGAAGTGGCGCCGCGTTGCCGAAAACATCGCGCGAGGTCCCATCGTCGAATAGCAGAGTGACCTCGGATTCGCGAACTTCCTGTCCCATGGTCGCGGCCTTCTGAAGTGGCAACTCGCTGGGAGGAAGTTCCTGTCCGTCCCTGACTACGCGGAAGGTCGAGGGCCGCTCTCCCTCCGGCGCGGACTTGGAAATGTTGGCGCCATACGGTAACCGCAGCAACTCATACGCGACGCGGCTGCCGGTGATCGTTTCGCCGGCGGGATCACGGGAAATCAGAGCCATTCCCGGGACCGCATCCAGAATCACCGCCAATTCTTCGGCGCGGGCCTTGGCCTCGGCTTCGCTCCGCTGCAGAGCTTCTTCCGCCTGCTTGCGCTCTGTGATGTCGTGCGCAATCTTTGAAGCCCCCACCACCCTGCCTTCCAAATCCTTCATCGGTGAAATAGTCAACGACACATCAACTCTCTTCCCCTGCTTCGTGACGCGGACGGTTTCGTAATGTTGAATGTGCTCGCCGGCTCGCAACCGTTGCAAAATCCGGGCTTCATCGCCTAGCAGTTTGGGAGGAATGATAATCGTGATCGGCTGTCCAACCGCTTCCGCTTCGGTATATCCGAAAATGCGCTCGGCGCCGGCATTCCAGCTAGTGATCACTCCATTCAGATCCTTCGAGATGATCGCGTCGTCGGAGGATTCCACGATGGTTGCGAGCCTGGACAAAGCCGCTGCCGCCTGCTTGCGCTCGGTGATGTCCTGGCAAGTACCAATTAGGCGCGCCGGCCGTCCTTGTCCATCATAAAAAACCTTCCAGTGCTCCTCCAAGACTTTGACGCGGCCGTCTGCCATAACAATCCGGTATTCGACCGTGGAAGGCGCACCCTTTTCGAGCGAAGCCTCAAAAGCCGCATCCACTTTCGCACGATCCTCGGGATGAACAAGTTCCACAAAGCCTGGACGCCTGGGGTGAAAATAGGAGGGGTCGGTCTCAAAGATGCGGTGTGTCTGCTCGGACCAGGTTATGTCAAGACTCGGCAACTCGGTTTCCCAACTGCCCACTTTTGCCACTGCTTGGGCCTCGATCAAGCGGGCGCGTTCTATCTCCAATTGCTCCGCGATCTTGTGCTGCTCCCGCTCACTGGTTTGGAGGGCTTCTTCCGCCCGCTTACGCTCCCCGATGTCGCGGGCGATCGCCTCAATCGCGGGGGACCCTTTCCATAGAATGGGAATCGCAGCTGACTCGACATCTACAAATGAACCATCGAGAGCGATAAGAACATGCTCCATTGGAGGAGCAGGAACACCTTTCTGGTGACAGTCCCGTATGCGGCTCCTTACGGATTCCAGCGAGTTGGAATGAACGATCTCGCAAAGACGCTTGCCGACGATTTGCTCCGGCTTTTGCGCACCCAGCATTCTCACGCCGGACGGATTGACAAACAGGAATCGCTCTTCGCTTACAACAAAAATCGCATCAGGGAGTGCTTCCACCAGGTCGCGATAGCGATCTTCGCTTTCGCGCAACTCCTGTTCTGCGCGCTTCCGCTCGGTGATGTCGCGGATAGCGCTCGAAACCAGCACACCTTCCACCGTCGCCAGCGGGCTCCGGCTAATCTCTATCGGAAACTCGCGCCCTTCCTTGTGCAAGCCGTACGTTTCCAAGTCGGTTTCCACCGGCGGTACCCGAGGCTCGGTGAGGTTGCCCGAGTGCTGACCGCGCAGGCGCTCGGGGACCAGCGTCTCAATCTCTCGTCCCAACAATTCATCCCGCCGATACCCAAATAACCTTTCAGTTTGGGTATTGACGAGCACCATCCGGCCCGCTTTATCCGCCACCACCATCGCGTCCGGGGCCGCCTCCAGCAGCGCCCGGAACCTGCCCTCCGCCGCTTCCGAAGCCTTCGCGGTTTGAATCAGAGAGAGGATTTGAGGAACGGTGAAGGGAAGCAGTACCGCCGTCGTGACCGATACCAAAGCGGTGAAAATCTTAACCCCTGCGGAAAGCACGTAAACCGGAACCCAGACGGTAACGACTTCCATGAAATGCGTGCCACCGCAGGCAACGATGAACGAGCCGAAGGCCAGGAACATCCAGTGAAAAGGTATGTCGCGGCGTCCTTTGTGCACCAGATAAACAAGTGTTCCGGAAATCATTACGTACGACAGACCAATGAGGGAGTCGGCAACCACATGAGTCCACACCAATCCCGGCTTGCCGAGGTAGCAATACAGGTGAGGCAGGAAATTCGCAGCCAGAATACGATCTGCGAGGGTCGGCCAGATCAGGAATGGACCGACTGCAACCGCCAGCAGTGCGGCTACGCCACAAAGCACCTGACGCGTGGGGAATTGGGGCGGTTCGAATAGGCCAGAGCTCATGGCAGGCGCTGACATACGACCTCCTTCCGATCACTTGCTTGGGCTTGCGCCTCCAGCAAATGATGCACAAAAAGTCGACGATAGCGATTCGATTCTGATTCGGTGCGCGTCCCGCAAGATGGATTGAGCAGTAGGACGCGCTGACGGACATGGAAACTGCGAGTGCGACGTGGAGTCGGTCGCGAGCAGCCGGCCAGCGGCATGATTGCGGAGACTGTCAAAACAAATCTCCCACAACGGTCTGGCGGCAAGTCCTAGCTTTGGGTGCGAACCATCGAACTCACAAACACACTCCTGCACCTTCTGCTTGCGTGATGCTGGCCAGTCGACTTTCAGGTCTTTTGTAGCCAGTCACAGAGCAAATGATGCAACTTCCCATATAGCTCAATGTGTCCGCACGCTTCACATATACCCGCCGAGACCGCCCCTGAGTACGTAGAACCGTCCGCGGCGTCTTGACGTGCAAAATCTAACCTCACCAGACCGTTGACCCTATTGGAATGTTGACATGGTTCCGAAGCCATCCTCCCCCTCGCGGCAACCGGGCGGTGCTACATCAGCTCTGCTTCAGACGTCGAGCCAGAAACGCAAATCAATTGGTTGCCTACAGAATGTGCCGCTAATCTACACCTAAAGCTCGACTTGTCCAAGAGATTCTTCTCGCCCTGAATCCCTCCGCTCGGACCTGACTCCGTGGGATCGCCCTAATACTTTCGTAAAGCCTTTCTTTGCCAACGTAGAGCGCCTTCGTACCAAGGCGACATGGATTCGTCACCATACGTGATGCTACGTTCACGACAGTAGTGGTCGTCACCCCTGGGACAGGTTCTGCATGCAAAACCAACACGCTGAAAACAGCTTTGATGAGATCGTGGGTGAAAGTTCGCAGCTGAAGCAAGTGCTGCGATTGGTGATCAAAGTAGCGCAAAGCGACGCTCCAGTCCTGATTCTGGGTGAAGCGGGATCAGGCAAGGAGTTGATTGCCCGAGCCATCCACCGTATTAGTGCGCGGAGAAACGAGAGTTTCCTGAAGGTGAACTGCGAGGCTGCCGGCCGCATGCCGGAGAGCGATCTGTTCGGACAGGAGCGAGGAACCGAAGGCGAGAGTCGGAAGATCGGGCATCTTGAACTGGCAAACCCGGGAATAGTCTTCCTGGATGAAATCGCGGATGTCCCGATCACCCTTCAGGCCAAGCTGCTTCGGTTGCTGGAACGGCGGGAATTTGAGCGGCTAGGAGGCACCTACAGTATTCGGACGAATGTTCGCCTGATCGCGACCACCAAGTACGATCTGGGAGAGCGGGTTGCCGAACAAATGTTCCTTGGCGATCTGTACGACAAACTGAATGTATTCCCCATCCAGGTTCCGCCCCTGCGCGATCGGCGCGATGACATTCCCCTGCTGGCACAGTATTTCCAGCAGAAGTTCGCACGCCGAACGAACAAACCCGTCGAAAGTATTTCCGCTGAGACTACGAGTTGGCTCACGAATTCCGACTGGCCAGGCAACGTCAGACAACTTGAGAACTTGATCGAGCGTTCGGTGGCTTTGACGGATGGCGTCGCATTGCAGGTTTCACCCGCGGGGCTACGGTCATAGCCGGAAGCTTGAAGCCGGTTAGCCGCAGTTAATTCTGCACAGATCTAAACACAACAAAATCCTCTCCGCCGATGCTTCCACACCGGCGGAGAATTGCCAGCCGAACTATTCGGCCGGGGGTGGTAGCGTCAAAGGCGCGGACAACCGGAAGCTGAGCGCCGACTCGGCCGGGATTTCAATTTGCTGGTTGCCAGTCAACGTCCCTCCCACCAATCCGGCGCCGGCGCCAACGAGCGCTCCAATGCCCGCTCCTTTACCGCCGCCAGCGATCCCCCCAATCAACGCGCCCCCGGCTGCTCCTCCGCCGGTCGCGACAGCGGTCCTCTTGCCTTTGCCTTTGACCGTTTGAGCTACTACGGCAGTCTGGATGTTATAGGTTTGCCCTCTTACTGTTACGCTCGTCAGTGCGAGGTCGAGTTCGCCTTGACCTTTTATCTTGCCCTTCGACTTGGCCGAGACCACCGTGCCACTGATGGTTGACCCGGCGGGAATAGCTGACCTTCCTCCAACACTGACCGGTTGAGCCAGGGTACCGATAAAGGTTTGGCCCGTCTGACTGGTCTTGGAACTCAAAGCCTGTCCCACCGTGATGGTAAGGGTGGTTCCTGACGGCACAACAATGGGTTGAGGCTTGGGTTTCTCCACCGGCGGCGGAGGTGGTGCCATCGCCTGCGCTGGCGCGGGGGCGGGTGCAGCCGACGCATCGGGCTGGACCGCAGTCTGATCATCCACCCCAGCAGCTCCCGGTTCTTCCCGGGCGATCTGCTCTATTTTCTGCTGGGCCGCCGGGGTCTTCACCTGGCCGGTCATCGTGACTTTGGCTTCCTTAGCCGTCACATTGACCTGGGAGTCCTTCGTGTCCGGATCCGCAGCGATCTTGGTCTGAATGTCCTTCGCGATGGTATCGTCGCTGGGCTTCTTGGAGCATGCGATCGACAACCCGAGCAACGCGGTCAAGAGAACGATTGAAATAGTCAGCTTGTGTATGCGCATAGTTCCTCCTCCGTTGAATGGCTTATCTGAAATCTAGATCTCCGCAGAGAAAGTGGAGCATTTGGACCCGACCCCAGCACGCGAGCTGATCCTCCAGTTGCTCAAAACTGCATTGGATTGCAGGGCGTCGTTGCTGATGGATCAAGGGTAGCATGATCGCGAGCTTGTCAGAACACTCACGGACCGCCAGCACGGCAGACTAACACCAAAATACCAGTGATGTCACTAGTAGTTCTTGCAGTGGGACGCTCGGTGGAGGCACTTTAGCATCGTTCCGTAACTCCCCAGCCTCCGTGTTAGTCTTTGGCGTCCGTGACCCGGCATCGGAACTAATTCAGCCTCTCTCGTCCGGACCAACCGCAAAAATGAGCTTGCCTCCGTTAGTCCGGGAACATTCTGGCCTTGCCCGGAGTTTGAAAATAACATGAGAAGAAGAGCTACCATGAACAACCGACCTTTCGTTCTGCTCACTTTGCTTCTTTTAACGACGCCTCTTTTCGGGCGGGATAAAACCGATGTGCTGGTAATGAAGAACGGCGATCGCATGACCTGCCAGGTGAAAGGACTCAACGGCGGCGTGCTGTACGTCAGCTTTGATTACATCGATGGCACAACCTCTGTGCAATGGTCGAAGGTGGCGCATCTCGAAAGCAATCAGTTGTTCATCGTGAAGACAGAAGACGGCGCGGTCTACACCGGCAAACTCAGCACTGCGGAAACACCCGCCGGCCGACCCGTAAAGATTCAGGTCGTGGAAACTCCAGAACATGAAGAGGTGCTCGAGCGAACCCAGATCGTCAAAATGGCTGAGACCTCCGACCGCTTCTGGCAACGCTTCAACGGCGAGATCAGCTCGGGAATTATCTACTCCAAGGGCAATCAATCCACGCAATACAACGTCGACTCGGAGCTCGCTTACGTTCGCGAACGATGGAACGCCGCCGCCAACTTAAGTTCGAGCCTTGCTTCCAGCACCGGAACCAACGTTTCCACCCGCAACGACCTGCAGTTGGGCGTCTCTCGTCTCCTGCGCTGGGACAATTACTTTTACGCCGGCCTGGGCAATTTTCTGCAGAGCTCGGTGCAAAGCATCCGAGTGCAAACCACTCTGGGCGGAGGCATCGGACGTTACCTGAAGAACACCAACAATGCGACCATCTCGGTGCTCGGGGGATTGGCCTGGCAGAGCACGGTGTACGACCCATCCATCACGCCGATAGGTCAGCAAAATCTCGGCGCGGCGGTGATTGCCGCTAACGCGAAGTTTTTCAAGTTCAGCAAAACCAACCTGGATATAAGCGCCGTACTGTTACCGGCCCTCTCTCAACCCGGTCGGGTCCATTTCAATACCAACGCGACCTATTACGTGAAGCTCTTCAGCAATCTGAAATGGAATGTCTCCTTCTACGGCAACTGGGATAATCAGCCGCCCCCCAACTTCTCCGGCAGCGATTACGGTTCCAGCTCAGGGCTGAGTTGGACATTTGGCAATCGCTAGGCGTGATTTCGCGTCTGAAAGCCTGGCCTTGAAGGCGGATTATTGCTTTGGCGGCTGCGGCTTCGGATCGCGAAGCGTCCAGGAGAACCCA
>Ga0207048_10431_pt1 | contig 10685 bp, 8 predicted proteins | sample Alteio_BWMinCont_65_FD_153301 | JGI IMG/M metagenome (GOLD analysis project Ga0207048, IMG submission 153301) | Enriched cells from forest soil in Barre Woods Harvard Forest LTER site, Petersham, Massachusetts, United States -... | ecosystem: Environmental > Terrestrial > Soil > Temperate forest >...
TGTCTCAATTGTGATAAAAACGAAGCCGCAGCCTTTTGTTTTGCTTTCCGGATAATCGCTAAGAATGTTCATACTTAGAATGAATTTTGCAGTTTTCCACAACTGCAGAACATTGGAATCAGCCGTCCAATCGGTCGTATCAAAAGTAATATGTGATGTTAGCGCGGCGTGACGCACCAATTTTCCATTTGCATATAAATCAATCGTATTTGTATCCACTCCCACTTCTATATACCGAAGATGAAAGTCTTCCGATACCCCGGGAACAACAGGGTGCGACGATACACATCCGGCAAACATGAGCACTGAAAAGGAAAATGCGATAATGCAATAAAATAATCTTTTCATAGTATGCGAAATAATTGAATGTACAAGAATGAAAACAAGTCTTTATCTGCGTGAGAAAAGAGCCAGCCGTATTTATTTCTTATTCACACCGATATAAATTTATTGCCATAATACTACTGCTAATCTCTATGCAAATTCGTAATTTGCGCGTAAGAAAAATTTGACATCAAATAAGTTTGTGACCATCATTCAATGAAACCTGTTCTTACCGCGTCAGAAATGCGATTATGCGACGAACGGACAATAAAAGAGTTCGGCATAACAGGACATGCTCTTATGGAAACGGCTGCGCGCGGCGCGGAAAAAATACTCGCGCTGAACGCGAAGATAAAGAAAAAACACATACTTATTCTTTGCGGCAAGGGCAATAACGGCGGCGACGGTTTTGCGATGGGGCGAATTCTCAAGAAAGACGGGGCGCGTGTTACGATAGGATTGGCAGGAAAAGCGAGTGATTTGCACGGTGACGCGCTGGCGAATCATAACCGTGCAGTCGAAAATAAAATTACAATCGTTGAAGATGCGTCGAAAGATTTGATTGACGCTGGGGAATGGGATATTATCATTGACGCGCTGCTTGGAACGGGATCGAAATTGCCGTTACATAAAAAATATACGGAGCTTATCGAAGCGGCAAACAATTACAACTGCTTGAAATTTTCCATTGATATTCCTACCGGCATTGACGCCGACACGGGTGCGAAGCCCGGCATGGCATTCAGGGCAGATGTGACGGCGACAATGGCTGCGATGAAGAGGGGGTTGCTGTTCCGCGACGGGAGAAAATATGCAGGTATTGTCTCAGTTATCGATATTGGAACGCCGCCGGAATTACTGAACTCCAAAAAATATGACGTTCGGTTAATTGAGGAAGGAGATGTTGCCGCTCGATTGCCGAAACGAGAACTTGATGCGAATAAATATTCTGTCGGTAAAGTGTTTCTTTTATGCGGCTCGCGTGGGATGACCGGAGCCGCCGAAATGTCCTCACGCGCTGCCATGCGCGCAGGCGCCGGAATTTCCATTCTGGCAGTACCCAGAAATCTGCAAAATGTGCTTGCGGCAAAATTGACAGAAACAATGACAGTGCCGGTAACCGGCACGAAAGAATGGAGCATCAACGATCCAGACCTTGATGATCTTGGGAAATATACAGAATGGGGTAATGCTTATGTTGTTGGTCCAGGGCTTTCAAAACATGAAGCGACGAGCAATACGGTGCGGAATTTTATTCAGGCAATCAAGGCGCCGTGTGTTCTCGACGCGGATGGGATTGGCGCCTATACAGAACACCTTGATGAAATAATCAAGGCACCACATCCGCTCATTTTAACGCCGCACTACGGTGAACTTGCGCGGCTCGTCGGAATGGATAGAATAGAGATTGAGAAGAATCCGATAGAAACGGCAAAAAATGTCGCGCGACGATTGAAGTGTGTGCTTGTGTTGAAAGGCGCACCCACAGTCATCGGTTCGCCGGATGGCGTTGTCTTCGTCAATACCACCGGCAACCCGGGCATGGCGACCGCAGGCAGCGGCGACGTGCTTTCTGGGATTATCGGTGCGCTGCTTGCGCAGGGCTGCGCACCGCTGGATGCGGCGATATGCGGCGTGTATCTACATGGGATTGCAGGCGATCTTGCGGCATTGGCATTTACCCAGCACGCGATGATTGCCACGGATATCATAAATTTCATACCTGACGTGTTCAAGCAATTCGATCTCAATACCCATAATATTGGTCACGAAAGATAGTTCTGAACATTACCGCAATTTGTTTCGAATATCACACGTAATGGTTCGTTCATCACGAGTGCTTTGTCAAGGCGCTATCGCCCTAGCAGTGATCCTCCCTGCGGCATATTATATACTGAAAGAAATCCAGATTGCCGGAACGATGGGATTCCCGCTCGATGATTCATGGATTCACCTTGTCTTTGCGCGCAATATCACAATGGGGGATTTCTTTTCGTATAACCCGCATCAGCATGCCGCTGGTTCAACATCGCCGTTGTGGACGGTGATATTAGCAGCAGGGTATCTCGTTACCCACAGTGCGGTTCTCATGCCGAAGATATTTGGAATACTTCTCAACATCGGCATAGGGTTCGTTGTGTTTCAGTTTGCACTGTACGAAGGGATGAAAGAATTTTCTGCCTGCATGACTGCAATTCTTGTCGTTACGGCAACCCGTCTCGTATGGGCATCTGTATCGGGAATGGAGGTTTCGTTATACGTGCTGTTGGCAACAAGTTCGTTGTATTGCTGGCTGCGGTATAATAAGTCGGAATCGTGGAAAAAATATTTGGGAGTCATTCTTGCTGCCGCTGCCGCAACTGCCCGTCCGGAACTCATCCTTCTCCCGTTTTTCTTTCTTCTTCATCAAATATTTTCGTATAAAAAGCCGAGAACGAAGGGCGCCAAAAACTCCGCTATTATCAAGACAATTCCTTCCTTGAATTTCAATGAACTCATGAAACAAGGGATTGTATTTCTTGGATGCATCACGCCATTTTTTTTGCTGAATCTTTCCCTTTCCGGACATTTGTATCCGCTTACATATACTGCAAAAACCGCGGGAGTAGGGATCGGCACATTGATTGATAAGGGTGCGACGGATGCGATAATCACAAGGATATATTCCAGCCTGTGGGTTGCAAATACCAATGCGTTCAAATGGGTATGGGCGCAGGATAATTTCACGTTCGCGATTACATGCATCATTTTATTTGTCGTCTACATCGTTTCATGGGCGCGAAAGGGAATTCGAACGACGATAGAAAGCGCGATTATTCTTTTTGGAATCGTATTATTCCTCTATGCGCCGATCAGGTATATCATCACGGGTCTTCCAAATTTCGGACAGTTCGGGAGGTATGCGGCTTTTCTCACTCCGGCGCTGGTTCTTTTTGGCGCGTTCGGCATTTATTCTTTATCGCATAGCATGGAATTAAAAGACGCCCGGATTGGTATAATCTCATTTGCGGTTGTCCAAATCGTCTGTCTTATGTTTTTTATAATGCGCCGGGATTTTTTGGGACGGGGCATCAGTTGCCTTCGATGAATTGGTCTTTGCCGTTTTTAGATCAACGGAGTGCGACGGATTTGATTGTGTATGCCATGCTTGTCGCCATTGTTACTGTTGCTGCGATTGTTGCAATGCGCAAGCGCTATTCGTTCGATATGTTTTTCGGGTTCTTAATGATGCAATTCCTCTGTTTTGCGGTTGTGGAGAATATGCAAGTCGCGACGGAGTATGCATGGGACATAAAAAATATCAACGACACACAGGTTGAGATCGGCAAATGGATTTCACGCAATTTGCCTGTCGGAATTTCGTACGCGACGAATGATATTGGCGCGATGGGATATTATGCTCCGGCGGACACCCTCGTTGACGTGATGGGGCTTATCCGACCCGAGTCCGCGACGGAATATGAAAAAACGTTATCGCCAGACATTACCTGCCTGTGGGTACTGAATAAATGGAGACCGCAATATCTTGTGTGTTTCAACGAATGGTTCCCGCACCTTGTCCACGATGGTATGCGGCTCGGCATGCTGGAGCCCATTCATACGGCGAACATAGAAAATAATCTTACGTGCGGCTCACCCGGCGTGAAAATGATGCTCGTCTATCGCGTTGATTACAGCCACATCGGCGACGTCATTTCACAAGCGCGGATTCATCTTGACGAATAAATTCATGCAGGTTGAGTGTTTTTCTTTTTTCTGTTCACGAAAAAGAATGCAATGGACGCAAGCGTGACAAAATAAGATACTCCCCCAAACAACGCGAGATTGCCTTCGTCGTACTTCATTTCTATTATTGCACCTGCAACAGGAGCACCTACGCCGCGCATCATGCTGTTAACGCGGAGCACTGGAGCGTCTTTGCCGTCAACCGTTGCGTGCCAGTGGGGGTACCACGTATCATTGATGACGACCAATCCCGGAACATCCGCTTTGATTTTCAGATATTGATTGTCCGCCGAAAGAATTTCCGACGTTCCGCATTGCGCATCGTGCGGCATTCCGGCAACCGTTCCGCAGACTATGGCTGTCGTTCGCGGATCGAATGTTTCGTTTGCCAATCGCGCAGCGGGAGTTTCATAATCATTTTCCGGCATGGAAATCGTGGAATTTACAACCCACGCCCGGGGAAATATTTCTGGAAGGGAATATAATTTTACATTCATGCTGTCGCATTTTTTAATTGCAGGTTGCGGCAAATCCCACAACGAGGTAAAATATCCGACGCTCCACATCCGGGCAATCTTCATAAAACTTTGAGATGGAGTCAGAATATTTGATTTCATACTAGCCTGTTTGCGAATAACGCCGGTATGGTTTATATCTCCCCATACGTTGTACACATATTGGGGGACGAGGTTTACATAGCCATCTATTTCCGGTATACCGTGCAGCGCGCCGAGATCAGGAGGCAAGATAGATACGGCAGCGCGGTATAACGAGAGGTTGTTTTCCCAGCCGTGGCTCTGCTGATAGATTGAACTATTCAGTTCGTTGTCACCAATTGAAAACTCTCGTGCAAATCCATCCGTGCTTTTGATATTTTGAACGGGTGCATTCGACGAAAAATATATATCCGGATCCGCGGTGGCGACTTCTTTCCCTGCAATGGCATAAATATCGAATAGAATTATTATTGCCGTGATGACACCCAATTTTGGAGTAACGAGTATCTGTGGAATTGCAACGTGTGTTTTGCCTTTCTGCGGAACAAGGGACGATTTTTCACCGGTTTTTTTTCTTGATATCATTACCTGTAGTGAGAGCAAGCCGAACCCTGCGAGCGCGATAATCGAGAGTTCCGCGCCGAGCAGCCATCGCGCTTGAAATCTGAAAGAACCTATCAAAGGAAAGATGGAAAATATTTTGTACAACGGAAAATTTTCTCCGAGCGCGAGCAGATAGGAAAGCATGCCGACAGCGCATAACGCGCGCACTGCATTGTATTTTCGCCATCCGTGATAGATTCCGAACAGCGCCAATAGGAACGTCGTGAAACCAGCATAATGAAAGTATTCCCAGAATAAATAGATCTCTTTGGATGCGAAGGTTCCGTTTCCGGCGTCTCCCATATAATATGGATTGAGAAATCCGAGCAAGCCGCTCCACGGGAGGCTGCCAAATCCGGTAAACTCACTGCCCAAATCACTGCTGCGTTCGGAGAATAACGAAAGTTCATACGTTGAGCGTAACTGCGGAAAGCCGATGCACGCTCCGATAATTCCACCGACGATAAAGAATGTCAAAAGACGAATAAAGGAAAGAGATGGATGTTGTTTTGAATTTTCGAGGTCAAAATTACCCTGAGGAATAAATACGCGGAAGATCGTATAACAAAAGCACAACGTAGCCGCGATGAAAAGGTATTGCGGGTGCCCGGCAAAGACCATCAATCCTATGATAATCCCGAACAGTGCACTATAACGCATTTGCCGTTGTCGCAGAAAGCGCTCAGCCAGAAAAAATAACAGGGGAGTGAGCGCGATGATTGCAAGCGCCCCCAAATGTCTCGTGTGCCCGAAAATAATCGACCCGCACACCGAAGCGGCGACCGCCGACGGCAATGCCGCCCATGATGAACGCGTTCAACAGCCCTTTAAAATTTCGCGAGTGATTCCATTCAGATTCTTCATCGGCATGGACGTGCTGTATGTAATTGAACACGAGCACGGCAAACATGCCAAACTGCTGCGGTATGATGATGAAGAAAAGCGTCTTTTTCCAATCAAGAATGAGACCGCCGCCTATCCAAATCGCAAGAATAACATATTGAAAAAAAGAATAATAATATCTTTTTTTGTCAGTTGTTTTTAATCCCCTTAGGTATTCACGAATAGGTTTTTGCTGATAGTATGAACTGACGGTAGGATATGCCAAGAGCATAAGCAACGTATTGTTTTCGGTAAATCGGTACGTTTTTGTGTAATCGCCCTCGCGGTTATTCAGCGTGTGATGATTGATATTGTGCGTCGGTATCCACGCGAACGACGGGAAGCCGTAAAATATTGTCAGCCAATAATCCGTGAAACCGTTCATCACATTTGAACGCCAGATTGGCAGATGATTATGATTATGTGCAATAACCATAACCGAGACCGAGAGGAAAAGATAAAGGGCATAAAAAAACGGCATGAGATAACCAGCCGTTCCCAACCCATTCCACAAATAAAAAAACACTGCCGTCGTGGCAGCCATATAGATAAGTGTGCGGATGTCCGCCTTATAACGCAACATGAATGTACCCTATGAATTTACCTAAAAAAATTATACAATGCCGGATTAAAATGTGAACTGGAAGGGGGCAACACTCGTGAAGAGCCACAACCACTTACGCACTAATACAATTTACACTTTATTGTGCAATCATCCAAATACAAACACCTAAATTGTATGGGGAAAGCAATTTTCCGTGGTTATATTACGCGATTTCAAGTTTCTTTTTTAGCACTGTCTTAGAACCTATGTATGCAAGCGGAATATATGACAACATGCTTACACAGGTGAACCACACCGGATATCCATACGGAATAATGTCAAACGATTCGGTAATCATCAGCGCAATGCCGATAATCAGCCACAGCGGCACGCGCCCCCATGTCGGTGAAATGAGCGTTGCGATTGATCCTCCGGCAAAAGCTGCAAGCGCATACGTAACAATTACGTAAAAATATGCGCTTAGGGGCATCATGCTAATCCACTGCCGCATTGATTCAACCGTTTGCGCTTTGACTGCAGGATCGAATTCCGGAGGAGGTGGATAAATATGTGGTAGTGCCAACTCAAGGAGGGAAACCACAACCGTTGCAGTTGTAAGACCGGCAAGAACGGAAAGTATTTTTTTAAGCATGAGATTGTATACAAATGATATTATGTACAATAAACCGGAGGCTGTTTCGTTTCAAGAACATCAAATTAAAAAAAATCTTCCATTTTTTCAAATCAAAGATTCACTCATTTTTCGTATTTTTTGTTGCGCTTTTTTGCGTGTATGTTTATACGTGATTGTTGCGTTCTCTTTTCGTTGCATTCATATATTTATGTTTTTTCAATGTTGTTCTTAATATGAAAATTGATTTATCACGCCACTCTCCGGTCACGACGGCTTCTATTGTAGTCGCTGTTATTTTCACAGTCTTTGCGGGCGTTGTATATACGAAAGATAAGCCTTCCAATATCAAAGATGCAAAGCCGGTACCGCCATTCCACGCGACGAATTTTTCGGGTATTTCTCCGAAGGCGACGTTTTTGGTTTTTGGAGATTGGGGCACGGGCAGCGCGAGCCAGAAAAACATCGCGCAACGAATGGCGGAAAAGGCGAAAGCCGACGGTGCGCAGTTTGCAGTGCTGGTAGGCGACAATTTTTATCCGACGGGTGTTTCAAGTGTTTCCGATCCGCAGTGGAAAACGAAATATGCGGATATATACACCCAGCCGCAGTTTCAAATGCCGTTTTACGTTGCGCTTGGGAACCACGATTGGGTGCAGGCACAGTCGCCGCAGGCTGAAATAGATTATACTGCACATGACGAGCGCTGGCATTTGCCCGCTCGGTATTACACGTTTTCATGGACAATTTCACCGACAAGCAAGATAGATTTTTTCGCGCTCGATACGACGCCGATTGAAGAAGGGAAAACTGACGAGATAAAAACGCAGTCCGAATGGCTGGAAGGGCAGCTTGCAAAATCAACGGCGAGGTGGAAAATCGTATTTGGGCACCATCCGGTGTATTCCAACGGGTTGCATGGTGACACGAAAACAATGGTCGAAAAATTCAAGCCGTTATTCGAGAAATATCACGTGGACGCATATCTGTGCGGGCACGACCACGATATTGAAATACTGAAACCGGTGAACGGGGTACATTATATCGTTTCCGGCGGGGGAGCCGGGCATCGCGACATGCACTGGGGCGACAACACCGTATTTGCCATGACGAACACCGGATTTGTATGGTGCGCCGCAACGGATAACCTGCTTGAAGCCCAATGCATAGACCGCGACGGCAAAACGGAATATGTATATGATATGAGAAAGTAAATGCAGAATATGAAGACTGAATTATGAGCAAGTTCTGTGTCGTACAATCAGGATTCATAATCGTTCTATTATTTTGTCAGTTGCATGGCGCGAACGCCGCGTATTCCCGCATCACAACAATTGAACTTACGCGCATTTCCGGCGTGCACGGGGTATCAGAAACGGAACTGCGGGATTCGCTGTTCCTTGAACACGGCAGAAATATTGATGCGTCATTCGCACGCGATACGCTGCTCTCATTCGTCCGGCGGATCAAATATTTTTATGCAGTGCGGGGATATATTCTACTTCACATCGATTCGCTCTCACTGGACTTTTCTCCCGATTCATCTCTTGCTCAGTGCTCCGTATACCTTACGGAAGGCGCGCGCGCGGTGATTGATTCGCTCATCATTGACGGCACGGCGGCAATGCCTGAGAAAAAAATCCGTCAATTGATGGAAACGAAAAGCGGCGTTGCGTTAGATCCGGGGCAACTGAACCGCGACATCGAAACTATTATCGAAATGTATGAAGACAACGGCTACCCGTTTGCGGCGGTCGATGTTATCGACATTCGCCTTGATCATCCAGCAGGATTAGCCCTGCAATTATACGTTGAAGAAGGCGCTCACGTTATCATTGCGGACGTGCTGCCGAAATCGAAAAGCGAGACGTCGCCGGACGTGTTCCGCACCGCGTCGGGGGTGGAGATAGGCAAGCAATACGATCAACGACGGATTAATCTGATAGCGGAAAAATTGAACCGACTGCAAATATTCGCGAGCGTCGGTGCGCCGGAACTGGTCATGCGAACGGAAAACATGGGCACGCTTCTCATTCCGGTGCAGGAATCGAACACCACTTCGATTGACGGTATCATCGGCTATGTGCCTGTATCATCGGGACAGTCCGGATATCTGACGGGGAGCATTGACGTTTCGTTCCTCAATTTGTTCGGCAGCGCAAGAAAATTCGGGTTTCACTGGGACAGGCTGCAGATCAATTCGCAAGACTTATGGGCGGCGTATCACGAGCCGTGGCTGTTCGGATTGCCTATCAGCGCGGACGCGCGCGTGGAACAGTTGGAAGACGATACTCTTTATACCCGTCGCACTTTGCAAGTCGGTGCTTCCGCGCTGTTTGCGGACAGATTTACGGTTACCGGCACGATCAGCCTGGTTTCAACCGTTCCAGGCAGCACAGATACAACGGTTTCCTTCCACGCAAGTTCGGAAAATTCCGTCGGGGCGGCGCTTACATACGACTCACGCGATAATGTTTCCAATCCGACTAGCGGGGTGTATTATGAATCGGGATATACGGCGGGTGAAAAATCAGTATCGGGTTCGGCAAGTTCGGTGCCGATTCAAAACATTGACGTCAATACGGAAGCGTACTACGAAATTGTGTCGCCGATGGTTGCGGCGCTGGCACTGCACGGTGCAAGCGTGGTATGTTCAGCGCTTGATGAGAGCGATTTATACAAAGTTGGCGGTGTCAATTCCATTCGCGGCTACCGGGATTGGGAGTTTCTTGCTTCCAGGTTGTTATGGGGTACCGCGGAATGGAGATTCATTACCGGGAAATTATCCTTTGTTTCGTTATTTTCGGATATGGGATATTACCTAAAGCCTTCCACGTATGATAATTCCTTGCAACAAAGCGGATTTTTGATGGGGTATGGAGTAAGCACGCAGGTTGAGTCTGCAATCGGGGTACTACGTGTGAGTTTTGCCGTTTCCGGGGGAAATTTCAGTCAGGCGCTAATCCATATCGGCTACGTGAACAGATTCTAAGGGATGTGCCTGTTACAAAACTTTCTTCATCAGAAAATTTGTGAATTCGACCCCCTTGATTCGTCTCTTGTTTTTCTTGGCAGATACAAAACCACGGGCAGAAAAAAATGGGCGGGCTGTAATGCTGACTTCTGAGATGAGGGTCTTCATGCCGAACATCATGCCAAGTTTTTCCATTTCGGCAAGCATTGCCGATGCAATTCCTTTCCTTTGATGATCCTTATGAACGAAAATATAATCAATAAATCCTTGCTCGTCCAATGAACTGAAGCCGACGAGCATTTTTTCCTGTTCGGTGTTTTCCTCAGTAATGATTTCTTGCTCCGCTTCGTGGTGCTCAGCAACGATGAAATATTCGCTTTTGAACTTTTTCTGCCATTTTCGCTCATTTTCGGCGGAAGAAGCCCACATTTCAACTTGCTGGTCGGTATAATCCTTCCTGTTCACCGTTGTTATGGTGTCATGGAAAAGTTGTCGGATTTCAGG